>Ga0196963_10001786_pt1 | contig 13830 bp, 10 predicted proteins | sample S1_5metaG_FD_148600 | JGI IMG/M metagenome (GOLD analysis project Ga0196963, IMG submission 148600) | Soil microbial communities from Anza Borrego desert, Southern California, United States - S1_5 | ecosystem: Environmental > Terrestrial > Soil > Desert | place: USA: California | collected... | reverse complement strand
CTCCACAATCACCTTGCCGCGGGAAAGGACCACGTCCGGATTGCCCTTGATCCGCCACCCTTCGAACAGGCTGTAATCGCAGTTCATGTGATGCGTCTTCGCGCTGATCGTCCGTTCGACGTTGGGATCGAAGAGCACAATATCGGCGTCGCTGCCGACGGCGATCGTTCCTTTTTTTGGGAACATGCCGAACATCTTGGCGCTCGCGGTGGACGTGATCTCGACCCACTTGTTCAAACTGAAGCCGCGCTTCATGGCGCCGTCGTAAACGAGCGACAAGCGATCTTCGACGCCCGGTCCGCCGTTGGGAATCTTCGTGAAGTCGCCACGGCCCAGCTCTTTTTGGCCTTTGAAGTTGAACGGGCAATGGTCGGTCGACACTTCCTGCAGATAACCGAGCTTGAGCCCTTTCCACAGCGGCTCGATGTTTTCCTTACCAACGAGCGGCGGCGTGAAGACGTATTTGGCCCCTTCAAAATCCGGCTTGTCGTAGTACGATTCATCCAGGAACAGATACTGCGTGCAGGTCTCGCCGTACGCCGGATGACCTTCGTCGCGCGAGCGCTGCAGCTCCTTCATCGCCGCTTCGCAGCTGACATGCACAATGAAGACCGGCGCTTTGGCAACCTCGGCCACACGCACTGCGCGAGCCACGCCGTCGGCCTGCATCGTCGGTGGTCGCGACTGCGCGTGATATTTCGGCTCGACCTTGCCTTGCGCGAGCAGGTTGTTGATGAGCTGCGTGATGGCATCGCCGTTTTCCGCATGCACGAGCGTCATGCCACCGGCTTCGCCCGCCGATTGCATGACGCGGAACATCGTCTGATCGTCGATCATGAAGACGCCCGGATACGCCATGAACAATTTGAACGTCGTGATGCCGGCGTCGATGATCTTTTTGAATTCCGGTTTGTGCCGGGCCTCATACTCGGTGATGGCCAGGTGATAGCTGAAGTCGATCGCGCACTTCCCTTCGCTCTTGGCATTCCAGTCGTCAATCGTCTGCGCGAAGGTTTTCCCTTTGTACTGAATCGCGAAATCGATAATCGTCGTGGTGCCGCCAAACGCCGCGGCACGCGTGCCACTTTCGAAATCGTCGCTCGACACGGTGCCGCCAAACGGCAGCTGCATGTGGACATGCGGATCGATGCTGCCTGGAATGACGAGCTTACCCGTCGCGTCCAGCGTTTTGTCGGCCTGCAGCTGCAGGTTCTTGCCGATCGTATGAATGGTTTCGCCGTCGATGAATACATCGGCGAAGTAGTCGTCGGTGGCGGTGATGATCCGGCCGTTTTTGATGAGCGTTTTCATGTTGTACTTCCCGTAGCCACGGTCGCCAGACCGCGGGGAGTCGCCGCCCACGCTCTGGCGAGCGTGGCTACCAATCAGATTTTCGCCGCCAGCGTCAGTCCCGCATCGATCGCCGCGACCAGTTCATCCACCTGCGGCCTGCCGGCGTTCAGCATCAGGCCGGTGCGAATGACATTGCCATACACGCCACCCTTGCCGAGCAGCACGCCGCGGCGCTTTGATTCTTCGAACACCGCCAGCACGGCCTGAGGCGCGGGTTCCTTTGTTTTCCGATCCTTGACAAGTTCCAGCGCTTGCATCATGCCGAGGCCGCGGGCATCCCCGACAAGCGGATGCTTTTCTTTCAGCTCTTTGAAGCGTTCGCCCAAATAGCTGCCGACGACCTTGCAATTCTTGAGCAGGTTGCCGTCTTCAATCACTTGGAGCGTCGCGCGGCAGGCTTCCATCGAGACGGGATTGCCGCCGAACGTAGCGAAGGTAATGCCGGGAAATTTGTCAGCCACGGCAGGCGCGGCGATCGTCATAGCGACCGGCGTGCCGTTGCCCATCCCTTTCGCACTGCACATGATGTCCGGCTGTGCGTCCCAATGCTGTATGCCCCACCAGTGCTGACCGGTGCGGCCCCAGGCCGTTTGCACTTCATCGGCAATGAACAGCCCGCCATACTTTCGCGCAATGGCTGTCGCTCGTTCGAAATAACCGGGCGGCGGCACGATGAAACCGCCGGAGCCGATGATCGTCTCGGCCATGAAAGCGGCGATCTCGCCGCAGGTTTCCGTTTGAATCAGCTCTTCGATGTCATTCGCACATTCCAGGCTGCAATTGCTGTTGTCCTTCGCGCCGAACGGGCAGCGATAGCAGTAGGGCGCGTGCGCGTGTTTGATTCCCGCGACAGGCAGCGGAATTCTCTTCCAGCCGCTTTGCCCGCAACCGGCCAGCGTTTGCAAACTGCGGCCCGAATAGCTGTGCCGCAACGTGATGATGTCGAGCCGGCCGGTCGCAACGCGGGCCGCGTTCATCGCCGTTTCGTTGGCTTCGGTGCCGCTGCTGGTGAAGAACGTTTTCTTCAAGTCGCCGGGCGAAATCGAAGCGAGCTTCTCGGCCAGGTTTGATTGCGGCGGACTGGCATAGAGCGTCGAGGTGTGGCTGATCTGCTTGACCTGGTTGACGATGGCCTCGACGACCTTGGGATTCGCATGGCCGACGCTCACGGTCAGCACGCCGCCGAACGCGTCGAGATACCGCTTGCCAGTATCGTCCCACACGTAGTTGCCTTCGCCGCGGACCAGAGCGATGGGCTCCTGGTAGTACATGGCCACGGCGGGGAAGAGAAATTCGCGGTGCTTGCGGACGGCGTCGCTCATGACCACTCGCAGGCTGCGGGGTGAAAGGCGCCCGTGTGAGATATAATGAAATCAGTGCCGTGCAGCGCCTCCCTGTTGGCACGACGACCGAGAGCTTAACATTACTACCGCAGCGGCCTGGTGTAAAGGACTTGCCAGCAGCAAGGATACGATCATGATTTTGCCCAATCCACAGGTGGCGACGCAGTTCCGGGAACTGGGAGACGGTTGGTTCGACGGCGAGGGGACTGCGCTCGATAAGAGTGGCCTGGCTTGGCTCGAACAATTGTTCGCGGAAGAATTTGCCCGCGACTTGCCGATCCCGACCTTCTTCCCGACGCCGGAAGGGAATGTGCGAATCGAATGGTTTGCCGGACGTAACGATGTTTCGTTGGAGGTGGACTTGCATGACCGGACTGGTTACTTTCACGCCATGAATTTGGATTCGGGAGTTGCTGAGGAAGCGAACGTGAATCTGCAGTCGCAGGCGGAATGGGCGAAGCTGGTGGCCACGATCCGCAAGCTTGTTTCATGAATCAACAAACCCTGCCGCACCGGCAAGTTCATCCGACCTTTGCGAAGCATGCCGTCGTCTCTTTCGGCCAGAAGTCGAAGGGTTCTTTCCCGAGCATGCAGTAATCGACTTCACCAACTGCAGTCGCGGAGAAATCGAACGAAAGTCGAAGGCCTTGCGAGATCTTGCGGTGAAACGGGGTTGGCAGTTCGGGCCGGTTTGAGGCGTCAATCGAACAATGGAGTCAAAATGAGTACCGCCGTCAGTTCTACCGCCGCTGCTCCTCCCACCATTCCCATTCTCTCCGGTGGCCGTTGGGTCGATTCACCCACGAAACGAACTTCCGATGTCTTCAATCCTTCGACCGGCCAGGTCATTGCCAAAGTCCCGCTTTGCACGGCCAGCGAAGCCGATGATGTGGTGAAGGCAGCCGCCGATGCCGGACCTGCTTGGGCGGCGACGCCGGTGGTGGAGCGGGCCCGCGTGCTGTTCAAATTTCGCGAGCTGTTGATGCAGCGGTTCGACGAGGTCGCGCGGCTCGTGACGCGCGAGCATGGCAAGACGCTGGCCGAAGCGCGGGCCAGCGTGCAGCGCGGCGTCGAGGTCGTCGAATTTGCTTGCGGCATTCCCAGCCTGCTGATGGGCCAGTCGCTGCCCGACGTGGCCCGCAATGTCGACTGCGAAACGGTGCGGCATCCGCTGGGCGTGTGCGTCGGCATCACGCCGTTCAATTTTCCCGCCATGGTGCCGATGTGGATGTTTCCCGTTGCCATCACCTGCGGCAATACTTTCGTCCTGAAACCAAGCGAAAAGGTGCCGCTGTCCGCGAACCTGCTCGGCCAGCTGCTGATGGATGCCGGACTGCCGCCGGGCGTGTTCAACATCGTGCATGGCGGCAAGGAAGTGGTCGATGCGCTGCTGACGCATGAGTTCGTCCGCGCGATCTCCTTCGTCGGCTCGACGGCGATTGCAAAGTACGTCTATGAAACGGGGACGAAGCATGGCAAGCGCGTGCAATCGGCAGGCGGGGCCAAGAATCATCTCATCATCATGCCCGACGCCGACCTCGACCAGGCCGTCGCGGCCCTACAGGCCAGTGCCTTCGGCTGTGCTGGCGAACGTTGCATGGCGGGCTCCGTCGCGGTCCCCGTCGGCGATGTCGCGGAGAAATTCGTCGACCGCCTGTGTGAAAAAGCCAGCCAAATGACAGTGGGACCGACCGACACTGGCGCGGAAGTCGACATCGGGCCGCTCATCACGGCAGCCCATCGAGATCGCGTAGCTGGTTATCTCGACGTGGCGAAGAAGGAAGGCGCGACGGTCGCACTCGACGGCCGGAAAGATCTGCCCGCGAATGGCTTCTTCGTCCGACCCTCAGTAGTGGACATGGTCGAGCCCGAGATGCAGCTGGCCCGCGATGAAATTTTCGGCCCGGTGCTTTCCGTCGTTCGCGCGAACTCGCTCGAGCGAGCGCTGGCCGTTGGCAAGAAATGCCCCTACGGCAACGGCGCGTCGATTTTCACGAACAGCGGATACGCTGCCCGGCAATTCAAGCAGCATTTCAATGCCGGCATGATTGGCATCAATGTGGGCGTTCCCGCGCCGATGGCGTGGTTTCCATTCACCGGTTGGAATCAATCGTTCTTCGGCGACTTGCACGTACAAGGGCAGGAAGGGATTCAGTTTTATACGCAGCAAAAGACGATCACGACCCGCTGGTTCGCCACCGCGGCGGAATCGCACGCGGATCCGATCTGGCGGAGTAAATAGTCGCGCCACAGTCGTCGATTGCTCCGCGATCGATGCATGCGCGTTGCCGGGCCAATTGATGGCTGTGTTCAGATAAACTTTCCCACCACATTCATCGATTTCGGAGAAATCGACGACTATTATGCTCAACCCTGCCCGCACCGTCGCTGAACTCAAGGAACTCCGCGCGCTGACCGGCGATGAGAACGGCGCGCAGCGAGCCGCATTTACTGACACGTGGGTCACGGCTCGTAATTGGTTTAAGGAGAAGTTAAAGCAACTGCCGGTCGAAACACATCAGGACGCGGCCGGGAATCTTTGGTCCACGCTCAAGGGCAAGTCGCCAAAGGAACTGCTCATCGGCGGACATATCGATTCGGTGCCAAACGGCGGTTGGCTCGATGGCTGTCTGAATATCGTCGCGGGTCTCGAAGTGCTGCGGCGGATCGCTGCCCAAGGGACGCCGCCCGTCACGATTCGCCTGGTCGATTGGTGCGATGAAGAAGGAGCTCGCTTTGGCCGCAGCTTATTCGGGTCGAGCGCGGCAAGTGGCGCTCTCGTGCCCGATGAAATCCGCAATCTGACCGACAAGCAAGGAATGAAGCTCGTCGATGTCGTCAAGCCGCACGGCATCGATCTTGATCGCGCACTCGAAGCCCAGAACGAACTGAAAAACGCTGCCGCTTATCTCGAACTGCATATCGAACAAGGGCCGGTGCTCGAAACGGCTAATTTGCCGATGGGCGTAGTGCTGGGCACGTTCGGCGTCGAGCGGCACACGATCACCTTCAAAGGCCAGGCCGCCCACTCCGGTTCCACGCCGATGAGCCATCGCCGCGACGCGCTTGCCGGCGTCTCCCGGCTCCATTTGCTCATCCGCCAAATCGCCGTCGAACATGGCGGCGTTTGCACGGTTGGCAAAGTCACCACCGAGCCCGGCATCGTCACCGCCGTGGTCGGCGAAGCGACGATGTCGCTCGATCAGCGGCATCTCGACGCTGAAGCGCTCGCCAAAATGTACCAGGCCGCCCGCGAGGCCAGCGAGCGCATCGCTCAGGAAGAAAAGCTCGAAGTCGTCTGGAAAATACTCTGGCGGATTCAGCCGTTCCCGTTTCATCCGCATTTGATCGAGTTGTGCGACGAAGCAATCCGCGAGACCTGCGGCTCGGTCCATCGCCTGCCCAGCGGACCGTTGCATGACGCGGCCGAAGTTTGCCGCGCCGGCGTGCCGACTATCATGCTCTTCGTGCAAAGCCTCCGCGGCATCAGCCACAATAAAATCGAAGACACCCGCGAAGAGCATCTCGAACTTTCCGTGCGGGCGCTCGACCGTCTGGCAACGAAAACGATCGCGTGGCTCAGTCCCTAAAAGGAATTCCCTGATGAACGCCTTCCTCGCAATCTTTCTCTCCTTCATTGCCGCCGACCCGCATCCTTTGTCTCCGCTCACTGCCGGCGACATCACCCAGGCGGTCGCCATCATCCGTCGCGAGCAGCATCCGGCCGGCGATTTGCGTTTTCCAGTCGTCACTCTGCAGGAACCGACGAAAGAGGAACTGCAGCGCTTCGCGCAAGGCGAAAAAATTCCCCGCCGCATTTTTGCGGTGGTCCTGGATCGCAATACGCAGCGGAGCTTCGAAGCCATCGTCGATCTGAGGCAGCAGAAGCTGACGCAGTGGAACGCCCTGCCCAATGTGCAGCCGATCGTGCTGTCGAATGAATACATCGAAGTCGCCGACATCGTGCGGAAAGACCCCCAATGGCTCGCGGCGATGAAGAAGCGGGGGATCGATGAGGCGCGGGAAATCATGGAAGTCAATCTCGACTGCTGGGCACCTGGCGTTCTGGAGGTGAAAGGCTCGGAAGGCGCCCGGCTGATGCGGGTGCTATCGTTCCAACGGGCTGGCGGCGTGAACGCTTACGGCAGGCCCATTGAAGGCGTGGTCGCGGTCGTCGACATCGACAAGAAGAAGGTGGTGCAGTTCCTCGATACGGGCGTCGTGCCCATTTCGGACGACGGTGGAACGGACTTCTTTCAAGAGGAGGAGGTGATTGAGCGTCCGCAGCCCAAGCGGCTTGTGGTTTCACAGCCCGACGGCGTGGACTTCACGGTCACCGGCAATGAAATCCGGTGGCAGAAGTGGCGATTCCGCTTTCAGATGCATGCCCGCGAAGGGCTGGTGCTGCATACGGTTGGCTTTGAGGATGGCGTTGATGAAAAAGGCCAGCTTAAGGTGCGATCGATCTTGCATCGCGCGTCGGTCGCCGAAATGGTCGTGCCGTATGGCGATGCTGCGGCAACCTGGAACTGGCGAAGCGCGTTCGATCAGGGCGAATACGGCCTCGGCAAAACTTGCAACCGGCTGACGAAGGGGCATGACGTGCCCGCGAACTCGCAACTGTTTGATGCCGTGTTTGCGGATGATCTCGGCAAACCGGACACGCGGGAGCGCGCGGTGGCGGTCTATGAACAGGACGGCGGCCTGTTGTGGAAGCATTACGACGAAACATCGGCCAAGGTCGAAACCCGCCGCGCGCGGCAGCTGGTCATTTCGTCGATCACCACCGTCGGCAATTACGACTACTGCCTCAACTGGATTTTTCACCAGGACGGCACGCTCGAAGCTCGCGTCGACCTAACGGGAATTCTGCTGGCGAAGGGCGTCACGCCGCAGCTCTGTGAAAAGTGCGCTGCCGCTGCTGCCGGCCAAACTGGCGTCGCCACCGGCGATCAGCGGTATGGCACGCTGGTGAGCCGGAGCATCGTCGCGCCGAATCATCAGCACATCTTCAGCTTTCGCCTCGACTTCGATGTGGAGGACCGCGAAAACAGCGTCGTCGAAACCAGCGTGAAACCGGCGCCGCCGGGACTGGACAATCCCGCGAACAATGCGTTCCTGCACATCGAAACACCGCTCAAAAGCGAAGCGGCCGCGCGGCGGGATTTGAATCTGCAGGAGCATCGCCGCTGGAAAGTCTTTCACACCGGCAAACCGAATTCGCTGGGACATTTCCCGGGCTATCTGCTCGAACCGGGCGCCAACTGCGTGCCGAAAGTCGGGGCCGAGTCCATCACCCGCCAGCGAGCCGGCTACATCAATCACCACTTCTGGGCCACGCGGCACAAAGAAAATGAGCTGCACGCGGCCGGCGATTATCCGCGGCAGCGCGCGAGCAGCGAAGGGCTGCCGCAGTGGAGCGGCGATGAATCGCTGGAGCAGCAGGACGTGGTGCTGTGGTACACCATGACCGTCACGCATGTGCCGCGGGCTGAGGAATGGCCTGTCATGTCGGCAGCACGGGCCGGTTTTTCGCTCGTCCCCAGCGGCTTCTTCACGCGCAACCCGGCGCTGGATGTGCCCGCGGAAACAGCGCCGCGGCCAAATGACTAGAACCATGCCGTAGGCCTCGCGTCAGCGAGCGTTTCAACTCCCTCGCCCCGCTTCGGGGAGAGGGCTGGGGTGAGGGGTTGATGCGCCGCAATACTCTCTACCTCCAATCGCCCTAACTCCGCAACGTCGCCCCCGCCATCGAGCCCCTTTGTTCAAAATCCCCACCGAATTCTGAACACCCTCACCCCATAATCCCCGCAAAAAACCACACCCACCGTTCAAAATTCTCCTCGAATTTTGAACACCCCCCGATCGAACCGCGCCCCAACTTACGTCGACCAACCCGGGCGTGCGCCGCGACGTAACTTATCCCTCGCGCACGACCATTCCGTACTAACTCGTCCAACAATCCCCGAATTGTTGGACAGGGGGTGCCCTTCAAACCGGGAAAAGAACGCTGGTGGTGTCCAACAATCCGCGAATTGTTGGACAGCACGCGACTGAGGCACCGCGCGACTTGCATTATTTCCTCTTCAACACGTCACGGAATTCTTGCGCATCTACGTTCTCGCCACTGTTGTGGCGTTGGAGTACGTCACTCCATGCCTCACGCCGCGCGCCTGGCGGAATATATGCGCTCTTGAATCTTTGATAAGCAACGCAGAAGGCTTTTCAAATTGCTTTTGCATTGCCTTCTCGGTGACGTCTTTCTTGCGTCTCTTCGCGGGTTTCTTTGTTACTTTTTTTACAGCTTTCTTCTTCACGGCCAGAGATCCGTTTCATTTTGAGCTTGGCTTGAGGTTCGCAATCTGAATTAATTCCTGAGTGGTGGTGCGTACTCCGGATTGAATGTTTCGCAAGTCTATCGCTTGTGTAACAAAGCGCCGATTGTGCGCAGCTCTGTCACCAAGCGATTTAACGTCTTCGAGATTTTTCTTAGCGTCTCGTCCCAAGTTCAGCCCAGCGTGCGGGGCCTTTCCGTTTGCTCGCTCGACGAGATGCTTGAGCATAAAGTAGTTGCCGTCCGAGTCCTTAATCTCAGCCTCACGGCGCAAATACTCGTATGCTTCAATAATCAACGTTTCCATCAACCGTCGCAGCATTACTGACGCTGCATCATAATACGCTGCGCGAAAACAGCCGTTGAGTTGCTGACAAACACTCTCGATGTATCCTCGTGTACCGACCCAAACCGAATCGGAGAGGAATCCAGCAGAATGGTTCATCGCCGGCTGTATGCCATCAATTTGTGGCGGCAACCACTCATGAACGATTTTGCGAGAGCCCGGGCGTAAAGCAAATCCGGCCTTGGATTCGCTGGCCAACTTCGTGCCTCGAATGCCGATTGCCAATTGCGTTGAATTTGGAGTGCCAAGGTGGTAATCGACCAGCAATTTCGATAGCATACCAGCAGTCATTGAAATATCTGGTTCACTACGGTCGTGATACCAGAGTACCGCGATTGCCTTTTCGGAATTGCTTCGGCCAAGATTCTTTAGAATATCGCAAAACTCTACAAGCGTGATATGCACGACGGTTAGCCTCCGGACGGCGCATCAGCCGCACCCTTACTAAGTTGATGCTCTACCCGATTGTCCCCTTCGGTAGTGACACAAATGCTATCGATGTCGCTGAAGCTTAGCCACGCCTTCTTGCTCTTCATGTTGCGGATTGTTTGCTTGATATCCTTCGGAACGGGCTTGTTTACATGCTTGAATGCGCTCAGAATATGGCTTGGGCCGATCTGAGGACACTGCACGGTGTGTTGCATGTAGTGACAAAACACTAAGATCTGATCCATATCAGAGCCAGGAGCCTTTTCTGCAAAGAATTCTTTAAGAGATTGTTTCCCCACCGGATGAAAGTTGACGTCGCCGACCGGTTTGATGCCTGCGTTATAGTCTTTGGGAATAGAATCTCCCCGCTTTCGGCGGGGCTGATGCGACTCGACCGTTCCGCTTTTATCATCAGCATTTTCAAGATTTTCAGCCTGAAAGACTTCGGAATCGTTCTCCTCCAGGTCGTTAAAGAGTGGATGCTGCTTGTTGGACTCGCCATTGTTGTTTGCTGGCGAAAGTCGTTTTGATGCCGGACGATCAACAACTTGCGTTGCAGGTTGTCGCAAGCGCTCGACAGCGCGCAGGGCTTCTTCGATTGTAGAATCTCCGCCGTTTAGCTCGACCTCCACTACGCGAACCCGAAGACTACTGTTGCGTTGTGGCTGTTCCTGGTTCCGCTTCGACATGGAATCCTCCCAAAAGGTCACAATTGAATTTGGACGCCTGCGTACGCATGTTGTGCACCGTCAATACAAACTGACACGCCCTTTATCGCTAAGGTTCGCGATGAGTTATAGTTACGTCACTTGCCCCCATGAAGGCGTGTGTCAAATAGTTCACAAACATGCAGGACCTGTCATTTTGGCATCGCCAAAATACCAGCAATGCCATGGTATTAGACTTGATCGCGGCTTGTTGCATTCGTGATAGTCGGGGCATTTAGGAGTATTGAAACACGGTTCGGTTTACCTGGGTTTGTTTGGACCGCGACCATCAAAAGCCCGCTGTAAGCGCGGCAAACCTCCGTTCGCTTGGCCGCCGCCGACGATTCAGCAACCGCTTGTTGAATGTTGCTTGATCGACGCGTAACTCGCTCGGTAGCTGCAGATTTACCCGATCGAGAAATTTGGCGGCCAGATTGGGGTCGGCAACAATTTGGTCCGCAGGAACTCCGTAGAGTGGATATTCGGCGACAATGACCGAATCGAGTGTGGCGTCCGACATTTCTCCCCCTTCGTAATGGAAGTACTGCTGGCTAACGGACGTGATCATATCCTTTCTTCTTTTTACCGTCAATAACATTGACTGTCGAAGCATTGAACGTCATATTGCGTTGCGGTGGCGGGGTCCCATCCTTCCGCGGATGACCGTTCGCGGCCACATTGAAGTTTGACCGTAAATAGAAGTGCTTCCAACGATGCACGACGTTCCGCAGCCAACTGGTTGCGGCCTCATTGATGCGGTCATTAGGGACCTCGCCACCGATTTTATTTGATACCTAGCGCATTTCCCCTCACTTTCGTCCACAATGCGGCGAGCTTTCCCGCCTTCCCACCGCACTGGATTCCTCGCCATGATATTCCAGGGATTTCTCGCCGCGCGATTGACGATTGCCTGCGGACTCGCTGGCCTGGTTTGTGTCGTCACGGCCCACGCCGAAGACTGGCTGCAATTCCGCGGCGCGAACTCGACGGGTCTCGCGCCGGCGGGAGCAGCGCTGCCGAGTGAAGTGGGGCCGGATAAGAATGTGGTGTGGAAAGTGCCACTGCCACCGGGGCATTCCTCGCCGGTGCTCGTGAGGAACCGCATTTACGTCACCGGCGTGCGCGACAAAACGAAGCTGCTGACGATTGCGCTCGATCGCGCGACGGGGCAGGCCGTGTGGGAGCAGGAAGCGCCGCACAAAGAGCTCGAGAAAATCCACAGCATCGGCAACTACGCGCAGTCGACCCCCGCCGCCGACGACGAGCGGGTGGTCAGCTTTTTCGGCTCCAGCGGTTTGTATTGTTACAACCACGCGGGCAAGCTCTTGTGGAAGAAAGCGATGGGACCGTTCATCAACGACTTCGGCGCCGGCAGCTCGCCGATCATCGTGGGGAACCGCGTCGTTCTCTGCCAGGATCACGACCAGGGTTCGTTCGTCGCCGCGTATGACAAAGCGTCCGGCGAACAGCTGTGGCGCGTGGATCGCCAGGCCGAGTATTCGCGCAATTACTGCACGCCGGTCATCTGGAATGTCGGCGGCAAGCAGCAGGTGGTGCTGGCGGGCACGCTGCGAGTCGCCGGCTATGACCTGGAAACCGGCAAGCAAATATGGACGGTGCGCGGCGTATCGCGAGTCGTTTGCATGACGCCGGTCATCGGCGATGATCAGAATCTGTATGTCGCGGGCTGGTCCGCGGGCGGCGATCCCGGCGAGCGAATCGCGCTCGATGAATTCGAGAAGGTCGCACCGGAATACGACCAGAACAAGAACGGCACGTTCGAAGAAGAGGAACTGCCGAAGGGGGCTCTCAGGCAGCGCTTCACGCAATGCGACCGCGACAAGGACGGCAAGATTACGAAGACGGAATACGACGAGTTCCGCACGCTCTTCGATCAGTCGCAGAACGTGATGCTCTCGATTGCGCCGGGCGGCCAAGGTGATTGCACCGAGACGCACGTCCGCTGGCGAGTGGAGCGGTATATTCCGTTTTGCGCTTCGCCGCTGTATTACCAGGGGCGGGTCTTCATGATGAAAGACGGCGGGATTTTTTCGAGCGTCGACGCTCAGTCGGGACAGTTGAAGAAAACGGCTCGCGTGCCCGGCACCGGCGACTTCTACTGCTCGCCGGTCGGCGGCGACGGCAAGGTGTATGTCATCAGCGAAGACGGCAAGCTCACGGTTACGTCGGCGGATGAACAGTGGAAGGTCCTCAGCACGGCCGATCTGGGCGAACCGGCTTTCGCGACGCCTGCCATTGCGGACAGCAAACTGTACGTGCGCACGGCGGGGCATTTATATTGTTTTGGGAACAAGTAACTCTTTCAGGATTCTGCACCGATGAATCGAAAAATCTTTTTGCTCACACTCGTTGGGCTGGCGATGGTAACAGCACTTCTTTCTGCTCAGGAAAAGCAGCGCGTTTATCTCGGCACGTATACCGGCCCCAAGAGCAAGGGGATTTACGTCTGTGAGTTCCATACGGAGACCGGCAAGCTGAGCGAGCCGCGGGTCGCAGCGGAAACCGAGAACCCGAGCTTTCTCGCCCTGCATCCGGATGGCAAGCATTTGTACTGTGTGAACGAGGTCAGCAAGTTTCTGGGCAAGGATGCCGGCGGCATTACGGCGTTTTCGATCGATGAAAAGACCGGCGGGCTGACGCAGCTCAATCAGCAGCACTCCGGCGGGCCGGGGCCGTGCCACCTGGTGGTTGATCGCGAGGGCAAGTGCGTGCTTGCCGCGAACTACGGCGGCGGTAGCTGCTGCGCGGTGGTGCTCAAAGCCGATGGCAGCCTCGGCGACGTCACTTCATTCTTTCAGCATGAAGCGAAACCCCAGCCGCCGGGCGGCAAGGCCCGTCCGCCGCGCGGGCACTCGATCAACGTTTCGCCGGACAACAAGCTAGCCTTTTGCGCCGATCTGGGTCGCGATGAAATCGTGATTTACAACCTCGACGCCGCGGCGGGCAAATTGACGACACACGATCCGCCAGCTGGCAATTGCCCGGAAGGGGCCGGGCCGCGGCACTTTGCCTTTCATCCAACCGGCAAGTACGCCTATGCGATCAACGAGACCGAGAAATCGATCACAGTCTTTGCCTTCGACGCAGCCAAGGGCTCGCTTACTCCGCTGCAGACCATTTCGACGGTTCCCTCCGGCGTAACCGGCGGCAGCACCGCGGAGGTGGTCGTCCATCCGAGCGGCAAGTTCGTGTACGGCAGCAATCGCGGCCACGACAGCATCGCCGTCTTTCAAGTCGATGCGGCCACCGGCAAGTTGACGGCGGCAGGACATCAGGGAGAAGGCATCAAAACTCCGC
>Ga0196963_10001784_pt1 | contig 13830 bp, 5 predicted proteins | sample S1_5metaG_FD_148600 | JGI IMG/M metagenome (GOLD analysis project Ga0196963, IMG submission 148600) | Soil microbial communities from Anza Borrego desert, Southern California, United States - S1_5 | ecosystem: Environmental > Terrestrial > Soil > Desert | place: USA: California | collected... | reverse complement strand
GATCACCGTCACGTTCGATGTCGATCGCAACCAGGATCTGGCGGCGGTCGACGTGCAGAACCGCGTCAACCAGGCCCTTGGCCGCATGCCGCCCGAGGTCCGCCAGAACGGCATCTCGGTCGTCAAGGTCGCGAGCGGGTTCATCGGCGGTCTCGGCTTCTATTCGAAGGACAACCGCTACTCGAGCCAGTTCATCAGCAACTACATCGACCTCTACATCCGCGACGCCATCAAGCGCGTGCCTGGTGTCGGCGACGTCATCGTCTTCGGCGAGCGCAAGTTCGCGATGCGGCTGTGGCTCGACCCCACCAAGCTGGCGGGCCGCGGCATCACCGCCGGCGACGTGCTCAGCGCGCTCCGCGAGCAGAACGTGCAGGTCGCGGCCGGCGCGCTCGGCGATGCGCCGTCGTCCACGCAGCAGGAGTTCACGATCAGCGTGCGCGCGATGGGCCGGCTCTCCGAGGCACCGGACTTCGAGGACGTGGTCGTCAAGGCGGGCCGTGCCGGCGCGCTGGTGCGCGTCAAGGACGTCGGCCGCGTCGAACTGGGCGCCGAGACGTATTCGTCGAACCTGCGTTTTCTGGGCCTCGAAGCGCAGGGCGTCGGCATCTCGCTGTTGCCGTCAGCGAACGCCATCGAAGTGTTCCGTGGTGTCGTGGCGGAGATGGATCGCCTGAAGCAGAACTTCCCGCCGGGGCTCGAATGGCAGGTTGCCTTCGACAACGTCGTGGTCGTCCGCGAATCGATCGTCGAAGTGTTGTGGACGCTCGCGGAAGCAATCGGCCTCGTCATTCTCGTGATGTTCGTGTTCCTGCAGAACTGGCGCAGCACGATCATTCCGGCGATCACCATCCCGGTCTCGTTGATCGGGACGTTTGCGTTCATCAAGTTGTTCGACTTCTCGATCAATGTCCTGACGCTGTTCGGCATCGTGCTCGCCACTGGCATTGTCGTCGACGATGCGATTGTGGTGATTGAGAACATCGAGCGGCACATGCGCGAGTTCGGCAAAAGCGCGCGTCAGGCCGCCGTCGACGCGATGCGCGAAGTGTTCGGCGCCGTGGTGGTGATCGGCATCGTGCTGGTCGCCGTGTTCGTGCCGGTGGCGTTCTTTCCTGGCGTGACCGGGCGTTTGTATCAGCAGTTCTCGCTGACGATTGCGTTCGCCGTGATTCTATCGGTGTTCAACGCCGTCACGCTGGCGCCGGCGCTGGCGGCGCTGCTGCTCGACAAGGAAACCCACACGCACGGCCGGTTTTTCTCGGCGTTCAATCGCGGCGTCACGGCCTCCACCAATGCGTATGTGCGCGTGGTGCGCGGCGCGCTGCAGTGGCGCATCGCGGTGCTGCTGCTCTTCGCGGCCGGCCTGTTTGCGACCTGGCAGGTCTTCCGCATGGTGCCGTCGTCGTTCGTGCCGCAGGAAGACGAGGGCTATTTCATGTGCATCGTGCAGGCGCCGGCCGGCGCCTCGCTGGAGTACACGACCGAGATTGCCAAGAAGGCGGAGCAGATCATCTACGCCGACAAGGATGTGGCCGCGGCGTTTGCGGTGATGGGCTTCAGTTTTGCGGGTGCCGCGCCGAACAACGGCATGATCTTCGTGCGCCTCAAGGATTACGACGAGCGGAAGGGCGCCGACCAATCACTCCAGGCAGTGTTGCGGCGGGTCAGCGGACCGCTGTTCATGATTCCCGGCGCCATTGTCGCGGCGTTCCCGCCGCCGTCGATTCAGGGGCTTGGCACTTTTGGCGGGTTCCAGTTCGAGGTGCTCGATCAAACCGGCTCGGCTGACGTCAGCCAGCTGGCGGCGGCGACGTTCAGTCTGATGGGCGCGGCCAACCAAAGCGGCCGCGTCATGGGCGCGTTCAGCCAGTTCCGCGCCGACGATCCGCAGCTGATCGTCGACATCGATCGCGATAAGGCGCGCAGTCTCGGGTTGCCGCTTCGCGAGGTCACCGACGCATTGCAGGTGTTCCTGGGTTCGCAGTACGTCAACGACTTCGACTTCAACAACCGCTCGTACCGTGTCTACGCGCAGGCCGATCAGCGTTTTCGGGCGAATCCGGCCAATCTCAAGCAGCTGTATGCGCGCGCCGCGAACGGCGACATGATTCCGCTCGATGCGGTGGTGCGCCTGCGCGAGACCACTTCGCCGCAGGTGATCAGTCATTTCAACCTGTTTCGATCGGCGGAGATCACCGGGAATCCCGCACCCGGCATGAGCTCGGGCCAGACGCTCGATGCGATGGAGGAGCTCGCGCGATCGACGCTGCCGCCGGGCTTCGACTTCACGTGGGCGGGGCAGTCGCTCGAAGAGCGGCGGTCGGGCGCCCAAGCCGGCATGATCTTCGGATTGAGCCTGCTGCTCGTGTATCTGGTGCTTGCCGCGCAATACGAGTCATTCATCCTGCCGTTCATCATCCTGCTCGGCGTGCCGCTGGCCGTGTTTGGCGCGCTGTCGGCGCAGTTGGTTCGCGGTTTCAACAACGACGTGTTCTGCCAGGTGGGCCTGGTGCTGCTGGTCGGCCTGGCGGCGAAGAATTCGATTCTGATCGTCGAGTTCGCCGAGCAACTGCGAGAGCGCGGGCTGTCGATCGTCGACGCCGCGATTGAATCGGCGCGCATCCGGCTGCGGCCCATCCTGATGACGTCGTTTGCGTTCATCCTTGGCGTGTTGCCGCTGGCGCTGGCCACCGGCGCCGGGGCAGCCTCGCGGAATTCGGTAGGCACCGCCGTCGCCGGCGGGATGCTGGCGTCGACGTTCTTGTCGATCTTCTTCATCCCGGTTCTCTACGTCGTCATTCGGACGCTGGCGCCGGGACGGGCGCATCGCGATCGCAGCGAACCGGCGCCGGGGCCCGTCGGAGGACCGGGTGTCGCCCCGGTGGTGGGCCTGTTGCTGGCGGCGTCTCTTGGCATCGCGTCGCCGGCGTTTGCGCAGGCCACGAACCGCACACCGCAGAGCGGTTCGCCGCAACCCCCGATCGAACGGGTCACCTTCGACGAAGCCATCACACGCGCGCTCGAGAACAATCCCAACGTGGCGATCGCGGCCACGAACATCCTGCGGTCCGAAGCGCTGCTCCAGCAGGCACGCGCGGTCGTGCAACCGCGCGTCACCGGCAACGTCACCAACACCACGCTCGACACCGGGCGTGAATTCGGCGGGCAGACCGTTCAGCCTCAGAACCAGACACTGCTTGGATTGAATGCGACGATGCCGATTGTGGCGGCGGCGCAGTGGGCGGCGCGCACGCAGGCGATGGACCAGGTCGAAATCGCCCGTCTGTCGGTCACCGACACGCGGCGGCAGATCGCGGTCGCGACGGCGACGGCGTACCTGACGGTGATCGCGCAGAAGCGTCTGGTGGAGGTGATCAACACCGCCGTCGACACCGCGCGCGGCCAATTCGAGTACAACGCCCGGCGCCGCGAAGGCGGTGTTGGCAGCCGGCTGAACGAGCTGCGGTCGTCGCAGCTGTTGTCGGCGACGCAGGCGCAGCTGGAAGGCCTGCTGTTGAATGTCCGGCGCGCGCAGGAGGCGCTCGGCGTGTTGCTGGCCGCCCAAGGACCCGTCGACGTCGACGGGGAGCCGTCATTCGAAATTCCGCAGGACGTCGCGGAAGCCGAGTGGTTGCCGAGCCGTCCCGACATTCGCGTCTTCACGGAGCAGCGCCGCGCCAACGAGCGCATCGTCAACGACAGCCGCCTCGATTGGTGGCCGGCGGCCGCCGTGACCTTCGGTCCGCAATTGCTGACGCCGTCGGGCCTGTTTCAACCGTCGCGGACGTGGTCGCTGTCGGTGCAGTTGTCGCAGCCGCTGTTTGAAGGCGGTCAACGCCGCAGCCTGCGCCGGCAGCGCGAGGCGCTGTTCCAGGCCTCGACCCTGACGCTCGAGCGCGCGCAGATTGCGGCGCGATCGGAAGTGCGGATCGCCCGCGAGGCGGTGGAGGCGCGTGAGCGCGCGCTGACGGCGGCGCGTCAGGCCGCGCAGACGGCGAACGAAGTGTTGAAGATTACGATCATCGCGTTCGATGCCGGATCGACCACCAACATCGAGGTCATCGACGCGCAGCGCTCGAGCCGCGACCAGGAATCGGTGGTCGTGCAGGCGGAAGACGCGTTGCGCCAGGCGCGGCTGGAATTGCTGGTCGCGCTTGGAAAGTTTCCAAAGTAATCAGCTGACAGCTGATAGCTGATAGCTGATAGCTGAAAGCTGCTACTGGACGGCCAGCAATTCGACTTCGAAGATCAGCGTCTCGTTCGCGCGGATCCCGGAGTTCGGAGGCGGGTTGTTGCCGTAACCGAGGTTGGGCGGGATCACAATCCGGCGGATGCCGCCGACCTGCATGCCGTTGACGCCCATGCTGAAGCCCTGGATGACGCCGCTTCCGACCGTGAAGCTGAATGACCCGCTATCGAACTGCGTCCCCTTGTTGTCGGTCCCGCTCGAGCTGTAGATCCATCCGGTATACCGCACCGAGGCGGCGCGGCCGGTCGTCGCGGTCGCGCCCGTGCCGACGCGCAGATCGGTCGTCGAGAACTGCACGTTGGACGAGGGCGCGGTCGGCATGTTGTTGCCATCCTCGCCACTACATCCCACGGCCAGAATCGCGACGGCACACATCACAAGTGAAAGCTTCATGCGCCCAGTGTATCGGGTGAACGCCGCAGGCTGAAGGCCGAAGGGGGAAGGCTGACGGTTAACGGCTGCAGTTGCCCGCCAAGGCATCTGTTTTCGTTGCTGTCTCCATAAGTAAACCTAAGGTCTTTATTTCTGTGAGTTTGCAATAGTTTGTCATTGACAGGAAATGGCCGGGGGTTTAGCCTGCCCTCGCCCGAACGCGGGTTCATAACAGCGTTACTCGACGTAATTCGTCCGATCGTTCGTCCGGTTGTCCTGGCTCTCCCGCTCGAACACCGCGGGGTGACCCAGTGTTATTGGAGGGGAAGCATGGCGCGAAGAATCACGAGAACGCTGTTGGCGTTCGGTGGGGCAGTGCTCCTGTCGAGTGCCGCCTACGCTCAGAGTGCGATCGTCGGCGTAGTGAAAGACAGCTCCGGTGCCGCGATGCCCGGGGTGACGGTTGAGGCGTCGAGCGACGTCCTCATCGAAAAAGTGAAAGCGGCGGTCACCGACGGCGACGGCTCGTATCGCATCGGCGACTTGCGTCCGGGCACCTACACGGTGACGTTCGCGCTCACCGGATTCAAGACCTTCCGCCGCGAAGGTTTGCAACTGCCCTCTGAATTCACGGCGACGGTCAACGCGGAGCTGGGCGTCGGCTCACTCGAGGAAACCATCACCGTCACCGGGTCTTCGCCGGTCGTCGATGTCACCTCCGCCGCCAAGGCGCAGGTGCTCAACCGCGAAGCGATCGACCTGATTCCGACCGGGCGCAGCATCCAGGGTCTGGGTCAGCTGGTGGTCGGCGTCAGCCTTAACCTGCCGGACACCGGCGGCGCGCGCGCCATGCAGCAGACCTACATGTCGACGCACGGCATGTCGACGGCCAATACCACGGTGCTGGTCGACGGCCAAATGACCAACGGCCTGCAGGGCGACGGCGCGATCCAGAGCTATTACAACGACGCGATGAACGCGGAGATGAGCTACCAGACGGCCGCGATCGGCGCCGAGACCTCGTCGGGCGGCGTGCGTCTGAACATGATTCCGCGCGAAGGTGGTAATCAATTCCACGGCGACTTCAAGTTCGCGCGCCGGCCGGGATCGTGGCAGTCGAGCAACCTCACCGATCGGCACAAGGCGCGCGGCCTGAGCGCGGGCAACGCCATCGACCGCATCGTCGACTACACGGCGTCGATCGGCGGACCAATCAAGAAAGACAAGCTGTGGTTCTTCTCGTCAGCCCGCTACTTCTCGGTCAACAACTTCATCGCCAACACGTTCTTCGACGATGGCAGCCAGGGCATCGACGATCAGTTCATCAAGAATGCGATGACGCGGCTCACCTGGCAGGTCTCGCCGCGCAACAAAATCTCGGCGTACTTCGACGAGATCGACAAGTACCGCGGTCACGACATGCAGGCCAATTACGATCCGGAGACCGCGGCCACCGTCTGGAACTCGCCGGCGTACCACACCACGGCCATCAAGTGGACGTCGCCGATCAACGGCGCATGGTTCCTCGAGGCCGGTTTCTCCAACAACACCGAGTACTACACCAACGAATACCGCCCGGGCATCGAGCAGCCGCGCGGTACGGCGGAGTGGTATCGCACGGTCGCCAAGAACGAGCTCGATCTCGGTGGCTACACCAACGCGGGGCCGATCAACACCACCGAAAGCCCGGTCGCGTTCTACTGGAACGCCGCCGCAACGTGGGTCAACGGCGCGCACACCATCAAGTTCGGCGCCAACAACCGGCAGGGGACGTTCAAGCACACGCGTGATGCCAACGCGGACCTGGTGCAGCAATACCGCAGCAGCGCCACCGGCCGGCGCTGGTCGGTGCCCGATACGGTGTTGATCCGCAACACGCCGCTGGCCTATGCCGAGCGCCTGAACCGCGATCTGGGGTTCTACATCCAGGATTCATGGCGAATCGACCGGTTGACGGCGAACGTCGGCATCCGGTGGGAAGTCCTCAATGCGAAGGTGCTGGCCGGCCGTTCCCCGGCCGGTCGGTTCGTGCCGGAGCGCAACTTCGACGAAGTGCGCGACCTGCCCGACTGGAAGGACTTCGCGCCGCGCATGGGCCTGGTCTACGACCTGTTCGGAAATGGCCGCACCGCGCTCAAGTACTCGCTGAACCGCTACAACCTGTCGCGCACCACCGGCATCGCCGCCAACTACAATCCGCTGCTGTCGCAGACGGCGACGCTGCCGTGGGTCGACAAGAACGGCAACGATCTGGCCGAAGGGACCCTGCGATGCAATTTCACCGCGCCCGACTGCGAAATCAATTTCGCCAGCCTGTCGCAGAACTTCGGCATCGCCGCCCTCAACGAGTACGGCAAGTACCCCCGCACCTGGAACCTCGAGAACGGTCTCGAGATCTCCCACGAGTTGCTCAGCGGCCTGTCCGTCGCGGCATCGTGGTGGCACGGCGACTTCCGCAACCTGACCAATACCGTCAATCAGTCCTGGTCGGTGGCTGATTACTCGCCGTACACCTGGTACAACCCGATTACCGGTCAGCCCTTCACGGTCTATGCGCGCAGCCAGGCCGCCCAGTCGCGCCCGACTCGCAACCTCGACACCTACGATCCGGAGCGGAAGAACGTCTACGACTCGTACAATTTCGAGAGCAAGTGGCGCATTCCGGGCGGTGGCCAGTTAAGCGGCGGCGTCGCCGTCGAACGGGAGCGTTTCAAGTCCTGCACGGCCCCGGACGATCCGAACTACGTCACCGCTACGGCCGGCGTCTTCAATGGCGTTGCTCTCTGCGATGATTTCGCGCTAGACATTCCGTGGCGTCCGCAGGTGAAGATCTCCGGGACGAAGGAAATCGGCTGGGGCGTCAATGTCAGCATGTCCTATCAGAACAACTCCAGCCCGACCAGCTCGCGAATCATGACCGTCACGCGCGGCACGTCGCGCTATCCGGCCAACTGCCCGGCGCCGTGCCCGGCCGGCGAGGTGATCATGCCGACCGCGGTGTTCGGACAGGCGACGATGAGCTACATGCTGGAGTCGGCGCGGCAATCGTCGGTCGAGCGCATCGTGCAGCTGGACTTCAAGGTCGCCCGGACGTTCCGCTTCGGCCGCTGGCAGGTGCTGCCGACGTTTGAAGTGTTCAACGTCAACAACTCCGACGCGATCATCAGCTACATCACGACCAATATCCTGTCGACGTCCTACCTGGCGCCGAACAGCATCATGCAGGGACGGATGTATGGGTTCGGCGCGGTGGTGCGCTGGTAGGCCACAGATTAAACACAGATTGAGCACAGATTTTGAGCACAGATTAAGAGCACAGATTAAGAGGTTAGAGAAAGATCAGAGAAAATAGTTCGAACAGATGACTGCGCCGTTCCTCTAACCGGGGGCGGGTTCGACGAGAACCCGCTCCCGCTTTTTTTGTACGCACAAGAGTGCGCGGTCTACTTGCGGAGCGCGCTGCGGGCCTGGTCGCGGTTGGCGCGAGCGTCGGCCATTGCCGGGTTCAAAGCGACGGCGCGCTCGAAATGGTGGAGCGCTTCGGCAAGGTGGCCTTGTGAGGCGAGGGCGATACCCAGGTTGTTGTGTGCTTCGGGCCAGTCCGGCCGGATTCTCAATGCCGCTTCGAAGCGTTGAGCCGCCGGCGCGAAGCGTTGTTCGGTCAGCAGGATGGTGCCGAGATCGTAAACGGCATCCGGCTCCGACGGAGCCAGCTCGATGGCGCGCTCGAGGTGGCGTACCGCCTCCGAGCGACGGCCGAGGTCGAACAGCAGGTTGCCCAGGTTGCGATGCGCGTGGACCGAGCGCTCGTCAATCTTCAAGGCTGTCTGAAACGCCTCGATTGCGCCGTTGACGTCGCCCTTCTGCGCCAGCGCGATGCCGAGGTTGTTGTGCGCCTCGACCGAGGCGGGATTGTCGCGCAGCGCCCGGCGGAAGCTCTCGGCCGAATCCGACGACTTACCCTGTTCGAGCAGCGCGTTGGCAAGGTTGTAGCTGGCGCTGGCGAAATCCGGTTTCAATTCGAGCGCTTTGCGATAACTGGCAACCGCCTCGTCGAGCCGGCCCGCCGCGCGCAACGCGGCGCCGCGATTGTTGTAGGCCGGCGCGTAGTCGGGCCGCATCGCGATCGCGCGATCGTGATGCGCGATCGCCTCGTCGTAGCGGCGGTGATCCTGTAATGCCGTACCGAGGTTGTTTTCGGTGATCGCCATCATCAGCGACGGCGATAGCAGCGGCCAGTTTGCGAGCGCGATCGCTGCCACGAGTGCCGCCGCGACCAGCAGGCGGCGCGGACCTCGCGAGAGCAGACCCGCCAGCGGTTCGCGGGCGCTTGCATCGAACGGCAGCGCCGCAAACAGCAGCAAGCACGGCACCAGCGGATACCGATACCGGGCGAATACGAAGAACATCACCACGCTCGCAGCGTAGGCAATCGGCAGTGCGTAGATGATCCGCAAGCGGCGGCGCTGCGGCCACGACGCAATCACACCGAGCGTCGCCAGGGGGATGAGCACGCCGAAATGCCCGAACCAGCCGAGCGCGCGTAGCGGCAGCGAGTACTCGGCATAGCTCTCCTGCGCTTCGGTATCGATCATCTCGGAGCGATTGACCAGCAACAGCACCTTCCGGGCCGTCAGCCGGAGCCAGTCGAGCGGCTGCGACGTGATGTAGTCGAGCGCGCGTTCGGTCCAGAAGCTGGACACCTCGGCAGGCGACAGCGCGCGGCCGGCGGCTTCCTGCGCCACTTCGGTGGCGTCGAGGCGCTCGAATTCCGGCGAGCCGCGCCCGAATCGAATCGACGCATAGGTGCCGTCGGCATTCGGGTTGTTGCCGATGTACAGGTTCGACCCAAATTGCGAGGTGGTCAGATAAATGCCGCCGTCAACGGCGTAGTTCCTGGCCACCACCGGCAGGAACACGAGCACCACACCGGTCACGAAAGCCAAAAAAGGTTCTACGAGCGTTCTACGATCGTTCGACGCGGGTTCTACGATCGTGTCCTTCGTACGTAGAACGGACGTTGAACGATCGGAGAACCAACGTAGAACGATCGTGAGGGCGCTCATCCCGATTAAGAGCAGCCCGTTCTCGCGGGTCAGGGCGAAGGCGGCCAATGCGGCGCCGAGGGCGAAGAATCGTGGTCCGGGCGCGGCGTTCGAGGCGCCCGGCGCGATGATTGTCGAGACGATCCACAACGACAGGCACATGAAGAACATGTCGAGGACCGACTTCTGCAGCAGGCCGTCGAAGAAAATCGCCGGCGCCCAAAGCGCCAGCCCGAGGCCGGCGATCAGGCCCGCCCGTGGAGAGAACAGCCGCGCCGCGGCCAGGCCCAGCAGCACGCACGATGCCGACCCGACGACCGCCTGAATGACGCGGACGATCAGCAGATCGCGATCGAACAGGGCGTAGACGACTCCGAGGAAGTACGGATAGAGCGGCGCCTGGTAGAACACCTCGGTGCCGACCCAGTCGCCCGCGGCGAGACGCTGCGCCCACTGGTCGTAGCCGTTCGCGTCGCCGAGCAGCACGTCGAAAAACGGCGTCGGCTTGATCTGCCAGATGTGAATCAGGCGGACCACGAGCGCGACAGCGAAGATGATCAGCGAGGCCATGAACGAGGATCGGGTTTAGGTTACCCCCAAACCCGATCCCGGGCGGCCTGACGGCCTACTTGACGAACAACATTTCCCGATAGGTGGGCAGCGGCCACGTCTCGTGCGGCACCATCAGTTCGAGCGCGTCGCCGAGCTCGCGCAGCCTCACCATCACGGGCACTACCGAGTCGCGCATGTACTTCGCGTGCTTTTCGGCGCTGGTGCTGTGGTGATCGATGGCCGCGGTCAGCTTGTCGGTCTGCGCCTTGAAGGCGTCGATCAACTTCACGAGCTGCTGCAACAGCTTCTTGGTCTCCTTGCTGGGCACGCCTGCGGCGCGCGCGGCAGCGACGCTTTGCGCTACCTGCGTCTGATATTGCACGGCGGCAGGCAGGATGTAGCGGCTCGCCATCAGCGCCATCAGCTGCGCTTCGATGTTGATCGTCTTGCAATAGGTTTCGAGACTGATCTCGTAGCGTGCGTGCAGCTCGGCCTCGGTGAGCACTTTGTATTTCTCGAACGCCTTGACCACCGGGGTCTTGACGATCTCCGGCAGCGCGTCGACCGTGTTCTTCAGGTTCAGCAGGCCGCGCTTGCCGGCCTCCTTCTGCCACTCGGCCGAATAGCCGTTGCCGTTGAAGATGATGCGCTTGTGCTTCTTGACCGTGGCTTTGAGGATCGCCTTGACGGCATCCTCGAGCTTGTCGCCTTTGGCAAGCCGGCTTTCGAGCTCGGTCGCGAGCGCATCGAGCGACTCGCACACCGCGACGTTCAGACACGTCGCCGGCAGCCCGACGTTCTGAGTCGAGCCGACGGCGCGGAACTCGAACTTGTTGCCGGTGAATGCAAACGGCGACGTGCGGTTGCGATCGCCGGCGTCGCGGGGCAGTTGCGGCAGCGCGCTGACGCCGATGTCGAGGACGCCGCCGCTCTTGGTGGTTTTCGCTTCGCCGGCCTTCTCGACCTGCTCGAAAATGTCGGTGAGCATGTCGCCGAGGAACACCGAGAGGATCGCCGGCGGCGCTTCGTTGGCGCCGAGCCGATGATCGTTGCCCGCATGCGCGATGCTGTAGCGCAACAGGCCCTGCCAGACGTCGACGGCGCGAATCACCGCGGTGCAGAAGAACAGGAACTGCATGTTCTGATGCGGCGTGTCGCCGGGGCTCAACAGGTTGTTGCCGAGGTTGTCGCCGATGCTCCAGTTCAGGTGCTTGCCGGAGCCGTTGACGCCGGCAAACGGCTTCTCGTGCTGCAGGCACGCCAGCCCGTACTTCGGCGCCACCCGCTTCATCGTCTCCATCGTCATCATCTGATGATCGGTGGCGACGTTGGCGCTTTCGAAAATCGGCGCCACTTCATACTGCGACGGCGCGACCTCGTTGTGCCGCGTCTTGATCGGCACCCCCATTTGATACAGCTCCGACTCGAGCTCCGCCATGAAGGACAGCACGCGCTCCGGGATCGAACCGAAGTACTGATCTTCGAGCTCCTGGCCTTTCGGCGGCCGCGCGCCGAACAGCGTACGGCCGGCGTTGAGCAGATCGGGCCTCGCGAAATAGAAGTTCGAGTCGATCAGGAAGTACTCCTGCTCCGGACCGCATGTCGCGGTGACGCGCGTGGCTTTCGAGCCAAACAGCTTCAACACCCGGACCGCTTGCGCGGACAACGCTTCCATCGAGCGGAGCAGCGGCGTCTTCTTGTCGAGCGCCACCCCGGTCCAGCTGACGAACGCGGTCGGAATGACCAGCGTCACGCTGTTGTTGTGGACCAGCAGCCACGGCGGGCTGGTCGGGTCCCACGCCGTGTAGCCGCGCGCCTCGAACGTGCTGCGCATGCCTCCCGACGGAAAAGACGACGCGTCGGGCTCGCCGCGCACCAGTTCCTTGCCGCGAAACTCCGCGATCGCGCGGCCGTCGGCGGTCTGGTTGTAGAAGGCATCGTGCTTCTCGGCGGTGATGCCGGTCAGCGGCTGAAACCAGTGCGTGAAATGCGATGCGCCGTTTTCGACAGCCCAGTCCTTCAAGGCCGCGGCGACGGCGTCGGCGGTTGAGATATCGAGCGCCCTGCCGTTCGTCATGGTGTCGCGCAGCGCCTGGTAGGCGGCTTTGGGCAGCCGGGCCTGCTGGACCTTGTCGTTAAAGACGCGCACGCCAAACATGTCGCCGACGTTCTTCGGCGTCTGGACGATGCGGCCTTCGTTCATGGCCCAACTGCGTATGCCCTTGATGGCCTCTCCGAGTGCTGCGGATCCCATGTCAGTGCCCCTTGTGGATAAATCGGCTCAGGTTTCCCAAAGCCGGACCTTGTCGCGTCCGGCCGAGGGCTAAGAATGCACAAGTATGCATGAACGAGGTATCAGTTTGCAATATTCAACGCATCGAAGGCCGAAATGGACACAAAAAACTGCAAAGTGTCACTGCTGACGTGCAAAAACAGCACGATTTTAGAAACAGTAGCTATGGTGAATGCCCGAAACCTTCGGCGGCGGCACGCGGCCGTCCCGAAAGCGCGTTATGGAAAGATGCGCCGCTGAGCGCAACTGGTGTTGGGGGCCGTCGCCGTGCCGTCCCGCAGCGGCCGCAGCGTGAGCTCGGCGAACACCTGATAACCAATGTCGCCTGGGTGAAAGCCGTCGGACGCGTAGCTTGCCGCTTGGTACAGCCGCGCGTCGCACATCAAATCCGCCACCAGCACGTTGCGCGATGTCAAAGCGTTCACCCGATCGGAGAGACCGACGGCAATTCGTTGCAGGATGCTTTTCTCACTCGTCGGGCGCGACGCGACGTATGGCGCCGCAGCCAGGTTGATCATGTTGAGCGCGACGATGCGCGCGTTGGGGGCGCGGCTTCGGATCCGTGCGACGAGATCTTCGAGATCGCTGCCCCACCTCAGGACCTGCTGATCGACGTAAGCGTTGACATCGCTGCCGCCGCGCCCTGCTACCGCAGCGCGGGCTATGACGTTCGCGTCGTTGCCGCCGGCGAAGATCGTCACGTGCGTCGTGTTGGCCGGCACGAACGGGGCTTGCCGTTCGATGAAGTTCCCCGCGAGCTCGCTGATCGGCTGCCCGATGTCCCGGGCGAGGCTCTCGATGGCCGGGCTCAGTACCGCGCCGGGAATGCTCAAATTACGATGCTCGACCGTGCGGTTCGGAAAGGCTTCCCGCAGTTGGCGCCGCAGGATTTGCACGTAACCTTTGCCGTCGGGGCAATCGGTGAACGGCACGCACGGACTCGAGCTCCCGAAGCCGATCCCGTCGCTGGCGCCGATCGCCGTATAGAAAATTGGTCCGTCGGCGGCAGGAGGAGGCGTGGTTGGCGCGGTCGGTGAGTCCGGCTTGCTGCAGGCAAGGGAAGAACCAAGCAGCGCCATCAGTGTCGCGGCAAGCAGTCGTCGAGTCATTGAAAGAAGTCCCCAAATCCGATCCTGTGCAAGAATTGCGCCCCGGAACCCCATGACCACTCCTGCTCGACCGTGGACGCCGTTCTTTCCGCCAGGGACACCCGCCGATCTCGGGCCCCTCGAGTATGCCCACCTCCCCGCGGCGATTCGTGACGCATCCGCGACATATGCGTCCCAACCGGCATTCACGCTGGCGCTGCCAAGCGG
>Ga0196963_10001783_pt1 | contig 13839 bp, 12 predicted proteins | sample S1_5metaG_FD_148600 | JGI IMG/M metagenome (GOLD analysis project Ga0196963, IMG submission 148600) | Soil microbial communities from Anza Borrego desert, Southern California, United States - S1_5 | ecosystem: Environmental > Terrestrial > Soil > Desert | place: USA: California | collected... | reverse complement strand
CGAGCAGTCCATGAGCATCGCCTGGCCCTGGGTCGCGCACGCGCTGGACAGCTGGTCGAGGATGCCGCACTGGGTGCCGACGTAGTTGTTCTCGGCGCGCTGCGCGAGACGCGCGATGCGCTCTCCGGGGAATTTGACGTTCGCGGCCGCGAGGAAGGCGTGCATCGCCGCGACCTCGAGCGCCGCCGAACTCGACAGGCCCGAGCCGAGCGGGACGTTGCCGCTGATCGCGAGGTCGAGGCCGCGCAGCGAGACGCCCTCCTGCGCCAGGATCTGCGCGCAGCCCTTCACGTAGTCCGCCCAGCGCTGCGCGGCATCGGTCGCCTTGGGGATCGCGCGGCCGAGCTCGAACGACACCACCGCCTTCTGCTGCAGCGACACGACGCGCACCGTGCCGTCCGTGCGCGGCGTGTAGGCGACGCGCACGTCCTGCTCGATCGCCATCGGCAGGCAGAAGCCCTCGTTGTAGTCGGTGTGCTCGCCGATGAGGTTCACGCGCCCGGGAGCGCGCACGCCGTCGCGCGGCTTGGCGCCGAAGGTCGTGGTGAAGTGCTCGACGAGCTCGGAGGTGCGGTGGTCCATGGCGCGGGGGAGTTAAGCGGCGCAGCGCACGGTTGCGAGTTGTGAGTTGCCACGGTTGCTCCGCGCGCCGCCAGGCGGCTCCGGGCTTCGGGCTCCGGGCGACATGCGACCGGCGTCGCGCCACCGTCAATCGCCGCGCGACCACCCGCCGAGATCGCGACCCAGCATCTGCTCCACCGATGCCGCGAAGAGCTCGCGGATCTGCCCGGTCGAGGTCAGCTGCAGCGCCTTGGCCGCCAGCCGCTGCGCGCCGGTGATGTTGGTCGAACGGATGATCTTCTTGACCAGCGGCACCTGCGGCGCCGACATCGACAGCTTGGTCACGCCGATGCCGAGCATGAACATCGTGTAGAACGGGTCGCCCGCCATCTCGCCGCACACCGTCAGGTCGACGTTCGCCGCCTTCGACGAATCGACGATGATCTTGAGCAGCTGCAGCATCCCGGGGTTGTGGCCCTTGTACCACGGCGCGACGCCGGGGTGGTTGCGGTCGGCCGCGCACACGTACTGGGTCAGGTCGTTGGTGCCGACCGAGAAGAACTGCACCTCGCGCACGTACTTGTCGAGGCTCAGCGCGGCCGCGGGCACCTCGACCATCATGCCGATCGGCACGTCGGGATCGTACTTCTGCTTCTGCAGGTCGAGATCGCGCCGCGCCGTGCGCACCATGCGCTTGCCGAGCCGGATGTCCTCGAGCGAGGTGATGAACGGGAACATCAGGCGCACCTTGCCGTGCGCGCTGGCGCGCAGGATGGCGCGCAGCTGGATGATCTGGAACTCCTCGAGCTCCATCGCCAGGCGGATCGAGCGCCGGCCGAGGACGTGGGTGTCCTCGTCGGGCAGCTTCACGTACGGCAGCTTCTTGTCCGAGCCGATGTCCATCGTGCGGATGGTGACGGGCCGGCCGTCCATCTTCGCGATCGCCTCGCGGTAGATCCAGTACTGCTCCTCCTCGTCGGGGTAGCTCTGCCCGATCATCAGGTGGAACTCGCTGCGGTAGAGCCCGATGCCGTCGACCTTGTAGAGCTTGGCGAGGTCGATCTCGCTGTTCTTCGAGACGTTCGCCAGCAGCTGGATCGTGTGCTCGTCGCTGGTCTGCGCCGGCAGGTCGACCTCGGCGTTGAGCAGCGTGCGGAAGCGCTCGAACTCCTCCTGGGTCTTGGTGTACGAGTCGACGACGTCCTTCTTCGGGTTGACGAAGACCGTGCCGGACGAGCCGTCGACGATGATGAAGTCGCCGTCCTGGATGTTCTCGGCGAGGTCCTCGAGCCCCATCACCGACGGCAGGTTCATCGCCCGCAGCATGACCGCGGCGTGGCCGCGGTCCGAGCCGAGCTCGGTGATCACCGCGCGGCAGTGGCGGCGCTCGATGGTCGCCAGGTCGGACGGCAGCAGCTCGCGCGCGAAGATGATCTCGGCCTCGGGTTCGTTCGCCTGCGCCGCGGCGGCGGCGTCGGCGCCGCCGTTCTGCAGGTTGGCGAGGTTCTCGAGCAGGCGGCGGCCGACGTCGCGCAGGTCCGCCGAGCGCTCGCGCAGGTGCTCGTCCTTGATGGCCGACAACGCGCGGTAGTAGCCCTCGACGATCACCGAGACCACGACCTCGACCGGCTTGAGCTCGCGCGCGATCTGCTCGCGGATGTTGTTGAGGAACTTCTTGTCCTCGAGGAAGGCGAGGTGCGCGTCGAAGATCTGCGCCTCGAGCTCGCCGACCTCCTTGCTCATCTTGACCCGCATCTCGAGCAGCTGCGCCTTCGACAGGCGCACCGCCTCGGTCAGGCGATCCGCCTCGCGGTCGACCTCGGCCTTGGTGATGCTGCGGTCGGACAGGACCTGCGTGCGGCGGAACTTGAGCGTGACCGCCCCGAGGGCGATGCCCGGCACGACCGGGATGCCCTTGAAGATCGACTTGCGCCGGCCGCCGTGCGGTCCGTGCGTATCCGTCGAGTGGTGCTTGTCGCCGCGTTTGGCCATGCTGCGTCAGCCCGTGGTACCGCGAACGCGGTCATTCATCCAGGGGCCTTCCCCGACGCGGCCCGGCGCAGCCGGTACCCGCGGTCCACCGTCGTCCCGGCCGGGCGGCGGGTCGCGCTCTCGCCGGCGTCCGTCGGCCGAGGCCGTTCCACCGCGGATTCGAGGCCTTTCGCGGGGATCACGTGCCTCCAGCCCGTCCGGAAAGCGCCTGCTGGACCAGCGCCGGCGCCTGGGCCAACGCCGCGCCCAGCTGGGCCGCGTCCTTGCCGCCGGCCTGGGCGACGTCCGGCTTGCCGCCCCCGCCGCCCCCGACCAGCTTGGCCAGGTGGCCGATCAGCTCGCCGGCCTTGGCGCCGCGGGCGATCACGTCCGGCGAGCACGACACCGCCAGCAGCGCCTTGCCGTCGGCGTCCGCGCCGAGCACGGCGCAGTGGCTGGGCTTCTTCTGCCGCACCAGGTCGATCAGCGCGCGCAGGGCCTTGGCGTCGGCGCCGTCGATCCGGGCGACCAGGAGCGCGACGCCGGCGACCATGGTCTCGCTCGCCAGCACCTGGTCGATCGCGCCCGTCGCCGCCTGCGCCTTGCGGGCGTCGTCCAGCTTGCGCAGGCGCTTGGCCTCGATCTGGAGGAGCTCGACGCGCTCGAGCAGGCCTCCGCCGCCGCCCGCGGCGGTGGTGTTCAGCCGGCGCGAGAGGTCGCCGACCTCGGTCACCAGCTGCTGGACGCGGGCCGGCAGGTCCTTCAGCGGCGCCTTGAAGACGCGCTGCAGCGCCTCGAGCTCGCGCGGATCGGGCTCGGCCAGGCCGAGCACCGCGCCGCAGCGCCGGGCGATCACGTCCTCCTCGCCGCTGAGCGCCGCCGCCGCCTCGCCCGCCACGGCGGTGATGCGGCGGATGCCGGCGGCCAGGGCCTCGTCGCGCAGGATGCGCAGGCTGGCGATGTCGCCGGTGTTGCCGACGTGGCAGCCGCCGCAGAACTCGACCGACGCCGGCGACAGGGCCTCGCCCATGGTCACGACGCGGACGGTGTCGCCGTACTTCTCGCCGAACTGCGCCTTGGCGCCGAGCGCGCGCGCCTTGTCGATGGTCAGCTCGGCGATGGTCACCGCGCGCTTCGCCGCGACGTGCTCGTTCACCCAGCGCTCGATCGCGCCGAGCTGGTCCTTCGTCGGCGCCTCGCGGTGGTTGTAGTCGAAGCGCAGCTGCGCCGGATCGACCTTCGAGCCCTGCTGCTCGATGTGCGGGCCGAGGACGTGGCCGAGCGCGCTGTGCAGCAGGTGCGTCGCGCTGTGGTGGCGCGTCGTCGCGCGCCGCGTCGGCTCGTCGACGGCCGCGATCGCCGGTCCCGGCGCGGCGGTGCCGCTGAGCACGCGGCCGATGTGGATCACCAGGCCCTCGTCGCGCTGCGTGTCGGTGACCTCGATCTCGAAGCCGCCACCGCGGACGCGGCCGACGTCGCCGACCTGGCCGCCGGATTCGGCGTAGAACGGCGTCTGCTTCAGCGCGAAGCGCACGGCGGCCCCGGTCGGCGCCGCCTTGGTCTCGACGCCATCGACCTCGATGAGCGTGATCTCGGTCTCGTGGGTCAGCTTTTCGTAGCCCACGAACGGCGTCGAGCCGAGGCGGGGCTTGGCGCTGGCCAGCGCGCTGGTGGTGAAGACCTCGACCTGCTTGGTGTTCGACACCGCGGTGTGCTGGTCCCACAGCTCCTGGTAGCGCTCCTCGTCGATCTCGAGGCCCTGCTCGCCGAGCAGCTCGACGATGGTCTCCTTCGGGAAGCCGTGCGTCGTCACCAGCTCGAACGCGTCGTCGCCGGCGAATACCTTGGCGCCCTTGTGGCGCTCGAGCGCGCGCTGGAACAGGTCGAGCCCGCGCCGCAGCGTGCGGCGGAAGCCCTGCTCCTCGGCCTTGAAGGTCTCCTGCGCCATCTCCTGGCGCTTGGCGACCTCGGGGTACGCGACGCCCATGGCGTCGACCACCGACGACACGATCTCGTGCAGGCGGCTCTGCTCGACGCCCAGCTTGTCGATGTCGAGCGTCGCGCGGCGGATCAGACGGCGCACGACGTAGCCGCGACCGAGGTTGCCCGGCATCGCGCCGTCGGCGACGCAGAAGGTCACCGCGCGGACGTGGTCGGACACGCGGCGGATCAGCACGTTCTTCTCGACCTGCGCGCGGTCCTTCGCCGCCGTGTCGTAGCGGACGCCGGTGACGTCGACGACGCGGCGGACGATGGTCTGGAACAGGTCGATGTCGAAGTTGTTGTAGACCCCCTGCAGCACGCAGCACATCCGCTCGAAGCCCGAGCCCGTGTCGACGTTGCGCCGGCCGAGCTGCTCGAGGTTCGGCGTGCCGTCGGCGTTCGGCCTGCGCACGTTGAACTGCGGGAAGACGCAGTTCCAGATCTCGACGAACCGCCCGGTGTCCGAGGTCAGGTTGTCCTTGGGATCGGCGTTGGTGCGGAAGTCCCAGAAGATCTCGCTGCAGAAACCGCCCGGGCCCTCCGGTCCTTCGACCGGCGCGTTCGCCGGCCAGAAGTTGTCCTTGTCGCCGAGCTTGAAGATCCGCGCCGCGGGGATGCCGATCTCGTCCTTCCAGATGCGGTAGCTCTCGTCGTCGAGCTGGTGCACCGACACCGACAGGCGATCGGGGTCGAGGCCGAGCCGCCTGGTCAGGAACTCCCACGCGCCGTGCAGCGTCTCGGTCTTGAAGTAGTCGTTGAACGAGAAGTTGCCCAGCATCTCGAAGAACGTGTGGTGCCGCGCCGTGCGGCCGACGTTGAGGATGTCGTTGACGCGGATGCACTTCTGCACCGTCGTCGCGCGCGTGAACGGATGCGAGCCGCGGCCGAGGAACATGTCCTTGAACTGGGCCATGCCGGCGACGGTGAACAGCGTCGTCGGGTCGTTCTCGGGCACCAGCGAGGCGCTGGGATAGCGGACGCAGCCCTTCTCGGCCCAGAAGGCGAGGAACGCCTCCCGGGTCTCGGCGGCGGTCAACGGCCGACGGTCGGCTCCCACGCTGGACATAGAGGCTCCGGTGCTGCCGCTGGCGGCAGCCCACGGCGGGCTGCGACCGTAGGTTCGAGCGTCGGCGCCCGCAAGGCGTTTGGCGGTTTCGTTGGTGATTTCCAGGACGATTCGCCGGCCGGTCGCCTGACGCGCCGCCGGGGCGACCATCGACGGTCGATGGTCGATGGCATCCGCATGCGCGGCCGCGGTCGACGACGACACGCTCGGCTTCCGCGGCCGCGGCGATGCGCTCGCCATTCCGAGCTCCGGCATCCAGCGCGGCCGATGCACGACGTGATCGGCGCGGCGGGACGACGCCCACGGCGCGATGATCGCCGAGGTCGCGCTGCCGGTCGTCGACAGGCAGCGATGGCGATGCGCACCGGCGCCTCGGACATCGTGGGCAGACCAGCCGACTTGACCGTTGACCTCGTCGCGCCGTGCCCGGATGGTGCGGACCCGTTTCGCCGGACCGTAGCTCAGCCTGGATTAGAGCGCTACCTTGGGGTGGTAGAGGTCGCAGGTTCGAATCCTGTCGGTCCGACCATGTAAGTCTGCGAGCCCATCGCCGAGCGGTGGGCTCGCGGCATTTCGGGACTCAGCCCACACCCGTCGACGGAGTTCGGCTCGGCGCAGCGCACCGCGACGTGCGCCGGGCGCCAGCGGCCGCCCGGTTGCTTGATCTGCGATCGGCGCGGTTTGTCCTTGCCTGACGTGAGCACAGGCAAGCGATCTCAGCGTCAACGACAGGAACACGTGGGCCCATCCCCGCTCTGTAGCCCATCAGTCCATGCGGTTCGGATGCCCCTCCGTACGGCGATTCAACGCCGATGACGCGAACCCCGGTGCCAAGAGCGCGGCGATGATGGCCAACGACCAGCCGATCGGGAATTTACCCCCCATCAGGTCGTTGAGCCACGCCATCTTCAGGCCGACGAAGATCAGGATGCAGGCCAGCGAATACTTCAGCAGGTGGAAGCGCGCGATGGCTCCATCGAGCAGGAAGTACATCGAACGGAGCCCGAGCATGGCCAGGATGTTCGATAGGAAGACGATGAGCGGCTCATCCGTCAGCGCGTAGATCGCAGGGACCGAATCGATGGCGAACGCCACGTCGGCCGTCTCGATCAGCACGAGGGCTGCGAACAGCGGCGTCGCTGCGACCGCCCCGTCGCGTCGGGTGAGGAAGCGCTGCCCGTCGAGCTGATCGGACACCGGCATCACACGCCGCAGCAATCGCAGCATCGGCGCATTCGCCGCGCCCAGGTCGCGATGCCGGAGCAGCAGCATCCTCACCCCCGTGACGATCAGGAAGATACCGGCGGCCAGCGTCACCCAGTGGTAGCGCAGCAGGTTCGCCCCGAGAGCGATGAAGGCCGCACGGAGCACCAAGGCGCCGATGATGCCGTAGAACAGCACGCGGTGACGGAACTCGGGCGGGATGCGCAATCCCGTGAACAGCATCGCGATGACGAAGATGTTGTCGATCGCCAGCGCCTTCTCGGTGATGTAGCCCGTGAGGAACTCGAGCGCCGCATCATCGGCGAGGCTCGCATCGATGCCGCGCCCGGCGAGATCGTGTCGAGCCCAACGCCAGAACACGAGGTTCACCAGGCCTGCCATCGCGATCCAGACGATCGTCCAGGCGCCGGCTTCCCTGAGCGAGACGACGTGCGCCTTGCGGTGGAAAACCCCCAGATCGAGGCCGCTCATCGACGATATGATGTCTCCGCGTCGGGCGAAGTCGGGGTGGGCGGCGACGCTCGCGGATCCCGTCGCGCCTTGTCAGACCGACCGGGAACGCGAGCGGGCCAAACCCCACGACATCCATCGCCAGCACGTGTGGTCCTCGTCACTTGCCGTGGCGCGGCCGCGACGCGATCGCCATCGTCGCGCTGCCAGCGCGCGCGTGCACGGGGGATCGACCATGCTGTTCCCGTTCGACCAGACGTGGTGGATCTACGGCGCCTTCACGCTGCTCGTCATCGCCGTGCTGGTCCAACGCCTCATCGGTGGGTCGGCCTGACCGCATGGTCCGCTTTGGCCCGCTCGATCCGGGTTTGGGACCCGCTCGTGGCCACTCGCGACCGGCACGGCATGTGCCTATGATAGGACCGATGGCCGGCACGTGCCGGGGCTCCTGCCGCGGATGGAAGCGCCAGCCGTGGGATTTCCAGCGAAGCGGTTGGTGGCGCGAAGCCGCCCGGTCCACGTCCCGGCCATCGCTTTCATCTTCATTTGCAACCCCTCGGCCTGCGACGATGTCGTCGCGGCGAGTGGTCATCCTCGAAGGAGTCCAGTCATGATGTGGAACGAGCGGCACCCATTGAACCTGTGGGATGCCTTTTCGGAAATGCAGCGCGTATTCGACGAGGTCGGTCGTGATTTCGCCGGCGGGCTCGGCGCTGACTATCCGACCATGAACCTGTGGTCGAACGACGATGGCGTCGCGATCACGGCCGAGATGCCCGGCGTCGATCCGAAGGCGCTCGAGATCTCGACCGTCGGCAGCACGCTGACCATCCGGGGCAAGCGAACCGTCTCGCCTCCGGTGGAGGGAGCGACGTGCCTGCGCGACGAGATCGGCAGCCTCGAATTCGCCCGCAGCATCCAGTTGCCATTCGATGTCGATGCGGACTCGGCCGTGGCCGACTACCGCGATGGCATCCTGCACCTGTCGCTGAAGCGGCCGGAGTCGTCGAAACCGCGTCGCATCGTCGTGTCGGCGTCGGGAGGTGCGTCATGAGCGACAAGAAGACGACCCGCGACGTGGCCCAGCGCGACAAGCATGAGGTTCGTCAGCCGGAGTCGGCCGCGTCCTCCGAGAGCGCCGTCCTGCGCGTCGAGCCCGCTGCCAACATCTACGAGACCGAGACCGATTTCTACATCGTCGCCGATCTTCCTGGCGTCGGGACCGACGATCTCCAGGTGATCGCGGACGGTTCATCGTTGGCGATCACGGCCAAGGCGCCGGTCGCACGACCGGCGGGCATGGAAGGAGAAGACGTACTGCGGCAGTTCGAACGCTGGTTCAGCTTGCCGGACGGCGTGGACCAGTCGGCGGCCGATGCCCGCCTGACCAATGGGGTATTGACGCTGCGCCTGCCGAAGGCCGCCGAAGCACGCGTCCACCGCATCACCGTCAAGGGCTCATGAATGACCGCCAGCGCGGCAAAGGAGCGATGTATGCGTATGTTGAAGAACCTGCTGACGCCGCGGGGCGTGCGGACGAGGCGCGCCGAGCCGGATCCCGAGCGGGTCGTCCCGTTGGCGGTGTCGGTGTATGAGACCGACGATGCGTTCCACGTCGTGGCCGACGCGCCCGGCGTGGAACGCGACGACGTCGAGCTGTTCGCCGACGGCGGTCGCCTGACGATCCGCGCGAAGGTCGCCGGCGAGGAGGTGAAGGGTTACCAGCCACTCCTGACCGAATACGGCGCGCGGCTCATGGAGCGCGCTCTGACCCTGCCGGAGGAGATCGATCTGGCGCATGCTCGGGCGTCGCTGCGCGATGGCGCCCTGCACGTCGTCCTGCCGCGGACGCACCGCGACCAGGCGAAGCGCATTCCCGTCACGAGCGGCGATGGCCACTGAGATGCCGTCTGACCTCGGAGTGGAGGAACGATGAGAATACGGGCCGGCAGCGCGCCACTGCGCGCTGCCGGCCAGATGACAGGAGCGACGGCATGTGGATCATGAGGATAGGATTCGTGCTCGCGTTGACGGTCTCGCTCGTCGGCGCGGTCGGAGGCGTGGTGCCGAGCGTTGCGAGCGGCGGGGACGTCGTCAGTGGCCTATCGTTCGACCATCCGCTGACGCGGATGCAGCGCGAACCGTTCCCGTCGTCGCCGGTGATGCGCGCTGCACCGATCGGCAATCGTGACGACGGTGGCGATCCCGGGCGGACGTGGCTGCCGAGGAACATGCTCTGCGAGCCGGCGCCGCGAGGCGTCGATCTGGTCACGCGGGAGACGATGCACCATCAGCACCAGCGCGATCACGCCCGTGACGCCGCGGGTTGACGCACCTAGGGGAGGACGGGGAGGAGGTCCTCCGCCCGACGGTCATGGCGAGCCGCTTGCTCGCATTCACGGGCGTTGGGTACTGCCGTCGCCGCACAACGTGCACCGCAGACCCAGAACGTGGTCGTCATCGGAAGGCGGTGAAGCGTCACCAGGCTCTTGGCCCCGGCGATGCTCACGGCGAGGCCGCAGACGGGACAGATCGTGTTGGGGATGTTCGTCGTCTGCACGACTCACCAGAGCCTTCACCGCAGCCGAGCACGGCTGGCACGGACATTGCGATCATTTTCCGGAGACGCAGGTGGATGGCACCGCGGCATCGACCGATCCTCTTCATGAGGAGATCGCCTATCGTGCGGACGTGCGGACGTGCGGACGTGCGGACGTGCGGACGTGCGGACGTGCGGACGTGCGGACGTGCGGTGCGTGCCGGAGGTGCACCGGCGAGGGCCGTCATTCACGCGCTGGCGGCGATGCGGGGAGACGTCATGACTGATCACATCGATACCGAAACCCTGTTACGCGCCGTCGGCATCGCGCTCGTCGGGCTCGCATTTCTCGTCGCCGAGGCCCTGAGCCCGCGATGACAGCCGCGTCGAGACATGAACCCGTCGTCGATCACATGGTCGAGCGCCGGTTGGTGGATGGTCGCCGCCTAGGGGCGAATACGATCGCTCTCCTCCGGCATAGAGGTGGTCGCCAGCGGCACCATGGGGTGCGCTGCGCCGCACGATCTCCGCCTGCAGCCAGTGGCGATGGCGTGGGAGCGCGCTCGGAACGGCAGGCGAAGATGGAGCCTGCACCGCCACGACGGCGTCGATCGCGCTGTGCGGGCATCAGGCGATCAGCGCAGGCTACGACCAGCGCCTGCGCGTCGCCGTCCTCGCGTCGCGGTAGCGGATGTCATCGACCGCCCGGCGAACTCTCCATGGCGGCTGGGGCCCAGGGCGCTCCGCTGACAGTGCGGGCACCACGCGCATGCATACCCTCCCCGCGCACCCGCGCCTGATCCTCCGCGACGACCGCATCCCGCCGCTGCTCGCGGCGTCGCGCGGCGATGCCGACCTCGGCGATCTGATCGCGCTCGTGCGGCGGCGCGCGAACGCGCTCCTCGGCGTGCCGCCGCTGACGCGCGTGGTGGTCGGCACCGGGATGAAGCGGATGCTCGAGACGTCGCGCCAGGCGCTGGCGCGCATCCTCGCCCTGGCGATGGCGTACCGGCTCGAGGCCGATGCGCGCTGGCGCGATCGCGCGATCGCCGAGCTCGACGCGGTCTGCGCCTTCGTCGACTGGCATCCCGCGCACTTCCTCGATACCGGCGAGATGATGACCGCGGTGGCGATCGGCTACGATTGGCTGTGGCGCGATCTCGACGAGGTCCGCCGCGCGACCATCCGCGCGGCGCTGATCGAGAAGGGCATCCGCCCCGCGCTCGACGCGCCGCAGTGGTGGCGGACGTCGGCGAACAACTGGAACCAGGTCTGCTACGCCGGCCTCGCCTGCGCCGCGCTCGCCCTGGCCGAGGACGAGCCGGCGCTCGCGGACCAGGTCATCGCCCTGTGCCGCGACGGATGGCCGCTGGGGTTGGAGCCGTACGCTCCCGCAGGCGTCTATCCCGAGGGCCCGATGTACTGGGAATACGGCACCACCTTCACCGCGGTCATGGCGTCGGCCGTCGCGACCGCGCTGGACGAGGACTGGCGCATCTCCGCCAAGCCGGGCTTCCTCGCGAGCTTCGCCTTCGTCACCCACGCCTACGGCCCGACCGGCCTGTCGACGATGTTCGCCGACGCGTGGCCGCACCCGCGCATGGCGCTCGCCCACCTCTGGGCGAGCGGCGCCTGCGCGCTGCCGCATCTCGCGGCGCCGGCCTGGGATGACATCGCGGCGTGGGCCGCCGCCAGCGACGTCGACGCCGATCCGCGCTCGCTCGCGCACCGGCTCCTGCCGCTCGGGATCGCGTGGTACGCCCCACGTTCGCCGGCCGCGCCGCCGCTCGATTGGGTCGGCGATGGTGGGAGCGCCGTGCATGTCGCCATGTTCCGCTCGGCCTGGCACGACCGCGATGCCGCGTTCGCCTCGCTGAAGGGCGGCGCGTTGCAGGTCAACCACGGGCACCTGGACGCGGGGGCCTTCATCGTCGAGCTCGGCGGCGTCCGCTGGGCGCACGACCTCGGCGTCGAATCGGCGGTCTACGACCGCACCGACTCGTGGAGCACGCTGCAGGAGTCGCCCCGTTGGCGCTTCTTCCGCATGCGCAACCACGGCCACAACACCCTGACGATCGGCGATGCCCTGCAGCGCGTCGCCGGCTCCTCGCCGATCATCCGCCACGCCGGCGACGCCGACGGCGCGCGCGCGGTCATCGACCTCGGCGACGCGTATGCCAGCCAGGCGCGCGCCGTCCGCCGTGGGCTCGCCCTGGTCGACGGACGACGGCAGGTGCTGGTCCAGGACGAGATCGAGGACGCGACGGCAGCGATCCGCTGGACCATGGTCACGCGCGCGACGGTGGCGATCGCGGACGCGCGGACGGCGGTCCTCACGCAGGATGGACGCCGCGTGGTCGCGACCATCGCGAGCGGTCCGGCCACGGCGCGCTTCGCCGTCGCGAGCGCCGCGCCAGGGCACGCCGATGAGATGCCGAACGAGGGCTTCTCGCGCCTGCTCATCGACATCCCGGCGCCGGCGCGCGGCATCGTGCGGTTGACCGTCGCGTTCTCGCTCGGATCGGCCCGGCCGGTCCAGGTGAGCGCGCTCGCCTCGTGGTAGCCGGTGCGCTGCTGAACAAGGCGGCGTGCTGCGAGCGGTCTCGCGTCGCGCGTCCGCTACAATCGCCATCGCGCCGTCGCAGCGCCATCGGTCGCGCGCGGCGCAGGAGGACCCATGGCCTCGCGAAGCGCTTCCAAGTCCGCCGTCAGCCGCGCGCGCACCGGATCGCGCGCCGCCCCGGCCGCCAAGGCCGGCCGCGCGCATGCGGCGAAGAAGAATATCGACGCGCACCGGCGCGCGCCCGTCGACCTCGGCTATCGCGACGCCGAGGAGCGCGGCCATGCGCGTGACGGCGCCGGCCGGGACGCCGCGCTGCCGCGCAAGCACCACGTCGGCGGCGGGGACCGCGCGCGTCCGGCGATGGCGCCGAAACGGCGCGCGATCCAGCACCGCGTCGCCGTGCCGCCGCCGCAGCGCCAGCGGCGCCGTCGGCGTGCCTCCGCGGGCGAGTAGCGGGAGTCGCGCGCCAGCCATGGACGCCGGCGGGGATGCCCCGGGGTCGCCGACCGGCGTCGGCACGCAGCGCATCGCCGCCTTCTCGTGCGATGCGATGCTCGGTGGTCTCGCGCGTTGGCTGCGCGTGGCGGGGCACGACGCCACCTGGCACCCCGGCATCGCCGACGCCGCGCTGGTACGGCTGGCGCGCGAGCAGCGACGCATCCTGCTGAGCTGCGACGGCGGGATCTTCACGCGCGCCGATGTCGCCGCCGGCGATCCGCCGTCATTGCGCGTGCGCCAGGACATCGGCCCGGTCGCGCAGCTGCTCGAGGTCGTGGCCGCGCTCGACCTGCGGCTCGGCGACCCGCGCTGCATGACGTGCGGCGGCGAGTTGAGCGCGGTGGCGAAGGAAGCCGTGCGCGACCGCGTGCCGCCGACGACCTTCGCCGTCACCGACCGGTTCTGGGAATGCACCGGGTGCTCCCGCCTGCTGTGGCGAGGCGCGCATTGGCGCCGCATCGAGCAGGCGCTCAGCGCGATCCCCTCGGCGCGGACGTCGCGATCGTGAGCGCGCGCCCGCCACGTCCGGGTCGCGCGCTGCGGATCGGCGCCTAGGCGCCCGCGCGCTTCGCCGCCGCCGTCACCGGCTGCGCCGCCTGCGCCGGGAAGCGCACCAGCGTGTCGACATCGACCGGCAGGCCGCTGGCCATCGACTGGTTGGCGGCGATGCCGGTCAGGATCGAGCGCGCGCCGTCGAGGTGGTTCGCGGCGCGGCCGAGCGGATCGGCCTGGCCGCCGACGAAGACGTCGTCGAGCATGCGCTCGTCGCCGCCGCCGTGGCCGCCGTCGGAGACCGGCACGCTCACCTCGTAGGGCTTCTGCCACAGCGGGCGCACGACGACGCGCGTGCCGCCGGCGGCGAACGGCGTCGCGCCCGGGCGGTCGAGGCGCGGGTCGGCGGCGCCGTGGACGTGCGAGGATTCCTCCTCGCTGTACTCGATGCGGCCGCCGGTGCCGTTGAACATCACGCGGGTCGCCGAGCCG
>Ga0196963_10001782_pt1 | contig 13842 bp, 10 predicted proteins | sample S1_5metaG_FD_148600 | JGI IMG/M metagenome (GOLD analysis project Ga0196963, IMG submission 148600) | Soil microbial communities from Anza Borrego desert, Southern California, United States - S1_5 | ecosystem: Environmental > Terrestrial > Soil > Desert | place: USA: California | collected... | reverse complement strand
GACCGAGATCCGCAAACGCTTTCGCGCGCTCGTCGCCGCCGAGGACACGCTGGTCATGCCGGGCGCCTACGACGCCTTGTCGGCCAAGATCATCGAGAGCGTGGGGTTCCAGGCCGCCGTCGCCGGTGGTTACGCCGCTCTGGGCAGCATGCTGGCCGAGGCTGATATGGGCCAAAGCAATATGCGCGACATGGCCGATCACTACGCGCGCGTCTGCAACGCGGTGAACATTCCGGTCCTGGTCGACGCCGATACCGGCTTCGGTGGCGTCAACAACGTGCGCAATATGGTGAAGGCCTTCGAGGCGGCGGGCGCGGCCGCCTTCATCATCAGCGACCAGGTGTTCCCCAACCGCTGTGCCTATATCCCCGGCAAGCAGGTGGTGCCGATCGAGGAGATGCTCTCCAAGCTCAAGGCCGCTCTCGACGCGCGGCGTGACGAGAGCTTCGTCATTGTGGCGCGCACTGACGCCGCCAGCGTACTGGGTGCTGATGCCGCAATCGAACGCGCCTGCATGTTCGCCGAGCTGGGGGCGGACATGATCAAGCCGCAGCAGCTGGACACCAGGGAGGAGATCCGGCGCATCCTGCGCGAGGTGCCCAAGCCGTTTTCCGCCACGCTGTCGCAGGCTGCCGGAAGGCATCCGCTCGATTTGGATGATTTCCGCGAGCTCGGTGTTCCCGCGGTCAGCCTGCCGTCGACCGCGCTGTTCGCCGCCGTGGCCGGCGTGCGCAAGGTGATGGAAGGAGTCAAGCGCACCGGCTCGATGCGCGCCGTGCAGGAAGATGTCGTGAAGCTGGAGGAGTATTACGACCTCGTCGGCCTGCCGGCGATGACCAGGCGCGAGGAATCCTATGCCGCCGCGGCGCAAGCGGTGATCGAGAAGATGGGCGCCAGGAAGCCGCCGGCGAAGCAGGCGCAAGGGCAACGCTGATGGCCCGGGATACCAAGCCGGGTTTCAAGGCACGGCTGCGCGCTGGCCAGCCGCAGGTCGGCTCCTACGTCAATATCGCCGCGCCGGAAGTGGTCGAAATCTTCGGCCATGCCGGCATGGATTACGTGATCATCGATCTGCAGCATTCTTCGCCCGACTGGCAGACGCTGGCCCACATGATCCGCGCCGCCGACGCGGTCGGCGTCTCGCCGTTGGTGCGTATGAACGCGCGCGAACCCGACATCATCCTCAAGGTGCTGGAGATGGGCGCCGAGGGCATCAACCTGCCGAGCGTCAAGAACGCCGAGGAAGTGCGCGCCGCCTTCGATGCCATCCGCTACGCGCCTGCAGGCCATCGCAGCGCCTGCGGCCATACCCGCGCCGGCGGCTACAACACACGGCGTTCGGACTTTGCCGAGCACCTGGAGCGCCAGCACGAACGCGTAACTCTATGGTGCGCGGTCGAGGATCCCGAATCATTGGCCCATGTCGGCGCGATCGCCGATCTGCGGCCCGACGTCATCGGGGTCGGGCGCGGCGATCTCTCGGCCGCAATGGGACTCTATGGCCAGGTCAACCATCCCGACGTCATTGCGGCGGCCGAAAAGGCGATCGCCGAGGTCGAACGCCGTTCCCAAGGCCAGACTGCCGCGTCGACCATGATCCAGCGGCTCGAGGACATCGGCCCGTGGATGGCGCGCGGCTGCCGCCTGTTCACCTACGCGGCCGACGTGATCCTGCTGATGGAGGCGGCGCGAGGTGCGGTCGACGCCTTCCGCGCCGAAGCCGCGCGGCGGAGTCCCACGAATGTTGCCGCCCGATAAGACGGTGAATCTCGATACCCGCGACGCCGGGCTCGGCCTCGCGGCCATCGTGCTCGGCATCGTCGTTGCGGCCGTGGCGCAGGGGTTTCCCGGCGGCAGCGCCTACGACGTGCTCGGGCCCCGTCTGCTGCCCTATATCATCGCGGTCGGTCTGGTGCTGACCGGCCTGCCCATTCTGGTCGGCGCGTTGTGCCGTGGCGGGAAGCGCGAAGCGCCGGAGCCGTGGGATGCCGCGCCGGTGCTCCTTATCGCGTTGGCGCTGGCGGTGCCGATCCTGCTGATCACGACGATCGGCTGGATTCCTGTTGCTTCTGTCGTCTTTGCCATTGGCGCGCGGGCCTTCGGCAGCCGCTCGACGCTGCTCGATCTGGGGATCGGCCTCGCGTTCGGCGCGGTCACCTTCCTGCTCTTCAACCATGTCCTGGGCCTGAACCTGCCGCTCGGCTCGCTGATCGCCGGACACGGCGGTTGACGATGGATACGCTCGCTCTTCTCGCTCAGGGGTTTGCCGTGGCGGTGACGCCCTACAACCTCATGTGGGCGGCGATCGGCGTCACCTTGGGCACGGCTGTCGGCATGCTGCCGGGCATCGGGCCGTCGACTACGGTGGCGCTGCTGCTGCCGGTGACCTTTGGGCTGGAGCCGTCCGCCGCCTTCATCATGTTCGGTGGCATCTATTACGGCTCGCAATACGGCGGCTCGACGGCCGCCATCCTGCTCAACACGCCCGGCGAAGCCGGCGCGATGATGACTGCTATCGAGGGCAACACCATGGCCCGCATGGGCCGCGCCGGTCCGGCGTTGGCGACGGCGGCGATTGGCTCGTTCGTTGCCGGCACCTTTGGCACCCTTGGTCTCACCTTTGTCGCTCCGTGGCTGGTCGAAGTCGCCCTGCTGCTCGGCCCGGCGGAGTACTCGGCTCTCATGGTCCTGGCGCTGACCACGGTGTCGGCGCTGTTCGGTGCCTCGGTATCGCGTGGTCTGCTGTCGCTGTTCCTCGGCCTGCTGCTTGGTACGGTCGGGCTCGACCCGCAGCTCGGCCAGCCGCGTTTCGCCTTCGGCGTCATGGAGCTGCTCGATGGTATCGACACCGTGATCGTCGCCGTCGGCCTGTTTGCCATCAGCGAGACGATGCAGGGCGCGGCGCGTTTCCGCCACGTGCGCGAAACCATCCAGGCGGTTAGCGGCTCGCTGTGGATGAGCGCGAACGACTGGGCGCGGTCCTGGAAATCGTGGCTGCGCGGCGCTGCCATCGGCTTTCCCATTGGCGCGCTGCCGGCCGGCGGCAGCGAGGTGCCGACCGTTCTCTCTTACGTGACCGAGAAGCGGCTGTCGAAGAATCCCGAGGAGTTCGGCAAGGGCGCCATCGAGGGCGTGGCCGGCCCGGAGGCGGCGAATAACGCTTCGGCGGCCGGCGCGCTCGCGCCGCTGCTGGCGCTCGGCCTGCCGACCTCGGCGACGGCGGCGATGATGCTGGCCGGCTTCCAGCAGTTCGGCATCCGACCTGGCCCGCTGCTTTTCGACACGCGGCCGGAATTCGTCTGGGGCCTGATCGCCAGCCTCTATATCGGCAACGTGCTGCTGCTGGTGCTCAACCTGCCGCTGATCGGCATCTGGGTGCGGCTCCTCAGCATTCCGCGGCAGTGGCTGTTCGCCGGCATCCTGTGTTTCTCGGTGCTCGGCGCCTTCACGCTCAATAATAACACGGTCGATATCATCGTTCTGCTGGTGATCGGTTCGATGGGGTTCGGCATGCGGCTGCTCAACGTACCGGTCGTGCCCTGCCTGCTCGGCTTGATCCTCGGGCCCATGTTCGAGCTCCAGATGCGCAAGGCGATGATGATCAGCCTCGGCGACCCGCTGGTGTTCGTCACGCGGCCGATCTCGCTCACCTTCCTGCTGCTTGCGGTGGCGTTCGTGATCGCGCCGATGCTGCTGCGGGCACGCAGAGCCGCATCGCCGAGTGAAGCGACATGACTGTCAGAGATTCAAATCCAAGAAAAGGGAGGACAATGATGACGCGGTTCTTGACCCGAGGCGGGCTGATGGCGTTAGCCCTGCTCGCCGCCATGCCGGTTTCGGCGCAGTCGTTCGGACGGTTGGAATTCATCGTGCCCGGCGGACCGGGCAGCGGGCAGGACCAGGCAGCGCGCGCTTTCGAGGAGGCACTGCGCGCGGAGAAGCTGATTACCGGCGGCCAGATCGTCCACTACGCCGGCGGCGGCGGCATGATCGCGGTGTCGCAGTTCCTCACCGGCAAGGTCGGCAACGGCAATGCCGTGGTGACCCAGGGCGCGGGGCACCTGTCCTTTCCCCTGTCCAACAAGACGCCGGTGTCGTTGAACGATGTTGTCCCGCTTGCCCGCATCGCCGGCGAGTACGAGCTGATCGTTGTGCGCTCCAATTCGGAATTCAAAACGATCGACGACCTGATCGCCAAGTACAAGGCGAACCCGAGCTCGGTCACCTGGGGCGCCGGCTCCACCGGGTCGACCGATCACATCTTCTATGCTCTGGTCAGCAAGGCGGCCGGCGTCGATCCGAAAAAACTCAACTACATTCCTCACGCCAATACCGGCGACATCGTCGCGGCGGTGCTCGGCGGCCATGTGCAGGTCGGGGCCGGCGGCTATCAGGATTTTGCGCCGCAGATACAAGGCAACCGCATGCGCGTGCTGGCTGTCGGCTCGCCCGAGCGGCTGCCCGGTATCGACGCGCCGACACTCAAGGAAAAGGGGCTCGACGTCGTTCTGACCAACTGGCGCGCCGTGTCGGCGCACCCGTCGCTGAGCGTCGAGCAGCTCGACCGGCTGTCGGATATCTTCGACAAGATGGTCAAGAGCCCGACCTGGAAGAAGATCCTGGCCGAGAAGGGGTGGAACGACCTCTATCTCGACCGCAAAGGCTATCTCGAGTTCATGAAGGCGGAGCAGGTTCGGGTGCGCGGCATCCTGCAGGAACTCGGCATGGCGGTGCAGTAACGCGAAGCGGGCGGGAACGCGCCGGTATCCGGGCCCTATTCCCGCCCCTTATCGGTTGTAGGCGATAGGGAATTGGCGCCGCCGACGGCGCGATGCGATGGTCGGCCGGCACTACTTTTTTGCAGGATGACTCTCATGAAGCTGCGCGAACGGATCGGTCTGGATGTGGGACGGCGAGCCAAGATCGAGGACGGCATCGACGCCGCGATCAAGCACGGGGTCCGCTTCCTTGACGTCAAGATCGATGTCGCCCCCAACGCGGTCGAGAGCCTGACGCCGGACCGCATCGCGACGATCCGCAAGCGCTGCGACGACAACGGCATCAAGCTGGGCGTGCACACGCTGTCGGCGGTCAATGTCGCCGAGGTGGCTCCGCATGTGCGCGACGGCGTCGACCGCTACCTGTTTGGTCACATGGAGGCGTGCAAGAAGCTCGGTGGCGAATGGATCGTCGTCCACGCCGGCTTCCATTTCACCTCCGACTACGAGATGCGGCGCGAGGCGGGGCTCGAGCGTCTTGGCCGCCTGGCCGAATACGGTCAGAAAATCGGCCTGCCGGTGCTGCTCGAGAACATGAACAAGGAGCCAAGCGACGCCGAAGTGAAGTATCTCGGCTTCAACCTTGAGGAATGCCAGTACTACTTCAGCCGGCTGACCTCGCCGTTCCTGCGCTGGTCGTTCACCTGCAATCACGCCCATCTCGTGCCCGAGGGCATCGATGGATTCCTCCGCGGGCTCGATATCGGCCGCATCGGCGAGGTGCGCGTCGCGGATTGCTGGGGCACGAAGGAGGAGCATCTCAAACCCGGCCAAGGCAATATCGATTTCGCCGGCATGTTCCGGAAGCTCGAAGGCCTCGGCTACAAGGGGCACTTCACCACCGCGTTCGGCACCCTGCAGGACATGATCGAAGGCCGCGAGTATCTCGCCGGCGAAGGCACGAAAGCGGGGATCGCCTAGTCGTTGTTCGGCCCGGCCCGCGCGGTGCAGCAGAAGCTCCTCCAGGCGTTCGTCGCCTTTCTCATCGGCGGCGCGGGTGGGGCGTTTTTCTATGCCATCGGCGCGCCGCTGCCCTGGACCCTGGGCTCGCTCTTCGCCGCGGCGATCGTCTCGATCATCGGTCTGCCCTGGCGGATGCCCGGTCCGGTGCGCGACGTGGCGCGGCCGGTGGTCGGCATCCTCGCCGGCAGCGCCTTCACCCCGGCGGTGATCGCCTCCATCGGCCAGTGGTGGAGCGCCATCGTCTTCGTCCTGATCTATTCCCTGGTGATTACCGGGCTCGGTTTTCTGTTCTTCCGCCGCTTCTGCAAGCTCGATCCGGTCACCTCGTTCTTCGCCTCGACGCCCGGCGGCCTCAGCGAGCTCTCGCTCATCGGCAGCTCGCTCGGCGGCAACATGGGCCAGCTCGTCCTCATCCATTCGATGCGCGTGGTCGCGGTGGTGTTCGCCGTGCCGCTGATCCTGCAGCTCGTGCTGGGCCATGCGCCGGGGCGCACGGCGCTGCCGCTGGCGGCGGACGAGGCCGCGACACTGAACGACTGGCTGATCCTGGCGGCGTGCGGCGTCGGCGGCTACGCGTTGGCCAAACGCTTCGACCTGCCAGGCGGCACCATGGTCTCGGCCATGGTGCTGAGCGCCATCGTCCACGGGGCGGCTCTTACCGAAATCGTGCCGCCGGGCTGGCTGGTAGCGCTGGTCCAGGTCGTCGTCGGCTCGGTCGCCGGGGCGCGCTTCGCCGGCGTGCGCGGCCGCGAGGTGCGCCGCACCCTGCTCTATGCGGCGCTGTGGTGTGGGGTGCTGCTGGCCACGGCGACAGCGGCCGCCAGCCTCGGCTCCTGGCTGTTCCACCGGCCGTTCAGCGCCCTGCTGCTTTCGCTCTCGCCCGGCGGCCTGCCCGAGATGACGATCATCAGCTACGCGCTGGGGATCGAGGTCGCCTTCGTCGTCACCTGCCAGGTGGTGCGCAGCTTCTCGGTGCTGGCCTTCGGGCCGAGCGTCTTCCGGCTGTGCGGCAGCCCGGGCGTCAAACGCGACCGCGATTAGCCGGTTGCAGGATGCGCCCGTAAGTCTGTATCACTACGCCCCTGGAACCCGCGAACCGACAGGAGCCGTCATGAAGATCGCGCACAAGAAGGGCCTGGCCAAGAAGAAGCGCCGTGAGCGCGAGATCGCCCGGGCGAAATACGTCGAGCTCGGCCTGATGAAGCCCAAGGCCAAGAAAGCGGCGAAGTAACCTTTCCGCCGTTTCTGAAACACGCCCGGCCTGCTTGGCCGGGCGTTTTCGTTTCAGGGGGCGTCGCGCCCCGCCGGCGCGGGCTCAAGCCGCGCGGATATCGGCCAGGAACTTGCCGACATCGGCGCGCAGGATCTCGCCCTGTTTGGCCAGCTCGCCGGCGGCCCCCAGGACCTGGGTCGAGGCCGAGCCGGTATCCGCCGCCGCCTGGCTCACGCCGGCAATGTTGGACGTCACCTCGCTGGTGCCGGCCGAAGCCTGCTGCACGTTGCGCGCGATTTCCTGTGTCGCCGCCCCCTGCTCCTCCACCGCCGAGGCGATGGTGGTGGCGATCTCGTTGATCCGGCCGATCGTGCCGGTGATGCCCGAGATCGCCTGCACCGAATCCGTGGTGGCGCTCTGGATCGCCTTGATCTGTGCGGCGATGTCGTCGGTGGCCTTGGCGGTCTGCGTGGCCAGCGACTTGACCTCGGAGGCGACGACCGCGAAGCCCTTGCCGGCTTCACCGGCGCGGGCCGCTTCGATCGTGGCGTTGAGAGCGAGCAGGTTGGTCTGGCCGGCGATGTCATTGATCAGCTTGACCACGTCGCCGATGCGCTGGGCGGCTTCGGCCAGCGCCTGGACCTGCTTGTTCGTGCGCTGCGCGTCCTCCACCGCCTGACCGGCGATGCGGCTCGATTCGGTCACCTGGCGGCTGATCTCGGCAACCGAGCTCGACAGCTCCTCCGCGGCACTGGCCACCGTCTGGACGTTGCTCGAGGCCTGCTCGGAGGCGGCCGCCACCGCCGTGGACTGGCGCTGGGTCTCCTCCGCCGTCGCGGTCATCGACTGTGCCGTGGTCTGCAGCTCGGTCGAGGCCGAGGCCAGCATGTTGAGCGAGCTGCCGACCGACTGATCGAACTCCTTGATGAAGCCTTCGACCGCAACCTGGCGGCGCTCCTTGCGCGCCTGCTCGGCCTTCTGTTCGGCCGCCAACTCTTCGGCCTTGATCATGTTCTCCTTGAACACCTGGACTGCACCGGCCATGTCGCCGATCTCGTCCCGACGGCCGCCGCCGGGGATGGCGGCGCTCTTGTCGCCGGCTGCCAGCTGCTTCATCGCGTCGGTCATGCCGGTGATCGGGCTGGCGATCGAGCGGGCCGTCAGAGTGGCAATGCCGCCGGCCAGCGCCATGCCGAGGGCAAGCAGCACCCAGAGCGCGACCTGCAGGAAGCCGATGCCGCCGAGCACCGATGCGGCGTCGTCGGCCATCAGCTTCTGCTGGGCATCCTTGAGGCCGCCGGCGCGCGTGCCGTCGGCGCCCTTCGGGCCGTCAAGGATGTCGAGGATCTTCAGCGCGCGCGGCGCCGCCTCGGTGACCAGGAGATGCACCGGGATGTTCCACTGCGGCGCTTCGCGCAATGCGAACATCTGCGCCGGCAGCGGACCGAACTCGGTGAAGGCCTTGGCGAAGCTGTCGTAGGCGGCGGCCTGGGCGGGCGTGAACAGCGCTTTCTGAGCGCCGGCGGCGGCGAAGGCGCGCTGGACGATTGCCCAGCGGGCGGCGAACGCGTCCTTGAAGGCGGCATCGCCGCTCAGCAGGAAGGTCCGCAGGCTGGCCAGCGCCATGCCGAGATTGCCGCGCACATCGGCCAAGGTATTCAGCAGCTCCTTGCGCGCCGCCGTGGCCTCCTGTTTCGCTTCGTCGTCGATCATCGTCGTGATGTCGCGGGCCATGATGTCGGCGCGGGGGGCCGCATCCTGCATGAGGATCTTGGTGGCGGGATAGGCGTCGGCGGTGAAGGCGACGGCTTCCGCCCTGTCCTGGGCGGCGCGGAACTCGGCGAGCAATGTCTTTATCTGCTGCCATTTCTCCCGGTTCGCCGAGTCGGTAAAGCGCTGCGCCAGGCGGTCGAACGTGGCGCTGTTTTGGTCGAGCTCGCGCCACATCGCAGCGCGGTCGGCCTTGCCCTGCGTGTTGCCGGTGAGGAGATAGCCGCGCAGCGTCGCCAGAGTCGAATAGAGATTGGCGACGAGTTCGGTGCTGGTCTGCGACACGGGCGCACGCAGATTGACCATGCGCTCCGTCGTCACGGCCACGCCACCGACCTGGATGACCGTGTAGCCGACCGCGGCCGCAAGCACGAGGCAGATCGCGGCGAAGCCGGCGATCAGCCGGCCACGGATGCGGAGATTGACGAGTGCGGAAAGAGAAAAACCCGTCGCGGCACGGCTGCCGGTCACGAAGCTACCCAAGGCCTGGCTCATGGTGCGTTCCCTCTTAATGAGGCGCTGCTGCCCACCGAAGGCCGGTCAGGCAGCGTGCGCGGTCGAGGGTCGGTTTTAGCGGCCGCGCTTGAAGGACCGATAAATTCGCCGGCGCACCAAACAAGGGATAATTGCCGCCGCGTGACGGGCGAATCGCAAGCCAGGACTTGGCAAATGCCAAGCGATGGAAAGCGCACGATCCGCCAAAACGCCTAAAATTAGGCCATTCTTAAGACGGGGCCGCGAAGATCGCGCGTGCAAGTTTTCGTGCGAGCAAAACATCCCGGGATGTTTACGTGCCGTTAAACCCTGACCATCTGGCCGCGATTCGCGGCTTGCCGCTGTTCGCCGAACTCTCGGTGCGCACCGGCGAGCGCCTGTTTCAGGGTGCCCGCGTGCATCATTTCGGGGCTGGCAGCGTGCTGTTCCGGGAGGGAGACAGCTCCGACTTTCTGTATCTGCCGCTGGGCGGCGCGGTCTGCCTCAAGGCCGTCGGCGCCGAGCGACAGCAATACGTCATCGAGTTCGTGCCGCCGGGTCAACCCTTCATCCTGGCGGCGGTCTTGCTCGACAAGCCCTTTCTGATGACCGCCCAGGTGGTCCAGGCGGGCGAGGTGCTGCTGATTCCGGCTGCGGATTTCCGGCGCCAGGCCCACGACGACCTCGTACTGGCGCGCAGCATCAATGTCAGCGCGGCGGTGCAATGGCGCTCGCTCATCGGTCAGGTCAAGAGCCTGAAGATGCAGACCGGAGCCCAGCGCCTGGCGGCGTTCCTGGCCTCAATGGTCGAAGGTCAGTGTGGCGAGGTGACGATCGAGCTGCCCTGCGAACGCCAGATGCTTGCAACCTGGCTGGGCATGGTGCCGTCGAGCGGCAGCCGCGCCTTTCGGGAGCTCGGGCGCATCGGAGTCGTCGGCCACGGGCACCAGCTGCGCATCCGCTCGGCCGAGCGGCTCATAGAGTATGCCCGCGTCTGAGGAAGAGGCGCCCGCCGCCTGAACGCAGAATGCCCGGCCTGTTAGGCCCGGGCGCTTTTATGTCGAGCGGACGCCGGGATTGCCGGCGTCGAGAATCGCCACCCGCACCGGGCGGTCGTAACCGCGGATCGTAACCTCGCGGATTTCCGCTGCCGCCCCCTCCGCGCCCAGTGCACGCGCCACCGCTTCCGAGACCAGCAGCCGCGAGCCGAGCTCCTTGTTGATCTGCTCGAGCCGCGCCGCGAGGTTCACCGTGTCGCCGATCACGGTGAACTCGCGCCGGCGCGGGCTGCCGACATTGCCGGTCACCGCCGGCCCGGCGTGGATGCCGATACGCACGCTGAGCGGCCAGTCGCCCCCTCCGCCACGCCGGTCGATGTCGGCCAGGATGTCGCGCGCCGCGCTCACCGCGTTGCCGACCGCCAGGGGGTCGTCGAGCGGCGCGCCGAACACCGCCATGAAGCCGTCGCCGAGGAACTTGTTGATGATGCCGCCGCGGCGGTCGATCGCCTCGATCATCGTCGCGAATTCCCGGTTGAGGAAGGCGACGATTTCGGCCGGCCGCCGCTTCTGCGATTGGGCGGTGAAGCCGGCAATGTCGAGGAACATCACGCAGACAGTGCGCTGCTCACCCACATCCTCGCCGCGGGTCAGCAGCCGCTCCGCGACGGCGGGAGAGACGTGCTGGCCGAAGACGCTGGTGACACGCTCGCGCCCGCGTATCTCCTCGAGCAGGCGGATGAACTGGCCGCGCAGCCGCTGGGCCACGAGGCCCGCGACGATGCCGGCCGCGATCATCACCAGCCCCTTGCCGATATGGTATTGCGGCGTCAGCAGCAGGTCGGTTGCGTGGCGGTCCAGCGGCAGCGCCCAGAACGCCGCCGCGATGTATTGCAGGGCGGCGACCGCGCCGGTGAAGGCCGGCAGGGCGAAGTTGAGCCGCAGCGTCGCGGCGACGATGAACAGGAAATAGGCCAGCGACGGCCAGGCGCCGAAGGCGGCCGGCGAATCGGTCATGGCGAAGAGGAACTGGATCAGCACCGTGGGGGCGGTAGTCTCGATCGCCGCGTTGGCGTAGCGCGCGATCTGCGGCGGCTCGATGCCCCGTTGGATGAACTGGTCCAGAACGACGAAGCCGACGATCGCCTCATAGAGCAGGAACGGCACGATGAGGGCGAGCGGCATCCAGGCGCGGAAGCGGCCGCCGCTCATGCGCTCGAACCAATCCTCGCCGAAGAAAAACAGCGCGATCATGGCGATGGCCAGGATGGCGCTGAGCACCACGAACAGGATGCGCGTGCGCAGCCGCTCGCTGCGCAGCGTCTCGGCGAACACCGCGCGGGCGATCTCGGGGTCGAGCGAGGCGGAAGCCGGGGCCACCATGCGCCTCAGCATAGCGCAGGTGGCCCCGGGGAAAGTCGCTGTTATAGGGGCGCGAAGATGAAATCGTCCCCATGCAGCGCGGACAGGCTGACGTTCACTTGGAGCGTGTCGCCGCCGCCGAAATTGAGCTGGGTGATGCCGCCGAAATCGGTGGCGATAGCCTGGACGTCGGCCAGGCTGTGGATGCTGGCAAACGCGGTGAGGTCGATACGATCGTCGGAGCCCGCGCCGGCGACGAAGTCGGTGATCTGATCCGCGCCGTGGCCGGCGGCAAAGACGAAAGTGTCGTTGCCGGCCCCGCCCTGCATGAAATCGTTATCGCCGGCCCCGCCGGACAGTGTGTCGTTGCCGCCCAGGGCGTCGATGAAGTTGGAGCCGCCGTCGCCGATCAGCGTGTCGCCGAACAGCTGTGAGCCCTGCAGGTTCTCGACGGCGAAGAAGGTGTCGCCTTGGGCGTCGCCGCCGGTGGCCACCCCGGTCCCGAGATTGACGCTGACGCCGGCCCCGGTCTCGGAGTTGGTGTAGAACGCCCAGTCGGCGCCGAAGCCGCCATGCATGAAATCGGCGCCTGCCCCGCCGCCCAGCCAGTCGTCGCCGCCCTGGCCAGACAGGAAATCGTCGCCGAAGGAGCCCTGCAGCACGTTCTGGCCGTTGTCGCCGGTGAGCGTGTCATTGAACGACGAGCCGTTGATGCTCTCGAAGTTGCTGATGATGTCGCCTTGGGCGTCGCCGCCGCTCGCCGTGTTGCTCAGGAGACTGACCGTAACGCCGGCGCTCGAGCCGCCATACGACACGATGTCGCGCTGCAGGCTGCTGCTGGAATCGTGGCCGCCGCCGCTCATCACGTCGGCACCCGCGCCGCCGAGGATGAAGTCGTTGCCCGTCCCGCCCGAGATCGTGTCGTTGCCGCCCAGGCCTTCGAGATTGTCGTTGCCGGAGCTGCCGGTGATCGTGTCGCCGAAGCCGTCGGAGCCGCGCGCGGCACTGACTCCGGTGAAGCTGTCGCTGCCGACCGAAGCATCGCCGATCGCCGTGCCGGCGCCGAGATTCACCACCACCCCGGCGCTGGCATTGAAGTAGCTCACCCGAGTGTTGCCGTTGCCGGTGATCGTGTCGTTGCCGCCCGCGCCTTCGAATTCATTGACGGTGCCGTTGCTGCCGGCATTGGCGCTGGAGCCGCTGAAGCCGGTGGCGGTATAGGTGTCGGCGAAGCTCGTGCCGCGCACGCGTTCGACACTGCGCAGCGTGTCGGTGCCGACCGAGACGTCGCCGGTGACGATGCCCGACGCCATGTTCACCGCAATGCTGCCGGTCGCGTTGCCATAGAAGGCGCGATCGCGGCTGCCGCTGCCGCCTTCGAGCAGGTCGTTGCCGGCCTGCCCTTCAAGATGGTCGTCGCCGCCTAGCCCCTGCAGGGTGTCGTTGCCGGCCCCGCCGACCAGGGTGTCGCTTCCGGCCGTGCCGGTCAGGGTCTGACCGACGGGCGGCGTTGCGAAGATGAAGTCATCGGCGTGCAGCGAGGCCACCGAGGCGTTGATCAGTTGCAGCGTATCGCCGCTGCCGAAATCGATCACCACGCTGGCGCCAGCATCGCTGGCGCGCGCCAGGACGTCGGCCAGGCTGTAGATGCCGGGCACGCCGCTCAGGTTGACCCGATCCTCGCTGCCCGCACCCGCCGTGAAATCGAAGACGGCATCGGCGCCGTCGCCGGCGTTGTAGACGAAGCGGTCGTCGCCAAGCCCGCCGATCAGGGTATCGCCACCGCCGCCGCCCGCTAGCGTGTCGTTGCCGGCCTGGCCGAGCAGGAGATTGGCGCCGCTATTGCCGGTCAGCGTGTCGGCGAAGATTGATCCGTTGACGTTCTCGACATTGGCGTAGGTGTCGCCCGCGGCGTGGCCGGCGCTGCCGGTCCCGGTCGCGAGGTTGACCGCGACGCCGGTGGTGGCGTTGAGATCGTTGTAGTTGACCAGGTCGACACCGTTGCCGCCATTCATCGCGTCGCCGCCCTGGCCGCCGCGCAGGGAGTCGTCGCCATCGCCGCCGTCGAGGGTGTCGTCGCCGTTCCCGCCGTCGAGCGTGTCGATGCCGGTGGAGCCCGTCAGGATATCGGTGAAGACGGAGCCGAAGACCGACAGCACGCCGGTGAAGGTGTCGGTGCCGACCGAGCTGTCGCCGGTCGCCGTGCCGGTCGCCATGTTGACCGTGACCCCGGCGGTGGCGGCGTTGTAGCTGATCTGGGTGGCGCCGTTGCCGCTGAGATCGT
>Ga0196963_10001781_pt1 | contig 13846 bp, 8 predicted proteins | sample S1_5metaG_FD_148600 | JGI IMG/M metagenome (GOLD analysis project Ga0196963, IMG submission 148600) | Soil microbial communities from Anza Borrego desert, Southern California, United States - S1_5 | ecosystem: Environmental > Terrestrial > Soil > Desert | place: USA: California | collected... | reverse complement strand
CGCGAGCCCGATCCCGGCGCGCTGATCGCGCGCGTCCTGGCCGCGCACCGCCGCGCGCGCGGGCCGCTGCCCGACGACCTCGACAGCGTGCTCGGCATGATCGCCTGCCGCGACGCGTTGGCCGATGGCGGGCGCGACGTGGTCCGCGATGCGCTCGCCGCCCACCGCGCGCAGGATCCCGAGCGCTACGACCGGCGCGCCCGGGTCCGCCTGGCGCCTCGCTCGGCGATCGGCCCCGGTCTCGCGCGCGCGGTGCGCCTGACCGTCGCCGCCGCGCGCACGGGCGAGGTGCCGCGCGACGAGGCGCTGGCACGCCTCGGGCGCCAGCTCGCCGGGTTCGCCGACCAGGACGAGGTCGCGCGCTTCGTCGATCTCGATGAGGCGGCGGTCGATGCGCGGCTCGCCGGATTGGCGCGCGACGACGCGACGGTCATCCTCGGCGATGAGCACCTGCGCGTGCTCGGCGATCTCGTCGGCGCCGACATCGCCGCGATGCAGCGCGAGCTGTTCGGCGACAACGACCGGCGCGGCAAGCTCGAGCATCGCCTCGGCGGCGGAGCGACGCGGCGGCTGCGCCTGGCGGCGACCAAGCGCCGCGCCCACGCCGCGGTCGGCTTCTGCGAAGGCGTGTGCACCGCGCGCGACCGCGGGCTGTGGGACGATCCGGAGTTCCTCCAGGTCGTCGCCTGGGACGAGGTGGGACGCGCGCAGGGCGGCATGCACCTGTACGCGCTGCGCGGCGCGCACGGCGACGCCCTGGTCGCGCCCGGGATCAATCCGTCGCTGCGCCTGCTGGGCGAGGTCGGCGCCGCCGCGTTCCTCGGCGCGGCGCTCGACTTCGCGCGGCGCTGCGCCGACGCCTGGGGCTTCGCGCACGCCTGGGTGCCCACGGCGACGTACATCGCCTCGAACCGCGCCGCGGTGTACGACGCGTTGGCTGGCCTGGGCCTGAAGCGGCGCGCGATCCCCGGCGCGCGGTTCACCGCCTACGACTACGCCGAGGTCTGGGAGATCCCCGCGCGCGGCGCGGCGGCGTTGCCGCCGGGCTGCGCCGCGCTCGAAGCTCGAAGCTCGAAGCTCGAAGCCTGAAGCCCGAAGCTCGAAGCCCGAAGCCCGAACCGCCATGGCCCAGCAGGAAAGCGCATGATTCGCGCAATCGCCTGCATTCAGACCGAGCCCGATCCGGTACGATGCACCCCATGCTCATCGACCGGGACGCCGTGGCCGCGTTCGACCGCGACGGCTATCTGCTGGCGGAGGACGTGCTCACCCCCGCGGAGGTGGCGGTGCTGCGGGCGGCGACCGACAGCGGTCGCGCCGCCGAGGTGTGGGACGCCGCCGACGGTGCCGGCGCCTCCTCGCCGATGTCGCTGTGGTCGACGCTCGGCGACGACGTCTGGAGCGCGGCGTCGACGTGTCCGCGCATCGTCAACCCGCTGCGCATGCTGCTGGGCGAGGACATCGCCTTCTTCCACGGCAAGATCATCTTCAAGAACGCCGGCACCGCCGGCGTGGTCGAGTGGCATCAGGATTACGGCTACTGGTACGGGCAGTTCCTCCAGCCGCGGCTGATCAGCGCCTGGGTCGCGCTCGATCCGGCGACGCGCGAGAACGGCTGCCTCGAGGTGCTGCGCGGCTCGCACCGGCTCGGGCGGCTCGAGCACCGGCCGTTCAACGCGCAGAGCGGCGCGGATCCCGAGCGCCTGGCGCTGGTGCGTCCGCACTTCGAGCACGTGCACTGCGAGATGCGTCCCGGCTCGGTGCTGTTCTTCGACTGCAACCTGCTGCACGGATCGGGCCCGAACCTCAGCGCACGCGATCGCCGCGCGTTCATCGTCTGCTACAACGCGTGCGGGAACCCGGCGCTGCGACCGGGACAGGCGATCGACCAGTCGCCATGCCCGGTGGCGGCGGATGACGCGATCATGCGCCGCGCCGGCTCCGCCCAGCCCGTCGGTTCGCCCTGAAGACGCGCGGCTTCGCGCTGGTCACGGCGGCGCGCGGCGTCGCGGAGCGGCCTTCGGTCGACGTCTTCGCCCTTCGCGGCTCCGGACGGTCCTCGTCCGCGATCCGCACCCACAGCGGCGCATGGTCGGAGGCCCCTTCGCGCGCCCGCCAGTCGCGGTCGACGTCGCCGTCAAGCAACCGCCGCGCGACCGGAGCGGTCATCAGGATGTGGTCGAGACGCAGGCCGCGATCCTGCTCGAACGCGCGCAGGCGGTAGTCCCACCAGGTGAACATCCGCGTGCGGTCGGGGAACAGCAGCCGCATCGCGTCGACGAGGCCGAACGAACGCAGGTCCGCCAGCGCGGCGCGCTCGGGAATGGTGAAGTGGGTGTGGCCTTCCCAGCGCTTCGGGTTGTGCACGTCGATGGGTTCGGGCGCGACGTTGAAGTCGCCGATCAGGACCAGCGCGTCGGACGCCCGGTGACGGCGTCCCAGGTACCGTTTCAACCGCTCGAACCACAGCAGCTTGTAGCGGAATGCCGGCGAATCCGGTTCCTGGCCGTTCGGAGCGTACACCGACGCGATGCGGATCCCCGCGATCGTCGCCATGACCAGGCGCGCGTGGTCGTCGACGACCCGGTCCTTGATGCCGGGGACCGGATCCGTGGCGTCGAGGCGGCTGAGGATCGCGACGCCGTTGTAGGTGCGCTGGCCATGGATGACCGCGCGGTAGCCCGCCTGGGCGATGCGCTCGACCGGCACCTGGGCGGTCTCGCACTTGAGCTCCTGGAGGCAGAGGATGTCGGGCTGGCGGAAGGCGAGGTAGTCGCAGAGCAGATCGATGCGCGCGCGGATCGAATTGATGTTCCAGCTGGCGAGGATCATCGCCGCAGCCTCGCGTCGCGTGCCGGTGTGCGAACCAGGACCCGTGCATCTCGCAACGCGGCCGGAGAGCCGATCCGCGGCGCGGTGCCGCCCCGGCTCGCGCAGGGCACGGGACGCTTGTACAAGATGTCCGTCCGGCGCTGGCGGAGCGCGTTCGACGCGGCGTAACCTGCCCAATGCAGACCGGAATCCCCGAGACGACTATGGAAGACGAGGCGCCGTGGCTCGCGCACGAGGTGGCCCAAGGGCGGCACCATCACGCGCTGAGCGTGGTGGAGGCGATCATCGCCGGCGGAGGGGAGCGCGATCTCATCGCGTGGGCCGAGCGCGTGCGAGCGATCATCCACACGCGTATCGCCGGCGCCCAGTGCCGCTCCGGCGCGGCGTCCTGACAAGGCCTTGCCGGGGCGCTGTGACCGGATCCCGGCTGTCGCGGCAGACGCGCTGCGACGGTCCACGATCCGAACCGGTCCGTCGCGCGCCCCGACTGAAAGCGGAAGCGGTCTTCTGCGTCTGAAAGAGACGATCAGCCATGACAGCCGACGCCAAGGGGCCGTCCCCTCGGAGGGGCGAGTCCGACAGTCTCACCACGTGCATCGAATCGATGCGGCTCGTGCAACGGGCGCTGTTCCTTCTCCAGCGATCGCATGACCTGCTGGAGAAGCCGCGAGAGCCGCATGGCCTTCCGCCAGACGAGGAACGCTCGGATCCAGCGGCCGCGACGGATCAGCCCCCGCCTCCGCTCCCGCAGGATCACCGCTCATCGGCAGGCTAGATGCCGCGCCTCACCAGGGTCGACCTGCGCGGTGACATGCAGCTCTGGCCTACGATGCGCGCGCAGCGGCTCCGGGCGTCCGGCGCGATGGGAGCGTGGACGCACGCCGCCCCTCATCCTCCGCCCTGTGGTGGGGATGGCGCACCCAGCAGGAGTCGAACCTGCGACCTAGTGCTTAGAAGGCACTTGCTCTATCCAGCTGAGCTATGGGTGCGGATGCGGATGTCGGCGAGTGTCGCTGGCGGCCGATCGGTGCAATCGACGTCGTCGGATCCGATGGCCGCCCGCCGGAGACGGTCTGGCCCAGGTCGTCCGCGCCTCTCGCAGCTTCGCGCTTCGAGCTTCGACCTTCGACCTTCGAGCCTCGAGCCTCGAGCCTCGAGCCTCGAGCTTCGAGCCTCGGATTTAGAGCAGGCTCGCCGCCACTCCCGCCAGCTCCGAGCGCTCGCTCTTGGTCAGCGTGATGTGCCCGGCCAGCGGTTGGCCGCGCATGCGTTCGACGACGTAGGTCAGGCCGTTCGAATTGGTGTCGAGATACGGATTGTCGATCTGCTGCGGATCGCCGGTCAGGACGATCTTGGTGTCGGCGCCCGCGCGGCTGATGACGGTCTTGATCTCGTGCGGCGTGAGGTTCTGCGCCTCGTCGACGATCACGTACTGCTTGCTGATCGAGCGGCCGCGGATGTAGGTGATCGCCTCCATGGTCACCGACTCGTCCTCGATCAGGCGCTTGATCACCTCGTCGGGATCGCGCTCCTCGCTGGCGAGCAGGAAGTTGAGGTTGTCGAAGATCGGTCCCATCCAGTGCACCAGCTTGTCGTCCTTGGTGCCCGGCAGGTAACCGATGTCCTGGCCCAGCGGCATGATCGGGCGGCTGACCAGCAGCTTGTTGTAGCGCTCGTCGTGGATGACCTTCGACAGGCCGGCGGCGAGCGCGAGCAGGGTCTTGCCGGTGCCGGCGCGGCCGACCAGCGTCACCAGCTTGATCTCGTCGTCGAGCAGCAGCTCGAGCGCCATCCGCTGCTCGAGCGAGCGCGCGACCACGCCGAAGCGCCGCGTCGAGTCCTCGCCCAGGCGGCGCAGGCCGCGCTTCGTCGCGTCGTACTGGCACAGCGCCTGGCGCTCGGCGTCGGACTCGCCGTTGCCGTCGCCGGTCTTCAGCAGGACGAACTGGTTGTTGTTGAGCATCGGGTCGGCGTCGAGCGCCAGCGCCGACAGCGCGACCGCGCCGTTGGCGTGGACCTCGTCGATCGTCGCCGCCGGCACGATCAGCGACGTCCAGCCGGTGTAGAGCGCGTCGAAGTCGACCTTCTGGTTCTTGAAATCCTCGCTCGGGATGCCGAGCGCATCGGCCTTGATGCGCGCGTTGATGTCCTTCGAGACGAAGAACACGTTGCGGCCCTCGCGCTTGAGCAGGTGCGCGCAGCCGAGGATGCGGTTGTCGTTGACCCCGGGAAGCATGCCGACCAGGTCGTCGTAGCGCAGCACCACCTGGATCAGGCCGCCCTGCGGCGTCGCCACGCCGTCGCGCAGCGAACCCTTCGCCCGCAGGCGGTCGAGCGCGCGCGCGACCTCGCGCGAATTGGCGCCGAGCTCGTTGTTGGCGGTCTTGAAGTTGTCGAGCTCCTCCAGCACCACCATCGGGATGACCACGTGGTTGTCGGCGAACGCGAACAGCGAGCTGGGATTGTGCAGCAGGACGTTGGTGTCGATGATGAAGGTCTTGGTGCGCGATGGCGGCGTGGCGGACTCGGGCATCTCGGGCGGTTCTCTCTGCGGAGGTTGTCAGGTCGGATCGGCGGCAGCGACCGTGCCCGCCGGCGTCCGCCGGCAAGGGCGCGTGACGCGTCGATGGGACGGACGGGAAGGCGATGACGACGCCGCCGCGGCGCGGTCGTCGTCCGGGTGCTGCCGGCGGAGCGGCCTCACTCGCGGTTGAGCTTCGGCGACACCATGAGGACCGCCTCGCTCGCGGCGAGGATCATCAGGTGGGTGTGGTCCTTGCCGAGGTTCTTGTTCTCGGCGATCACCAGCCCCTGCTCGTTCTTGACCACCAGCGCGCCGCGCCAGCTGATCGTCAGGCGCTGCGGATCGGGCTTGAGGTCGACGTTGACGAAGTCGCCGCCGTCCTTGCCGAGCTGGCCGAGCAGGAACTGGAGCTGGCCCTTGCCCTTCACGTCGATGGTGATCGACGTGGCGGTGTCGCGCAGCTGGAACGCGAGGCCGCTCTCGACGCCCTTGTCCGGCGCCGGCAGCACGATGGTCGGCGGGTCGAGGTAGACGCCGCCCAGCGGCTCGCAGCCGGTCTGGTTGCGCACCGCCTCGTGCCGCGCGACGGTCGCCGGATCGTTGCCCGCCGGCTGCGATCCGTCGCGGCCGATCGACAGCTCCTCGATCGCGATCGAGGCGTTGTTGTCGGCGCTGATCATCAGCTGCTCGGTCAGCGTGCCGCTCTTCACCTCGAAGACCTCGGCGCCGTTGTTGACCTCGATCGCCATGGTGCCGGCCTCGCGGTTGGCGCGCAGGTAGATCGAATGCACGGTCTTGGGCAGGAACACGAACTCCTTGCCGCGCGATTCCTGCTCGCGCGAGGCGACCGTGATGCGGTTGCCGCCGAATTCGGCCAGCACGCGCACGCCGCGGAAGTTGATGGTCATGGCGCCCTTGCCGCCGTTGTTCTGGAACGTCACCGACAGCGAGCGCGCGTTGCCCAGGTCCTTGCGGGCCAGGCTGCCGCTCTCGCCCATCAGGCTGACCTGGCCGTTGCCGACGTGCCAGACGCCCTGGCGCAGGGGGAACGACTGCAGGTCGTCCTCGGCGTCGAAGGCCAGGTCGTCCTTGGCCGCGACGTCGGCGGCGGTGACCTTGCCCTCGGCGAGGCGCGCGCGCACCGGATCGAGCCGGGTCAGCGCCTCGTGCGCGCGCGGCTGCTTGTCGCGGTCGAGGCGCTTGAGCGCGTTGAGCGCCTCGTCGAGCGCCTTGAGGTCGCCCTGCGTGGCGGCGGCGTCGGCGCGCGCGATGGCGTCGTCGACCTCGCGGCCGCGCTTGAGCGAGATCAGCGCGTCGAGGTCGCGTGCGGTCGGCTCGTCGATCGCGGCCTTGCCCTTGATGGTCTGGACGCTGGCCAGCGCGGTGTCGCCCGACATCAGCAGCAGCACGCAGGCCAGCGCGTAGTCGCGCGATTCGGCCTGGGGATGGTCGGCGGCCTCGCGGGCGATGCGGCCGAGGTCCTTGAGCGCGACCTGGGTCCACTCGAGGCGCGTCGACGACCCCGCGGGCGAGGTGATCTGCACCCCGCCGCGCTCGGCGTCGGTGACGTCCCACTGCTCGCCGATGGTCGGGTGCGGCAGGCGCAGCTTCGGCTTCCGGCTGCGGATGATGCCGCCGATGATGTCGGCGCGGCTGGTCCACAGCTCGGCCTTGCGGCGCAGCGCCTTGGCCTCGAGCGCGTTCTGGTCGAGCTTCGCCAGGATCTGCTCGATGGTCGCGGTCTGGCCGGCGATCAGCGCCTGTTCCAGCTCGCTGTCGGCGAGGGCGAAGCTCGCGCTCTGCTCGGCGGCGGTCGGGGGGACGCCGGCGACCGGCGTGGCCTGCGCCGGTGCCGGGTCCGCGGCGCGGGTGCGCGGCAGGCGCGCGCGCGCCGATGCCAGCTGGTCCTGGGCCCACTCGACGTCGCCGTCCATGCCCCAGGTTCCGGCGAGCGGCGCCTCGAGCAGCTCCTCGGCTTCGCCGACGTCCGCGGCGGAGGCGAGCCGGCCGAGCACGTCCTTGCGGCGGTTGTCGTGGCGCAGGCGCACGTCGTTGGCGCGCTCGGTCGCCCACTCGCGGGTCTCGGCATCGCCGGACGCGTCGAGCTGCTGGCACAGCGCCAGGGCCTCGCCGTAGCGGTCCTCGCGTTCGAGGTTCGCGATCTGCAGCGCCAGCTCGGCGCGGTCGCCGGTGGCGGGCGCCACCGCCGGGTTGCCCTGGACGGCGGCCTTCACCGGCGTCTTCGCCGGTTCGATCTTGGTGGCGGTGGTCGGCGCGCCGGTGCCCGGCGTCGCCGTGCCGGTCGCCGGCGCGCGCGTGGTCGAGCGCTCGATCACCGACTGGCTCGGGTCGCGGCCGGTGGCGTGCTTGCTGTAGAGGTCGCGGGCGATCGGGAACGTGCTCGGCTTGTCGCTCTTGTCGGACGAGCCGCGCGACGACGCGTAGCCGTTGCTCAGGTGGCTGCCGCTCTTGCTCAGGTAGAGCATCGCGCCGACCAGCGCGACGACGAGCATCACGCCGGCGACGATCAGGAAGGCGTTCGACTCGTCGTGCCTGCTGCGCGCCGGCGCGTGCGCCTCGGCCGACGGCGGCAGGGTGCGGTGGCCGCTGGAACCGCCGACCTGGCGCCGCGCGGCGCCGCTGCCGACGCCGGGACGCGCGCCGGTGGCGCGGGTCGGACGCGTGCCGGGGTTGGCGGCGTTGACCGAGCCGGTCAGGCGCAGCGTGCCGCGCTTGGCGCCGCCGCCGAACTTGTCGAGCTGGTCGATCAGCTCGCGGTAGTTCTGGAAGCGGTCGCGGCGTTCGACGGCGACCATGCGCACGAAGAACGCGTCGAGATCGCGGCTGATCTGCGGGTTGACCGCGCGCAGGTTGCGGCAGCCCTGCGCCGAGATCTTGTGCAGCGCCTCGTGCGCGTTGTAGCCGGTCACCAGGCCTTCGCCGGTCATCATGCGGAACAGCAGCGCGCCGAGCATGAAGATGTCGGAGCGCGCGTCCGAGCGCGCGTCGTCGGTGAGGTGCTCGGGCGCGAGGTAGTACTCGGTGGCGGCGCTGGCGCCGGCCAGCTCGCGCACCAGGTAGCGGTGGTGCTTGGGCAGGCCGAACTCGTCGACCAGGGTGTTGCCGTCCGGGCTGAGCAGGATCACGTCCGGCCGCAGCCAGCCGTGGATCACGCCGTGGCGGGCGGCCTCCTCCAGGGCCAGGGCGACCATGCGCGCGACGCCGAGCGCATGCGGCGGCGCCAGCGTGCGGCGCCGCGCCAGGACGTGCGCCAGCGACTCGTAGTCGGCGGGCGCCGCGCTCATCAGGATGGGCGTCTCGCGTCCCGCGCGCAGGCTGCCCAGCGGCAGGATGTGCGGGTGCTTGATCTGCGCGGCGAGCCGCGCGTACGGCTCGAGCTGCGGCTGGTAGCCGGGCTGGCGCATCAGCGTCGGGCTGAGCACCAGCGCACGCCACGCGGTGCCGCTGGCGCGCTCGCGGACGCGGAAGCGCCGGCCCTGCACGGTCTCGTCGAGCAGCGCGAGCTGGTCGAAGCCGTCGATCTCGAACGGCATGCCGCCGGGCGTCGAGGCGCCGCCGGGCGTGTTCAGCGCGGCGCCGTCGGCCGAGGCCAGCGGCTGCATGTTGTAGCCGCCCGAGCCCGGCGCGACCTCCTCGTTCATGTTGATCGGCTGGGTGATGCCCGCCGACAACGCCGCCGGCAGCGGCGCGCGGGTGACGCCGTGCTCGAGGTTGTTGACCTCGAGCGCGGTGCCGCACGCGCCGCAGGTGAACAGGTCACCCGGCTTCGCGTTGGTGATCTCCAGCATGTTCTGGCAGCGGTAGCAGGTGATCAGCCAGGTGCGGTTCTGCGGCGTGGCGGCCAGCGCCGCGGCCAGCGCCGGGACCTGGCCCGAGGGCGCGGCCAGCGCGGGATGCTGCTTCACGCGTTCGACGACCAGCGCGGTCACCGAGTTGAGGGTCTCGAGCACGCCCTGGCCGGCGGTCGCGACGGCGATGAAGCGCTGCCAGCGGCGGATGTTGAGCAGCGGGTCGAGCTGCTCGGGCTTGAGCGCGGTCGCGAGGTCCTGCTTGTTGTACTGGATGACGACCGGCAGGTCCTCGGGCAGCTGGTGGTGCCGGAGGTTGTCGAGCAGGTCGTTCATCGAATCGATGTTCTCGTCCAACGCCTCGCGCCGGCTGTCGGCGACGAAGACCACCGCGTCGGCGCCCTCCAGCACCAGCCGGCGGGTCGCCGCGTAGTAGCTCTGGCCGGGGACGGTGAAGAACTCGAAGCGCAGGGCGAAGCCGCGAACGACGCCGAGATCCATCGGCAGCAGGTCGAAGTGGAGGGTGCGCTCGCTGTGCGTGTCGAGCGTGATCAGCTCGCCGACCGCTTTGCGCGGCGCGCGCTCGTGGATGATCTTCAGGTTGGTGGTCTTGCCCGACATGCCGGGTCCGTAGTAGACCACCTTGCACGTGACCTCACGGGTGGCGGCGTTGACCTGCATGGTGCCCCTGCGATCTCTGTACGGACGAGCTCAGCCGCCGGCGGGGCGCGGATGGCGCCACGACAGCAGCACGAGCAGGATGAAGCCGACGCAGATCCCTGAGTCGGCGACGTTGAAGTTGGGCCACTCGTAGTCGATGCCGATGACGTTGAGATCGATGAAGATGAAGTCGCGCACGCCGCGCTGGCCGTCGAAGGCCGGCCGCCACGGCGCGCTGACGCGGTCCCAGGCGTTGCCGAGCGCCCCGCCGAGGATCAGCGCGAAGGCGACGTTCTCGATCCGGCCCGCCAGGCGGAAGTGGCGCCACCAGACCCAGACCAGCAGCGGGATCAGCGCCAGCGTCATCGCCACGACCGCCTGCGGCGAGTCGCCGAACACGCCCCAGGCGACACCCGGGTTGATCGTGCGCTCGAGCCAGCGCGGCAGGTCGGCGTCGCGCGGCAGGGAGAACAGCCAGTACTTGGTCACCTGATCGGCGACCAGCACGGCGAGCATCAGCGGGAAGAACCACAGCGCCCAACGCGGGCTCGGCGCCGGGGCCGCGGGTGGCCGGGTGGTCGCGTCCATCATCGGCTGATCGATCGCGCTCACGCGCGGGCCTCGGGATGGTCGAGGGCGATGGCGCGGGATGACGATGCCGCCGCCGGGCCGACGCGGCGTCGGCGCCGCGCGGACACGTCGGGTCGTCGAGGGCTGGCCTCGAAGCGGTTCAACGGCATCGCACGCTCCCGTCCCAGTATGGCACCGACGCGCCCGGATGGCGACACCGCCCAGGATCACGCGCCAACGGTAGGAGTGGGCGCCTGAGTGGCAACTGTCCGAGGATGCGATCCGGTTGCATCCATGGTTCCTGACTCACGATGCGGCCGCACGGCGAAAAAATCGCGCTGGTCGGCCGAGCGCGACCGGCACACCGCGATGAATGCCGTCGCACCGCCGTCATCCGTCCGAACCCGACCACGCGAATCGTCCCGCATCGGATCCCGACCATGAGCACCCCCGCCGCGCAGCCGTCCCACCTGTTGCAGAATTACGCCCGTCAGGATGTGCGCTTCGTGCGCGGCAAGGGCTGCCGGCTGTGGGACGACGCCGGCCGCGAGTACCTGGACGCCTTCGCCGGGGTCGCGGTCAGCGCCCTGGGACACGCCCACCCCGGCCTGACCGCGGCCATCGCGCGGCAGGCCGGCGAGCTGATCCACGTCTCGAACCACTATCGCATCCAGGAGCAGGAGGACCTGGCGCGCGAGCTCGTCCAGCGCGCCTTCCCCGGCCGCATGCTGTTCTGCAACAGCGGCACCGAGGCCAACGAGGCCGCCTACAAGATCGTCCGAGTCTGGGGCAACCAGGCCGACGGCGGCGTCAAACGGCGGATGATCGCCTTCCACAACGGCTTCCACGGCCGCACCCTCGGCAGCCTGTCGATCACGGCGAACCCCGCGTATCGCGAGCCGTTCGAGCCGCTGCCGCCCGCCGAGTTCCTGCCCTTCGGCGATGTCGCCGCGCTGACCGCCGCGATGGCCGCGGGCGGCGTCGCCGGCGTGTTCGTCGAGCCGATCCAGGGCGAAGGCGGTCTGCACGTCGCTCCCCCCGGCTTCCTCGCCGCGGTGCGCGCGCTGTGCGATCGGCACGGCGCGCTGCTGGTCATCGACGAGGTCCAGACCGGCATCGGCCGCACCGGCGCCGCGTTCGCCTGGCAGCACGACGGCGTCGCTCCCGACCTCATGGCGCTGGCCAAGGGCCTTGGCGGCGGCGTGCCGATCGGCGCGGTGATGGTGCGCGAGGCCATCGCCGGCCTGCTCAAGCCGGGCATGCACGGGACGACCTTCGGCGGCAACCCGCTGGCCTGCGCCGCGGCGCTGACCGTGGTGCGCGAGGTGCTGACGCCGCGATTCCTCGCCGACATCACCGCCCGCGGCCGCGAGCTGGTCGCCGGCCTCGCCGGCCTGTTCGGCGCCGACCGTGTCCGCGGCCGGGGGCTGCTGATCGGCGTCCAGCTCGATCAGGCGCCGGGTCCGCTGGTCATCGCCTGCCGCGCGCAGGGCCTGGTCGTCGGACCGTCGGGAGGCAACACGCTGCGGCTGGCGCCGCCGCTGATCATCACGGCGGCGGAGATCGGCGAGCTGGTCGAGAAGCTGGCGGCGGCGAAGAAGGCGGCGGGATTCTGAGGGGTCGGAACAGACCCGTGGGGTGAGGGCGGGGCTCGGACTTCGAGCCTTGGGCTCCGGGCTTCGGGCTCGGGGCTCCGGGCTTCGGGCTTCGGGCCGCGGGCCGGGGCCTTGAGCTTCGAGCTTCGAGCCTCGAGCTTCGGGCTTCGGGCTTCGGGCTTCGGGCTTCGGGCCGCGAGCCTCGAGCCTCGAGCCTCGAGCCTCGAGCGTCCAGCTTCCGCGCTTCGAGCTTGAGCTCGAGCTCGTGCCCCCGCTCGCCCTCGGCCGGTCCGCCCCTATTTGACCGATCCCGAGCGCTGGCTAGCCTCTGGACCCCTTTCCGCCCAGCTGTCAGGAGCATCCATGCCCACCGCGACCGTCCCCCGCAGCGCCCAGGCCCTCGTCGGCGCCGAGCGTCCGACGCTGGCCCAGATCCGGCTGCTACGCCGCACCGCCGAACAGGACCTCGAGGAGAGCCGCAAGCTCCAGGCCCTGCACCAGGACGGGCTGAGCGGCCCCAAGGACGACCTCAAGACCCGTCAGGCGGTCCTCGCCTACGCCCTCGGCTTCTTCTCCGACGCCGAGGAGGCGCTGGGCGAAGCCAAGGATCCGTACGCGCAGGCCCTGCTCGGCCTGATCAACAGCGCCCTCGGCGACTTCGCCGAGGCCAAGACCCTGCTCGCCGGGGCCAGCAAGGCGCTGCCCGAAGCCAAGACCGAGTTCTGCCGCGCCTGCCTCGACGGCAACCTGCTCGACGAGGCCGAGAAGGCGCTCAGCGGCCTGCCCGAGGGTCCGGACCGCGACTTCCTGCAGGGCCGCCTGCACGAATCGCGCGGCGCCACCGAGCAGGCGATCAACGCCTACGAAGCCGCGCTCGAGCAACTGCCCGAGCACGTCGAAGCCGCCTTCAAGCTCGGCGTCCTGCTCGACCGCATCGGCGATGACGACATGGCGGTCGAGTACTTCCTGGTCTGCGCCGACGTCTGGCCGCACTACCTGCCCGGCGTGATCAACCTCGGCATCCTCTACGACGAGCGCGGCGAATCGAACGCCGGCGTCGACTGCTTCCGCCAGGTGCTGGCCTACAACCCGCGCAACCGCCGCGCGATGATGCTGCTGCGCGACGCCCGCGCGAGCCGCTCGATGTACTACGACGAGCGCGAGGAGCGTGAGCGCGAGCGCATGGAGAAGATCATGCGCACGCCGGTCAACGACTTCGAGCTCTCGGTGCGCAGCCGCAACTGCCTGGCGAAGATGAACATCTTCACCCTCGGCGACCTGCTCTCGATCACCGAGCAGGAGATGCTCTCCTACAAGAACTTCGGCGAGACCTCGCTGAAGGAGGTGAAGGAGATGCTGGCGATGCGCGGGCTGCGCCTGGGCATGAACCGCGAGGGCGACGAGCGCCTGATGTCCAAGGCCGACCAGAAGATCCTCGGCGAGTCGGTCGAGAAGCTGGAGCTGTCGCCGCGCGCGACCCAGGTGCTCGAGCACCTCGGCGTGACCCGGGTCGGCGATCTGCTCCAGTACACCGACCTCGATCTGTACAAAGCCCAGGGCAGCGGCCAGTCGGTGGTCCAGGAGCTGTCGACGGCGCTGGGCGCCTTCGGCGCCGGCCTGCGCAAGCCCGAGATCAAGGTCTGAGGACCACCCCGCGCTGACGAGCCGGCCACGACCCGCGGACATCCCGCGGGTCGTGGCGTTTGGCGGCAGGTTCGAAGGGCCGAGGCTCGCGCCCGAGCCCGAGGCCCGAGGCCCGAGGCCCGAGGCCCGAGGGCCGAGGCCCGAAGCCCGAAGCCCGAAGCCCGAAGCCCGAAGCCCGAAGCCCGAAGCCCGAAGCCCGAGGCTCGAAGCTC
>Ga0196963_10001780_pt1 | contig 13851 bp, 8 predicted proteins | sample S1_5metaG_FD_148600 | JGI IMG/M metagenome (GOLD analysis project Ga0196963, IMG submission 148600) | Soil microbial communities from Anza Borrego desert, Southern California, United States - S1_5 | ecosystem: Environmental > Terrestrial > Soil > Desert | place: USA: California | collected... | reverse complement strand
TTCCATCCCGCCGCTGCAGCGGCGCCACCTGCTCGCCGGCGGTGCCGCGGCTGTCACCGCTGCCGGGCTCGGCGGCCTGCCGGGCGCCGCCCAGGCACAGGCCCAGCCTGCGGCACCGGCCCCGGCCAAGCCCCTGCCGGCCTACGCCAGCTGGAAGGACGCGAATGCCCTGATCGTGCATTCGGGCAACACCATCGAGACCCGGCGCAGCGCTTTCGGCAGCAGCGTCATCACGCCGGCCGAACAGCTCTACGTCCGCAACAACCTGCCGCCGCCGGATGCTTCGGTGCTGGCTGACCGGGACGCCTGGACGGTGGCGATCGACGGCGTGAAATCACCGCGCGCGCTGAGCCTGCGCGAACTGAAGACGCTGGGCATCGAGTCGGTGGCGACGGTGCTGCAGTGCTCCGGCAATGGCCGCGGCTTCTTCCCCAGCAAGCCCAGCGGTACGCCCTGGACCGTGGGCGCCGCCGGCTGCGTGGTGTGGACCGGCGTGCCGCTGCGCGCGGTGGCGCAGGCACTGGGCGGCGTGGCCGACGGCATGCGCTTCATCACCGGCGCCGGCGGCGAGAAGCTGCCCGAGGGCATCGATCCCAAGTCGGTGGTGGTGGAGCGCTCGGTGCCGCTGGCGGCGCTGGGCGATGCGCTGCTGGCCTGGGAGATGAACGGCGCCCCGCTCAGCCTCGCCCACGGCGGGCCGCTGCGGCTCGTCGTGCCGGGCTACCAGGGCGTGAACAACGTGAAGTACGTGAAGCGCCTGGCCTTCACCGCCGCGGAGACCGACGCCAAGATCATGTCGCACGGCTACCGCGTCACGCCGCCGGGGGCGAAGGCCGATCCCGGCCAGCCCTCGGTGCTGGAGATGAACGTCAAGTCCTGGGTGAACCTGCCCGGCAGCGACGGCGTGCCACTCAAGGCCGGCCGCGTGCAGGTGGTCGGCGTGGCTTTCGGCGGCACGCAGGCCGTCAAGCGGGTGGAGCTGAGCATCGACGGCGGCAAGAACTGGCGCGAGGCGGCCTTCTTCGGCCCTGACCTCGGCAAGTTCGCCTGGCGCCAGTTCGCGTTGGCGGTGGACCTGCCCGCGGGCACGCACGTCATCGCCAGCCGCGCCACCGACGTGGCCGGCAACGTGCAGCCGCGCGACCGGGTCGAGAACGTGGGCGGCTACAACAACAACAGCTGGACCGACCACGCGGTGACGGTCACGGTGGCGTGACGGGGAGGCGCCCGGTCGCGCTGGCGGCGCTGCTGGCGCAGTGCGCGGCCGGCGCGGCCATGGCGCAGGCGCCCGCCGGTCCCGCGGCCGATGCGCTGGTGCTGGGCCGCCGGCTTTTCACCGGCGAGGTGCAGCCGTCGTGCACCGTGTGCCACGCGCTGAAGGACGCCGGCAGCACCGCCGAGGTCGGTCCGCCGCTGGACGAACTGAAGCCCGATGCCGGCCGCGTGGCCCGCGCGCTGCGCAACGGCATCGGCGTCATGCCCGCGTTCCGCGACAAGCTGAGTGATGCGCAAATCGAGGCGCTGGCGCGCTACGTGGCGCATGCCACCGGTGGGGGACGCTGACGGGCACCTGGACGCGGCCGAAGGCGCCACCGGGGGACGCGTCTAATCGGCGCTAGAAGATCCGATCCGCGGCGCCGGTCGGCAGGGGTGCCGTCCAGAGGTCGCCCGGCATGGTGGGCAGCTGGCTCGGCAGAGACGACCAGTCGGTGGCGGCGTAGGCCTGCGCGCTTTCCGCCGCCGCGGGCTGCACGGCGGCCGCGCGCTGCGGCGCGGATGCCGGGGTGCCGCGTGCCGGCTGGGTGGCGCGTGCCTGACGCGTCACCGGTGCGCCGCCATACAGCGCCTTCAGCGCCTGCGCCTGGTCCAGCTGCTGCAGCGCCGCCTGGAAGTGGGCCTGGAATTGCCGGGACGACCACGGCTTGGCGAGGTAGCGGAAGACGTCGACCTGGTCTTCGGTGTCGAGCACGCGGGCCAGGTCGCTGGGGCCGAGCAGCATGATGCGCAGCGCGTCGGGCTGCAATGCGCGGGCGTGGCCGAGCAGGGTGATGCCGTCCATCACCGGCATGCCGAGGTCACAGACGACGATGTCGCAGGCCTGCTCGCGCAGCCGGCGCAGGGCCTCGCCGGGCGTGGTGCAGACGTCCACCTCCACGGTGTTGCCGAAATGGCGCAGCAGCTTCTCGCCGATGCAATGCGCAAGCGGCGCCTCGTCGTCCACCACCAGGACGCGGCGCACGCGCACGCTGCGGCGGCGTTCGCGCGCCGCGGGCAGGGTGTCGCCGGTGCTCAGCAGGGCCTGCAATGCCTCGGCAGTGACCGGGGTGCACCAGCGGTCGCCCTGGAACAGGTCGCAGCCGGCGGCGGCCAGCAGCTCCAGCTGGCCTTCGGTGCTGACACCATCGGCCAGCACCTGCATGCCCAGGCCGTGCGCCATCGCGATGACCGCGCCCGCGAGCGGGCGGTTGCCGTGGCCGACGGTGGCAGGCAACAGGCCGCGGTCGAGCTTGACGATGTCGATCGGCAGCGTGCGAAGGTGGTCCAGGCTCGCGCAGCCGGCGCCGAAGCCGGCCAGCGCGATGGTGATGCCACGTTCGCGCAGGCGGCGCAGCTGGCCGGCCGCGTCGTCCAGTTCCGGCAGCCGTGCGGTGTCGATCAGCTCCAGGCCGAGGCGGTCGGGTTCGAGCCCGGTCTCGTCCAGCAGGCATTCGATGCGTGCGGCGAAGTCGCGCTGGTGCAGCTGCGCGCCGGAGACTTGCACCATCACGCGCAGCGGCCGCGGCAGCGCGTCCTGCCAGGCGCGGGCCGCGAGGCAGGCGTGGCGCAGCACCCATTCGCCGATCGCGGGGCCCAAGTGCGCCGCCTCGATGACCTGGCGCAGGCCCTGTGGCGCCTGGGCTGCCAGCATGCCGTCGTCCCAATACAGCTGGGCCTCGACCGCGACGATCTCGCCGCGGTCGACCGCGGCCTGGGGCTGGTACACCAGGTGGAAGCGCTGCTGCGCCATGGCGTCGTGCAGCGCGGCCTGCAGCTCGGGGTCGACCATGGCGCTGCCGTCCGAACGGCGCGTGGAGGCGTCGCGGTGGCGCTCCGGCACGTCGCGGCCGCACAGCACGATGAAGGCCGGCTCCTTGCCGGTGGCGCTGCCGCCGACGGCATGCAGCGTGAAGTCGATCGTCAGGCGCCGGTCGTCGGTCGTCTTGACCGGCAGCGACAGCAGGCTGGGCTCGCCGCGTGCGGCGGCGTCGATGGCCCGTTGCAGCGCGTGCGGCGCCTGGTCCAGGTGGCGCCCCCAGGGCGTGTCCTCGAAGGCCTGCCCCGCCACGTCGGCCAGCGGCACGCCCACCAGGTCCAGCGCGGCTGCGTTGGCCTGCAGCAGGCGTCGATCCGGCCGCAGTCCGATCACCAGTGCGGATGGATTCAGGCGCCCGACGAGTGAACCGAGCCGGGCGCGTTCACCCGGGCTGATGGCAATGGCGGTCATGGCCTCTCCTGTTGCAGTTTTTGTCATTTTCTGCTGAACCACTGAGTGGCAGGACCCGCAAAAGCAGGCGGATTCGGGGCCACTTCGGGCCCCACTCCCGCGGGTGATCGCGGTGGCATCGGCCGCGGTCACGGCCAGCAGTGCTAACCTGTGAACGACGCGGCCATCCAATGTGGCAAAGGTGCCACCGGACGGCGCAGGAAGTACTCGAGGTCGTCTGCCGGCGGCGCAGACGCTGAAAGCTCGCCACGCAGCACAGGCCAGTGAAGATTCTCGTCATCGGACGGGCGGGCGGATGCGGCAAGGGACTGGGGAACGGAGGGCTGGCACTGCATGGCAACTGCGGGGGAAGGCGGCCGCGCCGAGGGGCGCTTGCTCGTGTGGTCAATGTCGGCGACGAAGCTGCCGGGCACAAGCCGGCACGTGTGGGGACTTCTGGTGCGTTGGCGTGGGGTCCGATGGCGCGCTGCCGCACGGCTTTCTCGGTGAAGGCGCTGTGCCGAGGCGCCGCGCGGGGGCCGCCGCGGGCGCGCCCACCCCCGGGGGCCCACCATTGCAGGATGCCCACGCCACGGGCATGCTGATTGCCTCGATCGGGGCCCCCGAACCGCAGGAGACGATGGTGTCCGACAACCGGCAGAACCGCGGCGGCATGGACCGCAAGCGCATCGACGTGCACCAGGACTACGAGCTCAACGACTGGGCCAAGAAGTTCGGCGTGACGAAGGACCAGCTGAAGGACGCCGTGCAGGCGGCGGGCACCGACGCGGCCAAGGTCGAGCAGCACCTGAAGCAACCCTCGGCCTCGCGTGGCGCGCGCAGCAGCGACAAGCCCTCGCGCGGCTGAGCCGCGCACCACGCCGTCCACGCGGCTGGGGCGCACCGAGCCCTTCACGGGGCCGGACCGCGCGGAGCCGCCCACGCGGCCGCGCAGCGCAGAGGCTCCCGCGCAGCCGGCGCGGCCGGCACGGCCGAAGGCGGCCCACGTGGGCAAGACGGCCGAAGCGCCTGCGCCGCGCGGCCCGGCCCGCGTCCAAGCCCGGACCAAGGCGCGCGCGCACGGCGCCCGGCCAGACCCGCTCGCCAAGTACAGCGGGAAGCGCAACTTCGGCGTCACGCCCGAGCCGCCCGCTGAACCGACCGCCCAGGCCGCCGCGCCGGGCGGTGCCTTGGGCTTCGTGATCCAGAAGCACTGGGCGACGCGGCTGCACTACGACTTCCGGCTCGAGCTCGACGGCGTGCTGCTGAGCTGGGCCGTGCCCAAGGGGCCGAGCTTCGACCCCGCCGAGAAGCGGCTGGCGATGCACGTGGAGGACCACCCGGTGGCCTATGGCGGCTTCGAAGGCACCATTCCTCCCAAGCAGTACGGCGCCGGCAAGGTCATCGTCTGGGACAAGGGCTGGTGGGCGCCGGTGGGCGACGCCAAGGCGGGCCTGGCCGCCGGCAAGCTGGTGTTCGAGCTGCACGGGCAGAAGCTGGCCGGCCGCTGGGAACTGGTGCGCATCCGCAAGGCGGGCGAGAAACAGGACCCGTGGATCCTGTTCAAGAAGAAGGACGCCTGGGCGCGGCCGCTGGCCGAGTACGACGTGATCAGCGCGCTGCCCGACAGCGTGGTGGCGCATCCGCTGGGGCCGGTGGAAGAACGTGAGCGGCGCGGCGCCCCGGCGCCCGAGCCGGCCCCCGGCGGCCCCGATGCGCTGGCCGCCGCGGGCGCGAAGAAGGCTGCGCTGCCGGCGACGCTGAAGCCGCAGCTGGCCACCTTGTCGAAGGCGGTGCCCGCCGACGGCCAGTGGCTTTACGAGATCAAGTTCGACGGCTACCGGCTGCTCGCCCGCATCGAGCGCGGCCGCGCCCGGCTCTTCACCCGCCGCGGCCTGGACTGGAGCGAGCGCATGCAGCCGCTGGTGAAGGAGCTGGAGGCGATGGGCGTGGCGTCGGCCTGGCTGGACGGCGAGATCGTGGTGCTGGGCGAACAGGGCGTGCCCGACTTCAATGCGCTGCAGAACGCCTTCGACGCCAAGCGCACCGGTGACATCGTGTTCTGCCTTTTCGATGTCCCGTACTTCGAGGGTTATGACCTGCGGGCCGTGCCGCTGGTGTCGCGTCGCGCGCTGCTGAAGGCGCTGCTGGAAGAGAAGGGCACGGACCGCCTGCGCTTCAGCGCTGACTTTGCAGGGGACGGCGCCGACATCCTGCAAAGCGCCTGCAAGGCCGGGTTGGAGGGCGTGATCGCCAAGCGCCGCGACGCCCCCTATGTCAGCGCGCGCACCGAAGCATGGCTGAAGCTCAAATGCGCGCAGCGGCAGGAGTTCGTGGTCATCGGCTACACCGACCGCAGCGACGGCCGGCCCGAGATCGGCAGCCTGCTGCTGGGCTACCACGACGAGCAGGGCACGCTGCGATCGGCCGGCAGCGTCGGCACCGGCTGGGACGCGAAGACGGCGGCCGAGCTCCATCGCCGGCTGACGGCCTTGAAGACCACCACGCCCGCGGTCGACGCCAAGACGCTGCAGCCCGGCCGCTGGTCGCGCCGCCGGGCGGTGGACGAACACTGGGTCAAGCCGCGCCTGGTGGCCGAAGTGAGCTTTGCCGACTGGACGCCGGACGGGCAGATCCGGCACTCGGTGTTCCAGGGGCTGCGCGAAGACAAGCGGCCGTTGGAGATCACGCGCGAGCGGGCCACGGCACCGCCCGCCACGGCGGATGCACCGAAGCGGCAGGCCGGCGCGGCGGTGAAGGTGTCGAACCCCGACCGCGTGATCGATGCCTCCACCGGCATCAGGAAGATCGAGCTGGTGCACTACTACGAAAGCGTGGCCGACTGGATGCTGCCGCACCTGAAGCGGCGGCCGGTGTCGCTGGTGCGCGGGCCCACCGGCGTCGGCGGCGAGCTGTTCTTCCAGAAGCACGACGACAAGCTGAGCATCCCGAAGATGCGCGAGCTGGACCCGGCGCTGTGGCCTGGCCATGCCGCGCTGCTGGAGGTGCCGGGCGCCGAGGCGCTGGCCCATGCCGCGCAGATGAACGTCATCGAGTTCCACACCTGGAACTCGACGACGAAGGCGATCGACCAGCCCGACCGCATCGTCTTCGACCTCGACCCCGGCGAAGGCGTGGCCTGGCCGCAGGTGCAGGAAGGTGCGGCGCTGATGCGCGCGCTGCTGGAGGAACTGGAGCTCGACTGCTGGCTCAAGACCAGCGGCGGCAAGGGCCTGCATGTGGTGGTGCCGCTGCGGCCGCAGTTCGGCTACGACGTGGTGAAGGACTTCTCGCAGGCGGTGGTGCAGCACCTGGCGCGCACCATTCCTTCGCGCTTCGTGTCCAAGAGCGGACCCGCGAACCGCCGTGGCCGCATCTTCGTCGACTACCTGCGCAACGGCCATGGCCAGACCACCGCGGCCGCCTTCTCGGCGCGGGCGCGGCCGGGCATGGGGGTGTCGATGCCCGTCACCTGGGACGAGCTGCCGGCGCTGAAGGGCGGCGCGCAGTGGACCATCCGCACCGCGCGCGAGCGGCTGTCCTTCGTGCAGGACGATCCATGGGCGGGCTACTGGACCTCGCGCCAGCGGCTGACGGCGGCGATGAAGCGGCTGGGCTTCGAGCCGCCGAAAACCTAGTGCTTGAAAGGCGCGGCCGCGGCCGGCGTCAGAGCAGCTGGCCGACGTTGAACAAGGTCAGCACGCCCAGCACCGCGAAGACCAGTGCCGCGACGGCATGCAGCCAGCGCATCGAGACCATGCGCGCCAGCCGGTCGCCCAGCAGCACCGCCGGCACGTTGGCCAGCATCATGCCCAGCGTGGTGCCGCCGACCACCGCGGCCAGTTCGGCATAGCGCGCCGCCAGCGCGACGGTGGCGACCTGGGTCTTGTCGCCCATCTCGGCGAGGAAGAAGGCGACCAGCGTGGTGCCGAAGGCGCCGAAGCGCTCGTGGCCGCCTTCCGCCTCGTCGATGGAGTCAGGGACCAGCATCCACGCCGCCATCGCGAGAAAGCCCAGGCCGATGACCCAGCGCAGCCAAAGGGGACCCAGCCACGCGGCGATGGCACCGCCGATCGCACCGGCCAGCGCATGGTTGACCAGCGTGGCGGCGAGGATGCCGAGCATGATCGGCCAGGGCTTGCGGAACCGTGCGGCGAGCAGCATCGCGAGCAGCTGCGTCTTGTCGCCGATTTCACCGAGCGCGACGACGCCGATGGAGACGAAGAAGGCTTCCAAGCAGGGGACTTTCGGGGCCGGCGTTGCACACATGACCACGGCCGCATCCCCGGCCCATCCGGAGGCGGCGTGGTCACGGGTCTTGCCAGGCACTTGCTGCCCGCGCCATGGCGCCAGAAGACGGCGGCCAAGTGTGTTGACGCGGGCCCTGCGGCGCTGCAATCAAGCGGCGGCGCCGCGGGCGGCTACTCCCCCATGACGGGTTCGAGGGCGCGAGTCTAGGGGCTCGATCTGTCGCTGGGCTGTCGTGGGGCCTTGCGGGCCTTGGTGTGGGTCAAGCCCCCGGCCCGCAGTCCAGGCAGTGCTCCACCGGCACCGGGCCCATCTTCAGGTTGCGCTGCAGGTAGCGCAGCGCCGAGCGCAGGCCTTCCTCGACCACCGGGTGGTAGAAGGCGCTGTCGAGCATCTGCTGCACCGTGTCGCCGCGCTGCGCGCTCCACGACAGCAGGTGGCCGATGTGCTCGGCGGCGGGGCCGATCATCTCGGCGCCCAGGAAGCAGCCGGTGGCGCGGTCGCCGTAGACGTGCAGCAAGCCGCGGTTGGCGCCCATCACGCGGCTGCGGCCCTGGTCGTCGAAGTTCAGCGCACCGGTGGCGAAATCGGCGCCGGCCGCGGTCAGCTCGGCGTGGCTGCGGCCGGCGATCATCATCTGCGGATCGCTGAAGACGACGGCCAGCCCGGCGCGGCGCGGGCGCACCCGCACGTCGGGGAAGCGGCCCGCGTTGTCGCCGGCGATGCGGCCGTCGTCGGCGGCCTCGTGCAGCAGCGGGTGCGCGTCGTTGGCGTCGCCGGCGATGAAGACATGGCTGTTGCCGACCTGCCCCGTGCGGCGGTCGAACACCGGCACGCCCTCGGGGTCCAGCGGCAGCATCGTCTGTTCCAGCCCCAGGCCGTCCACGTTCGGGCGGCGGCCGGTCGCGGCCAGCAGCAGGTCGAAGTGCTCGTCGTGGCGATCGTCGGCGCCGCGCACGCGCACGCCGTCAGGGCTGCGTTCGACCCGCAGCGCACCGGCATCGGCCACCAGCGGCAGCTCGGCGGCCATCAGCTTCAGCGCCTCGGCCTGCAGCGCCGGATCGGTCAGCGGGCCGATGCGGTGGCCGCGGCCGTACAGCCGTACGCGCACGCCCAGCCGGTGCAGGGCCTGCGCCAGTTCCAGGCCGACGACGCCGGCGCCGACCACCGCGACCGAGCGCGGCAGGTCGGTCCAGTCGAAGACGTCGTCGTTGACGACCAGGCGCTCGCCCAGCGCCTCGCGCCAGCCGGCCGGCAGCTTCGGACGCGAGCCGGTGGCGATGACGATGCGGCCGGCCTCGACCCGTGTGTGGTCATCGACCTGCAGCGTGTGCTCGTCGACGAAGCGCGCGCGGCCGGGCAGGCGCTGCGCATCGGGCCAGCGCTCGACCGCTTCCAGCACGAAGCCGACGAAGCGGTCGCGCTCGCTGCGCACCCGCTGCATCACCGCGCGGCCGTCGATGCGTGGCGGGCCGGCATGCACGCCGAAGGTCGGCGCCCGCGCGATGGCGTGGGCCGCGTCGGCGGCGGCGATCAGCAGCTTGCTGGGCATGCAGCCGACGCGGGCGCAGGTGGTGCCGAAGGGGCCGTCCTGGATCGCCAGCACGCGCTGGGTGTGGGCCAGCGCGCTGCGCAGCGCCGTCATGCCGGCGGTGCCGGCGCCGATGATGGCCACGTCGGTCTTCAGGGTCTTCATCGCGGGGGTCCTTCGGTTGCCGGGCGTGAGGCTTGGTCGCTGGCGTGCCCGGTTTCTTTCAGGTTACCGCGTGACGCGGTACGCCGGCCGGCTTGCACAATCTCCGCGCGCGGCGCGTTGGGGCGCTGACGAAGGATGTGCATGCAAGGCTCGTCGAACAGAAGCTGGCCGGCGGTGATGCTGGCCCTGGGCTTGGCCGCCGTGCCGGTGGCGGCGCCGGCGGCGGGGCCATTCGGCGCCGGCTTTCGCGCCTTCACGCCGGACGATCGTGCCGTGGTCGGGGTCTACGTGCCCAACTGGGAGCCCACGTCGGCGACGCTGGACAAGCTGCAGCCCGGCAGCGTGACGCATGCGCTGTACGCCTTCCTGCGCATCTGCGGCCCGGGCCAGTTGCCCAAGGACCAGGCGGCCTGCGCCGGCCGGCAGGACTTCCAGCTCGCGACAGGTGCCACCGAGAAGGCCTACGACGCTGCCTTCACCGCGCTGAAGCGCGCCAGGCTGCCGGGCCTGAAAGTCGTGGCCTCGGTGGGCGGCTGGGGCGGCTCGGATCCGTTCTTCCACTTCGCCAACGACGCTGCGCGGCGCGCGGTCTTCGTCGCTTCCGCGGTGGATTTCCTGCGCGCGCACCCGGGATTCGACGGCATCGACATCGACTGGGAACACCCGACCTCGAACGGCTCGGCCAACGGCGTGCCGCTGGGCGCGCCCGAGGACGGCCAGGGTTATGCGGACCTGATGGGCGACCTGCGCCGCGCGGTGGATGCATTGGGCGCCGAGACCGGCCGCCGCTACCTGGTCACCACCGCGGTCAACACCACCGACGCCATCGTGCGCAAGATCCAGTGGCGCGCCGCCGCGCCCTCGCTGGACCTGGTCTTCATGATGACCTACGACTTCTTCGGCGGCTGGTCGGCCGGCGTGGGCCACCATGCGGCGTTGCGCGACAGCCGCCCCGGCGCCAACGACAGCCTGGCCGGCGCCGTCGCCGCGCTGACCGAGCTGGGCGTGCCCGCGTCCAAGCTGGTGGCCGGCGTGGCGATGTACGGCCGCGGTTTCGAGGGCGTGCAGCGCGCGCGAGGCCAGGTGTCCTTCACCGGCGCCGCCAAGAGCGGGCCCTTCCCGGCCGGCGAGGGCACGCTGACCTACCGCGAGATCGCCGCGCTCTACCTGGACGGCAAAGGACGCGGCAAGGGCGGCTTCCGCGTCGTCTTCGACCCGGTCACGCAGGGCTACGCGCTGTGGGACCCGGCCGGCCGCCGCTACCTGGCCTACGACGATCCGCGCGCGGTGCTGGCCAAGGGCCGCTTTGCGCGCCAGCAGCGGCTGGCCGGCGTGTTCGCGTGGGAGCTGTCGCAGGACAACGGCGACCTGCTGGATGCGATGAACCGCGGCGTCGGCAAGGCGCCGGCGCCGGCGGGTGCGGCGGCGAAGTAGCGCCTGAAAGACGCGGCAGGTGCCGGCGCCGCCCTGGCCCTGCCGTGCCAGCCCAAAAAGCGGCACCGGCCGCACAGGCTGCAGCGGTCGCACGGGCCGCGCCTTGGCGCGTCAGCGCGCCGCCGCCGGAATCCGCTTCAGGTGCTTGTCCAGGAACTGCACCGTGCGCCGGTAGGCCTCGGCCTGGTTCTTCTTCTTGGAGAAACCGTGGCCCTCGTCGTCGAAGACGACGTACTCCACCGGCACGCCGTTCTTCTTCACCGCCTCGACGATCTCGTCGCTCTCGGGCTTGATCACGCGCGGATCGTTCTTGCCCTGGATCACCAGCAGCGGCTGGCGGATCTCCTTGGCATGGAACAGCGGCGAGGTCGCCATCAGGAATTCCTTGTCCTTCACTGGATCGCCGATCTCGTCGTACAGCGCCTCGCGGAAGGATTCCCAGTACGGGGGAATGCTCTCCAAGGTACGCAGCCAGTTGCTGACGCCGAAGATGTCGACGCCGGCCTTGAAGGCCTCGGGCCGGAAGGCCATCGCCGCCAGCGTCATGTAGCCGCCGTAGCTGACGCCCATGATGGCGATGCGCTCGGGATCGACGTGGCCCAGGCTGGCGAGGTAGGTCTTGGCCTCGATGCAGTCCCACAGCGGCTCGCGGCCGTGCTTCCTGTCGTCCGCCGCATGGAAGCTCTTGCCGTAGCCCGAGCTGCCGCGGTTGTTGATGCCCAGCACCGCATAGCCCTGGTTGGCCAGGTACTGGAACAGCGCGCTGTAGCCGCGCGAGGTCTGGCCGCCCGGCCCGCCGTGCACGAAGACGATGGCCGGCACCTTGTTCGCCGGTGTCGCCTCGTGCGGCTGGTAGTAGATGGACGGGATGGCCAGCCCGTCGAAGGACTTGAAGCGCACGACGCGCCCTTCCACCAGGTCCTGCGGCGCGATGTCCTTGGCCAGGCTGTGTGTCAGCTGTTTCAGCTGCCGGGTCGAGAAGACGAAGGGCCGTTGCCGAGGCTTCTCACCCTCTCGGGGGGCGGTGGCAGCGCCGCCTGGGGGTCCATTCACGTCCAGCACGAACAGGTTGTTCGGCGAGCGGTCCCCGTTGACGTAGAAGGCCAGGCGCTGCCCGCTCCTGGAGAAGGTGACGCCGCGCAGCTGGCCCGGCGGCAGCGCGGGCAAGGGCAGCGGCTGCTCGGTGGCGGCGTCGGTGATGCGGACGCGGGTGCTGCCGTCTTCGTTGATGCCGGTGATGCGCCAGCGGCCGTTCCACGAGAAGGTGGTGAACTCGATGTCCCAGTCGGCCTTCTGGTAGGTGCTGATGCTGCCGTCGGCCAGGTCATAGGTGCGCAGCTGCGCGAATTCGCTGCCCTCGTCGCTGAGGAAGAACAGCCGCTTGCCCTGCGGGTCGAAGGCCTGCGATTCATGCTTGACCTTGCCCTTGTGCGGCGTCAGGTGCTTCAGCGTGCCGGTCTGCGTGTCCAGCAGGTGGATGTCGCTGTCGGCGGTGGTGCGCGGCTTGTCCAGTGCCAGCCAGCGGCCGTCGCGGCTGATGGCGCCGACGTTCAGCCCCTGCTCGTTCCTGTAGACCAGCGTGCGCTCGTAGGTCTTGGCGTCGAGGCGGTAGAGGTCGAAGAACTTCGGGTCGCGCTCGTTGGTCTGCACGAAGAAGGCGCTGCCGTCGATCAGCCAGCCCTCGAAGCTGGCCTTCAGCCGGTCGCCCGGCGTCAGGTCGCGCTCCAGGCCGTCCAGCTCGCGCACGTAGATGTGGTTCTGCTCGTTGCCGGCCTGGTCGCGGGTGAAGAGCAGGCGGTTGTCGTGCGGGAAGAAGCCGAGGGAATAGATGCTGTCGGTGGTCGACTTGGTCAGCGCCTCGGGCGTGCCGCCGCCCACCGGCAGCACGTAGGCGTTCCAGATGCCGGACTGGTTGCTGCTGAAGGCGATGCGCGATTCGTCGGGCGAGAAGGACGCGCCGGTGAAGGCGGTGGTCGCCAAGAACTGCTCGATGCTGTAGCGGCGCACGCCGGGCGGCGGGATGCCGCGGCGTGGGGGCTCGCCTTCGCGCGTGGGCGGCCGCGGCGGCGTGCGGTCAGCGCTCGGCTGGGCTTGTGGCGCCAGCGGGGCGGCCAGCGTGGCCAGCAGCAGCGATCGTCTGGTGAATGGGTGCATGCGTCCTCCCGGGCGGCGCGCTGGCCGCCGATGAAGCGGAGGACTGTAGCGCCGGGGGCGGGCCGAACAGCGTGCGCAGCAAGGCCGCCGGCGAACGCGCGGCCAGCAGGTCGCGCCCCAGCGCCAGCCAGCCGTGCAGCGCGATCCGGAACGGGTTGTAGCTGTGCAGCGGCGTGGTCAGGCCGTAGCGCGGCGGCAGGTCGGCGCGCTCGGCGACGAAGGTGCCGAACAGGCGGTCGAACACGATCAGCACGCCGCCGTAGTTGCAGTCCAGGTACTCGGCATTGCTGGCGTGGTGCACGCGGTGGTGCGACGGCGTGTTCAGCACCCATTCCAGCGGGCCCAGCTTCGGGATCCAGGCGGCGTGGATCCAGAACTGGTACAGCAGGTTCAGGCCCAGCATGCCCAGCGCCACGATGGGTTCGAAGCCCAGCCACACCAGCGGCGCGAAGAACAGGCCCGTGCCGGTGAGCTTGCCCGTCCAGCCCAGGCGGATGGCGGCGGCCAGCGTCAGCTCGTTGGGCGAGTGGTGCACCGTGTGGCTGGCCCAGAACCAGCGCACCCGGTGCGCCGCGCGGTGGTACCAGTAGTAGCAGAACTCCTGGCCGACGAAGAGCAGCAGCCACTGCCAGCCGGCCGAGAGGTCCAGCGTCGTCAGCCGGTGCGCGTGGGCCCACTCGATCACCGGGAAGGCCAGCGACAGGCCCATCAGGTCGACCGCCCGGCGCCCGACGGCATCGGCGATCGATGCGCCATAGGCGCGCCAGTCATAGGACCGCTTCAGCACGAAGCGCAGCACGACGCCTTCCAGCGTCGCCAGCAGCAGGATGGCGGCGCCCAGGGCCAGGAACCAGGG
>Ga0196963_10001779_pt1 | contig 13852 bp, 10 predicted proteins | sample S1_5metaG_FD_148600 | JGI IMG/M metagenome (GOLD analysis project Ga0196963, IMG submission 148600) | Soil microbial communities from Anza Borrego desert, Southern California, United States - S1_5 | ecosystem: Environmental > Terrestrial > Soil > Desert | place: USA: California | collected... | reverse complement strand
CGAGCTCGCCAAGCCCGGCCGCGACCCGCGCGAGCAGTTCGAGGCCTTCGCCTTCAAGGAGGGCGTTAACAAGATCGAGGACGTCCAGCCCGGCATGAAGCTCCCCGGCATCGTCACCAACGTCGCCGCCTTCGGCGCGTTCGTCGACATCGGCGTCCACCAGGACGGCCTCGTCCACGTCAGCCAGCTCGCCGACCGCTTCGTCAAAGACCCCACCGAGGTCGTCAAGGTCCAACAGCGCGTCGAGGTCACCGTGCTCGAAGTCGACCTCCCCCGCAAGCGCATCTCCCTCACCATGCGCAAGGGCGCCACCGCCAGCCCCACTGCCACCGGCGGCGGCATGCGCCAACAACCCGCCGCTCGAACCGGTCCGGCGCCCGTGCGCAGTAGCGCGCCGTCACCGCGGCCGGTCGCCAAGCCCGCTCCCAAGCCCGCCGGCGAAGGCTGGTTCAGCGCCGCGCTGAAGGAAAGCAAAAACAAAAAGCCCTGACCCTCGCGCGCCCCGTCCCTCACTGTCATCCCGAGGTACTCCGAGGGATCTGGCCGGCGCGTAAAGGCCTGTTCGACATTGGTGGGAACTACTCGCATCCCAACAGTGGGTGGAGATCACCCCGGCAGCAAATCGATCACCGCAATCTCCGGCCGCACCCCCAGCCGCACCGGCATCACCGTCATCCCCAGCCCCCGGCTCACGAACACCGGGCACGCCGGCCCCTGCACCAGCCCCTGCGCGTACTTCTGCCCAAGCCGCGAGTTCGTCACCGGCGCCCCGATCACCGGCAGCCGGATCTGCCCGCCGTGGGTGTGGCCCGACAGCATCAGGTCCACCCGGTACCCGCCGCGCAAAAAGTCCGGCTCCTCCGCCACGTCCGGGTTATGCGACAGCACCACCCGCGGCATCCCGCCCGGCAGCCCGCCCAGCGCCATCTCGTACAAACAGTGGTCTTCCCACAGATCGCCCACGCCCGCGACGCACAGCCCCTCGGTCGCCTGGTCCACCAGTTTCCGCTCCGGCGTAACGAACTTCCGCGAATTGTCGATCAGCGGGATCCCATACTTGGCGAACGCCCGCTGGCACACGTGCGACCCGCCCCACCAGTCGTGGTTGCCCATCACGCCCAGCGTCCCGACCCGCGGTTTGAGCCGCGCGAAGTGCGCCGCGATCGGTTCCATGTACTCGGGCCCGCGATACACGTAGTCGCCCGTCAGCGCGACCAGGTCCGGCGCCAGTTTGTTCGTCGTGTCGATGATCTGTCGAACCCAGAAGTCGGACATCCAGCTGCCGTGATGGATGTCCGAGAGTTGCACGATCCGCAGCCCAGCCAGCGTCGGCGGCAACCCCTTGATCCGCACCGCCCGCTGGGTGATCTCGAACCACCGCGCCTCCCCGAACACCCCCCACGCCCCGACGACCGCCGCCGACCCCGCCACCAGTCGCCCGCCATTGACCATCAGCCGCCGCCGCGAGAACTGCGACTCGAGTTCCCGCCCCTCGGCGGTCGCCTCGTAAACCTCCTCCGGCGTCCGCGGAGCGGGCGCGGCCGTAAACCTGATCACCCACCGCGCCCAGGCGCCGAAAACGATCCCATAGAAGAGCACGTTCACGCCCAGCGCACACCAGAACGCCGGCCAGTTCCAAAAGTGCCCCGGCCGAAGCCCGACAAACCCGGCGAACGTAAACCCCGGGAGTTGCAGGATATGCCCCAGCCCGTTGACGTACCCCAGGACGTGGTGCGCATGGCCGTCCTCGTGCCACCGCGCCGTGATCAGCTCGATCAGCGCAATCGACGCGTTCACGGCCACCGTACACCACAACACCTTGCGCATCCGGGTCAAAGCGGGCACCTCTAAAGGACTCGGGGAACCTGACGGTCGGTTTATCGACCAGATCGCGTGGCCACTGGGGGGCCGAATCGACCCTTAGCCGGGTCAGGGAAATTCTTAGTCAGATGCTCGTAAAGGTGGGTCCGGGCCTTGAATTACGGCTTGCCTCGGGATACAGTCGTCCCCTTGCCTCGCCAAGAGGCGCCCGCGTCGGCGTGGTTTCGGCCGGTTCTCGGTCGTGCAAAAAACGCCCCGTCGGGCCTCGTTTTACAACTTCAATCCATAAGCCCAAAGGTGGCCCCGCCGGTCTTGGCACGGGGGTCCGCATGGGGCTGCCGGCCGACTTACCCGGCCGTCCAACGCAACGGAGCTAGCAGATCATGGCAACCAATCCCGCCGAACTCGTCAAATCGCTCGTCGACGCGGGTGTCCACTTCGGGCACCGCGTCAGCCGCTGGAACCCGAAGATGGAGCCGTACATCTCGGGCAAGCGGAACATGATTCACATCATCGACGTGAAGGAGACCGTCAAGGGCCTCCTCCGCGCGAAGAAGCTGATCCAGAAGATCGTCTCCGAAGGCAAGGACGTGCTCTTCGTCGGCACCAAGCGGCAGGCCCGCTTTGCCGTCGAAGAGGAGGCCAAGCGGTGCGGCATGCACGCGGTCTCCGAGCGCTGGCTGGGCGGCACGCTGACGAACTTCAAGACGATCCGCGACCGCCTGAAGCGTCTGGACGAGCTCGAAAAGCTCTGGGAGACCGGGCAGATCGAGTCGTACTCGAAGAAGATGAAGTCGACGCTCAACCGCGAGATGACCAAGATCAAGGCCAACCTCGGCGGCATCCGCAAGATGGACAAGATGCCGGGCGTGATGGTGATCTTCGACACCCGCCGCGAGACGATCGCGGTGAAGGAAGCCCGCAAGCTGAAGGTGCCGACGATCGCGCTGATCGACACGGACTCGGACCCCGAAATGATCGACCTGCCGATCCCGGGCAACGACGACGCGATGAAGGCGATCGAGCTGATTATGAAGGAGCTCGCCGACAGCATCATCGAGGGCAAGACGGGCCGGGCGAGCGAGAAGGGCATCGAGGAAGGCGGCCCCGGGCCGCGCGGCGTGCGCCGCTCGACCCGCGCCATGGGCCGGGCCGACAGCGGCCAGCCCGAGAGCCCGATCGGTGGCGCGCCGGCCGACGCCCCCGCGGCCGACGCCCCCGCCGCCCCGACCGAGGCGCCCGCCCCGAGCGAGCCGCTCGCGGCCGGCACCCCGGCCTGAGATTGTCGTCCCACACCAAGCCGTTAAGACACGCCGGGGCGATCCCTTGATCGCCCCGGCTTTGTCTCAAATGTGACCCCCTTCTGATCCCCCGGCGGGCGCTCGCTCCAGAGTCGATGTCAGGCGGGATCGCGGCAGGACGTCATTCCTGCCATGACGCAGACTACTTCACGGAAAGCGACGGAGACGAACATGGCTGAGATCACCGCCAAGATGGTGAACGAGCTTCGGGCCAAGACCGGCCAGGGCATGATGGAGTGCAAGAAGATGCTGACGGAGGTCGGCGGGGACCTCGACAAGGCGATCGACGCCTTTCGCAAGAAGGGCGTGAAGTCGTCGCTGACCGAGCGCGCCGCCTCCGAGGGGCGCGTGCTGGGCGCGATCTCGGCGGACTACAAGACCGCCGCCCTGGTCGAGATCAACTGCAACACCGACTTCACGGCCAAGAGCGAGCCGGTGGCCGTGCTCGGGCGCGCCGCCGCCAACGCGCTGGTCGCCGGTCAGGACGCGGCCGCGGCCGTCAAAGAGCAGCTCACGCACGTCTCGCAGACGACGGGCGAGAACGTCGTGCTCGGCAAGACGGCCTCGCTCTCGGGCGACCGCGTCGGGCTCTACCTGTACGGCATCTCGGGCAAGATCGGCGTCGTGCTCCAGTTCGGCGGGACCGTCGCCAACGTGACCGACGAGCTGGTGACGGACGTCGGCGGGCACATCGCGTTCAGCAAGCCGCTGGCCATGACCCGCGACCAGATCGACCCGGCCGTGGTCGAGAAGGAGCGCAACTTCGCGGTCGAGGAGGCCAAGGCGACCGGGAAGCCCGAGCAGATCGCAGTCAAGATCGCCGAGGGCAAGCTCAACGCGTTCTTCAAGGAGAAGGCCCTGCTCGACCAGGACTTCTTCAATGCCGGCAAGTTCAAGGGGAGCGTCGGCCAGATGATCAAGGACAAGGGCCTGACGCTGGTGAACTACGTGCGGGTCGAGGTCGGGCAGGCGTAAGCGGCCCCCTTGGGCCTTGCGAGTCAGTACGATAACGAACGCGACCCCGGGAACTTGATCAAAGTTCCCGGGGTCGTTCGCCTTCGGTGCGGCGGCGGTGTGACGGCGATCAGACGGGCTGATGAGGGGGAACGAGGTTCATGATCGGCGTCCTTCCCATCCGCGCGTGGGCCGGGATCCGACTTTGGTGGGCGCGACCAACATGGTTAGCCGAGCGAACGAATCAGGTGAACGAAACTGAACGCGTCGAACGCCAGGGCGAGGCCCAGGGGAACGTGCCGGCGGACGGCGCGCCAGCGCAGGCGGGGCGCGGGCGGGCGGGCGTTGGCCGCGGCGGCCTGCGCGTAGAAGTAGGTGCCGACGCCGCCGCTAGCGCGGATCTGTTCCAGCAGCCAATCGACGGCGACCTGGTTCCACGGGGTGGCGTTGCCGTCGAACTCGTGGGCGACGACCGCGCGGTCGGCGTCGAGCTCGACGTGAACGATGCCGACGTCCGCGATCACCCAGGTCTGGAAGGTGCGCAGGCCGTTCGCGCGGGCGCGGACGCGGGCCGAGATGAGGCGGGCGGTGTACATGGGTGTCGATCCTTTCGCTGAAGAGGCGTGTAAAGCCGGCGACACGTGGCGATCGATCCGGTGCCCGCGCGAGCCGCGGCCGCGGTCGGGGGACGTCGTCGTTGGCTCGGCGCGCAGGGCCGGCGCACCCCGGTCGGCCGCGCGTCGGCCGATGACGGGATCCGTGCCCTGCGTAGGCGCACCGCGGGCGGACACGCGTGCCGGGGGGCGACGCGCGTGGCGGGCGCTTCGAGCGATTAGAAGACGTGCCTCGACCCTGCGTTCGGCCGGGTCACTTCTCGGTGACGCGATCGAACGAGTTCGGACGGCGGCGGTTCGGTGGACACACCGGACTCACCAGCGGTATACATAATCCTGGTGTTACGTAGCGGGCAAGGCCAAACGGTTGGGATGGACCGCGATGATCAGGCCCCCCGCGGTACGCCGATTTCTTTCATGGTTTCAGTTGTCATGAAGCTGCTTAAAGACCGTCTGAAGAGCATCAATCTGCGGTGGCTTCGTGAGTTCAAAGGATTCCTCCGCGCGACGCGGGTGGCCGTGCGTGGAGGCGAGGAGACGCGGGACGCGTTTCTCACCCAGGTCGAGTTGGTGACCAGGGAGACCGTATCGGAGGCCACGTGCAGCCGCGCGGAGAACCCCGACGAGCCGGGGCACGTGTCGTGGAACACGCTCGTCGCGTACGCGGGTGGCCTGTTGGGCGAGCCCGCGGCGGACCGCGGGCGGCCGTTCGACGCGGACGTCGAGAAGTGGGTCTCGGCGCTCTTGAACCGATTTGAGGAGCAACGGCGTCAAGGGCCGGTGCTCCCGCGCAGGGTCGTGCTCGACATCGCCCGCGCCCTCCGGGCCGGCCCGTCGCCGGCGGTCATTACCCTCGCCGAGAAGACGGGCGCGGCGGAGCCCGCGATCGGCGGTTTTCTCATGCGCTGGCACGACGCGTATGGCCTAGGGCTCGAGCGGCTGGACGTGCGGACGAACCCGAAGCGGTGGGTGCCGAGCGAGGTGCCGGGCTTCGGAATGCCCCCGGCCTCGACCGGGCTCACGCCCCCACCGGAGTGGTTGAGCGAGTGCGTCAAACCGTACGCGAAGGTTTTGGAGACCGAGACCAACAAGCCCAAGATTCGGATCGTCGACGAGGTGCATTTGCCGCACAGCGACGGGCGGCTGCTCGAATTGAACATCGGGGGTTCGAGTTACGGGTTCGCCCGTGGGTACCGACTGGGGATGGACAAACCGGTCGTGGACGGCGCGCACCGCTACGAGTCCGGGCTGAAAGAGGCGTACTGGGCCGATCGGCGCGACCTGTGGGACGAGTGGGGCGGGATGGTCGTGTGCCACGTGTGCGTCGCGACGAGCGACGACCACGTGGTGTTGGGGCAGCGCTCCCGGAACGTCAGCTTCGCCGAGGGCGCGTGGGCGGCGACGTTCGAGGAACAGGTCGACCCCCACGAGGAGGACGATTTGTTCGATGCGGTCGAGCGCGGCCTCGATCAGGAGTTGCACGTGCACGGCCGCGCGCGCCACCGCGGGGCGACGGACGTGCGGTCGATCCGGCTGGCCGCGATCGGGCGCGAGTGGGGGGAGATGTGGAACACGGTGGCCCTGTTCGTAGTCCGCCTCAACCTGACAGCCGCGCAGGTGGCGGACCGGTTCTCGGGCGCGAGCGACCAATCGGAATTCAAGGCGCTGGCGACCGTGCCGACGGGCACGCCCGAGCGCCGCCGGGCCCTCTACGGCATGATCACGACGGGGCGGGTCGACGTCGCCAAGCTCGCCGAAATCGGGGCCAAGTTCGCGAGGCAGCCCGGCGACTCGCACTTCCATTCGACCACGGGCGTGGCGCGGCTGATCTTCCTGCTGTGCGCGATGTACGGGACCGATACCGTCCACACCGAGTGCCAGCCGCCGGCGGGATGATACGGTGGGCCCTGGCGAGAGGAGGGGCTTCCGGCGAACGCCGAACGACCGCCGCACCCTGGCTCGAATGCGTTGAAGGTGCGCTAGGCGGAACCACAAGCTCATGGGCTGGGCGTAGCGGTTTTTCCGAACGGGACGGGCGGCACGCCGGGCCGTATCGCGTTGCTGTCGGGCGGCGCGCGGGGAAGTGGCAGACAGGTTCAACAGGGGTATGAGGGGCGCGTAAAGACGGTGATGCCAACCCCCGCAACACGCGCCAGCGCCGATCGTTCCGCAAGACGTACTTGGGCCGCTCGGGCCCTGACCGCGGCGATCTGGGCGACGCCGGTTGTGGGCGGGCTGATGTTGGCCCCGGCCGCCGCTGCGCAGCAGACGCTGACGGCGCACGAGCGGGCGCAGGCGGTCCTGACGATCGCCAAGGCCGCGTTCAACGACGGCAACTACACGGTGGCGGCGGACCGGTTCCGCGAGTACCTGCGGATCGCGTCGGCGGGGCGGCTGGAGATGGCGGCGGCGCGGTACGGGCTGGGGGTGTCGCTCATCGAAAGCCAGCGGGATTACCGGGCGGCGACCGAAGTGCTCGTGTATGCGGCCCAGACCAAGGGCTTCCGCGACCAGGGGCTGGCGGCGTACTACCTGGGCGTCGCGCAACGGGGGTGGATCGAACAGGCGAAGGCGGAGGCGGCCAAGCCCGCAGACCCTGCGGCGCGAAAGCTGCCTCAACGGCCGAGCGACGAAATCCTGCTGCGCAACGCGGGGCAGAACTTCGCGCTGGCGGCGGACCTGCTGGCCGAGCGTGCGGCGGCCGACAAGGCCACCGTCGCGCCGGATGCGAAGGAGGTGCCGGCGGACCTTGAGTGGGTCGCGCGGGCACGGTGCGATCAGGCCGAGGCGTTGCTCCGCCTGGGGCGGTACAAGGAGGCGTGGGTCGCCGCCGACCGCGTGGCCAACGACCCGCAGTTCGCGCGGAGCCGGTATCGTGCCGCGGGGCAGTATTACCTGGGCTATGCGGCGTTCGGTTTGAAGGACTGGCCGGTCGCCGTGCGCGCGCTCGCGTCGCTGGCACCGTTCGACCAGGACGGGATCGGGGTGCACGCTCAGTACCTGCTGGCGCGCGTGCACCACCTGGCAGGCGAGCGGCCCGAGGCGATGGCGGGGTATCAGGGAATGGTGGCCGAGTGGGAGCGCCGGCGGCGCGACGCGGCGGCGCGCGCGGCCGACGCGCAGACGCCCGCCGCGGAGAAGGACCGGCTGACCGCCGCCGCGAAAGAGGCTGCGCCGGAGTACGTGGCCCGGGCGATGTTTTACTGGGGCGTGGCGCTGACGGAGTTCGGCCAGCCGGACGAGGCGCTGCCGAAATTTTTGCGGAGCGTGGAACTGGCCGGTAGCGCGCCGGTCGCGGGCGAGGCGCGACTGCGGGCGGGGATCGCGGGCGTGCAGGCGCGGAAGTACGGCCCGGCGATCGCGGCGCTCGAGCCGGTCGTGGGTGACGAGAAGTCGGCGGACCAGGCGCTGCGGTGGCTCGCCAAGGCGCAGTACGGGGTGGGCACGGTGCCGGTGCCGCTCGGCAAGGGCTCGTTCGCGCTGGCCAACGCGGTACCGGATCCGGTCGCGCTGGCGGCGGGCGTGCGCAAGGCGGTGGACACGCTCAAGCTCGCCGACGAGAAGGCCCGCGCGATGGCCGCGAGCGACCCGACCGCGCAGGCGCGGCGGGCGACGATTTTGCTCGAACTGGGCGACATGCTGCAGCTCGACCGCCGGTATACGGATGCGGCGACGGTGTACAGTGCGATCCGGCAAGTCTCGGCGATGGCGCAGACGGAGGCGGCCGAGCAGGCGCTGCTCCGCCAGGCGATCGCGCTGCAACTGGCGGGGAATTACGCCGAATCGGACAAGGCGTGCGTGGCGTTGGGGGCGAATTACCCGCGGAGCGTGCACCGGGCGGAAGCGGCGGTGCGGTATGCGGAGAACGCGCTGCTGGCCGCGTGGGCCGCGAAGAACCCGACGGCCGCCAACGCCGACGGCAGCAAACGGCCGTACGGGGAGGCCGTGGCGCGGTTCGATCGCGTGCTGAGCCGGTTCGGCGACTCGTCGCAGGCGAACGTCGCGCGGTTCGGGCTGGCGACGGTGCTCTACATCCAGGGGCAGTACGGCCCGGCCGGTGACGCGCTGGCGAAGATCCCAGAGGGGGACCGGATCGACGACCTGGTGGGCGTGAACCTGATGCTGGCCGACTGCAAGATGCGGGCGCTGCCGGAGACGGCGGAAGACGCGCTGTCGGGGGCGCGGCTGGCGAACCAGCTCGAGCAGGTGCTGACGATGCTGGACGGGTTCGTCGCGAGCCGTTCGAAGGACGACCCGGAGGTCGCGGACGCGAACGTGCGGATCGGCCACGCGGCGACGCGATTGGCGAAGCTCTTGGCGGAGCCGGCCGAGCGCCGCCGGACGCTCGCCCGCGCGCGGCGGGCGTATTCGGCGGTCGCGGTGAATCACCCGGACCACCCGCTGTACCCGGTCGCGGCGCTCGAGGGCGCCAAGCTGATGGCGACGTTCGGGAGCGGGAACGCGGCGGCCCTGGAGCTGTCGAAGTTTCGGAACGAGGACTGGGCGAAATTGAAGATCGCGCCGCTGGCGCTGATCCACCTGGCGGACACGACGCGTACGCAGCGCAAGCCGGACGACGCGGCGGGCGTGCTGCGCGAGGTGCGGGCGAAGTACGAGGCGGACCTTTTGGCCGACCCGGACCGGGCGGCGTGGGTGCCGACGTTGCAGTACAGCCTCGCGTTGTCCCTGAAGGAAGGCGGCAAGTACGCGGAGGCGCGCGAACTGCTGAACAAGATCGCGGCCGAGAACCCGAAGCGGCCGGAGGCGGTCGAGGCGACGTGGCGGATCGCGCAGTGCGCGATGGACCCGGCGATGGCGGACGTGGAGGGCCGGCGGCGGGCGTTGAACGCGGCCGTGAAGACCGAGACGCAGGCGGAGGTGCTGGCGGGGCTGCTCGAGGCGACTAAGGCGCTGCGGGCGGCTGGCGAGCACATGGGGGCGGAGGCGGCCAAGGTCGCCGAGCGCGAGCCGGAGTCGGAGGTGCCGCAGCGGATGTATTACGACGCGGCGTGGTGCTGGCGGATCGTGGGCGAGGTGGAGGTCGAGGCGGCCCGCCGGCAGACGCAGGCGGAGGCGCTGCGCAAGCTGGTGGAGAAACTGCAGGCGGAGGACCCGACGCGGCCCGTGGCCGGGCTGCAGGCGCCGGCGGTTCCGCTGTCGGCGATCCCGCTGCAGGCGGGTGAGAGGCTGGCGCGCGAGCGGTACAAGGCGGTGATCGAGGGGAACGTGGCCGATTCGCCGCTGGTGGACGAGGCGCGGGTGGAATTGGGCGATTTGCTCGCGTCGCGGGAGGAATTCGACGCGGCGATCGCCACGCTTAGTGAGGCCGTCGCCAACGCGACCAACGCCGACCTGGCCGACCGGCTTCGCGTGCGCATGGCGTCGCTGCAACTCGGCAAGGGCGACGCCAAGGGCGCGCTGGCGACGGTCAACCAGATCATCGCGGCGCAGCGCAACGTGTACGCCGGGTACGCGCACCTGATCGCGACGGAGGCGGCGTTCCAGGTGGGCGAGTGGCAGACGGTGATCGATAAGGCGAAGCTGTTCGTCGACCCGCGGCCGTACGGGCGGCTGCCGGGCGTGTCGGATCACGCGTTGCTCCGCATGGCGCACGCGCAGCAGAAGCTGGGGCAGTGGGCGGAGTCGAAGGCGACGCTGGACGATTTTCTCACGCGTTTCAACAACAACAGCCTGCTGCTGAACGAGGCGAAGTACGCGGCCGCGACGGCGGCGGAGCAGCTGAAGGAGTTCGACCGGGCCGCGACGCTGTATCAGGAGGTCGCGGCGCGGACGGCGGGCGAGCTGGGGGCGAAGGCGAACTACCGCGCGGGGCTGGTGCGGTTGGGGCAGCAGAAGTACGCCGAGGCGATCGGGCCGCTGATGACGGTGGCGTACGGGTAAGACGACCCGGAACTGAGCCCGGCGGCGATGTGCGAGGGGGCGCGAGCGCTGGACGGCATGGGCAAGCGTGACGAGGCCCGGCGGCTTTTGACGCGGGTCACGAAGGACTATCCGACGGGCAAATGGGCGGGTGAGGCTAAGAGCCGGCTGGAGGCGCTGCGATGAGCAAACTCATTCTCCTTGGCATTTGCGATCGTGGGTGTCGACGCGGATCCGGGGCGGCGCTTCGGGCGAAGCCCGTGCGCTCTGCCCCGGCTTGGATGGACTTCCCGCGCCGCGCGCGTCGCGAATTGGTCGTGTGCGCCGCTGCTCTGTTAATGGCGACCGGCGCGTACGCCGAGCGGACAGCACCCGTCCTCGCGGATCGGCTCGGCCCGGCGGCTAAACTCGCCGTACCGAACGCGGACGCGCCGCAGCCGACATTGCTCGTCGCGACCACGCGCCCGTCGACGCCGTCCGCGGTTCCCGCGACCCTTGCGGTCGATGCCGGCGGTCGCCCGCTGGGGGCGAAGCGCCTGGCCAAGATGCAGGCGCGCGGCTTGACGGGCGCCGATCCGGCGGCCGCCGACCGTCCGGCGGTTCCGTCGCTCGCCGACGCCCCCCTGCCGCCGCTCCCGCGGATGGCCGAGGGCGCTCGACTTGCGACGACGCCGGTTGCCGCGCCGCTGCCCGTCCGCATTCCGAACCTGCTGGCCAGCCCGCGTCGCGCCGCGTTCGCGTCGGCCAACCCGGTGCTCGCGCCGGCGGGGCCGATCTCTACTTCGCCGGTTGGCAACGTGGATGGCGGTTCGGCGCTCCCGGCATTAGGGGCGATGGTGCGCAGGCCGATCATCGACGTGTCGGCGCCGCCGACGATGCTGGGGATTGATGAGGCGCCGTACGTGCGGGCGCCCGGGGCGGATGACGCGGTGGATGCGCCGGCGCCGGTGCCCGCGGCGGGAGTTCGACCGCGGATGGAGTGATGTGGGGCGCGAGAGCGCTTCCACGATCGGCATACGATCCGGGGCGGCGCTTCGGGCAAAGCCCGTGCGCTCTGCCCCGGCGTGAACGGGGTGCGATCGGACGATTCGGATTCCGACTCAGAGTCGTGCGGCTATTCCTCGCTTACGTCCAGCAGGTACGCGTGCACCGCGCTGCCGCGGTCGTTGGCGTCTTGTAGGCACAGGTAGTAGACGCCGTCGGCGGGGGGTTTGAAGCGCAGCTCGGGGTCGCGGTCGGTGGCGGACGCGTCGTCGGCGGTGGCCAGCGTGCGGCCGTTCGCGTCGTAGAGGGTAAGCGCTGGGTCGAGTAGGGAGCCTGCCTTTGCCGCGCGTACCCGGGCGACGATTGTTCGGCCGGCTTTCGATTCGATGCGGAAGACGTCGACGTCCTTCTCGGCGTCGACCAGGCCGATCACGGTCCGGCTGGGGGCGATCGGCTGCGCCTGTTTGAACCCGCCGTTGGGTTCTTTCTCGTCGACCGCGACGGTAGCGTCGACGACGAGAATCTCGAATGCGGCCGTCGTGCCCGCGGGCGTCGTAACGGTGACCGCCCGCGGGCCGGGCTTTGCGTCGGCGGAAAGGGTCACTTCGGCGGTGAGTTCGGAATCGCCGACGCGGGCGGCGTCGAAGGGCTTGGGCGGCTCGGACTTCTTCTTGTCCTTGAGCTTGACGGCGGCGGCGGGCACGTCGGCGATCGTGACGGCGGTGGCCTGGTCGAGGCCGGAGCCGCGGAGGCGGATCGTGCGCGTCTTACCCGGCACGACCGCCAAGGGCGCGACGCAGGCGATCCGCGGCGCTTCCTTCTTCGGCTCGGGCTTGTCGGCGGCGGATGACGGAAAGGCGGCAAAGGCCAGCGCGCCGGCGAGGAGGTGCGTGATGCGAGCGAGTGCCATAACACCCTCCGGTCAGTCGACGTCGATGATCAGCAATGCGGAGAAGCCGACCACAAGCAGGGTCGCCACGACCATGACCGCGACGATCACCCACGGCCTGACTCCCATCTCGTCCGCCGTGCGCGAGAGCCAACCGCCGCGCGCTTCGGGCGCGGCGTATTCCAACGGCGGCTTTTCTTCGATGCGCGACATCGGGCGAGCGTCCGGCTACGAATAGAGTTCCCGCACGGTGGCCCCTTCGGCCAGGATCTCGAGCGGGCGGCCGTCGGGCGTGTGGATCTGCTTGCGCGGGTCGATGCCGAGGGCGTCGTAAATCGTGTATGCGACGTCGGCGGGCCCCACCGGACGGTCGGTGACGGTGGCGCCGGTCTTGTCGGTGGCGCCGAGGACCTTGCCGCCGGTGACGCCGGCGCCGGCGAAGAGCATGGAGCCGGCGCGGCCCCAGTGGTCGCGGCCGACGTCCTTGTTGACCTTTGGCGTGCGGCCGAACTCGCCCATGACGACGACGAGGGTCTCGTTGAGCAGGCCGCTGGCGTGCATGTCGTGGATGAGGGCGGCGAAGGCCTGGTCGAACGCGGGGACCTTCTTTTCGAGGCCGGTCCAGATCTTGGCGTGGTGGTCCCAGCCGCCGTGGTTGACCTGGACGAACTTGACGCCGCGCTCGACGAGGCGGCGGGCGAGGAGGCAGGACTGGCCGATCTCGGTGCGGCCGTAATCGTCGCGGAGGGCGTCCTTCTCGGCGCCGATGTCGAAGGCGGACTGGGCGTCTTTGGGGAGGACGATCTCGGCGGCCTTCTTCTGGAACTGGTCGTAGGTGGCGAGTTGGTCGTTGCCCTGGACGGTCTCGGACAGGCGGTCGACCGCGGCCAAGAGCGTGCGGCGGCGGTCATCGCCGTTGGCGGTCATGCCGTCGGCGAGGCCGAGGTCGCGGACGCGGTAATTCGCCTGGTTGGGGTCGCCGGCCTTGAACGACTCGTAGCGGCCGCCGAGGAAGGCGCTCTTGCCGAGCTCCCATGTGAAGGCGGAGTTTTTTGGGACGGCGACGTAGGGCGGGAGGACGTGGCCGAAGCCGGTCTCGTGGGCGACGACGGCGCCCATGGAGGGGTAGTCGCCGAAGGGGGAGCCGAAGCGGCCGGAGAGGACCCAGTTCTGGGCGGTCTCGTGGTGGTCGTTGTCGTGGGACTGGCTGCGGACGAGGCAGACCTTGTCCATGGTCTTGGCCATCCGCGGGAGGAGCTCGGCGACGCGGAGGCCGGTGACGTTGGTGGGGATGGACTTGTACTTCCCGCGGATCTCCTCGGGTTGGTCGAGCTTCATGTCGAAGGTGTCGTGGTGGGAGAGGCCGCCGCCGAGGAAGACGAGGAGGACGGACTTGGCGCGGGGTTTGG
>Ga0196963_10001778_pt1 | contig 13854 bp, 6 predicted proteins | sample S1_5metaG_FD_148600 | JGI IMG/M metagenome (GOLD analysis project Ga0196963, IMG submission 148600) | Soil microbial communities from Anza Borrego desert, Southern California, United States - S1_5 | ecosystem: Environmental > Terrestrial > Soil > Desert | place: USA: California | collected... | reverse complement strand
TGAACGCATGGTTTTAGTAACCGATTCCGGAAAGTAAGTGCGCAGCAGGATGTTCCACTGAGTGGTCGCCGCCGCCGCAGCCGTACCGCCATACGGTGTGGTGCGCTGGAAAAACTCCACCGTTTTGGTTTGAGTGCCCCCGCTAGCACCTGACCACGTGAAGGTAATAAATAATTCAAGCGCTACCGGTCCGCCGCCAGTTGCCGAGTATTGCGTTGAAACGGTCATATTGCCGCCGGATACAAACGAAGCGGCATCAGCTGACATATCGTAAAGTATCCTAAACTGGCCAACGTTGACGTTGGTGTTTGTTAGGGTGAAAGTGTTGGATTTTTCGGTAACCGCCCCGCCAGCATCGATGTCGCCATAGACTTGCAGGTTAGCGGCAGCGTTTAAGAGCGATTGGGCGCGAACATAAATATTCTTGACCGAGCGCCCAGTATTGGAAATGACCGGCGCAAAGGTGGTAGTGGTTTTACTGGTAACGTTTGAGGTTGTGTCTTGTTTGGCGAAATAGCGAACGGTACTTGTCTGGGTTGCAGCGCTGGTTGAGTACTTATAGGTTAATACAACTTCGCCGCCAGCCACGTTTAAGGCTAATCCCGCGCCCGTGCTTAACCTGACAGTTTGGCTAGTATTCGGCTGAAAGTTATTGGCGTCAATCGACGGGTGCCACATGATGGATAGATCTATCGTATTGCCTAGCGACATTGGCATGAGAAACACATCAAACGTCGATCCCGAGGGCTGTATTTGAGGAGTCACGCTGCCATTACTGGTTGTGCCGGTATACTGGCCGTTTAGTTCAAAAAAGACGCTGTAAATATCGCTGGTAGAAGCGAGGTCCGGAACTTGCGCGTTGTAGGTAAAATCTTGACTAGCGTTAGCCGCGATCGCAGCATTATTTGATCCGGTGTTGTTGGCGGCTGTTGAATCAAGCGGGAAACGGACGGTTTTAACCTGGTATTCGTCTTCAACGTAGTCCGATTCGTAGGTAATGATCAGTTTGCCGGCATGGTTAGCTATTGTCGGTCCAGTAGCCTTGACTCTGGCTATCGTCTCTATGCCGGTGCTCCACTGGTTGTCGGTAAAGCCATCCAGGACCCCTGCCGCATCGGCTTTAAGGTAGATGGCGTTGTGTTCGCCAGTGTTAACGGTGTAGAAAATAGTCGTCGGATTGCCAAACAGAGAAAGAGCGTCGTATGCAGGAGCGTTTGAACAAGTAGAAACCGATCCCGGACACGTGGAAAGAGCCATATCAAAGTCTGACAAACTGGTTGCGGTGGTGGCCATGGCCCGAAACTCGAACCAGGCCTGTTTCACATCGATATTCGTTCCGTTTAGCCTGATACTGTATCCGTCGGAAGCAGCCGTCGGTGCGGTACTTGACCATATCCCAAGGCCCTCGTAGCCGTAGGCGTTTGTTGCTGAGGCAATGCCGCCTGAAGCGTCACTATCCCCAAATCCGTACTCAACAGTTTTAAGTTGTCGAGCGTTAGCCGTAGTGCCGTTATCGGCGAAAGCGACATCGTAGGTGGCAACAACCATAGGCGAATAAGCGGTGGTAATGGCGGTACTTATATTGAAAACATATTGGGAGTTGGTGGCGCCAATGTTGACATCGGTGGTGACGTCTTTGAGCCAATAAAACGACACATCTTCGCCGTCATGAGCGTAGTTCCAGCCGTTTTCACTACTAACATCGACGGCATCAAGGTTAATTCCTGCGTTAATGAGCAGAGGGCTGGTAGTGTCAGAGGAGACAACTGCTGTTTCAACATAGATCGAGCGCTTCGTTTTTGTCACCGTTTCCGGTGTTAGAAGCGGCAGAACAATATTCCATTGGTTAGCGGCCGTGTTTCCTGCTGTACCGCCGATCGGGGTGTTGCGCATGAAGAATGCTGTTGTTTTGGTTTGAGTGCCCCCGCTTGAACCGGCCCAAGTGAAAGTAATAAAAAGTTCGAGCATCACCGGATCTCCGCCCGTCGCTGAATACTGAGTTGAGACCGTCATATTACCGCCAGAGCTAAACGAAGCCTTATCGGCCGACATATCGTAAACGATCCTGAACTGACCGTTGTTAAGGTTCGCGTTAGTGAGGGTGTAGGTGTTCGATTTTTCGGTTACTCCCCCCGTAGCGTCAATATCGCCAAAGATTTGTAGGTTGGCGGTCGCGTTAAGTTGCGACTGAGCCCGGACGTAAATATTTTTCACCGATAAGCTACCGTTGGAAACAACCGGAGCAAACGTCGCGGTTTGTTTCGTAGTTACGTTCGAAGCCCGATCGTTAGTGCCGGTGCGATTAATCATATAGCGCACGGTATCGGCTTGAGTCGCCGCACCAGTAGAATACTTGTACGTCACGACGAGCTCACCCCCTAGTGCGTTAACGGCGAGTGTGGCGGCGGCGATATTGAGCTTTTGAGCGACGTTCGGTTGGAAGTTTGGGCTGCCGACCGCCGGTCGGTAAATCGAGAACGAGTCCATCGAGTCCGTTAAGGCCATCACCATCGGGAAAGCCGGGGAGTTGGCACCAGTCGATTGGATTTTGGCCGTCAACGTACCGCTCGAGGTGGTGCCGCTGTGTTGGCCAGTTATTTCAAAGTAAACGTCGAGGATATCAGAGTTGGCAGCAAGATCGGGTATGTCGGCGGTGTACGAAAAATCTTGGTTAGCGGCTGCGGCAAGCGAGGCGGTTTTAGAACCAGTATCACCGGCACCGTCCGAATCAAGGGGGAAACGGACGGTTTTAACTTCGTTATGAGCGGTGGTTGAGTAATCTAATTCGTAGGTAAAGAAAATCTTGGCTGTTAAGCCGTTAAGCGATGGGCCGACGTGACGAGTTCGCAGGAGCGTCTCCACGCCAGTGTTCCACTGAGCGTCGCTAAAGTTCTCGAACGCCGGGGTAGCCTCGCCTTTGAGGTAAACAACATTGTGCTCACCGGAGTTAACGTAATAGAGGACGGTCGTCGGGTTGCCGAACAGCGGCAGCGAGCGGTAAACGGGGGCGTTGCTACACGTAGCGACAGTGCCGGGACAGGTTGATACGGCCATGTCGAAGTCCGACAGGTTGGCCGCGGCGGTTGTCGTTGCTCGGTACTCAACCCAAGCTTGTTTGAGTTCAATATTCGATCCGAAGAGCTTGAAATTGAAGCCGGCAGAGGCGGCAGTTGGAGCGGTCGTTGTCCAGGCCGTTGTCGAGCCGGTCCCGGCGTCGGTGGCGTAAACGTTGGTGGCTGTGGCCACAGCGGCAGTGCCAGTATTGCCGAAGGAGTATTCAACCGTTTTGGTTTGCCGGCCAGCGTAAGCGGCCTGTGCCTGGTTGAGGAAACTGGGGGCGACCGACCCAAGGGTTACCATTGCCGCTACCAGCAGCAGTGGCAAGCGAGCTGGGTGATTTTTCCAGGTATTTACGAGTAGAGATACCGTCGAACGGTACACGCCGTCTATGCGCTTTCCAAATTTCCCCTCCATCACCTACTCAATATAAGGATTTTTAACCTGTTTTACAAGGCTCCTAGGGCTTACTTTGATTGTTGCTTTACTTTTCGCAGCCAGTAAATCTGGAGCGTCCGAAGACCATATTACAGGCACATTTCCTCGCAAAATACCGTTTCTCCAAGAATTGCGATACGATAACCTGGGAGGGGATGATTTTTCTGAGTAGACGAACAATACGGGGACTACTATTACTGACCGCGGCCAGCGTTCTATTAAGCGTTATGGGTTGGCCGACGTCAGGCTACGCCTTGTTGAGTGGCTGTTCGGCTGAGCTCTCGCCTAGCAGTATTAGGCCTTCCGCTACCAGAATGATTAGCTTTACTGTCACCAATAACGACAACTCACAGCCGATCTCCTGGATACGGATTGTCCGGCCTTCGGAAAATTACAGCATTATCGATGCCGGTGGACCGAGTTGGGACGCTGAGGTAGCGGACGGATCTGTTGTTACGTACCGGAACGGCTCAATACCGTCGTCAGCTAGCCAGACTATGTCAGTGACGGTTCAGACGGCGAATGTTCAATCATCTCCAGAAACATGGACCCTGCAAGTCTCGGATGAGAGTAGTGGAGCAGGCGCCATCAGCTGTAGTGGTTCTCTCACGACTGTAATAGAGGGCAATCCGCCAGACTTTACTCCACCGGTGCTACATAACCTATCGTTTTCTCAACTGACGGCAACCAGCATTACTATCAGTTGGCAGACAGATGAACCGGCGGACTCCCACATTCATTACGGAAAAACAGAAGAATACGGCGATATTCAAAGTGACGGATCGCTTGTGACAACGCACCGACTTAGACTGACAAACCTAACGCCTGATACGGGTTATCACTTTCAGGCAGTCAGTTACGACGTGGACGGTAATGGCGGTTCGCTAACAGGAACATTCCTAACAGCAGTGACGCCTCCGGATACGGCGGGCAATACCAATTCGGGCAGCGGCAACAGTGGTAGTACATCGCAGGCAGGACCGTCTCAATCAACGACACCGCTCGCGCCCATTGTTCCAGCTGAAACGGTCCCGCCGACTATTACGATGACACCGGCGACTATTGATCGTCCGACAGCTCAGTCGCCGACGTTTAAGGGTAGCGCCAGAGATAATGTCGCATTAGCAAGGGTCTCGTATTCGGTCGACGACGGTCGCAACTGGTCATTGGTCACGAACGTCAGTGGCATAGGAACGAAATCTGCGATCTTCGAATTCACGCCGGTTATTCCTGATGACGGTGATTATCTGGTCCGAGCTCGAGCCACCGACACCTCCGGCAACGTGACTGTCACATCAGCGGTCAAATTCGTGTTCGATCGTCTACCGCCGAGAGTAGGGAATCACGTCGTCGCGCTGGGGCCGCAGGTTTTGCTCCCAAGTCCGAATGGCGCTCTAACGGCGCTAGCTGGCCTCGATCAACGTATAACCGTAAGCGCAGTAGGCGGACCAACTTCTATTACACTCATCGCCACTCAGGTTAATACGACCACAAAGACACAGCCCCGTCTTTTCTCACTGACTCGCTCGCCGGGAAGTGGCCTTTGGGTAGGAGTGTTATCCCTCAAGGAACCGGGGCGCTATGAACTTCGCGTTGATGCGATCGATGGAGCCAACAATCGACGAGAGCGTCTCCTTAATGTAGTCAACGTGGTTCAGCCCATGAGAATTGTCAGTGACGCTTCTACTCCGATTGCCAGTGCTCGAGTCCACATTTACTATTACGACCCGGCGGTACAAGAATGGGTGGTGTGGGATAGCTCTCCCTACGGGCAACAAAACCCAGTGACTAGTAATAAAGAGGGTGAAGTAGGTATCTTTCTACCAACTGGCACCTACTATTTAACGGTTCGTGCCAAGGGTTACCGTTCTACCTACAGCCAAATTTTTACCATCCGACAGCCCTCGACACTAACGGACACCTTTAGTATTCCTCCGACGCCCAAGATTGGCATTGGACGTTTACGTTTTCATTTACCGCTACCCAACCCAAACGCCCCATCCGCAACAATTGCTGGTGCTCAAAATTCCGCAACAAAAAGTAAGTTACTTGACCAAGAACTTCCTGCCTTTGTCCTAACAACAACCGATGGCACAGAGGTTGACCGGATCGATTTACGAGGTAAACCCACGCTCTTAACTTTCGTCGACAGCTGGTCGCCAGCATTAAACGAGCAGTTACCAATTCTGAGCCGCCTACAAAAGAATAAAGACCTTAATATCTATCCTGTTTCTACCTTAGAGTCACGTACGAAATTAGAAACCTATCTACGTTTAAGCGGAGCGAGCGTTACCTTCTTGACGGACAGCGACGGCGTTTTAATCGAGTCGTTCAGCCCACAAAGCGTTCCTACCCACATTGTCGTTAACCGTCGCGGAATTGTCAGGAAAGTCTTCTCTGGGGTATTCTCGGATAGCGAGCTGCTGCGGGAGCTGCAGAAAGTAAGGTAGGGAGGGAAATGTTGTCACAACTATTATTTGAGAATGCTCATTTCGCTCTCAATTTAATTGCAGGGCTCGTTTTTACTGCTGCCTTTTGGCTACATTTAGACGCTTGGGCAATAAAACCGAGCAGAAAAGACTTGTCGCGATGGCTTGGTTTCCTGTCGTTGGCGTTAGCGTTCCTTTTTCACGCCACGGTTCTTGAGCGCGATACCCTGGGAATTGACTTTTCTTTTAGCCGTACCGCCGAAGTACTCGCTTTCGTTGGCAAAGTACTAGGGTATGGCCTCCTCGTCGTTAGCCAATTATTTGACCCGCTCCAGCCTCGGCCAGAGACCAAGGGTCTTGAGTCAGTTACCCAGACGCCAACTCTCGAAAAACAACCTTCTATACTGCTCATACCTGGTAGTATTGTTGGGAAATTAACCCTGCCGTTACTGAGTCTGATGGTCGGCCTACTTTATTTACGTCGGGCAACTGTAGGACTAGAGCGGCATCTTCGTCCGGTAGCAATTGGCTTCCTGCTCATATTTGGTCACGAACTCTTCTCGGTGGCTTCTTTATGGCGAGAAAGCTTAAATCCTAACCTGGCTCTTCTAACCGCACCGTTCCGCGTGTTTTGGATCGTTGAACATCTCCTGTTAGTGGCCGGTTTAATAGTAATTGGTCGCTGGGTGTGGATGTATCTTGTGACGCGAATTCGGAATCAGTTATTTATGATCTTTACAACGGCAACAGTAGTAATTTTCTTACTGACTACGGTAAGTTTTACATTCCTCCTGCTCCGGAACATCGCTAAGGATGCGACAGCTAACTTAACCACAGCTGTTCGTGTTCTTGAGTATGCAATTGACGGAAAAAAATCTGAAACGCTTGCTCACGCCGAGATGCTTTCTCAGCAACCAAAACTTGCAGAAGCCCTACTTCGGGGCGATCACGCTAGTATTTCGACGTTGACGAACGGTTACTTGGAAAGGAAAAGGCTCTCTACGTTAGTGGTTACCGACGCAGAAGGGCAAGTTCTTCATCGAGCTGAGGACACCTCAAGGAGAGGGGAATCAATCTCCAGCGACCCGTTAATTACTCGCGCCTTAATAGGAGACGTTGCCTCCAGTATTGCTTCGCAAGAGAACGTCGTTGCGCCGGCTGTCTCGATTCGTTCTACGGCCCCGGTGCGAAGTGAGGAGGGATTAATAGTAGGGACCGTGATGGTCGGTGTTGTCCTGTCAAATGAGTTTACTGACTCCCTGAAGAAATCCACAGGGCTGGAAGCGGCTATTTATAGCGGCCTAATCCGCTCGGCCACTACCTTTGTAGCCGCTGATGGTAAGTCTCGCCTTATTGGAGTGAAAGAAAGCTCGCCCGATGTACAAAAAGCAGTTATGGAAAACGGTACCATTTTTACCGGCACTATTCGCGTTGCCAGTACGCCATACGTGTCGGCATATGCTCCACTTAAAGACGTTGATAACGAGGTTGTGGGAATGTTGTACGTTGGCAAACCGGAACTGCACGTCATGCAAACAGCGGCCAAGTCTATTGAGCTGACCTTTATCATCGCTGCCTTGCTACTTCTCTTCTCTGCCTGGCCAATTTATGGCATTGCTCGTCAAATCGCGAAGCAACTAAACTGATGAAACAAACGATCAAGCAAGTGGTGGTTATTCTAGGGCTTGCCGTCGTTATTATACTCGGCCTAAATTACCTTGCGGTGTATACCGACGCTGGGTTCTTTCAGTGGCGATGGAACCCGTACGCAGTTTTGTCGATGGTGGCGGTGGTTAGTTCTTCTTATCTGGTTTTTGCGATTAACCGTGTCCGGATCAAAGCCAACTATAGTACGTTCTTCACGTTCTTTGTTCTAACGCTTGTTTGGTGGGGTATCTGTGAGATGCTCCAACGACTGGCGGCAACACCTGAAACAGCCCGATTCTGGAGCAACCTAGCACCGCTTGGCTGGATTTTTACACCGCTACCCTTCCTGATGTTTACGGCTATTTACACGGGTCGCGAACAAACGCTTGCTAGGATTGGCAACGCTTTATATTACTTCTTGCCGGCTGTCTTTTTCCTGTTCCTGGCGGTTAACACCGATTTAATCATTGTTCGCACTGATACAGCGATAACGAGAGAAGCCTGGGGTTACGCAACGGGCAACGGAAAACTCTTTCCCATTTTTCTAGCTTGGTTTGAATCCCTCTTTATTATTTCGGTCGCCTGGCTTGTCATTTTCTATCGAGCAAGCAAACGGAAAATTGAACGCAAACAAACACTGCTTCTCTTATTTGGTCTTAGCATTCCGCTAATTGGAGGAACAATTACGGACGGCATTTTGCCGATATTCAACATTGAGGTTATGCCCACAGCCATTCTCTTGACTACCGCAATGGCTGGGATCATTACCTACTCCCTTCGTCGCTATAGTGCGTTTTCCTTTGACCTTGCCAGTGTTTCGGAAGAGATTCTTCAAGTCTTGCCTGGCTCCGTTGTCGTTTTGGGACCCGATAGAGTTATCCAGTTTGCCAACCCTTCTTTTGAGAAACTTTTGGAGTGCAGTAGTTTGCAGCTCATCGACCACTCGCTCGAGGCCGTTATTGACCAGCCGGCTGTCTTTAAGGAGCTGGAAGATCGATTGCTGAACTCCGTGCATTCTAAGCCAAATATTTCTCTTCCTGATGTCACGATTCGAAGTGCTTCCGGAAAAGAAGTTCCAGTTAATATCCAGGGAGCGGCCATCAAGGATCAGAGGGGTCGAGTTCTCAACTACATCTTGGCTGTGACCGACATTACTCCCCTGAAGGAAAAGGCCCACGAGATTGAACAGAAGAATGCCGAACTTGAACTAGCCGAGGACCGGCTTACGAACGAGCGAGATCGAGCCACTGCAATTGTTTCTTCAATGGCTGAAGGTCTCATGGTGGTCGATAAAGATCTGGGGGTTGTTTCGATAAATCCCGCAGCAGAAAAGTTATTGGGCATGAAGGCAAAAGACTGTCTCGGTAAGAACTGGGTAGATCTTGTGACAACCTATCAAGACGGGAGAATGCTCAAGCTGGAAGAGCACTCAGTTATGAAGACGCTCCAAACTGGCGGCGTGTATGTAACGGAGCTTGATGATAATAACTCATACAAGACGGCTGGCGGCAGAAGTTTCCCAATCACAGCAACGACGGCACCGCTGCGAGATAAAAAAGGCGGCAAGATCAGTGGAGCTGTGGTGGTCTTCCGAGATGTGACAAACGAAAAGGAAATTCAAAGCAAAATCGAACGAGAAGTTGTTGAACGCACGAAAGAAGTTCGTGAGGGCCGTGCCCGGTTGCTCGCGTCAATTAATAGTTTGAAAGCTGGCTTTGTCATGACCGATAAAGCGACATCCATCTTATTGATCAATAGTGCCGCTATACAAATGCTTTGTCCGCAGAGTGTGATTGGTGGTTCAGTGTCCCCGACTCATCCCGAGCGTAGCTGTTCGTTTGCAGATATTGCCAAAGAACTAGAGCACAATATTGACCTGGAGAGTGAAGTAAAACACTGCATGAGAACTCGTAAAATACGTGAAGCGAAAAATATCGAAATCGGTGGCAAGTTTCTTCACTTGTTCGTCTCGCCAATCATCTCGAATGGGGAAGTCATTGGTACGGTGATCCTGACCGAAGATGTGACCGAAGCAACGGTGCTCGAGCGCTCCAAGGATGAATTTTTCTCAATTGCTTCGCATGAGTTGCGGACGCCCTTGACTGCCATCCGGGGTAATACGGATCTTATCAATCAGTTTTACGGCGACAAGGTTAAGAAAGAACCTGAATTAGCCGAGATGATTAACGATATCCACGAGTCAAGCATTCGGTTGATCCAAATCGTCAATGACTTCTTAGATCTTTCCAGGATTCAGCAAAGACGGGTCGCCTTCAACATTAGTGAACTCGATATGGTTGGCTTGGTAGGGGAGGTGGTGGAGGAAGTCAAAGGCGCGGCTGCGGAACGAGGCTTAACATTGATTCTGAAGAAGCCTAGGAAGGAGTTACCATTTGTCTTTGCTGATGCTGGCCGCACAAAACAGGTACTTATCAACTTAATCGGCAACGGTATTAAGTACAGTGAAAAGGGTTCGGTGACTGTGAGTTTTGACGCGATTAACGGTGCTGTGAAGGTCCTGGTTGCCGATACTGGCCGAGGAATCCCGCTAGAAAACCAAAAACTACTCTTTAGGAAATTCCAACAAGCAGGGAGTAGTATTCTGACTCGCGACACAACAAAGGGCACCGGACTCGGTCTCTACATTTCTAAAATGCTTTCAGAGGGTATGGGCGGGAGCGTTGCCCTGGAAACATCTGTGGTGGGGAAAGGATCGGTTTTCTCCTTAACCTTACCGACGAAGAAGCTGGTGTCTCGTAAGCCAGTCGCTCCCAGCCAACCAGCCGTTCCCGAAGTGTTGCCAACAGGTGTCGGAAAGGATTAAATAAGGTAATGGCTAAACTACTTATTGTCGAAGACGACCCGTTGATGTCTCGTATGTATCAGAAGATTTTTACTTTTGAAAAATACGACGTTGAGTTAGCTCGTGACGGTCAAGAGGGTCTTGATAAGGCCCGCGAGGTGAAGCCTACGCTTATTCTTCTGGACGTAATGATGCCGAAGATGAACGGGTTAGAGGTGTTGAAGAAACTTAAAGCAGACCCTGACTTAAAAAGTATCCCCGTGGTTATGCTCACCAATCTTGCCGGTGAGAAAGACGCGGAAGAAGCGCTCGCTGCCGGAGCGGTTAAATACATTATTAAAAGTGAGTACGACCCCAAGACTATCGCCGGAATGGTAAAGGAAGTCTTGGCTGGCTATACCAGGGACGAAATTCCTACGAATAAGTAAAAAAACCGAATTTAGGCAGTTGCTTGGATTGGCAAGCTGCCGGTCAACTCTTCGGTCCGATGTAAATCCATTTCCACACTCTGAACCTCGCCGGCGACCTTTTTACTCGAGGGTTGAAAACCTTCTTTGGCAGCGATGACGGAGTACGTGCCAGGCGGCACCAAAATTAGAAATCGGCCGCTTTCGTCAGTCAGGGTCGAGTGGATGAACTGTTCCTCGCCTTTGCGAGTCGAGGTGACTTGGACGACCGCCTCGTTAATTGAGTTATGAGTTTCGCCCTCAATGATGTGACCACTTTGCCGGTAGCCGAGCGAACTGATCATTCGCAGCACCCAGAGCATGACATACAAGGCAACCAGCAGCATTGTCTCGACGTTCTGATTACGGATAAAGAGCAGCGCTGAAACCAAGCTGCCGCTGATCAGCAAGAACAGCTGGAGCCCTTGGACAAAGGCAAAAAAGTGCATATAACGGGCGGCTTTCTTGAGTCCAGCGATCCGGATCGCCTCGATTGGTTTAAGAAGGATATCGAAGGAAATCGGCTTGTCTTGCCAAGCCGCGGCCTCAAAAACGTCAGTCCGGAAGCCCTGGTAGAGCGGGTTGGCGATTTGGACGTAAAATTGACCCTGTTTGGGAGTTAGAAAGCCAAACCGACCGAACCGGTCGGTCATGATCCGTTTAATCCGGACGTTCGTGGTCGCTTCGATGAGGTCAACAAAGATGCCTGGCAACGGCACATTAGTGGAGGCGTCGCGGACTAAACCCCAGCGCCGGGGTGGTCGGAGGCCGGGGAAGGCATTTAATAGCAAATACTGAGCCGCTGGGATACCAGCCATAATCGCAATCGAGAAACTCGAGCCAAGCGGGACTAGTAAGCCAATCGTCGGGACCAACACCGCTAGGCCCAATCCGCCCGGTACGGCAGGAGGGATAGTATCCAGGGCCTTGCCGAGATCGGTAATAATTTTCTCAATCGGGCTCGGCGGCTTTGGTTGTCCAGGAGGAGTGGGCGGCGGGCTGCCGGGGGGTGAAACTACTTCGGTAAACTCAACGGTTGGCTTGCTGGCTAACTCGACGGTTTCGGCAGTCGCCGTTAGCGTTGTTTCGCCGGGTGTCGTGGAAGAAATCAAACAGACTGCTTGGCCGTTACTGTCGGTTTTGGTGTGGTTGAACGTTGTTAGTACCGGCCCATCGTAGCAACGAATTAAGTCGATCGTGCTGCCGCGACTTGAAGTGATGGTGACGGTTTTATTTGGTAACGGGGTATTCGCAGCGTTGCGGACAGTGACAGCTAGCGTTATCAGACTAGCCCCGTCGGCTGGTACTTCGGCAGGGTCAGCGGTGAAACTCGACTTAGTCGCGTCAATCGCCGAGACGACGTTGGCATTAATTTGGACGTCCTCGGCCCTGGCGATTGAGAGCGTGGTGGCCAGGAAGAGAACGGTCAGCGGTAGTCTCAAGAATCGCATCGTTTTGGTGCCGCGACGGGCCGGCATCAGCGCATTACGTAGGTTGATCGTTTGGGCGCCGGCGGCACATTGTTAACATATACCTGACGACCGCGACGACGACGACGGATGAACAACCAAACGATGAGTAACAGCAGGGCTAGGATCAGGACGATCAGCCAGAGGGGGATAACAAAGAAGCTCCGGGTAGCCATGGCTTGCTGCTCGGGAAAGCCGTAGGTGACAGCCACGGAAGCGGTGTACTTGCCGAAGGCTTTCCAGTCAAACGGCCAGACATTTTCAAACCGGCGCTGACTCTCGGGCAGGACATTGCCGCCCCCCTCATTGACTCGTAAGGTTGTCCGGGTGGCTCCGCTCCAGTTGCGGATCTTAATTTCTCCAACAGGCTTGAGGTGAACGGTGCCCATATTCTGAAACAGAAGGGAAAACTGAGCGGGCGGCTGGATAAGCACGGTTGGGGCGTCAAAGTCGGTGATCACCATCTTTTGGGTCACATTGCCCGGCACTTGGGCCAATAACAGAGTCCCGACTAACCCGACGACGCCCACTTGAGTAGTGTCGGAGCTTAATTTAGGCTCTTCGGTTGAAAAAAGGACGGCGCCGTAGTGGCCGCCTGGCTCGGCGTCACTCGGGGCGGTAATGATGACTTCAAATTTCTCTTCTTCGTTGGGCGCGACCCGGATTAGGGGTTTGGAGAAGGTAACCCACTCGGAAAGCGCGTAGCGGGAGCTCCGATCCTTGACGGTATAAAAAACCGGCTGTCCCTTATCGTTATTGGTGTGGAAATCCAAAACCCGGGGGTAAAGGTTGGCGACTTCAACGGTCGGGTTAATGACCCGGACTGTCCGGGTAACGGTTTCGCCGGGTTTAACTGTGAATTCGTCCGTGACAGGAGTGACGGTAATGCCCTCGGCTTTTTTGGATTGGGCACCGGCACCGGCCGTTGATAAAAGTAGTGAGCCGAGAGCAATCACGACTGCTAGCCGCACCCACTGCTTCGGCATTAGAAGATCCCGGTGCAGACGTAGGTGACGGTATCGGTATAGGAACCGGCAGGCACCAAACCGGAAACCGCCGCTTTATAAGTAACGGTAGCGACCCGGTTAGCTAGGGCTCCAGTGCCAGCCGCTAGGGAGACTGCAGCGCTCGCGCCAACTTCAAAGCCGCCGACTTCGTTAGCACCGCCGGAAGCGTCAAAACGACCATCGATTGTCAGAGCCGCGCCAGAACCACCTGAAGAAGCGGCGGTAGCCCCAAAACCATCAGTGCCAGCTGCTAAGGTGGCGATGTTACTAAACGAACTGTCAGCTGACCCGATCAGATAAGTCGTGCCGCTGCTCTTATATAAACCAGGGTTGGTGGCGTTACCGGCGTCGTAGGTGGTGATGGTCAGACCGCTTTGGGCGTTGGTTGAGACAGTAATGGTCGTGTTGGTATCAGCGGTTGAAACCGAACCGGTGGTTAGCGATGAAAACGTCGTAGTCATACCGGCAAAGGTACAGGTAATCGACGGGTCAACGGTGGCGTTGACGGTCACGTCGTTGTCCGAAACGATCTCCAGGGCCAAGATACCCGAACCACCG
>Ga0196963_10001777_pt1 | contig 13883 bp, 10 predicted proteins | sample S1_5metaG_FD_148600 | JGI IMG/M metagenome (GOLD analysis project Ga0196963, IMG submission 148600) | Soil microbial communities from Anza Borrego desert, Southern California, United States - S1_5 | ecosystem: Environmental > Terrestrial > Soil > Desert | place: USA: California | collected... | reverse complement strand
GAGCAGATTCAGGCGAACGCGGTCGAGCGCGGCGAGCAAGGCGCCACGGCGCGCGAAGCGGCGCACGTCACCGTCCTGGCGCAGCTCATAGGCACGCTGCAGCGGCGCATAACGCAGCTCGATCACCTTCGCCAGCTCCCAGGCCGGCGCGCAATCGGCGTGATAAACGAGCCGCAGCGCGATGCCGCTGTCCAGGGCCTCCAGCATCGTCGGCGACAGCCGCAGACGCTGTTCGACTTCCAGCGCCGGCCCCGGCGCCGACTGCACGGCGCTGATCGCGGCGCGCTCGGGGGTTTCGCCGCGGCAGCCGACGAGCCCCAGGCAGAATGGCAGCAGCCACAGCCGGCGCAGCTCAGACGCGGGCCAGTGCCGCATAGAAGAATCCGTCCATGCCATCCTCGCCGGGCAGGCGCTGACGGCCGGCGCCGGCGACATGGCCGTACTCGGCGCCGAGCGGCACGGCACGGGCGTCGGGGTGGCGTTGCAGGAAGGCATCGACTTGCCGCGCGTTCTCGTCGGCCAGCAGCGAGCAGGTCGCATAGACTAGTCGGCCGCCGGGGGCGAGCAAAGGCCAGAGCGCATCGAGCAGGCGCGCCTGCTCGGCGGCCAGTGCCGGAACATCCGTCGCGCGGCGATGCCATTTGATGTCCGGCTGGCGACGGATCACCCCGGTGGCCGAGCACGGCGCATCGAGCAGGATGCGCTCGAACGGGCGACCATCCCACCAGGCGTCGATATCGGCCGCGTCCACGGCGCGCAGCGCGCAGCGCAGACCCAGCCGCTGCAGACCACCTTCAATTTGCGCCAGACGCTTGGGCACTCGATCCAGCGCAAGCAGCTCGATGCCATCGACGTTCTCGAGCAGGGCCGCGGTCTTGCCGCCGGGCGCGGCACAGGCATCGAGCACGTGCTGGCCGGGTCGCGCGTCGAGCGCGCGCACCGCCAACTGCGCCGCGCCGTCCTGCACCGAGACCCAGCCGTCCTGCCAACCGGGCAGTTGGTCGATCGCCGCGCCTTGCGTCAAGCACAACGCATTCGGCAGCGCTGCGACGGTCTTCGCGTCGATCCCCTGCGCCTGAAGCCGAGCCAGGTACTCGGCCGGCGTGCAACGGCGCGGATTCACCCGCAGCCAGGTCGGCGCCTCGCGGTTGTTGCCGTCGATGATCGCCGGCCAATGCTGCGGCCAGTCGCGTTGCAGGGCCTGCAGCAGCCAGGCTGGATGCGCGTGCATGGCTTGTGGATCGACCGCAATGGCGTCGTGCAGCGCCTGCGTCTCGCGCAGGTAGCGGCGCAGCACGGCATTGACCAGGCCGACCAGGCCGGGCTGATCCAGGCCGCGGGCCGCTTCGGCGGTCGCATCGAGCACCGCATAGGCCGGCATCCGTAGCGTATCGAGCTGGGCCAGGCCGGCGAGCAGCAGCGCATGCACGCGCGCCGCGCGCGCCGGCAGTGGCCGCGCGAGCAGCCGGTGCAGCAAGGCTTCGTAGCGCAGCAGCCAGCGGCAGCCGGCGAAGGCGATCGCCTCGCACAGCGCGCGATCGCGCGCATCCGGCAGCACCGCCAGGGCCGGTATCAACGCCGCCTTCAGCGATGCGCCATTGAAACGCACCGCATGCAGCACCTTCGCCGCCTCGATGCGGACCGCGGCGCCGGCACGCGCCGCGTTCATCCGCCGGAGCGGGCGCGGGCGTTCAGGAAGTCGGCGATGGGCAGCGGCCGCCCGCCTTCACGCTGCACGCAGGTCAAGCGCAACACGCCGTCGCCACAGGCGATGTCGAGGCCATCGCGGGAGCGCTCGACCACGTCACCCGGAGCCGCCGACACCTTGCCTGGCAGCGCCACGGCACGGTGGATGCGCAGCCGCTCGCCGTCGATCATGCCTTCCGCGACCGGCCAGGGCGAGAATGCCCGCACACGACGCGCCAAGGCCTCGGCCGATTGGCCGAAATCGAGCCGCGCCTCGTGCTTCTCGAGCTTATGCGCGTAGGTGACGCCTTCCGCCGGCTGCGGCTGCGATGCGGGCAGCCGACCGGCGCACAACAGATCGAGCCCTTCGCCAAGCAGTTCAGCGCCAAGCTGGGCGAGTCGGTCATGCAGCTCGCCGGCAGTCTCAGCCGGGCCGATCGGCGTTGCCCGCCGCAGCAGCACCGGGCCGGTATCGAGGCCGGCCTCCATCTGCATCAGGCAGACGCCGGTCTCGGCATCCCCGGCCTCGATCGCGCGCTGGATCGGCGCCGCGCCGCGCCAGCGCGGCAGCAGCGAGGCATGCACGTTCCAGCAGCCGTGGCGCGGAATCGCCAGTACCTTGCGCGGCAAGATCAACCCGTAAGCGACGACAACCATCAGGTCCGGCCGCAGCTCACGTAGTGCGTGCTGTACTTCCGGCCCCCGCAGCGTGTCCGGCTGCCGCACCTCGATGCCGGCCGCGAGCGCCGCCTGCTTTACCGGACTCGGCATCAATTGCCGGCCACGACCCGCAGGACGATCCGGCTGCGTATAGACCGCGACGACCTCACCCGGCGCGGCGAAGAGACGCTGCAGGCACGGCACCGCGAATTCCGGGGTGCCGGCGAAGACAACGCGAAGGCTCACGCCGCTTTGGCGCGACGCTGCTTGGCCAGGCGCCGCTTCACCATCTCGCGCTTGAGCGGCGAGAGGTAATCGACGAACAGCTTGCCGTCGAGATGATCCATCTCGTGCTGGATGCAAACGGCGAGCAGATCGTCGGCGTCCAATTCGAACGGTTGCCCATGGCGATCGAGTGCGGCGACGCGCAGCGACGCGAAGCGGTCGACCTCGGCCTGGATACCAGGTACCGACAGGCAACCCTCGTGCGAGATCTGGCTGCCCTCGTGGGCGCGGATTTCCGGGTTGATGAACACCAGCGGGGCGCTCTTGTCCTCGCTGACGTCGATGACCATGAAGCGCAGATGCACATCGACCTGGGTCGCGGCCAAGCCGATGCCCGGCGCCGCGTACATGGTTTCGAACATGTCATCGATCAGCCGCTGGAGTTCCGGCGTGAAGTCAGCCGCGAGCACGGCGCGCGCCTTGGTGCGCAGGCGCGGATCGGGAAATTCGAGGATTTCGAGCTTGGCCATGGCGGCGAGATGGGGACACGACGAGGGCGGACAAGCCCATAGTGTAACGCGCCGATTTGACTCCCCGCCGAAACGGCGAACTCACCCGTTTGCCGGTATTTGGCTTTGGGCTATAGTGCCGCGAACCTGCTCGGGGAAACAGGCGGTTGCCAGTCATGCTTAAAAAACTCCTTGCGGTTTTTGCGGCGCTCGTCTTCACGATTACCTGCGCCGCCGCCGTCGAGCTGCGCGACGACCACCCGGACAGCTACGTGGTGCAGCAGGGCGATACGCTGTGGAGCATCGCCGCCAAGTTCCTGAAGCAGCCATGGCTGTGGCCGGAGATCTGGCACGCCAACCCACAGATCGCCAATCCACATCAGATCTATCCGGGCGACGTGATCAGCCTGGCCTACCTATCCGGCGGGCGCCCGCAGCTCAGCGTCGTCAAGCGTTCGCCAGAAGCCCGGCGCACCGCGGTCGAGCCGGTACCGCCGATCCCGCTATCGGATATCGAAGGCTTCTTGAAGAGCGCCCGCGTGCTCGACGATGGCGAGCAGAAGGGCCTGCCCTACGTGCTGGCAGTCGAGGAAGGCCGCCTGCGCGGCGCCTCCGGCCACGTGGTCTACGTGCGCGGCGCCGAGTTCCGTCCGGGCGACGAATACGCGGTCGTGCGCCCCACCGTCCGTTATGCGATCCATCCGCACCCGGCGACGCATTACCCGCGCGTCGCGAAGGATGAATGGAGCGCGGAACACGGCCTGATGCCGCGCGTGCCGGGTATGCAGTTCGCCTATTACGCCGCTTCCGACAACGGCTTCGAAGTGCTGGGCTATGAGGTCGTCGACGTCGCGCGCGGCGTGATCACCCGCGACGGCGACCCGGCGACGCTGTTGCTCGACGCCGAGGGACATGAAGTCAAGCAGGGTGATCTGCTGATGCCGGTCGAGCGCCAGCCTTACGACCTCAGCTTCACGCCGCACCCGCCGAAAGCGCTGCCGGCGAACGTGCGCGTGCTGGCACTGACCGATCGTTTCGCCTATGGCGGCAAGCATGACGTCATCGCGATCTCCGCCGGGCTGCGCGACGGCGTCGACAACGGCACCGTGCTCGCGATCTATCGCCCCGGCGAGAAGGTCCGCGACGACATCGCCAACAAGCCGCGGATCAAGGCGATGATGCCGAGCCGCAAGGTGAAGCTCCCGGACGAGTTCGTCGGCCACGTCATGGTGTTCCGCAGCTTCGACAAGATCAGCTACGGCCTGGTGATGGACGGCATTCGGCCGGTGCGACTGAACGACGAACTGCACGCGCCGGAAAATCTCTGAGCCTTGCCGATCGCAGATCCCGCCGAGGCGCGCGCTTGGCTGCGCCTGATCCGCACCCCTGAACTCGGCGCCCGCGGCCTGCGCGAACTCCGCGCCGCGCATGGATCCGCACAGACCGCAGCCGCTGCCGGGCCGAGTGCCTGGCGCGCAGCTGGCCTTGGCGAAGCGGCAATCGCCTGGCTGGCGCGGCCTGACGAGGCGCAGATCGACGCCGACCTGCGCTGGCTCGAGCAGCCCGGCCATCACCTGTTGAGCTTCGACCAGACGGACTTTCCGCCGCTGCTGACGCAGGCGCCGAACCCGCCGGCGGTGTTGTTCGTCGTCGGCACCATCGAACTGCTTTGGAGTGCGCAGATCGGCATCGTCGGCAGCCGCAATGCCAGCGCCGGCGGTCGCGACAATGCGCGGGAATTCGCTGCGGCGCTCGCCGACAGTGGGCTGACGATCACCAGCGGCCTTGCCGAAGGCGTGGATGCCGCGGCGCATCAGGCGGCGGTCGATGCCGGCCGACCCACGATCGCGGTGATGGGTACCGGCCCGGACCGCATTTATCCGGCGCGCCATCGCGAACTGGCACATGCGATCGCCGCGAGCGGCGCACTGGTCAGCGAATACCCGCCCGGCGCCGGCGCGCGCCGCGATCACTTCCCGCGCCGCAACCGCATCATCGCCGGCCTGAGTCTCGGCGTCCTCGTGGTCGAGGCGGCGCAGCAGAGTGGCGCGCTGATCACCGCGCGCCAGGCCGCCGAATGCGGGCGCGAGGTATTCGCCCTGCCCGGCTCGATCCACAACCCGCTCGCGCGCGGCTGCCATCAACTGATCCGCGACGGCGCGAGCCTGGTGACCTGCGCGCAGGACATCCTCGATGCGCTCGGACCCGCCGCGCTCGCTCAGGGCGCGCGGCTGCGCGAACGGTTGGCGGCCGAAACCGCGACCACCGTCGCAGCGGACGAGGATACCGACTATGCCAAGCTGTGGGCCGCCCTGGGCCACGACCCGTTGCCGATCGAAGTACTCGCCGAGCGCAGCGGGTTGACCGTTGCCGCCCTGTCCTCCATGCTCCTGCTGCTCGAACTGGAGGGTCGGGTAGCGGCCAGCCACGGCCGTTACGCACGTCGGTGATCCAGCCGTCGCGCCGACGCCTCCCCAATGGAAGCACATCACCTTGCTGGACGTATTGCTGTACCTCTTCGAACACTTCTTCTATGACGACCCGGACGCGCGACGCGATCGCGAGTCCTTACAGTCCGGGCTGATCGAAGCCGGCTTCAGCCCCAGCGAGATCAGCCGTGCGTTCGACTGGCTGGAGGGCCTGGGCCAGAGTCGTCGCGAAGTTCGCCAAGGGGTGCCGGGTTCGATCCGCCTGTATGCCGACGTCGAGCTGGTCCGCCTGGATGCCGACTGCCGCGGCTTCCTGCTCTTGCTCGAACAGAACGGCGTGCTCGATGCGGCCTCGCGTGAGCTGGTGCTCGATCGCGCGATGGCCCTGGACGGCGAGATCGATCTCGACGATCTGAAGTGGGTCGTGCTGATGGTGCTGTTCAACCAGCCGGGACAGGAAGCGGCGTTCGCCTGGATGGAAAGCCACATGTTCGACGGCGACGGCGAATCGGTCCACTAACGCCGGCGTTCGCGCCAAGATGCTGGCAATCATCGACGCGTTAGCCGCAGTCACCGCAGCGACCGCGGTCGATCATCCTTGACACTGCCCCACGGGGCGTGTTTCCACTGAAAAAAGAGCGTCCTGCCCAGCCCGTCCGATACGGCTGCGGCACGGCGTCCCGACCCCGCTCGCGGATGGATCCCCCAAAGCATGGCGAAGAACCTGCTGATCGTTGAGTCTCCGGCCAAGGCCAAGACCATCAACAAGTACCTGGGCAAGGATTTCCAGGTGCTGGCCTCGTATGGCCATGTGCGCGATCTGGTGCCGAAGGAAGGGGCGGTCGATCCCGAGCGCGGTTTCGCGATGCACTACGAGCTGATCGACAAGAACGAGCGCCACGTCGACGCGATCGCCAAGGCGGCCAAGCAGGCCGAAGCGCTGTATCTGGCGACCGACCCGGACCGCGAAGGCGAAGCGATCTCCTGGCACATCGCCGAGATCCTGCGTGAGCGCGGCCTGATCAAAGACAAGCCGCTGCATCGCGTCGTATTCACCGAGATCACACCGCGCGCGATTGCCGAGGCGGTAGCGCGCCCGCGCCATGTCTCCGCCGACCTCGTCAACGCACAGCAGGCGCGCCGCGCGCTGGACTACCTGGTCGGCTTCAATCTGTCGCCGGTACTGTGGCGCAAGGTGCAGCGCGGCCTGTCCGCCGGCCGCGTGCAATCGCCGGCGCTGCGCATGATCGTCGAGCGCGAGGAGGAGATTGAAGCCTTCGTCCCGCGCGAATACTGGACCATCGATGCCGATCTCGCCCATGCCGCGCAGCCGTTCAGTGCGCGGCTGGCCAAGCTCGACGGCAGGAAGTTCGAACAATTCACGATTACCGACGGCGCCACCGCCGAGGCCGCGCGGCAACGCCTGGTCGCGGCCGCCAATGGTCAGCTGGTCGTCGCCGACGTACAGAGTCGCGAGCGCAAGCGCCGTCCGGCGCCGCCGTTCATCACCTCGACGCTGCAACAGGAAGCGGCGCGCAAGCTCGGCTTCTCGACCAGCCGCACGATGCGCATCGCGCAGAAGCTGTACGAAGGCGTCAGCCTCGGCGCCGAAGGCACGGTTGGCCTGATCTCCTACATGCGTACCGACTCGACGCATCTCGCCGACGATGCAGTCGCCGAGATCCGCCAGACGATCGCCCGCGAGTTCGGCGTGCACGCGCTGCCGGCACAGGCGAACACCTACAAGACCAAATCGAAGAATGCGCAGGAGGCGCACGAGGCGATCCGCCCGACGTCCGCGCTGCGCTCGCCGAAATCAGTGGCCGCGTTTCTCGACCCCGACGCGGCCCGGCTGTACGAGTTGATTTGGAAGCGCGCGATCGCCTGCCAGATGATCCCGGCGACGTTGAACACGGTGACGGTCGACCTCGCCTGTGGCAGCGACCACGCATTCCGCGCCAGCGGCACGACTGTCGTCGACCCTGGCTTCCTCGCGGTGTACGAGGAAGGCCGCGATGCGAAGTCGGCAGAGGACGAAGACGAAGGCCGCAAGCTGCCGCCGATGCGCGTCGGCGACGTGGTGCCGCTCACCGCCATTCGCGCCGATCAGCATTTCACCGAGCCGCCGCCGCGCTATTCCGAAGCCAGCCTGGTGAAGGCGCTGGAGGAATACGGCATCGGCCGCCCCAGTACCTATGCCAGCATCATCCAGGTGCTGCTGAACCGCGAATACGTCTATCTCGACAACCGCCGTTTCCGCCCCACCGATGTCGGCCGCGCGGTGGCGAAGTTCCTCGCCGGACATTTCACCCAGTACGTCGATTACGACTTCACCGCCAAGCTGGAAGACGAGCTCGACGCGGTCAGTCGTGGCGAGGAGGACTGGCTGCCGCTGATGGACCGCTTCTGGAAGCCGTTCAAGGCCCTGGTCGACGAGAAGGCGCAGTCGGTCGATCGCTCCGAGGCCACGGGTGCGCGCCAGCTCGGCGTCGATCCCGCATCGGGCAAGCCGGTGAGCGTGCGCCTCGGGCGGTTCGGGCCGTTCGCGCAGATCGGCAGCGTCGATGCCGAAGAGAAGCCGAAGTTCGCCAGTCTGCGCCCCGGACAGAGCATGCACACGATCACGCTCGACGAGGCGCTGGAGCTGTTCAAGCTGCCGCGCACCTTGGGCGAAGACCAGGGCGAGACGGTCAGTGTCGGCGTCGGCCGCTTCGGCCCGTTCGTCAAACGCGGCAACACCTATGCGTCGCTGAAGAAGGAAGACGATCCGTATACGATCGATTTCGCCACCGCAGTCGAGCGCATCCGCGAGAAGGAACTGGCGATCGCGCAGCGGATCATCAAGGAGTTTCCCGGCAGCCCGATCCAAGTGCTGCGCGGTCGCTTCGGGCCGTATATCAGCGACGGCGAGAAGAACGGCAAGATTCCGAAGGATCGTGAACCGGAAACGCTGACGCTGGCCGAATGCGAAGCCATTCTCGCCGCGGCACCGGCGAAGCCGGCGCGCGGCCGCTTCGCCGCGAAGAAGGCGGCCGCGAAGAAAGCGCCCGCCGCGAAGAAGGCCGCGGCCAAGGCCGGCAGCGAGGACAAGCCGGCGGCCAAGAAAGCCGCGAGCAAGCGCGCGCCGGCCAAGAAGGCGGCCGCAAAGAAGACGGCCAGCTCGAAGAAGGCGTCGGCCCAACAAAGCGAAACGGTGCCCAAGCGCGCCCTGGGCTAGCCCGTTCCGCCGGCACGCACCGGCGCCGAGTTCAGGCGCCGGCTTTGTCCAGCGCGGGCCAGGCGCCGTTCCAGCACAGCCCCAACAGGCGCTCCGCATCCGCGGCCGGCATCGGCATGCCGAACAGCCGGCCCTGGCATTCATCGCAGCCGTTGGCCTGCAGGAAACGCAGCTGGGCAACCGTTTCGACGCCCTCGGCAACCACCGATTTCTGCAGTTGGTGCGCCATCGCGATGATCGTGCGGACGATGGCCGCGTCGTCGGCGTCGGCGGCGATCTCGGCGACGAAGCTCTGGTCGATCTTCAGCTTGTCTATCGGCAGGCGCTTGAGCCGCGACAGGCTGGAGTAACCGGTGCCGAAGTCGTCCAGCGCCACCTTCGCGCCGGTTTCGCGCAACGCCTGCAGCAACTGCTGGGTGCGCTCGACATCCTCCATGATCGCGCTTTCAGTGATCTCCAGCTCGATCACGCCGGGCGGCAGCCGCGAGCGCTCCAACGCCTCGCGCACCTCGCGCAGGAAGCCGGCACGATGCAGTTGGATCGGCGAGACGTTGACCGCGATGCTGAAGCCGGATTGGCCGGCATCGAGCCAGGCCCGTGCCTGACGGCAGGCCAGCCACAGCACCAGGCGCCCCAACTCGGCGATCAAGCCGAGGTCCTCGGCCATCGCGATGAAACGTCCGGGCATGATCATGCCCATGTCCGCCGTGGGCCAGCGCACCAGGGCCTCGACGCCGATCAGGCGACCGTCGCGAGCATCGATCTGCGGTTGATAGTGGAGGATGAAGGCTTCCTCCTCGATCGCGGCGCGCAGCCGGTTCTCCAGGGTCAGCGCGTCGGCTGCGCGGGCATTGAGGTCAGGCGTATAGAAAACATAGGTCTCGTTGAGCCGCTTGGCGCGCTTGAGGGCCGCCTCCGCGTTCTTGAACAGCGTATCGGCATCTGCGCCATCCGCCGGTGATAACGCCACGCCGACGTGGGGGGTGATCCTGATCTCATGCTCGTCGACGACGAACGGACGCGCGAAGCAGCCGTGGATCAGGCTCTCGATGACGCCGCATAGTGCGTTACGGTCGACCGGATGTTCGAGCGCGATGGCGAAGCAGTCGGCATTGGTCCGGGCCAGAACGCCGGCGGCACCGACGGCCAGCGTCAGGCGCTGCGCGACCTCGCGCAGCAGCGCATCGCCTGCGCCACGCCCGAGCGCGTTGACGTGGCGGAAGCGGCGCAGATCGAGCAGCAGCACGGCACGGCCGGCGGCGGCCGTAACCGGTTGCGCCAGCAATGCCTGTACGCGCTCACCGAACCGGGCACGATTGGCGAGACCGGTCAGCTCGTCGTAGTACGCGAGATAGTTGAGCCGGCGCTCTTTCTCGATGTGATCGAGGGCAAACGACAAATCCTCGGCCAGTTCGGCCAGCAGACTCAGCTCCTCTGCGTCGAAGCTGTTCTCCTCACGCGAGTACAGGGCCATCATCGCGACCGGCTGCCCGGCCAGCAGCAGCGGCACCAAGGCCAGCGAACGACAGCTGCCGAGCGTGCCCTCGCCCGCGCTGGCGATCGCGAGTCCATGGCGCAACGCCTCCCCCTGCGCCACGAGCACCTGCGGTCGCGCCTGCGACAGCGATCCCCGCGGCAGTTCGGCGCTCAGCAGCGCCTCGCACAGGCGTTCGTCATCGATCGCCGTACTGGCATGTACCGCCATCGCATCGAGCCGGCCGGTCTCATTCCACCAACCGACCCAGGCGAGCGCGAATTCGCCCTGGCTGATCGCGATGCGGCAAGCCGCGTCGAACAACTCGGTACGCTCATGAATACGCACGATTGCAGCATTGATGCTGCTGGTCACCGCGATCATCCGGTTCAGCCGGCGCAGCCGGCCGTAGGCGTATTGGATCTCGGCGGTGCGCTGCTGTACCGCGCGCTCGAGTTCGTCGATCGTCGCCTGCGCGCGCTGCGTCATGTTCCATTTCGCGGTCAGCGCCTCGGCCAACTGGCGCACCTCGATCGGGTCGAACGGCTTCTTCAGCACCAGCAGGCGGTCGCCGGGCATCAGACGCGGCAGCAGGCTTTCCCAGGCATGGTCGGAATAGGCCGTGCAGATGACGATCTGCAGGCGCGGATCGATCTGCCAGAGCCGCTCGATCGTCTGCGCGCCGTCGATGCCCGGCGGCATGCGCATGTCGACGAAGGCCAGTGCGAACGGCCGGCCCTCGCCCAGCGCCGCCGCGGCCGCCGCACAGGCTTCCTCCCCCTGCAGCGCCGAATGCAGCTCGAAGCCGCTGCGGGCCGCTTTCACAGGCGTGCCGAACAGCGCCGCCTCGACGGCGTCGAGTTCGGTAGGGCGCGCCGCGATGCCGAGCAGCTTGCGGAAGTCCTCGTGGATCGCCGGGGTGTCGTCGACCAGCAGAATGCGACGGTTGTTCGCTGCTTCCATCAGGCGCTCCCCACCGGCAGGTCCAGCGTGAACTCCGCCCCGCGGCCGGGACCGGCGCTGTGTGCGGCCAGCGTACCGCCAAATTCGGCGGCGGTGAGCGCGCAGCTGTGCAAGCCGAAGCCACGCCCCTGGCGGCGCGTGGAGAAGCCCTGGCCGAAGATCCGCGTCAGCGCCTCGCTCGGGATGCCTTCACCATCGTCGCCGATCTTGACCCGCAGACGCTGGCCCTCGACGCGCGCATCGATGCGAATCGTGCCCGCGGCCTTGCCGTGCTCGCGTTGGGCGACGATCGCGTCGCGCGCATTGGCCAGCAGATTGACCAGGACGCTGAGCAGACGGTGCCGATCGAGCAGGACCGGCGCCGCCGGCTGCACGCTGCGCTCGACGCGAATGCCGAGCCGATGCAGGTCGGCACTGACCAGGCGCACGGCCTCGTCGATCAGATCCTGCGGCGCGACGGCTTCCAGCACCTTGGCCGAGCCGGCCAGCGACTGCTGCGCCGCGACGATCTGCTTGAGATGCTCGATGCTGCCGGCGAGCTGTTCGACCTCGATGAGCAGCTCGCGCTGCTCATCGGCCAGGGTCTCCGCGAGCTTTTCCAGATAGGCCGGCAGCAGCCTGCCGCGCTCGTCGCGGCTGAGGAACGCGCCGAGATCGTCGCGGTGCTCGGCGAGCAACTGCACGGTACGCTGCAGGCCGACGCTTTTCGACGCACGCAGCCGATCGCCGATCAGCGCGGTCGACACGTTCACCGAATTCAACACGTTGCCGACGTTGTGCAGCACGTGGGTGGCGATCTCCGCCATGCCCGCCTCACGCGCCATCGCCAGCTTGGCATCGGCTTCGCGCCGCCTCGCCTCGACGAGGCGGTGGTTCATCCGCGCCAGCACCAGCAGCACGATGCCGAGGCCGATACTGAGCGCGACCGCGATCGCGAGCCATTGTCGGGCGCTGCGCTCGCTGGCGGCGAGTTGCTCGTCGGCAGCCAGGCCGATCAAGACCGCGAGCGGATAACCGTACAGCTGGCGCACGCTGGTATAGCGGCGCACGCCGTCCCATGGATTCGCCATCAGGCTGCTGGCGGTATCACTGGCATCGATCGGCGCCATCAGCGCGGCGAAGTCGGTCTGCTCGCCCGCCGCGATCACCTCGCCGGCGCGACGTGCCCGGAACACGCCGTCGTCGCCGATCAGCGCCAGCGTACCGCGCGCGCCGAGTTTCTGCGGCTCGTAGGCGCTGACGAAGAACGCGGCGTCGACGGTCAGCAGCACCGCGCCGGCGAAGCCACCGTCGCGGTCATTGAGGCGACGACTGAATACCAGCTTCCACGCCTGCCCGGGCGCGCGCTGCGGCAGGCTGATGGCGAGATGATCAGCATCGCGCTGCGCGCTGAAGTAACGCTGCGCGAGCAGGTTCCGCGCAGGTTCGCCGGTGGCAACGGGCGGGTTGCGCGCCAATTCGTTGCCGGCCGCGTCGATCAGACGGATCTCGAACAGCAACGCCGGCGGCAGCAGGTCGCGACGGCGCAGCGCCTCCAGCGCGTTGATGCCATCCGCCCCTTCGTAGGCGAATTGCACGACCTTCAGCGTCTGATCGATCTCGCGCAGCGCGCGCAGCACATGGGCTTCGTAGGTCTCGACCAGCTCGCGCGAGGACACGCGTGCCGCGGCATCGGCGGCCGCGCGCTCGAGCACGATGACATTCAACGTCCCCCCCCAGATCAACGCCAGCATCAGCATGCCGGCGGCGGGAAACAGCACCTTGGGCTGCAGCCAGGATCCCGCCGACAGGCGCGGGGAAGCCGCAGGCGCAACCATGCGTCAGGGTTGCGGCGGCCGGGCGACGACCCGGACACTACCATCGACCGCGGCGATGTCGACGTAGCCGATCAGGCGCGGATCAGCCGCGACCTGCACCCGCATTGCCGCGTCGCCGGCCACCTCGCGTGGCGGCTGGCCGCGCCCGGTGAAGATCAGCCGCGACCAATGCGCCTTGATCTGGGCCGATGTCCGCCCAAGAAAGCTGCGGTAGAAACTCTCGCGCGCCGCCGACCCTTCCGGCTGGTCGAGCACGATCGCCTCGCGCCCATCCGGAAAACGGCGGCTGCGTCCCAGGTAGAGGTTGGCGACATCGTTGGCGCTGAGATCGGGGGTCGGGTTGTCGCGTGAGACCACCAGCACGACCTCGGCCTGGGCGGCAGCGAACAGCCCCAGCATCAGCGGCAGGGCGATTGCGGCGACGATGCGGGCGGGCAGCAGGCGCATGGCGCTCAGAAGACGAAGTGCACGGCGAGACCGAACACATTCGCCCGACCACCGGGCTCGAACCCGGGCTGCCGGTTGACGAATGTCCCAACGGAATTGGCGCCGCGCTGCACGCGATCGTATTGCAGCGTCACCGCGACGCCGCGATAGGCTTCCCAACGCAGGCCCAGCGAGGTGCTGCGCTGGCTGGCCGAGATGGCCGTCAGCGTTTGCTGCAGCCCGCCATTCAACGCCGTTGCCGCTTGCGCCAACGGCGGCGGCAAGCCGGCGAGCGGCAAGCCCGGCTCCACGGTGGGTTCCGCACGCCGTTCGGAGAACACGAAGTAAGGCATCAAGCTTTCGAAGCGATGCCCGGCCGTCACCGCCCATGCATCGGTGTCGCCCAGCAGCGGCGGGCCATTGAGGCGCCCCCACTCGGCAATCAACAGCCAGGCGTCACGCTCGTAATTCGCACCG
>Ga0196963_10001776_pt1 | contig 13890 bp, 4 predicted proteins | sample S1_5metaG_FD_148600 | JGI IMG/M metagenome (GOLD analysis project Ga0196963, IMG submission 148600) | Soil microbial communities from Anza Borrego desert, Southern California, United States - S1_5 | ecosystem: Environmental > Terrestrial > Soil > Desert | place: USA: California | collected... | reverse complement strand
CACGAGCAATCTGAACACCCAAGTTCAGGCAAATTCTAACATCCTCAGCGGAATTTCCAGCACAGTGACGAATGCGGATATTATGCTCCAGGGGTTGCGCCGGCATTGGTTCTTAAAAGGCCCTTTTAAGGAGATCAACAAGGAGGAAGACGAGCAGCGAAAAGCGTTGGAGGCGTTGCGTGAGCAGCGCCAGAAACCGTCGGCGGAGCCTCGCCGGCGCCGGTTCGATCTCCCGTGGCGAGCAGGCAAAGATCGGCCTTAGCGCCTTAATCTGTTCAATTTAGGACCGTTTAAAAATCGCCGCGCAACTCTGTTGTGCATCAGGATGAGCCGGTGTAGCCTGAGCGCCTGTGGTCGATTCTGCTGATACGGCACGGACTAGTTCGCTTGCGCCTATCCTCATCGTCGAGGATACCGAAGCGGACCGTTATCTGGCGTACAAAACTCTCGCTTCATCCTTCGTAAACCCGATCTTGCAGGCTAAGACTGGCACCGAAGCCATCGACTACCTGAAGCGAGCCGTGCAGGGCCAGCAAGCGGCCCTCCCGTGTTTCGTCCTCATCGACGTCCGGCTTTCCGGATCGACAGGCCAGCAGGTTCTGGATTGGGTGAGCACTGTGCCCGCGCTCGCGGATGTCGTCTTTGGTGTTCTAACCAACTATCCGTCAGACCTTTCTGTTTATAGTCACAAGCAGAAAGTTCCCGTTTTTTCCAAGCCAATCAACCAAACGGTTATTGAGAATTGGGTGCGTAGCGACCCCCGAATCGAGTCCACAACCACCGCCTCCGGAAAGAAGATCCTGAGCTTGTCCCGGCTGGCGCATCCAGCGGCGAAACCGACCGGGTCAGCGGAAGAGGATCAATTGCGCGAGGTCCGCAAAATGATCGATGAAAACCAGCGCTCTTTGTCCCGGCTTAAAGGTGTGCTCAACCAATTGAAGCAATCCCAGGCGGAAACCCAACGGCAGATGGATGCCCAGGCCGACGCTGAACGTCAGAAAAAGGCCCAATAACCAGCCGTTGCTGACCCGCACCCTCTTCTTGCAAAGTCCATCTCGCATTTTCTGCGCCCTTGATATACTTTGCCCGCCGCTGAAAAATTGATTTCAACTGAATGAGCGAAGAGCATATTGAGGTAGAGGGTAAGGTCTTGACCGTTTTAGCGGGCACGATGTTCCGGGTGGAGCTGCCAAACAAGCATGTGGTTCTGGCCACGATCTCGGGAAAAATGCGCAAGCGCTGGGTGCGCATTACCGCTGGGGATAGAGTCAAAATGGAAATGTCTCCCTACGACCTGAATAAAGCCCGAATCGTCTGGCGCATTGGCTGATCATTCCCTCGCTCGTCTCGCGGCCATTCAACTTTCGTTTGTTTCACAACGGCCTGGCGCTATGCTCTTGGCCTTGTGTTCCCACGCTGGTTATTAGCAGCCTTCCTTTCTGGCAGGGGTCTTGTCCTTGCCGCGTCCGCTGCGCTTTTCATCTTCTCGCCTCCTTCCGCCAGGGGGCTTGACCCGCGCAAGCTCCCGAGCCAGCACAGCGCCCAACAATGGTCAATGGAGCAGGGACTGCCCGACAGCTATGTCCAGGCTGTGCTGCAAACCCGTGACGGTTACCTCTGGCTGGGCACGCAGAACGCTGGTCTCGTGCGTTTCGACGGGGTCAAATTCACTCCGCATAGACCGGGTTTCGGTTTGGCGGATGACGCTTCAATCCGGGCGCTGTGTGAGTCACGCGATGGAACACTGTGGGTGGGGACGGACGGTGCGGGCCTTTGGGCTCTAAAAGACGGCTCCTTTACCCGCTGGACACGAAAAGATGGGTTAAGGACCGATCACATTCGCGCCCTACACGAGGACTCTGACGGAAGCCTGTTGATCGCCTTCTCCGTGAATGGTGTTATGCGAATGCAGCGCGCCAGCAACGATCAATTGACCTTCATCGATGCGGGCGCCGGGGGATCTTCCATTGCCGCTTTCGCCGTGGATGCCGAGGGTTGCCTCTGGGCTGTGGGCGACGGGCTCTGGCAAGCCGAACAAGGTCGGTTCGTCCGCTCGCGCACTCCGGACCTTTCAGGAAACTTTTCCGCGTTGGCCATTAGCCCCAACAACGATTTTTGGATTGGCGGCCAAAATGGTTTAATTGAACTCCGCCCGACAGGGGAAATCTTCCGGCATACAGAGGAGCATGGCCTTTCTGACTCAAGGGTGCGCGCGCTCAAGTTCGATGCTGACGGCAATCTGTGGGTCGGTTCGAATAACGGCATCGACCGCCTCACCAGTGGCACATTTTTGCGCTGCCTCACTCGAGAGCAAATTCCTTACGACTTGGTTTACGCCTTCCACGAAGATCAGGAAGGTTGTCTCTGGATCGGCAGCAACGGGGGGCTCGCGCGCCTCAAAGATGACAAATTCACGTTGCTCACAACCAGCGAAGGTCTCGCCCAAAATATTGTGGTAGGCGCGGTGCAGGCTCCCGATGGGAGCTTCTGGATCGGCACATGGACGAAGGGGGTCACGCATGTGCACGGAACGACAATCACTCATTACAATCACTTCAACGGCCTGCCCAATGACGAGGTTCGCAGCATGCATAGAGCCAGCAATGGTGCAGTTTGGGTTGGCACAACAGGCGGGGGCCTGACCAGATTCGCAGAGGGCAAGGTTGCGAATTACACGCCGTTCGGCGCTTCTCGATCTGTCGTCGCAATTCAAGAGGATCATACCGGCGCTCTGCTCCTCCTTTCCGAAGCAGGCGGGTTGCTGCGGCTGAAGGATGAATCTTTCCAGCCACTCTCTGCGCCTGCACCTTCTGGCGAAACCTTACATACACTGCACGCAACGCCGCGCAGCAACCTGTGGGTGGCGACCGGCAACTCGGTCCTTCGAGAGAGCGCAGGCCTATGGCACCGTTGGGCGTTGCCTGAATCGGCCCAGGGCAAAGCGATTCGTTCAATCTATGAGGCCAGAAATGGAGATCTGTGGGTTTGCGCGCAGAATAGCGGCTTATTGCGCTTGAGGCATGGCGTCTTCAAAACCTACTCGCTCGAGCACGGCTTGGCGCTTGATAACTTTTACTCCGTCATTGAAGACGAAAACGATGATCTTTGGGTCGCTTCCAAAAGAGGTTTGTTTTTCTTCACCAGCCAGGATCTGGCAGATTTCGATGCAGGCCTCGCGCGATCGCTCAGGCCGATCGACTACACGCAGCTCAGTGGTTTGCGCAACCCTCGGTTTATCCGCTACGGCTTTCCTCTTGTCTCGCGGCTATCCGATGGACGGATCTGTTATCCAACAACCAAAGGTGTGGCCATCGTTGATCCGGTGCGGCTTCCTCGCAACCAGGTGCCTCCTCCGGTCCACATTGTGAAGGTGAGGCTGGACCGGGAGGAGCTTGATTTCGCGAACGAATTAGCGATCCCGCCGGGGACTCGCGACGTGGAAATCCACTATACCGCTCTAAGCCTGCGCGCGCCGGAGCGGGTTCGCTTTCGCTATCGTTTGCACGGGTATGATGCCGATTGGGTTGATGCGGAAAGTCGCCGGGTTGCCTACTACCAAAATGTCCCGCCGGGCACCTACCGCTTCGAAGTGACTGCGGCAAACGAGGACGGAGTTTGGAACAGTGTCGGCGCGAAACTTAAATTGGAACAACGGCCTCTGTTCTACAAAACCTGGCCGTTTTACACTCTTTGCGGGCTTACGGTGGGAGCGTTGGCTTGGCTCTCCAACCGCGCCTGGGTCGCGCAACAACGCCGACAATTTCACACGATGCTGGAAGAGCGAACGCGCATCGCGCGCGACCTGCACGACACACTGGAGCAAGGGCTAGTCGGTGTCTCAATGCAGCTCAACCTGGCCGCGCTAAAGACGACGCGAGATCAAAATCCTGGCGCCAAGCATCTCGAGAAAGCCCGTTACATGCTGCGTCACAGCATGGCTGATGCTCGCGCCGCAATTCTAGATTTGCGCGGTGATTGGCAGCAAAAAAGTCTAACCGAGGAAATTCGCCGCCTGGCCGAACAACAAACGGAGGATGCGAACCTTGAAGTAGCCGTGGAGCAAATCGGAGCGGAGCGCCCGGTGTCGATGTTTGCGCGCACGACTCTAGAGCGCATTGCGCAGGAAGCATTAACGAATATCCTGAAGCATTCGGCTGCAACGAGAGTGCATATTGAAGTGGTGTACGCCACCCATCGCCTTTTGTTGCGGGTGACGGACAACGGGAAAGGGTTCGACACGAGGAAACTCGAAGCGATTCAGGACGCGCACTTCGGACTGCTTGGGATGCGGGAGCGCTCTGAAAAGTTAGGAGGGCTATTCCGAGTTCAAGCCGCCCCTGGCCAGGGTGTATGCATTGAAGTGGATCTCCCCTTGAGCAAAGCCATCATCGCAGAGCCTAAAGGGCAGGGGAGCGGATAAGGAGGCCATAATGCCCAAGACGCGAATTTTCATCGTTGATGATCATTACTTTGTCCGCCTCGGGCTGAGCGAATGCATTCAAACGCAGCCCGATATGGAAGTCGTTGGCGGCGCATCGTGCGCTGAAGAAGCGATGGCGTTGTTCAACTCGCTTCGCCCCGACGTAATGCTTGTGGATCTCGTCCTGCCCGGAAAGAGCGGGGCAGACCTGACAGCGGAGATCACGAGCGCCCATCCGGAAGCCCGCATACTCATCATCTCCACCTTTCAGGGGGTTGAGGACGTTTACGGTGCGTTTCAGGCTGGCGCGAAGGGGTACCTGCTCAAGTCGATGGACCCAGAAACACTCATTTCCGGCATCCGGACCGTGATGACCGGACGAACATTCCTTCCGCCTGTTATCGCAGAGATCCTTAATCAACGAATCCAGCGGCCCGGCCTAAGCCCCCGGGAGGTGGAAGTGCTTCGTTGCATCGTGCAAGGGCTTAGCAACAAAGAAATTGCGAACGCTTTGGGGATCACGGAAGGGACCGTGAAGCTGCATGTCCACAAAGTCCTTGAAAAGCTCAGTGTGTCCGACCGCACGCAAGCTGCAACAGCAGCCCTGCGCCAGGGATTGTTCCGGAGTTAATACGGCGCTTTGACGTATATGCCTAAAGGCATAGTCGTCGCTGTGGGGAGAACGTGGTACTTATTCATCCACCCCATGCAGTTACCCCTGACAGTTGGCGCTCAAAATGCACCTGAGAGCTACGACCAATCTCTGGAGCCATCTGTTTTAAACAAGTCTACGCGCCGTGGCCGCCGCGTCCTTGGTGAAACTTGCGTTCCTTGGGATCCTGTTCTATTTAAAGACGCCTCTTAAGGCTCCGCTGATTCGCTAATATGCCCACTTTAAGAACTTGGGGACGGTGTGTCCTCGCCTTGCTCTGCCATTTGCCCGTAGCTCAGAGTGACGCTGCCGTGCGTTTGCTCACGCCCTCAAGTTACGTGCCCGGCAGCCCCTTTCCGGTCCGGGTGGAAGTGGTAAAGGACTCAGGCGCAAGGGACGGGGAGTTGTGGGACGCCCAGGCGACCTTGACCCCCACGGGAAGCGTCACGCTTTCTACGAATCGGGTGCAGCTTCGCAACGGCATCGGCACCGCCTTGGTTAGTCTCAGCGGTGATCAGGATTTCCAACTTTCGGCCACCGTAAACAACGAGAGTTCGTCGACGCGCGCCATCCGTTCATTGCGCGGCGCGCCATTGCAAACGGTTAGCGGACCCCTCACTGCTGCGTCTCATGTTTGGACAGGCATCGTCAGAGTGACGGGGGACGTCACTGTCCCCGCAGGTGGAAGCCTGCGCATAGCCCCAGGCGCGTGGGTGCTCTTCAACGGGGTGGCTTCAGGCACGAGCGGCGCGCGACTGATCGTTAACGGATCTCTGAACTCTGCTGGAACAGAAAGCGATCCAGTTGTTCTCACCTGCGTTGATCCGAATTTGAACTGGGGGCAAGTGGTCCATCAAAATTCCGCTGCGTCCGAGTACAACTGGACATATATCTCCAAAGCAGGCAGAGCAACTGGGGAAGGGCATACCGGCACCGGTCCGGCGATTCGGCCGAACAACTCCACACTCATATTCCGCAACAGCGTAATTTCAGACCTAACTGCCCAAGCCAGCACCGTTGGAAAAGTGATGATGGCTTCCGGCTCGGACCTGACTTTCGAGAATACCGTTTTCGCGCGCGCGCGAATGGGTCCGGAAATTCAAAGCACAGCGCTGTTGCTCGACAACTGCTTCGTCAGCGACATGACCGGTCCGGACGATTCGGATGGCATTTACCTCCACTCTGCGGGGAACAGAACCTTGCGCGTTCGAAATTCCGTTTTCGCCGGAGGCACTGACGATGCAATCGACACTCTCGATGCCAACGTCACCATTGATAACTGCATTCTTCGTGATTGGCCGAACCCGGCAGAGGACGCCAAAGCCATCAGCGTCTTTCACGGCGAGGTGAACCTCTCGAAGCTTCTGATCGCTAATTGCTACTTCGGCGTGTCTGCAAAGAGCAGCGGGCCATTAACTACTGTGCGGCTGGATCATTCCACGATCTCCGCGATAAACACGGGAGTCAGCGCAACATTCAAAGATAATGCAGCCGCCGGAAACATAGCGATCTCCGTTACGAACTCCATTATCCGCGCCAACGACAGCATCAACTCAGACTTCGGTCCCGAAAAATTTGTGTCCGTCAGCTACAACATCCTCGGCGAAGCATGGCCAGGCGCCGGAAATCTAGTGGCTGACCCCCTGTTCGTTTCACCGAGCACCGGCAATTTTCGCCTGGCTGCAGGTTCTCCCGCGATCGACGCTGGCTCACCGGCTTACCCGCTCGACCCAGATGGCTCCAGGACGGACATCGGTTATTTCGGTGGAGCCTCAACAGGCGCATCGCTATTTGCGGCAATTACCAGCCCGCAGAGCGGCGCAACCTTTTCGGCTCCTGCCACCGTTGGGATTACAGCCGCTGCCGCGGCCGCAGTCGGGAAGACAATTACTGCCTTGGAGATATTCGCAGACGGAACCTCCATCGGCACAGACACCACTGCTCCTTATGGCATTACATGGAGTCCAGCGCGTTTAGGAGAGCACACCCTGCTCGCGATCGCAACGGACAGCGCCAATGCTCGCGCGACTTCAGCTCCCGTCTCTGTGACCATCAATAGCGGCGGGCCGACCACGAATCTGCTGATTCAGGCCGGCAGTGAGTGGAAGTTCCTTGATGACGGTTCCGACCAGGGGGCTGCCTGGACTGGCACCGCCTTCAATGACACCGCGTGGCGTTCGGCGAAAGCTGAGTTCGGCTACGGCGACGGTGACGAGGTCACAATTGTAAGTTTCGGGCCGAGTTCCAGCAGCAAATACCCCACAACTTATTTCCGGAAAACGATCAACATCGACAATCTTGCGAGCATTGAGTCCTTCACCGCGAGCTTGCTGCGGGACGACGGCGCAATCGTTTACGTGAACGGAGTTGAAGCTTACCGCGTGGCCATGCCTTCGGATCCGGTGAACTATCGCACCTACGCTACAGCCGCCACTGAGTATGGGTGGGAGGACTCCACGATCCCTAAAACTTTGTTCCGAACGGGAGCGAACGTAATTGCTGTCGAGGTCCATCAAGGCAATGCGAACAGCAGTGACATGAGCTTTGACTTTGCCCTGAGTGCGATTGTTAACGCGCCCAAAGCACTCAAACCGGTGGCCCAAATCACCGCCCCCACTGACGGCCTAACCGTAGCTGCTCCGGCGAACCTCACCATCTCCGCCTCGGCGAATGATTTCGACGGCAGCATTCAGGAAGTTCGTTTCGCTGTGAACGGCGTTTCCCTGGGAACAGACGCGACAGCGCCTTACACAGCTAATTGGCAGAATATTCCTGCCGGTGATTATACGGTCCAGGTCGTTGCGGTGGATGACAGCGGGCTACAAAGCGATCCGGCCACTGTTCGCGTGACTGTCAGCGCTTCCTCAAGCGCTCCTCAAATCGTTACGCAGAGCCCGCCCGCAGGGCGCGCCACCAATCTCACGGCTATCACCGTGACCTTTTCGAAGCCCGTCATCGGTGTCGACGCTTCAGACTTGCTGGTGAATGGAATTGCAGCGGCCGGTGTGCAGGGATCCAATTCCTCCTATACTTTTACGTTCAGACAGCCTGCGGGTGACACAGCAACGATCACTTGGGCTTCAGATCATGGCATTCGCGATACCTTCACACCTCCCCAATTTCTCGCAGCAGTCGGTTGGACCTATTCGCTGGTGGACACTATTGCGCCTGAGATATCGAGCATCACACCCGAACGAGGTGGCGTTTATCCCACGATGCCTCCAATCATGCTTCAGTTTTCCGAACCCGTTCAAGGTTTGCAGGCCACTGATTTGTTAATGAACAACCAGCCTGCGAGCGCCCTCACTGGATCAGGCGCGGGGCCTTACACTTTCACCTTCAGCAATATTCCCCCTGGTTCAGCCAACGTAACCTGGGCTTTGAGCCATGGAGTCACGGACTTTCAGAACAATCCACTTCAGACGGTGAACTGGGCCTACACGATTGATCCACGACGACCGCAGATCCTTATTAGTGAGGTCATGTATCACCATTCCACAGAGCGTGATCTTGACGAATGGATCGAGATCGCAAACGTCGGCTCTGAACCGGTGAACCTGGCAGGCTGGCGCCTAGCTGAAGGCGTGGAATTTGTATTCCCGGACATCTCCCTGCCATCGGGTGGATTCTTAGTAGTCACGCCGAATATCGAGTGGTTCCGAGGGAATTACTCAGGCATCCCGCTCGTGTTCGGTCCATGGACTGGGCACTTGAGCAACACAGGGGAGGATATTGTGCTGCATAATGCCGCCGGCGAGATCGTTGATGTCGTTCGTTATGCCGATGAAGGCGATTGGGCAACGCGCCAACGTGGCCCGAATGACCGGGGTTACCGCGGCTGGAAGTGGCATGCCGCCCATGACGGCGAGGGCAAGTCACTGGAACTCGTCAACCCTGCCTTCGACAACGGCAACGGCCAAAACTGGGCCTCCAGCCTCGTTCAGTTTGGAACCCCAGGGCGGCAGAATTCTGTTCACGCCACGAACATTGCCCCCCTGATTAGCCAGGTCTTCCATTCACCCGCAACACCGACATCCTCCCAGCCGGTAACTGTCACCGCTCGTGTGCGCGACGAAGCTGACCTTAGTTCCCGAGTGACCCTCTACTGGCGAGTGGATTCATTAGCTACGAACGCGTGGTCCGCACTGACGATGATGGACGATGGCTTGGGGAGTGATATTGGGCGAGACGGTGTGCATACGGCATCCATCCCTCCACAACCGAACAACACCGTCGTTGAGTTTTACGTCGAGGCTGTGGATTCACGTGGCAACACTAGAACCTGGCCAGCTCCGGCTATCGCTGCCCCTGACAACATCGGCCCGGCAGGCCAGGTCGCTAACGCGCTATACCAGGTGGATGACGCTGCCTACAGCGACACTGCGCCGCTGTTCAAGCTCGTGTTGAAAGAGAGCGAGCGTCTGGAACTCAACGCTATTTACAACAACGCTGGCGGCGCGGCGAACAGTGACGCCCAAATGAATGCCACTTTCATCTCTGTGGATGGATCCTCCACCGAAGTGAAATACCTAACCGGGGTGCGGAATCGTGGCCACGGAACACGCACAGCGCGGCCGAACAACGCGCGTGTGAACTTCAGGTCCGATGACCGCTGGAAAGGTGTCGCAGGGATTAACCTGAATGCGCAGTACAGCTGGCTGCAAACCGTAGGTGCAGCCATAAATCTGGATTCGAAAGTGCCGGGCGCTTACTCCCGTCTTGTTCGGTTCCGAATCAACAACAACGACCCCTCGCTTTCGGGTGGATTGGATCGAACCTACGGCTATTTTGCTGCCAATGAGGTGATCAACGCAGATTGGGCTGACAATCACTTCCCGAATGACAGCGATGGAAACATCTACCGAGCGATTCGGGACATCTCCCCAAGTGATTTTGATTATCGAACCCAGGCTGCTTACCCCGGCCTGTTCGGACCAGAAGATCCCCGTTCCTACATCAACACGTGGTCCAAGGAAAGCAACGTCAGTCAGGACGACTGGACCGACCTCTTTTCAATGTTACGGGTCTTCGGCCTCAACGGCACAGACAGCTACACTGTTCAGAATCTCGAACGCGTCATCAATGTCGATGAATGGCTGCGGCATTTGGCGGTGATGAACCTCCTCGGCAACTCGGAGACCGGGCTTAATAGCGGGTACAACGACGACTACTTTATGTATCGAGGCGTTAAAGATCCGCGCTTTGTGCTGATGTACTATGATCTGGACCAGATACTCGGCTATGGCGGCAGCTTTGGAACAAGCTCCTCCATCTTCAGCGCCGGGAGTGTTGGCCCCTCACAAGGTTCAGGCGCGGCCTTTGGTCGCTTCCTCGCCCATCCCGAGATTCAACCCCGTTACTATCGTGAGCTTCGCGATCTGCTGAACACCAGCTTCTCCGAGGCTCGTTTCAACAGCACAGTGGACCAGGCTCTCACCGGATATGTCCCCGACAATGTTCGCGCTTCGATCAAGAACTGGATGGCCTCGCGCCGCACGTACGTGCTGAGCCAATTACCCGCCGGAATTCCGGATTACCCCCCCAGAGCCTTCGTGATCGGGGCGCCTCGCGCGCGCACCCCTCGCGCCGGGGCTCTTCTCCAAGTGACTGGTGAAGGAGTGACGCATTATCGCTACAGCTTAAACGGTTCGCCGTTCCTTCCGGAAACTCCCGCAACAACACCGATCCAACTGGCAACCTTGTCCGGCACGAACACTCTCCGCGTTATTGCCCGAACAGCCACCAGCCCGTGGCAATCGGAGAGCGACGCCACGACCGTGACTTGGGTCGTGGACCCTGCGTGGCCAGGTGTTCGCCTTAACGAAATCCTTGCGAAGCGCACTGGAGGCTTGCCGGACCAAATCGAACTTTATAACGAAGGCTCCACCACCGTTAGCCTGCAAGGGATGTATCTTTCTGATGACCCTGCCAGGCCGTTCCGCGCGCCGCTGAACGTCACATCTATTGGGCCGGGTGAATATATCGTGCTCACATCCTCGCACATTGGATTTGCGCTGAGTGACTCCGGTGAAGATCTGCGCCTGAACATGACCACTGCCAGCGGGCCCGTGACGCTCGACTCCGTAGTGTTCGGAAAGCAGATCACCGACCTTTCCATCGGCCGGTCCGGGCAGGGTGGCGAATGGTATTTAAATCAACCAACGCTTGGCCGGGCGAACATTCTGCAGCCAACCGCCCTCCCCACATCAGTGCGCATTAACGAATGGCTAGCGGTTGGCCTGAGCCCGAACCCTGACGATTTTATCGAGCTATTTAACCCGGACTCGTTGCCAGTCAATGTCGGCGGTCTTTTTCTAACTGATCGGCCGCTCGGCTCACCAGAAGAGAGCCGAATTAGCCCGCTCACATTTATTGAGCCAAACGGCTACGCCACCTTCTACAGCGGCAATGGCAACAGCAGCGATGAAGTGACATTCGGTCTTGCTGCTGACTTAGGGGAGATCGGCCTCGTCGGAGCAGATGGGAAGTGGATCGATCATGTTCTCTACGGGGCGCAGAAGCCTGGCATCTCGATGGGCCTTTGTCCCGATGGAACGCTCGCCGTGCGCGTCCTTCCAAATCCCACTCCTGGCGCGCAAAACATCTGCCCGGCTGAGCCGCCCGCGCCACAACTCCGAACGCTTCTTGCCTACACGAACACGTGGAAATACGAAGCTTCCGGCGCTGATCTCGGCCTCGCCTGGAAAGATCTGAACTATCCAGACAGCTCGTGGAGTTCAGGCCCTGGCCTTCTCGGTTTCGAAACCGACACATTGGCTGAGCCGATACGCACCTCCTTCCCCGAAGCCCGAGGGATCACGACAGCCTACTTCCGCACCTCGTTTGATGTTCCCACCGGGATTGAGATGTCAGCCGTCACCGTCAGCCATTTCATTGATGATGGAGCTGCGTTCTACCTGAACGGTGAAGAGATTCAGCGGTATAATCTCCCCCCCGGCGCGACCGCCAACACGCTCGCGCCAAGCAGCGTGGGCAATGCGAACGCTCAAAGCTTCACCATCGCTCCAAGCCTCCTCCGATCAGGGCGCAATGTGCTGGCTGTGGAAGTTCATCAAAGTTCAACGAGCAGCACGGATCTAGTTCTCGGCGTGAAAGTGGACGCGGTGAGCTACACCAACAGCCCGGGCGCGGCCGGCATCGTGATTAACGAGGTGCTTGCGCAAAACACTCTGTTTCCTGTAGGCGCAGGCAAGGCATCAGATTGGCTCGAGTTGCACAACCCCTCGTCAACCAGCGTTGATCTGGCTGGCATGATGCTGTCCACGCAACTGCCGAATCGAACAAACTACGTATTCCCATCGGGAGCAATCATTCCAGCCAAGGGCTACTATCTGCTCGCTTGTGATTCATCGTTTGCAGCCAGTCTCACAAACAGTGGTTTCGACCTCTCTGCCAATGGCGGCGCCATCTACTTATTTGAGAAGAGCGGCGCGCTGCGCAACGGCTTGGTCTACGGCCTTCAAGCGGCGAACTTCTCGCTGGGATCAGTTCCGGACGGCTCGACGAATCTCGTGCTCAACCTGCCGACCCCCGGAGCGGCAAACCGCGCGTCGCCCATGGGCGACGCCTCTGCTCTGAAAGTGAACGAGTGGCTGGCAAACCCAATGCGCGGCGAAGATTGGATTGAACTCGCGAATACAGGCTCGGAGCCCGTTGAGATTAGTCTCTTCGGAGTGAGCGACACTATGCCGACTCCCTTGAAGCACCGCCTGCCAAAATTGTCTTACCTCGGGATTGGGGAGCATGCATTCCTCCGCCTCACTGCGGATGAGAACCTTGAGCTTGGGGCAGATCACGTTGGCTTTAAACTGAGCGCCGCCGGCGAAGCTGTTGTTCTGTCCGACGCTCAAGGCAGGTTGATCGACGCCGTCACATTCGGCCCGCAGGCGCTCGGTGTTGCTTCCGGCCTGCTTCCTGATGGGGCCACCAATGTTGTGCTCTTCCCAAGCTCCTCAAGCCCTGGGAAGAGCAACTATCTGCCACTCGAGGACATCGTCATCAATGAAATCCTGACACACACCGATCCTCCGGAAGAGGACACAGTTGAAATTCGCAACTTGACCGCGACGCCGGTAAATATTGGCGGTTGGTTCCTGAGCGACTCAGGTGTGAACCTTCGGAAGTACCAGGTGCCAGCCAACACGATTGTGCCCGCCCATGGGTATATTCTGCTGAAGGAGAGCCAGTTCAACAGCGACCAGGCCTCTGAGAAGTTCGCATTCAGCTCGTCTAAAGGAGAGACCGTTTTCCTCTCCCAGGCGATTAAATCCACCCTCACTGGACATCGAGCAGCCGCTGAGTTCGGCGCCTCATTCAATGGTGTCTCCTTCGGACGGATGGTGACATCGCAAGGCGTTGATTATGCAGCGACCGTCACGAAAACATTGGGAGCGGCAAACAGCGCACCAAGAATATCCCCAGTCATCATTTCGGAGATCATGTATCATCCGATGTCCACCAATGATCTTCTTGAATTCGTTGAGCTGCGGAACGTCAGCAACGCGCCAGTTAAACTGTTCGATGAGGCGCATGCCACAAATTGCTGGCAACTGGCGGGTGGTGTGGAGTTCACTTTCCCGTCGAACACCTCGATCGGCGCTGGTGAGACGATCGTCATTGTGCCGTTCGACCCAGTCAACGACGTTGCTGCACGCGATCTGTTTACTGCCACCTACACGGGGGGGGCTCGCCTGTTTGGCCCATTCACAGGCAAATTGGACAACACCGCTGATGAGGTCCGATTGGAGGCGCCCGATGCGCCGGAAATGATGGGTGGGCCGGCTTTTGGCTTCGTTCC
>Ga0196963_10001774_pt1 | contig 13897 bp, 12 predicted proteins | sample S1_5metaG_FD_148600 | JGI IMG/M metagenome (GOLD analysis project Ga0196963, IMG submission 148600) | Soil microbial communities from Anza Borrego desert, Southern California, United States - S1_5 | ecosystem: Environmental > Terrestrial > Soil > Desert | place: USA: California | collected... | reverse complement strand
TTAGGATATGCTTTAGTCATTCGCTCACAAGGTGCTGGATTCTTCAAATCTCAGCATACGTCTTGTGAGTTTTTTTACATCCTTACCCAACTTTTAAAACATCCTCTTAGGACTTCCGCATTTTTAGCAAAGCTTTAAGGGTTGAGGAACTAGGTAAAACCCTGGTTTCCCAACCTGGCTGTGTGCACAAACTAGCCAGTAAATCTGTTTTTACTTCCTTCCAATATTCTCCCGCCAGATATTGAATCCATTTATCAGGGGAAGGCGATCGCTATTCTGATTACCAACCTTTCTATTTACCCTAAAACCTCATCTACTGTGATATTAATATCAGGAAAAATTTGTATAAATAACATTTCTCCCCCTCGAAACTTTTGAATATTTTTGTAGCCATTACTAGTAGGTTCTCGATACACTTCTATATATTGTTCATTCATATCAACTAGCCAAACTTCTTTAATACCGTTTTCAGCGTAAAGAGGTATTTTCACCTCTCGATCAGATTTAGCTGTGGTATCTGCTACCTCTACTAACAACAAAATATCTTCAGAATGAGGATGTCCTGACTCATAGAAATCTGGACGAGGTAATAGTAGCGCAATATCTGGTTGTGGTTCAGAAGTATTATTTAACTCGATAGGATTTTGAGCAGAAAGGATGATTCGTTCCCCTAAAAGTCGAGTAAATATTCTCACTAGTCGATTCACACCTGCGGCGTGTCTTCTACCAATAGGGGACATCTGTACAATCTCTCCGCTTATTAGTTCTACTCGGTCATCAGGAGTGAGGATACCTGCATCAACCATTTTGTGGTACTCCTCAACTGTAAACAACCGCTTGAGTAATTGTACAGACATCACAAACTCCTTATTTTTTAAATGATGAAGCTTTAAGTAATGCTGGCATCACTTAAAGTTACTTTAACCTTTGAAGAGATTTACTGAAGCTTTATCAGGTTTTTAGAACCAGCTATATTTCATCGATTTTATGGCTTACGCAATTAGAAACATTAAATACTGAAGAATTGCTGGTAGCAGTCAGGGTTTTACCTAATTCCCACTCCCTCGTGTCGCTGGGGTCACTGAGCCTGTCGAAGTGAGCCTGTCGAAGCGAATTCCTAGCCCTTAAAACCTAATGCTTTCCTAAAAATGTGTAAGTCCTAGATTTGTTAGTTGGTTCTAAGAGAATACTGATGTATTTGCATTGCACCTAGCCAATTTAGGGCTTAGTTTCGGCTTTAACTTTCTTCAAGTACGGTTATAAAATTTTCCTACCTCCCTTTGACTTTCATCGCCCTAGATTCCACTGTAAAGGGTGGGATATCGTGCAATTCACTTTCGCTTAGGCTGTATTGTTCACAAACCAAGCTCAGACGAGTGTCTTTGGTTTTAACAGCATTGACGGAATGAGTCAAATCACCTTGAAAATACAATAATGTGTTAACTGCTGGCTTTATCTGTCCAACTTGCTGTTTATTGCGACGCAGCACCAATTCTCCGCCTTGTAAGTTGGGTGGTACATGCACATAAAGAACACTAACTACCATCGGCGGCTCAACCGTTTTGCAATAAGAACGCAACGAACGATCGATATGCGGATCGACGCGGGAGCCTTCTTTAAGGAGCAATGGGTTGAGATAAAAAGCGTTACAGGATGGATCTAGCGCCCGATCAAGATAAGGTTTAAAGAAAGGAAACTGCCGTTCTACTTCTGCAAGTTCTGAACGTTGAAACACCACAGAAAACCCTTTGGTGCCCACAAAGTCGCGGTTAAGGTTGTTAATTGCCAGATAACGACACCCTAAAATTTCCCCTCGCAGATCATTGAGGTAAGTAATGGGGAAGGCGTCCGGGTGTTGAGAATAGTATTTCAAGTTTGCCAGGGATTGATATCTCTTATGAGTTATACCAAATCTGGTTAATCAACTACACGGTTGAGGCGGTACAGGACTAATGCAGGGGGCTAGGAAAGCAAGAGTTTAGCCTAATTTTTACTGTTGTAGCGATCGCTTCGCGCAATCATGCAATTCTAAGGATTGGCTACAGCAAACGTATTACATTGTGCAGGCTCACCCGTTTTTATCCCTTGTTTGAACCAACGGACTCGTTGAGTAGAACTTCCGTGGGTAAACGATTCTGGGACAACATACCCTTTTGACTGGCTCTGCAAGCGATCGTCCCCAATACTACTAGCAGCATTCAGGGCTTCCTCAATATCCCCCGGTTCTAGGACTTGCCGTGCCCTTTGAGCATGGTGCGCCCAGACACCTGCAAAACAGTCTGCCTGTAACTCTAGCCGTACTGAAAGTTGATTGGCTTCTACGCGATCAACTTGACGCTGCAATCTTTGCACCTTATCAGAAATCCCCATTAAATTTTGGACATGGTGCCCAACTTCATGAGCAACAACATACGCTTGAGCAAAGTCTCCGGGGGCTTGATACTTACTTTTTAGATCTCTATAAAAGGCTAAGTCGATATAAACTTTTTGATCGCGAGGGCAATAAAATGGACCAACTGCTGAGCTTGCAGTACCACAGGCTGATTGAACCCTATTAGAAAAGAGGACTAACTTAGGTTCTACGTAATTCCCGCCCATTTGCGGAAACAGGTTATTCCAGGTGTCTTCAGTATCCGCAAGCACCACTGAAACAAACTCAGCCATCTGATCATTGGCGGGAGAACCCTGAGTGCGAGGAGAGTTAGTAGTAGTGCGATCACTCGGAGCTTGTCCTTGCTGCAAAATAACGCTGGGATCGCCCCCTAGGAGGGTCACAATCAGGGCTAAAACGATTGTCCCAATGCCGCCTCCGACTACAGGTGCAGAAAGCCCACCTCCGCGTCTATCCTCAACATTGCTGCTTCTCCGACCAAATTCCCAGCGCATCGCCTAAGACCCCCAAAGTACTCAATCGGATAAAAATGAGCAAAAAACTATCCCACTCAAGCTAGACTTGCCCAAATTTACCCAAATCTTACTTATTCTCGGTATTAAAATCCTCTGTCACAGGGACAGATCTGATGGCGAAACACTCTTCCTTAGGGAATGGCAAGGTAATAGGGGTCAGGGAGCATAAGAGAGGGATTTGCATCCAAAGTTCATGAGGGGCAATTGGTAACTAGAGATGTCTTCACCTATTTGTCTACTGCTATAAAGTCAGGCTTTTACCTACTCCCCAATCTAGTCGCTGAGGTCGCTTGGTCACTAAGCTTGTTAAAGCTGATCTTGTTTAACGGTTTCAGTCCTGACCTGATTGAGGAAGCAACTTTCCCATCGCCTGACCCGCTATCCAAGCAGTTGTCCAAGCACTCTGAAAGTTAAAACCCCCAGTAACGCCGTCAATATCTAGAATTTCTCCAGCAAAGTAAAGCCCTGGACAGCAGCGACTTTCCATCGTCTTGAAGTTCACTTCCTGAAGGTTAACACCGCCACAGGTGACAAATTCTTCTTTAAAAACGCCTTTGCCCTCAATGAGATAACTTCCTTGAGTCAGTTCTTGAATCAGTTGGTTCAGCATTTTATTGGATAACCCAGCCCATCGGTCATCTCCGCCAATCCCGATAGCGGTAATTAATTGCTGCCAGAGGCGTTTAGGAATGCTGACTGGGCAACTTGTAGCGATCGCTCGATGAGACAATTGTGACCTGACTGCTACCAGTTGTTGCCGCAGAACTTCTGGATTGTAATGAGGCAGCCAATTAATCAGCAAGGGCATTTGGTAGCGGCAGTCATGCAGCACCCTAGCACCCCAAGCAGACAGCTTCAGAATAGCAGGGCCACTTAAACCCCAATGGGTAATCAGCAATGGCCCAGTTTGTTCCAGATTAGCTTTGCCGGGAACTGACAACCGCAGCCGCACGGGTTCCACGCTGACTCCCGCTAAACTTTCTAAACGAGGATCGGGAACATTGAAGGTAAACAGGGAGGGAACGGGAGGCTGAATCTCATGCCCTAACTCTCTCGCCCAACGATACCCCATAGGATTACTGCCCGTAGCTAGGAGGAGGCGATCGCCTGTTATGATTTCTCCTGATTTCAGCCGCATCTCAAAACCAGGTTGTGGGCTAGCAATCCGGGAAATCGAGCCAATAGATAGCCCTGTACGAATCTTGACTCCGGCTGCTGCGGCTGCCTTCATGAGACAGTCCACAATCGTTGCTGAATCATCCGTCACCGGAAACATGCGCCCATCTGGTTCAGTTTTCAGCTTCACCCCACAAGACTCGAACCAAGCGACAGTATCTTTAGCTTGAAACCGACTGAAAGCGCCCCGCAAGGCTTTGCCACCTCTGGGATAATTTTGCACCAGCCCAGCAGGATCGAAGCAGGCATGGGTGACATTGCACCGACCTCCGCCAGAAATCCGAACTTTACTCAGGAGTTGATGCCCTGCTTCTAAAAGGGTGACTTGGGCATGGGGATAAGCTTCGGCGCAGGTAATTGCACCGAAAAATCCTGCTGCCCCGCCCCCAATCACCACGACTCGTAAGGATTGCACTGTGAACCTTTAATCAACAATAGGGAGTATTTAAATTACTCTTCTGGTTCAAATTCTTCTTTTGTCACTCCGCAAACTGGACAAATCCAGTCATCTGGTATGTCTTCAAACGCTGTACCCGGTTCGATACCGCTATCTGGGTCGCCTTCCTCAGGATCATACACATAGCCGCAGGTTGTGCAGACATACTTATTCATGTTGTTTTTCTCCTGATGATCTCCCTGTATAGTTTAATCCCCCAGAATAAAAATTCTAGAAGCAAGGTTCTGAGCTTTGAGGCAAAGAACTGTCAACTGTCCAGTAGTTAGAGACGATTCAACGTAGGTCAAGATGCCTTTTTAGGTTTCCAGGAAAAAACGTTTAAACTTTATTCCTTATAGGTTTCTGACGTTTTCCTATCTCTCTGTGTCAATTTGTTTCTCGCTACAAAAACACTTAACGAAATTTAAACATTGAATTAGTAACGCCGAGTTCTTAAAACGCCGTAAAGAATTCCCGTGCCAATTGAAAGTAAGATGAGTACCCAGATGAGACCGCCGGGAATAAAAGTCAGAATCCCAAACCCTCTTAAAAGGTAGAGCGCGATCGTCAATCCTAGAACAATGGCAAACGTATAAGAAGTTAGGTTTTCGTAATTAGGAGATTGGCTCACGGAGTTTAGGTTTAAATAGTAAAAGTTAGCAAAATTAATTAGATAGGCATCCTTAAAGATGAATCTAGCGGTTGCGGATTGGGGAGGAGAGACACTTCACCTATGGATATCCCTGAATGAGCGCATGGGCAACCGTGGTGAGTCTGTTCTCTCATACTAATCCCCATAGCAAAATTTTTCTAATCTTCACGAAAACTTTGCAATTTTTTAAGTAGACCTGGGTAAGTTGAAGAGTAGGGGTGATAAAGTAAAACTCTGGTTTTACGGCTGACGTTTCACAAGTCCGATTCTGAACCCTACTCGTATTGATTAGGAGTGGCTGAGCCAGCATGACTGTACCTTTTTCATCAGACTCGATTGAAACCGCCGCACAGATGGCATCGAGTCCGCATCAATTAGCAGCCTTGCTGCAAGGCGAGATCTTATTGCAAACGCGATCGCATTCTGCTTGGGGAGGTGCTGTTACTGCCCAGATGTATTTACCCATGGAGCGATCGCTCGTTTGGCAAAAAGTGACTGATTACCCTCAATGGGTGCAGTATTTCCCAGATTTAATTCGTTCTGAGGTATTGCAACCCGCTGTACAAGCAGGTTTAAAACCTGCGTCTGGTGGGTGCAAGCGTCTTTACCAAGTTGCGACTAAAGCCTTTCTTTTCCTCAGTGTTCAAGTAGAGATTTACCTCAACGTGTTTGAGGTTGTGCAGCAGCAAATTAGGTTCCAGCTTGAAAAAGGCAGCTTTCATGATTTTACTGCCGACTTAAAACTACAAGATGCAGGTACAGGAACGTTGCTAACTTACGCTGTACAAGCAACGCCTACGATCCCTGTGCCATCTATATTTATTGAACAAGCAATAAAATTAGACTTGCCGACCAATCTGGGAAAAATGCGCCAAGTTATTTGTGGGAGTTCAACCTACCGATAGAGGTGAACCTATACCCTATTAAGAATTTAAGTGCTAGAAGAGTAAGATTCTCACAGGTTAAGCGAATGGGTTCTTAGCGTTTCTTCAGCCAATATTTCTGCATACTGGCTCCTGACATCCCCTATACCTTATTAATATAGGAACCCTAGTACGAACTAAAAATTTTAGGGAGAAGGCAGTTTGTAACCACAGACTACCTTCTCCCTGAATCATTTAAACGCTAGTAAAAAGTTCTCAGTTTCCACCAGAGGGATGAGATTTATGGTGAATGTTGGTATCTGCTGGCTTCCGGTGCCACTTCCCATCTTCACCTTGTTGGTATTTTTCCTTTACGGTGTTCCAAGCCACTTGGAGGGCACCGTCTTCGCTCATTCCGTTAGATTGAGCACTATTGTATGCAGCTACAAAAATCTGCTGCGCGCCATCCATCAATTGTTCTTTTACTTCTACTGGAAAGTCATCAAGTTGCTTCTCAGGCATAAACTACTCCTGTTTTTATCTATTTCTGGAATCATCTTAAGACTCCCCATATGCAAGCTCCTCTTTCTAGTAGGTAGTTAGAGCATTTTGAACCTTATACCTGAAGCGAGATATTGTGTTAAATAAACTTGTATACCAGGATACAAGTTAGCCCTTAGCATCTCGATGAAATACAAATTTAGATAGAGGCGTAGACTCCGGCTACGTCTCTCAACTCATAGCAGTCTTAACTCCAGCTTTAGCTCAAGTTAGTAGTGATGGCAGCAATAGAAACACATTTTCAGCCGTAATCTGATTATCGGACTCATCCACCTATTCAGGTGAATCAGAACTTGAGCCAGCTGATGCGCGATCGCTTTATTGCTTATTTCTGCGTTCTGAGCAACTTTAATTCCTGTCGAACATTGTGGAAAATCGACAGAGCAACAGGTAGCATCACCTGGGGAATACTTTTCCAAATTTTCAGCTGATGATTTACGTCCATATCTTTGATTAGTTGCTCAACATGACGCAAAGAAATCGTGGCGAGACAATTTCCACCGTAAACGACTGTTGGGAAACGAGTTTTCATCCAATTTAATTCAGCAGTGATTTCTTGGTACATTTCCCCTATTGAAGGTAATGAGAAGTGACCATTAACATAATCTACAAGCCACCAAGCACCAACTTCCGAGGTTAATTGACTATAAAAGCCGCTGTTATAGCCTACAAAACCCATCTGGGGAATTTCTGGGTGAATTAAATGGCGATATAGCTGAAAGATTCCCTCTTCATCAATTAATCTTTGACGGTATTTTTCGGATAAAAAGAGTATGGATTGAGTAAAACCAGTACCAAAGATAACTACATCTGCCAATACCTGCTGACCATTGGCTAATTCCACACCACCAGGAATAAATTTAGCTATGGTTGTCTTGATTGGTTTGATTTTCTGAGCACGGATATTCTTAAAAAAGCCTGGGGGAGCAATACTTACACTACATTCAAGTTGATCCATTTTATGGTCAGGCACCATCCCACAACTATCAAGACCAAGTTGTAGACGTAAGACAGTTTCTACAGTCCGCCAAAACAACCCAACGACAGGTTTACCGACACCATGCAGCATTGTTTCAATGCGTCCCATCTGACGGTAGGGAAACCAAGCTTCTGAGAAACGAGTTAATAAAATATATTTCAGGTTCACCAAACCCAGAAGATATCTGGGAGCTTTCCACATTGCTTTGCGGAATACCTGAGTACATTCAGCAGCAGAGTTCGCTGCTACATTAGCAATATCACAGGCTGATTTACCATTACCAACAACAATGACGCGCTTACCCTCAATCATAGAGGTGTCATTAAACTCTGTAGAATGAATTACTTGCCCTCCATTTGCAATGAATTCATCCTTACCTGGTAACGAAGGTAATTGCGGATTGCTAAATGTCCCATTGCATATGACTACAAAGTCAAATTCTTGGGTTTCCTCGATAGTTTGCAGTTGATTATTATCTTTGGTTCTGATGGTAACTACCCATCTTGGTTGTGCATCAGTTTGTAAATCAACATTGATGACTTCTGTTTGGAAGTGAATGCGATCAATTACATGAAAATGCTTAGCGTAAGATTCTAAGTAATCTCGCATTTGCTCTGCTGTCGGCCAATCTGGGTAAGATGCAGGCATAGGATAGTCAGAGAAACAGTAAGTGTCACCAGTATTTTGAGTGGTTAATCCTGGGTAAGATCGGGATTTTTCCCATACTCCGCCCAATCCCTGTTTTTTTTCAAAAACAGTGACATCATACCCTTCTTCAGTAAAAACTTTAGCGGTTACTAAGCCACTTATTCCCGCTCCAATTACACAAATGTGTCGAATATCCATATGTTTAAAAATCTAAATCGCAGTTTGATACACTACTTGAATTTAGGCTCAAAAAACATCTGTTTTAACTGACATTTATTTGTTTATCGGTTTAACAATAATAATCAGTAGATAAACTTAAATATTTGTAAGATGAATTGAGTGATAGTGTTAGCATAGCTTGCCCCAAACGTAACCTCTCAAACTCATGCCAGTGCTGGGTTTCCTGCATTAAATCAATCTACATTAGAAGTTAAGTTTAATTAAGTCTACCTACTTAAATATATTTATTATCGGCTGCCTAGTCAATTAGTTTGATGAACGCAAAGTAAGAATTTCTGCTCAATAGTTATATACCGTGAGAGAAATTAGCTCCCCGGCTACTTTTAGAAATGCAGAATCTTGTCAATGTCACAAAAGAAGACAAGGATTCAAATACAATATACTGTTTGTGCTATTTAAGCCTGACACAGGCTTAAACACTTAGCCTATGAAACATGTCAAACAGTGTATCAACTTAAGTAGATATTGTTATCAAACAATTATGATTGCTTACTGAAAAGACCATCTCTAGCCAAATTTTTAGCTTAGGGTAGCATAGCAACTACTATGCCAGTTGTGTAAATCCTGAGCTATATAGGGCAATATTTAAACTAGCGCTTAACCTATACGGCAACTAGTTATCCATAACGCATTTCTTGGTTAGGACGAGTTGCCTTTAATGGATCAAAGTAGGTAACTTTCAAAAACTGCAAGGTAAACAGAATTATATACAGAGGATTTAAGAAAACATACCGCTTCCAAAGACGGCGAGGTTCCTGAATTAGTCGATAAAGCCATTCTAGACCCGCTTTTTGGAGGATTACTGGAGCGGGTGATAAGTTGCCAGCATGGAAGTCAAAAGCGGCACCGACAGCCATTACAGGCATAGCAAGATCTTCGCTATATTCATAAACCCATACTTCTTGCCGGGGACAACCCAAACCGACAAAAGTCATAGCTGCGCCACTGTTACGGATTTCTTGAATGATTTCTTTTTTTTCTTCGGCAGAGACTTGTCTAAATTTAGAAGGTTGAGAGCCAGCGATAATTAGTTTAGGGAAGCGATCGCGTAGATTTTTAGATAAAGCTTCTAGTACAGAATCACGGCTGCCATAGAGGTAAATGGGTAATCCTTCTTCGGCAGCGCGTTCACACACTTTCAACATTAAAGCAGGGCCACATACCCGATCTGGTAGCTGGGTATGATATAGCAGATTTAATGCCCAGCGAACAGGCTGTCCATCGGGTACAACTAGGTCAAATTGATTCAGGCGGTACCGATGTATTTCATCCAGTACGCCTGTCATTACTCCATGAACCGCTAGTGCCGAGACTGCTAATTTTTTGTGGGCTTGAGCAGAACTAATGATTTTGCTAAGAGCAGCTTCATAATCGACGGCATTGAGCCAAACGCCCAGGACATTTTTCTTACCTGCATCTATCATCGAAACTGCCTCTCTGTTTCAGTATTCTTCCTCAAGCCTGGTACTAGTCCCAGCTTAATTCTTTTTCAGTAGTTTTACTGAAAGCCTTGTAATCAATAGTTTGACCTAAACTATTTCTTAAGTATTTTTACGGCTAAATCTTTGACTTACATCAGTCAAGAGTAATAACTTATACCTAAATTAAGCAAGACTTTAGGTAGATGCAGATTTAAGGAAAATATGGTATTAGCCCCAATTCGTTATTAATAAAGTCGGATGAACTTACCCACTCAATGTAGATAAGTTACTGTTGTTAGCCTCTAGAGGTGGAACACAGACAAGAAGTGAGTAGAGACATTCCAGGGGAGCATCTCTACCAGAGATCAATGATCCTCAGTGGTGTACCCATTGCTATGGGAATATGACGAGTTAGGGGCTTAATGAAACCTTTTTAACTGAATTCCCCAGATAGTCTGCTTAAAAACCTTCTTTTGACCAGCGCTCTTGGTTTTTTTCGTAAATTTCCTGCAAAATTTGGGTTACATTGTATTTTTGGATCCAGCCAGGATAGTGATTACTGAATTTGCTGTTATCACTAATCCACCAGATGTGATCGCCAATGCGATTATTTTCTGCATAAGTCCAGTTGAGTTCTCGATTGGCAATCTTTTCGCAAATCTGGATGGCTTCTAGCATGGAGCAATTGCTGTATCGACCCCCACCTGCGTTGTATACTTCTGCAACTCGCGGAGCCTTAAAGAATTCATAAAACGCTTGGATCAGATCAGCACTATGGATGTTATCGCGAACTTGCTTGCCTTTATACCCATAGACTGTATACGGCTTACCTGTCACTGTACACTTCATCAGGTAGGCGAGAAAGCCATGCAATTGAGTTCCTGAATGATTTGGCCCTGTGAGGCAGCCGCCTCGAAAGCAGGAGGTATGCATATTAAAGTAGCGACCATATTCTTGAACAAGCACGTCAGCGGCGACTTTGGAGGCACCAAAGAGACTGTGCAAGGTCTGATCAATCGACATATCTTCCCGAATCCCGCCTTCATAGGTGTGACCGGGTGAAATTTCCCAACGATGTTCTAGTTCGACGAGGGGTAAACGATTGGGGGTATCACCGTATACCTTGTTGGTGGAGGTAAAGATAAACACTGCCTCTGGTGCATGTTGCCGAGTGGCTTCTAGGAGGTTGAGTGTTCCATTGGCATTCACCGTGAAATCAGTCAGGGGTTCACGCGCAGCCCAGTCATGAGAGGGTTGGGCGGCTGTATGAATCACTAACGCGATCGCTTTACCATACTCCTTAAAGATTTCGGTAATTGCCTCAAAGTTGCGAATATCTACATCTAAATGACGGTATCTACCGCCTAAAGATGATTGAAGCTGTTGCCGATTCCAATCAGTAGAGGCGTCGTCTCCAAAAAAAACACGCCGCATATTATTGTCAATACCAACCACATCAAAGCCTTGACTAGCAAAGAATGCAGATGCTTCAGATCCAATTAAACCAGCCGAACCCGTAATAATAACAACGCTCACCTTTCACTCCTGCACACTATTTAGATCTAACAAAAGCTCACGTAAATGCTTAGCAAAAACCCAACTTATTTCAATCCAGAAATTTCTAGCGTTTCCTTCACGGAGGCTCGTGATAAATCACAGCAGATTTCTTCGTAGAGATGAGACAAGTATTTACCTTTAACTTCCCAATCATAAAACTCACTCACTCTTCTTCTTCCAGCTTGCCCCATGCGGATTCGCAGATCGGAATCAGTAGCCAAATGCCGCATCGCCTCAGCTAGACCCTCTACGGCTTGTTTAGGATTTATTCCAGGAACTTTGATTCCAGTCTCGGCTGTTACTTGGGTTGCAGGGCCTCCCAAATCCAAACAAATGATCGGTCTTCTTGCTGCCATGCCTTCCAGACAAACCCAGCCTCCAGAGTCATGCAGACTAGGATGAACGAGGACATGACACTCTCCTAAGAGACGCAACGTTTCATCTCGCGGCACCCTGCCCCAAAACTTGACTTGAGAACTAATCCCCAAATTCTCTGCCATCGACTGAAGTTGCTGGTGTTCAGGGCCATCGCCTAAAAGCCAATACTCAGTATCGGGTAGCTTAGCTTGAGCAAAGGCTTGCAAACTTAAGTGATAGCCTTTCCAGTGCAAATGTCTACCAATACTGATAAATCTTACGGGTGAATTGTCAGGAAGTCCGTACTCTCCTAAGCGATCAATCTCTTCTTTAGATAGCCCTGCTTCGGAATAGACTTGGACATTCTTTGCCCCCATTGATCGCACCCGTTTGGCTGTATCTTCAGTAGTTACCTGGGTTAGCTTACTTCGTTGCGCTGTTAGGCGGGCAAATGGATCTCGTTCTCCAAAGCGTTGTCCTAAGTCGCGCAAGGTTTCATAGAGCTTGGCTTTTAATTTAAAGTCTTGCCAAAAAGGTTTGGGTGCGTATTCACCACCGCCAACGGGTCCCCAAATAAAGGGGATTGGTAGCAGTGATAAGAAGCTAGGCGACCAAAACTTGACATAGGTTACATGGCGCACAAGGTCAAAGTTGACTGCTTCGTGGAGAGGTTTGGCGACGAAATACGCTTCAATCTGCCAAAGATAGTAGTGAAGTTGCAATAACCCTTGTCTACCACGCCAATCGGTTGTCCAGTTGAAGGGATCGAAGTAGATAAAATGCAGGTTTGGATTAGGATGACGAGCCAGTTCTGTTTCTACGGCTTGTCGAAAAATTGTGCGGGTAAGTACCCAAGTTTCGTGGTGCCGAGCAATTTCGCGAACCATATTCCAGCCGACTCCTTCTTCGGAGCCACTGCCCGGTTCACAAACATAAGCGGACAGTAGGATCTTCATCGGTTCAGTACCTCTTCGTAAAGCTTGAGATAATCTGAGGCAACTGCACGGACTTGAAAGTGATTTTTAACAAAAGCCTGCGATCGCTCTGACCATTGTTGTAGTAGGGCAGGTTGAGCAAAAACTTCTCGTAAACGGTCGGCAGCTGCTTGGGGATTGGGTGGTAGAACGCAGCCTAAATCATGCTCACGGAAAACTGGCGCTAAGTCAAGCGTCTCTGCGATCGCGCAAGGAATCCCTAAATACATAGCTTCAGCAATCGAAATGCCAAAAATTTCCCAACGGGACGTTTGAATATACAGGTTAGCACTCGTTAGAGCTTCCACCTTATCCGCCCCATAAACAGGGCCATGAAAATGGAGATTAGGCGAGGCATTGCTTTGCAGGGCTTCCAGTTCTTGCTGAAGTTCGGGTCTATCTTGATAGCCATAGAGATGAAATTCCGCTTCTGGTAAGTGGCGGGCAATTTCCGCCATAATATCCAGCCCTTTACGCCCGACATCAAAGCTGCCTAAATAGGCGAGGCGCTTGGTGTCTGTAGTTGTGTGCTTGTTAGATGTCTTAAAGCCGTCTAGGTGATCAGTTTCAACGGGGTTAGGAATGTGGCGAATAATCCCGGAATAGTTAGGCACCACCGCTCGAATTAACTCTTCTTCCGAGGGAATAACGATGGAGATGGCAGCCGCAGAGGCAACTCTACGCTTTTCTAACAGCCAGTTGTAAATAATTTTCTGTAAGCGCGATCGCCGAAAGTTTAGCATCCCATTCGGCGTAATGATGTAAGGGATCTTGTGCCGCCGCAGCGTCATTGCAGAGGTGGCTAAGATGGGCAGAAAAGCCCCATGCACATGCACCAGTTGCGGGGGAGAACTTTGCAACAACGGTTCTAAAACTTTTGGGTCATGAGACCAGCGACTAGCGGGAATATAAATCATTTCCACGCCAATCTGTTTAGCGTAAGCTAACTCTTCTGGCTTGGGCGGGTACTCTTCAACCACAATACTGACTTGGTGTCCTAAGCCAGCCTGTTCTTTGGCAACGCCCCAAACCGTTGTGGTAATTCCAGATGCCCGTTGTGGGGAATTTTTTGAACCGACGTGCCAGATTTTCATCTTTTGTTTTAAGTCGATGAAGGGTCAAATAG
>Ga0196963_10001773_pt1 | contig 13910 bp, 13 predicted proteins | sample S1_5metaG_FD_148600 | JGI IMG/M metagenome (GOLD analysis project Ga0196963, IMG submission 148600) | Soil microbial communities from Anza Borrego desert, Southern California, United States - S1_5 | ecosystem: Environmental > Terrestrial > Soil > Desert | place: USA: California | collected... | reverse complement strand
CAACACAGTAACCCGCTCCCGGACAATAAACGGTTACTCGTGATCTGACCGCAACACTTCGGTTATTACTCCGAGCCGCGCGAAACAGAAAACATCGCACCCCGTTCTGAAGTCGATGACTGCTTGATCTTGGTCCGGCAGTCCTCCAACGCCCGGCGAAGTCGGGCGAAACAATGAGGCCGAGCGGGTGAGACGAAACGGCCGGGCCCGGCGCCCGGAGCGGCCGCCCCGCTGCGCCCGGCCCCTACGCGGTAAGCCTATCGAATCGATGGAGAAACTCGGGAAGCGCCCGCTGACAGCACCAGCGACGAAACAACCATCCGCTTGGGAGAATACGATGGCAACTGGGACCGATGCCTCCAACAAGTCCCTGAACGGCACCGAGGGCAATGACCGGATCTTCGCCGGCCCCGGCGACGACACGATCCATGGGCTCGCCGGCGACGACCTGCTGGTCGGCGAGGACGGTAACGACGAGATCTTCGGCGGCGCCGGGCAGGACCGCATCTTCGGCGGCACCGACGACACCGAGAACGACACGCTGGGCGGGGCCGACACGCTTCACGGCGGCGACGGCAACGATGTGATCTACGGCGGCAATATGAACGACGTGATCTATGGCGGCGCCGGCGACGATTTCATCAACGGCTTCGGCGACGACGACACGCTGCACGGCGGCGCCGGCCGCGACCTCTTCCGCTTCGATGCCTTCGCCGGCATCAACCTGATCGCCGACTTCACCCAGGGCGAAGACCAGATCTTCATCCACCGCGACGACAGCCGCTCCATCGACTTCATCGGCACCCGCGCCTTCGAGCCGCGGGTGGACCGCGATGGCGACGGCATTCCCGATGGCGCGGACTACCAGGTCCGCTACAGCCACCGGAACGGCGAGACCGTCATCGAAGCCGATGAGAGCGGCGACGGCGTGGCCGACCTGACGATCCGGCTGACCGGCGAGATCGAGCTGAAGGCCGCGGACTTCCGCTTCGCGACCGACCGCAGCCAGGACACCACCCAGGGCACCGCCGGCAAGGACAGGCTCAAGGGCACGGAGGGCGCGGACAGCATCGCCGCCGGGTTGGGCGACGACACGGTCGAGGGCGGCGCCGGCAACGACCGCATCCATGGCGATCTGCCGGTCGATCCGTCCGGGGCCCGCAATGTCGGCGGCCGCGACAAGATCAAGGCCGGAGCGGGCAATGACAGCGTCGATGGCGGCGCCGGCAACGACACCCTCTATGGCGAGGCCGGCGACGACGTTCTGGTCGGCGGCGAATTCGTCCGCGCCGCCGACGGCACCTGGGAGACGCGCGGCGGCCGCGACACGCTCCATGGCGGCGATGGCAACGACCGGCTGTTCGGCGGCGGCGAGGCCGACAAGCTCCACGGCGACGCCGGCGACGACACGCTCGACGGCGGCCAGGGCTTCGACACCCTCCAGGGCGGCGCCGGCCGGGACACCTTCGCCTTCCACGGCGACGTCCAGGGCGACCTCGTCCTCGACTTCAAGCTCGGCGAGGACCGGCTGCAATTCGACGGCGCCCGGACGACGATCGACTTCATCGGCATGGCCGGGTTCGGCGCCGACCGCAACCCGGAGGGCAATATGGTCGCCCGCTATTTCCACAAGGATGGGCGGACCGTCGTAGAGGTGGACCGGAACAATGACGATGTCGCCGACGTCGTCGTCCAATTGAAGGGGGAGATCGCGCTCAGCAGCGGCAGCTTCGACCGGGGCCAGGATGTCGGTCAGAACCGCTTCGCCCCGGTCGTCGGCACCGCCAAGGGCGATACCCTCACGGGCACGGCGGCCAGCGAAACGATCCGGGCCGGCGACGGCAACGACAAGGTTCATGCCGGCGGCGGCGACGATTTCGTGGTGGGCGGTGATATCGCCGCCCATGGCGAGACCGGCGGGGGCCGCGATACGATCCACGGGGGCGACGGCAACGACGAACTCCACGGCGGCGGGGAGAGCGACCGCCTCCTTGGCGAGGCGGGCAACGACCGGCTGTACGGCGAGCTGGGCGTCGACACCCTGCAGGGCGGCAGCGGCGCCGATGTCTTCGTCTTCGCCTCCACGGCGCATTCGGGGGTCGGCGCCGGCAATCGCGATGTCGTCGAAGACTTCCAGCAGGGCGCGGACAAGCTGCTCGTCATCGGCGCGCCGACCCTCATCGGCAAGGGCGCCTTCACCGGTCAGTCGGAGAACGAGGCCCGGCATTTCCACAAGGACGGCCGGACGATCCTGCAGATCGATTTCAACGAGGACCGGACGGCCGATTTCGAGATCGAGCTGAAGGGCACCATCGCCCTCACGGCCGCCGATTTCACCACGGCCTACTGACGCCGAGACGCGCTCCCCGCCCCGGACCGAGGACGATCCGGGGCGGGCCTTCGAGGAGGGCCGGCCCGCCGGCCGGCCCGTTTCCCGGCCGCTAAGCGGCCCTGTCGCCGCGGCCGGTTCCGCCGATGCTGCAGCTCCCACATCGAGGGAGCCATAACCGTGCCGAGCCTCATCACCGAAGTCGCACCGGCCACGGCCGACGATGCCGTCGTCCATTTTTCGCGCAAATTCCGGTTCGAGACGGATTGCTGGGACGTCAGCCAGGCGATGGCCGCCGGTTCGGCGGATTTCGTGCTGCTCGACGTCCGCAGCCCCGCCCTCTACGCCGCCGGCCATGTGCCGGGAGCCCTCTCGCTGCCCCACGGCAAGATCACGGCGTCGCGGATGGCGGAGTGGCCGGAGGACACCGTCTTCGTCGTCTATTGCTCCGGTCCGCACTGCAACGGCGCCGACCGCGCCGCCCTGCGCCTGTCGCAGCTCGGCCGGCCGGTGAAGATCATGATCGGCGGGATGGTGGGCTGGGCCAGCGAGGATTTCCCCGTGGCGAGCGGCCCCGATCCCCGCGCCGCCGTGGCCTGAGCACGGCTCGGCCGACGCTTTCAACCCAACGAATGGAAATACGGATGATCAGGATTCGAACGGGCCTGCTCGCGCTCTGCGCCACCCTGGCGGCCGGAGCGGCCCATGCGGGCGCGACTCTGGATGCGATCAAGCAGAAGGGCTTCGTGCAGTGCGGCGTCAACACCGATGCCGTGCCGGGCTTCTCCGCCGCCGACAGCCAGGGCAACTGGACCGGCCTCGACGTCGACTACTGCCGCGCCGTGGCGGCGGCGGTGCTGGGCGACGGGCAGAAGGTGAAGTTCACGCCGCTGAACGCGCAGCAGCGCTTCACGGCGCTGCAGTCGGGCGAGATCGACGTCCTGTCGCGCAACACCACCTGGACCCTGACCCGCGACGGCTCGCTGGGCCTGCACTTCGTCGGCGTCACCTACTATGACGGCCAGGGCTTCATGGTGAAGAAGGAGCTGGGCCTGAAGAGCGCGACCGAGCTGGACGGCGCCGCGGTCTGCGTGCAGTCGGGCACCACCACCGAGCTGAACATGGCGGACTATTTCCGCGCCATCGGCAAGAAGTTCAGCCCCGTGGTCTTCGAAAGCCAGGAGGAGGCGGTCAGCGCCTTCTTCGGCGGCCGCTGCGACGCCTATACCGGCGACGCCTCGACCCTCGCCTCGATCCGCTCGGTCAGCGCCAAGAACCCGGACGACTACGTCATCCTGCCGGAGATCATCTCGAAGGAGCCGCTCGGCCCGTCGGTGCGCCGCGGCGACGACGAATGGTTCGCCGTCAACCGCTGGGTCCTCTACGCGCTGATCGAGGCCGAGGAGAAGGGTATCACCCAGGCCAATGTCGAGGAGATGAGGAAGAGCCAGGACCCGGTCGTCCAGCGCCTGCTGGGCACCACCGGAGAGCTGGGCTCCAAGACCCTCGGCCTGAGCAACGACTTCGCTGCCAGCGCCATCAAGGCGGTCGGCAATTACGGCGAGATCTTCGAGCGCAATGTCGGCCGGAACACCCCGCTGAAGCTCGACCGCGGCCTGAACGCCCTCTGGCACAAGGGCGGCCTGCTCTACGCCATGCCGCTGCGCTGACGGCCGGGCCGGCCGGTTCCGTCCGGCCGGCGCCAACCGGTCCCGGGGGCCGGGCGGGCGGCGCCTACCATCGACCGGCCGCCCGGGCGGCGGCAGAACCGTTGACCGAGAGGAGTTCCGATTTGGGCACGAAGACTCTTGCCGTCGCCGCGGCGACGGCGGCCGGCCTGTGGGCCACCGCCTCCCAGGCCGATATCGCCATCGCCCTGGCGGGTCCGCTGTCGGGCCCCGCGGCGACCTATGGCGAACAGACCCGCGCCGGCGTCGAGGCCGCGGTCGCCGACATCAACGCCAAGGGCGGCATCAACGGCGAGAAGCTGGTCCTGACCGTCGAGGACGACGCCTGCGACGGCAAGCAGGCGGTGGCGGTGGCGAACAAGCTCGTCAACCGCAAGGTGGTGGCGGTCATCGGCCATGTCTGCTCCGGCGCCGCCGTCGCGGCGGCCGACGTCTACGCCGATGAGGGCATCCTGATGGTGACCCCCACCGCGACGACGCCGCAGCTCACCGAGAGCGGGCTGAAGAACGTCTTCCGCGTCTGCGGCCGCGACGACCAGCAGGGCGTGGTCGCCGCGCGCGCCATCCTCGACCGCTTCAAGGGCCGGAAGGTCGCCATCCTCCACGACAAGCAGGCCTATGGCAAAGGCCTGGCCGACGCCGTGAAGGCCGAGCTGAACAAGGCGGGGGTGCAGGAGGCGCTCTATGCCAGCGTCAATGCCGGCGAGCGCGACTACACCCCGGTGGTGACCCGCCTGAAGTCCGAAGGGATCGACGTCGTCTATTACGGCGGCTACGAGACCGAATTCGGCCTCATCGTCCGCCAGGCGGCCGAGCTGAAATTCGCCCCGCAGTTCATCGGCGCGGACGGGCTGAACGGCCAGTCCTACTGGAACATCACCGGGCCGGCCGGCGAGGGCACCCTGTTCACCTTCGCCCCCGATCCCCAGGGCAAGCCCGAGGCGGCGGCGGTGGTGTAGTCGCTGAAGGCCAAGAACGTGCCGGTGGAGGGCTTCACCCTGTTCGGCTATGCCGCGACCCAGGCTTATGCCCAGGCGGCGGCCAAGGCCGGCGGCACCAAGGCGGAGGACGTGGCGGCGGCGCTGCGGTCCGGCGCCTTCGACACGGTGGTGGGCCGGCTGGAGTTCGACGAGAAGGGCGACCGCAAGAGCCCGGCCTATGTGATGTGGACCTGGAAGGACGGGAAGACGGTCGAGCTGCAATAGGCGGCCCGCCGGCGGCGGGTCCACGCCGCGGACGCCCCTCCCCCGCCGCCGGCGGGCGGAGGGGTTCGCCGTTCGGGATCGAGGGCCGGCGGCCGTCCGGTCAGAACGGGCCGCGGCCCCGGAAGCGCCGCGCCTTGTGGCGGTTGCCGCAGACGGCCATGCGGCACCAGCGCCTGCGGCCGTTCTTGCTGCGGTCGACGAAGAGGCGTCCGCATTCGGCCGCCGCGCATTCGCGGATGCGCCGGAACCAGGGGCCGGTCAGCAGCGCCACCGCGCAGTCGACGATCGGCCACAGCGCCGCCTGCTCGTCGGGTTCCTCCCGCCGGTGCCAGCGGAACCCCTCGTCGGTCTCCACCAGCGCCCGCCGGAGGGCCGCCCGCTTCGCCCACTCCTCCAGCGCCGCCAGATCGGCGGCGGGCACGGGGCGGCCCCGGGCGACTGCCGAGAACAGGCGGTGGAGATGGAGGGCGAGGCGCTCCGTCTCGGCCGGGGCGTGGCCCTCTCCGCCGCGAACGCCCGCCGCCGCGCGGCCGGCATTGGCGAAGGCCAGGCTCTCCGCCCCGGCGATGGCGACCTCGTCCTCTTCCTCCGCCTCGTCCGCCAGCCGGCGGATCGCCGCCACCGTCCGGGCCTTCGGGCCGTCGCCCCGCATTGTCAGGCCTCGGCGGCGGGCCGGTCGCAGCGGGGCGGCCGGGTCGGCGGGACCAGGTCCCGCCCCTCGCACCGCAAAGCCGGCCGCTGCGACAGGACGGCGCCGAGCGTCCGCAGGGCGCGCGACAGCGCCGGCGGCGCGGCGCCGGCCACGCCGATCACCAGCCCCTGCCCGCCGCCCGGCCCGGCCGCATAGGCGCCCAGCGGCCGCGGGGCGATGCCGCGGCGGCCGGCCTGCCGGGCCACGGACTCCTCGGCGAAGTCGGGCGACAGGTCGACGGCGAGGTGCAGCCCGGCCTCTGCGCCGCGCAGGGTCAGGATGCCGGCGAAGTCGGTGCCGATGGCCCGGATCACGGCGGCGCGCCGCGCCTCCGTCGCCACGCGCACCCGCCGCACATGGCGGGCGAAATGCCCCTCGGCGATGAAGGCGTGGAGGACGGCCTGGGCATGGGTCGCGGTGAAGCCGTCGATGAGGGCGCGGCGGGCGGCGAGGCCGCGGGCGGCATCCGGCGGCAGGACGGCGTAGGCGATGCGCAGCGCCGGGAAGAGGATGGTGTTGAAGCTGCCGATGTGGACCACCTGCCGCCCGCCGGCCTCGGCCCACAGCGTCGGCTGGCGGCCGGCGCCGAAGCGGTATTCGGCGTCGTAGTCGTCCTCGACGATCCAGCCGCCGGTGCGCCGGGACCAGTCCAGCAGGGCCGCCCGGCGGGCGGGGGACATCGCCACCGCCAGCGGGAACTGGCTGCGCGGCGTCACGAAGGCCATGGCGGCCTGCGCCCCGGCCGCGGCGTCGATGTCGAACCCCTCGGGGCCGACCGGCACCGGCAGCACCCTGGCGCCCGCCGCGGCGAGCGCGCCGCGGGCCTGCGGATAGCCCGGATCCTCCATTAGCACCGTGTCGCCGGGCCGCAGCAGGAGCCGGGCGCAGAGGTCCAGCGCCGCCAGCGTGCCGGGCAGGACCACCACCTGCTCGGCGGTGCACTCCACTCCGCGGGTCAGCCGCAGATGGTCGCGGATGGCGGCGCGCAGCGGCGGATGGCCGCCCGGCGCGGCATAGAACAGGTCGTCCATCCGCATCCGCTGCCACTGCTGGGCGGAGAGCCGCGCCCACAGATCGCGGGGGAAGAGGTCGAGCGGAGGCAGGTTCGGGTGGAGCGGCTGGGCGCTCGGCCAGGCGGAGGCCGGCTGCGGCGGCGCGTCCGGGCGGCGGTCCGGCTCCTCCGGCAGGATCGCGGCGACGAAGGTGCCGGAGCCCGGCCGGGTCTCCAGGAAGCCCTCGGCCACCAAGCTTTCGATCGCCGCCAGGATGGTGTTGCGCGACACGCCCAGCTCGGCCGCCAGCATGCGGCTGGAGGCGAGGCGGCTGCCGCGCGGCAGGGCGCCGTCGAGGATCAGCCGCTCCAGCCGCCCGCGGATGCGCTCGAACAGCGGCCCCTTGCCACCCGGCAGGGCCGGCGCGAAGCCGAACAGGGTGCCGCTCGGTGCCTTGGCCATGGTCGCCTCGCCTCCCATCGCGGCCCGCGCCGCGCCGGACGCATATTGGCGGTGACGCCGTTTGGCATCCACGTCATACTCCCCTCGATTTCTGCCAGCTGCAGCCGGAGATTCCATGGCCGGACCCGCCGCCCCGCGGCTCGTCGTCCTCGTCGCCTTCGACGATGTGCAGCACCTGGACGTCTCGGGCCCGGCCGACGTCTTCAGCCAAGCCGAGGAGCTGGCCGCGGCGGCGGGGGCGCCGGGCCGCTACCGGATCGCGCTGGTCTCGCCCGGCGGCGGGGCCGTGCGGACCTCGTCCGGGCTGATGCTGCTGACGGAGGGGCTGGCCGCGTTCTCCGGCCGGCGCGACCGCATCGACACCCTGATCGTCGCCGGCGGCGGCGGGGTCGACCGGATCGCCGCGGACGGGGCGGCGATCGGCCTGCTGCGCGCCCTGGCCGGCCGGGCGCGGCGGGTCTGCTCGGTCTGCACCGGCGCCTTCGCCCTGGCGGCGATGGGGGTGCTGGACGGGCGGCGCGCGGCGACTCATTGGCGCCATTGCGACCGGCTGCGTTCGTGCCATCCCAATGTCCGGGTCGAGGCGGAGCCGATCTTCATCCGCGACGGCGACGTCTGGACCTCGGCCGGGGTGACGGCCGGCATCGACCTCGCCCTCGCCCTGGTGGCGGACGATCTCGGCCGTGCGGTGGCGATGGAGGCGGCGCGGCGCCTCGTGGTCTTCCTCAAGCGGCCGGGCGACCAGGCGCAATTCAGCGCGCCGCTCTCGGTGCAGCTCGCGACCGCCGCCCGGGGCGCGGACGGCCGGCTGGCGGCCCTCCAGGCTTGGATGGCCGAGCATCTGGCCGAGGATCTGCGGGTGGAGCGCCTGGCCGAGCAGGCGGGCATGAGCGCGCGCACCTTCGCCCGCGCCTTCGCCCGGCAGGTCGGGCTGACGCCGGCGCGGGCGGTCGAGCTGATGCGGCTGGAGGCCGCCCGCCGCGCCCTGGAGGAGGGCGCGGCGGACATCAAGCAGGTCGCGGCGCAGACCGGCTTCGGCGACGAGGAGCGGATGCGCCGCGCCTTCATCCGCCAGCTCGGCGTGCCGCCCACCGACTACCGCCGGCGCTTCTCGGCCTGATGCGGCCGCCCGGTCAGGCCCGCTTCTCGCGCCACCCGAAGGGCCCGGCGCGGTCGTAGAGCCAGGGGTACTGGCTGACCATGCGGCGGGCGAGCGTGGCGCGGTAGGCGGCGTAGGCGATGGCGAAGATCACCGCCAGCGACACCAGCGTGCCGGCCAGGTGCAGCAGCGGCGCGCCGAACAGGGCGAAGTCGAGGAAGCGGTTGCCCAGCGCCAGCAGCACCGCGTAGGCGAAGACCCGGCCGGGGCCGCGCCAGGCGCTGCCCATCGCCTGGCCGGTCAGCACCGCGAAGCCGCCGAACAGCACCACCGTCATGCCCAGGAACACCGGCACGCTCGTGCCCAGGATCGTCTCCATGCTCAGTGCCCCCCCTCCAGATAGGCCGCCCGCACCTCCGGGTTGGCCAAGAGCTCCCGCCCCGGCCCGGTCATGGTGATCCGCCCGTTGACCAGCACGTAGCCGCGGTGCGCCAGCTTCAGCGCGTGGTAGGCGTTCTGCTCCACCAGGAACACCGTCATGCCCCGCTCGCGGTTGAGCGTCTCCACCACCTCGAAGATCTGCCGCACGATCAGCGGCGCCAGCCCCAGCGACGGCTCGTCGAGCAGCAGCAGCTTGGGCTCGCTCATCAGCGCCCGGGCGATGGCCAGCATCTGCTGCTCGCCGCCCGACAGCGTGCCGCCGCGCTGCGACTGGCGCTCCTTCAGCCGCGGGAACATGGTGAAGGCCAGGTCGAGGTTGCGGTCGAAGCGGCCGGGGTCGTTGGTCAGCGCCCCGAGCTGCAGGTTCTCCATCACCGTCATGCGCGGGAAGATGCGCCGGCCCTCGGGCGAGCAGGCGATGCCGCGGCGCACGATGGCGTGGGTCGGCAGGTTGGTCAGGTCCTCCCCGCCGTAGGACACCGTGCCGCGCCGCGCCTTGACCGCGCCGCAGATGGTCATCAGCAGGGTCGACTTGCCGGCGCCGTTGGCGCCGATCAGCGAGATGATCTCGCCCTGCCCGACCTCGATGTCGACGCCGCGCAGCGCCTCGATGTTGCCGTAGAAGGTGTGGACGCCGGAGATCTTCAGCATCACGCCTGTCCTCCCTGCAGGTCGGCCGCCACCTCGGGGGGCAGGTCCTCCTCCTCGGGCTCGCCGAGATAGGCCTTGATCACGGTGGGGTCGTTGCGCACCTGCTCCGGCGGGCCGTCGGCGATCTTGCGCCCGTAGTCCAGCACCACGACGTGGTCCGAGATCCTCATCACCACGCTCATGTCGTGCTCGATCAGCAGCACGCCGATGCGCTCGCGGTCGCGGATGCCGATCAGCAGCTCGTTGAGCTCGGCCGATTCGCGCGGGTTGAGCCCGGCGGCCGGCTCGTCCAGGCACAGCATCACCGGCTCGGTGCACATGGCGCGGGCGATCTCCAGGCGGCGCTGGTCGCCGTAGGGCAGGTTGCCCGCCTCCCAATCGGCGCGGGCCGACAGCCCGGTGCGGTCGAGCCAATAGGCCGCCCGCTCCAGCGCCGCGCGCTCGGCCCGGCGGTAGGCCGGCAGGCCGAACAGGCCGGAGACGGAGTAGAACGAGGCGGCCATCAGGCGGTTGTGCTGGGCCACCATCAGGTTCTCCAGCACCGTCATGCGCGGGAACAGCCGGATGTTCTGGAAGGTGCGGGCCACGCCGGCGCGGCGGGCGATGCGGTAGGCCTCCATGCGCTCCAGCAGGTGCTCGCCCCGCGCCCCGCGCAGGGTCAGGCGCCCGGCGGTGGGGCGGTAGAAGCCGGTCAGGCAGTTGAACACCGTGGTCTTGCCGGCGCCGTTGGGGCCGATCACCGCGGTGATCTGCCGGTCCTGCGCGGCGAAGGACACGTCGTTGACCGCCACCAGCCCGCCGAAGCGCATGGTGAGGTGCTCCACCGTCAGCAGCGGCGCGGCGGCGGGGGCGGCAGAGGCGTGGGTGTGGGCGAGGGTGTGGGCGTGGGACATCACGCGGCCCTCCCGGCGGGGCGGGCCAAGTCGGCGGGCAGCCGCACCGAGGGCTCGCGGTGCGAGATCAGCCCGCGCGGGCGCCACACCATGATCGCCACCATGGCGATGCCGAAGACCAGCATGCGGTACTCCTCGAACTCGCGGAACACCTCGGGCAGGCCGATCACCAGCACGGCGGCGATGACGATGCCCCACAGGCTGCCCATGCCGCCGAGCACGACGATGGCCAGGATGATCGCGCTCTCGATGAAGGTGAAGGATTCCGGGCTGATGAAGCCCTGGCGGGTGGCGAAGAAGCTGCCGGCGAAGCCGCCGAACATGCCGGCGATGGCGAAGGCGGCCAGCTTGAGCGCGGTGCGGTCGATGCCCAGCGAGGCGCAGGCGATGTCGTCCTCGCGCAGCGCCTCCCAGGCCCGGCCCAGCGGCAGGCGGCGGATGCGCAGGGTGAAGAGGCACACCAGCAGCGCCAGGATCAGGATCAGGTAGTAGAGGAAGACGATGCGGTGGCTGGTGCTGAAGTCGAGGCCGAAGAGCTGGTGGAAGGCGGTGACGCCCTCGCCGGGATTGCGCTCGAACGGGTAGCCGAAGAAGCTCGGCCGCGGGATGCCGCTGATGCCGTTCGGGCCGCCGGTGAACCACCACCAGTTGATCAGCACGATGCGGATGATCTCGCCCAGCCCCAGCGTGACGATGGCGAAGTAGTCGCCGCGCAGGCGCAGCACGGGGAAGCCGAGCAGCACGCCCCAGATGGCGGCCAGCACGCCGGCCAGCGGCAGGCACAGCCAGAAGCTGAAGCCGAAGTACTGGGCCAGCAGGGCGTAGGAATAGGCCCCCAGGGCGTAGAAGGCCACGTAGCCGAGGTCGAGCAGGCCGGCGTAGCCCACCACGATGTTGAGGCCCCAGCCGAGCATGATGTAGGTCACCACCAGGGTGGCGATGTCGAGGTGCAGGCGCTCGACGCCGGGCACCAGCGGGAAGAACAGCGCCAGGGCGATGCCCGCCAGGCCCAGGAACGGGCTGATGCGGGCCATGGCGCGGGCGGCGGCGCCGGGGCCCTCGGCCCTGGGGGCCTTGGCGCGCAGGGCCAGCCAGGCGCGCAGGGCCAGGGCCAGGCCGCCCGCCAGGGCCACCAGGCCGAGGTTGCGCGCCTCGCCGGCGGCGAGCAGGGCGGCGGCGAGGCCGGCGGCGGCGGCGGCCAGCGCGGCGGCGAGCACCGGGGCGGCGCGGCCGGCGGTGACGAGGGCCAGCGCGAAGCGGCCCAGCGCCACCAGGGCGACGACGGCGGCCATCAGCTCCCAGCGGGTGCCGATGGTCAGGCCGGTGGGGTTGTCGACGGTGCGCAGGCCGATGAGCGGCAGGGCGAGGGCGGCGGCGATGAGGGCGGCGATGCCGGCCTCGCGCAGGGCGTGGGCGAGCGCGCCCGGCGGGGCCGCGGCCCCGGCGTGGATGTGTTGGGCGGTCATGGCCTTAGACCTTCTCGATCTCGGGTCGGCCGAGCAGGCCGGAGGGTCTGAAGATGAGGACCAGGACGAGGATGCCGAAGACGGCGACGTCCTTGTACTCGATGGAGAAGAAGGCCGACCAGAAGGTCTCGATCAGGCCGATCAGCAGGCCGCCGAGCATGGCGCCGGGCAGGGAGCCGATGCCGCCGAGGACGGCGGCGGTGAAGGCCTTGACGCCGGCCAGGAAGCCGATGAAGAAGTCGATGACGCCGTAGTACATGGTGACCATGACGCCGGCGACGGCGGCCAGCGCGGCGCCGATGACGAAGGTCATGGAGATCGTGCGGTCGACGTTGACGCCGAGCAGGCCGGCCATGGTCTTGTCCTGCTCGCAGGCGCGCTGGGAGCGGCCGAGCGGGGTCTTGGTGATGAGCCAGGTGAAGCCGGCCATGAGGGCGACGGTGAGCAGGATGATGATGATCTGCAGGTAGCTGATGCCGACGGTGAAGGTCGGGGTCTCGGCCAGGGTGAAGCCGCCCTGGACGACGGGCTGGACGGCCTTGATGCGGGCGCCCTGGAGGATCTGGACGTAGTTCTGCAGGAAGATCGACATGCCGATGGCGGAGATGAGGGGCGCCAGGCGGAAGGAGCCGCGCAGGGGCCTGTAGGCGATGCGCTCGATGGTCCAGCCGTAGATGGCGGTGAAGAGCATGGCGACGATCAGCACGATCATCACCGCGACCACCACCCCGGCGCCGCCGAGCATGCCGGTGCCGCCCAGGATGGTGAAGCTGATCACCGCCATGAAGGCGCCGATCATGTAGACCTCGCCATGGGCGAAGTTGATCATGCCGATGATGCCGTACACCATCGTGTAGCCGATCGCGATCAGCCCGTAGATCGCCCCGAGCGTCAGACCGTTGATCAGCTGTTGGAGAAGGACGTCCGCAGTCACATGAGCTCTCCCTTGTCCGCCTCGGCCCCTTCGAGGGGGCGGGCGCCCGTTATTCTTGTCCCCTTCAGGCGGCGGCGCGCAGCGTGCCGAGGAAGCCGCCGATCTCCTGCGCCAGCGAGCGCGCCTCGCCGCTCAGCACGCGGCTGACATCCGCGACCCGCCCCGCCGCCTGGCCCGAATCCCGGGTGGCGACGGAGAGGGCGCCGATGGTCTCGCCCACGGCATTGCTGCCCGAGGCGGCCTCGGCGACCGCCCGGGCGATCTCCCGCGTGGCGGCGTTCTGCTGCTCGACGGCCGAGGCGATGCGCGCGGCGATGGCGTTCACCTGGTCGATGGTGGCGCCGATGGCGTCGATGGCCGCCACCACCTCGCCGCTCACGCCCTGGATCGCGCCGACCTGCGCCGCGATCTCCTCCGTCGCCTTGCCGGTCTGCGTCGCCAGCACCTTCACCTCCGAGGCGACCACGGCGAAGCCCTTGCCGGCCTCCCCGGCGCGCGCCGCCTCGATGGTGGCGTTGAGCGCCAGCAGGTTGGTCTGGCTGGCGATGTCGTTGATGAGGCTCACCACTTGGCCGATCCGCCCGGCCGCGTCGGCCAGGCCGCCGACCGTGCGGTTGGTGCGGGCCGCCTCCTCCGCCGCCTGGCCGGCCACCTTTGCCGACAGCACGACCTGGCTGCCGATCTCGCCGATGGCGGCGGCGAGCTGGTCGGCGGCGGTCGCCACCGTCTGGACATGGCTCGAGGTCTCGCGCGCGCCCTCCGCCGCCGCGGCGGCCTGGCGGGCGGTCGCCTCGGCGATGGCGCGCATGCCCTCGGCCGTCGATTCCATGTCGCGCACCGCATCGGCGACCGCCTTGGCGACCGATCCGGTGTCGCGCTCGAACCGGGCGGCGAAGGCCAGCAGCTCCTCCCGCCGCTCGGCCGCCATCCGCCGCGCCTCGGCCTCGCGCTCCGCCTGCAGCCGGACCATCGCCGCGGCATTGGCGCGGAAGACCGCCAGGGCCGAGGCCATGGCGCCGATCTCGTCGCGCCGCCCCTCGCCCGGCACCGGCCGGTCGA
>Ga0196963_10001772_pt1 | contig 13915 bp, 10 predicted proteins | sample S1_5metaG_FD_148600 | JGI IMG/M metagenome (GOLD analysis project Ga0196963, IMG submission 148600) | Soil microbial communities from Anza Borrego desert, Southern California, United States - S1_5 | ecosystem: Environmental > Terrestrial > Soil > Desert | place: USA: California | collected... | reverse complement strand
TGAACGTGCCGTCCTTCTCGCCCCACCCGGCGGCGGGGAGCACGACGTCGGCCAGCAGCGCGGTCTCGGTGGTCGCGTACATGTCCTGCACGACGAGCAGCTCGAGGCGGTCCCGCACCTGGTCGAGGAACCCGCGGTCCACCCACGAGTGCGCCGTGTTGGTGGCCACGACCCACAGCGCCTTGATCGTGCCCCGGTGCACGCGCTCGATGATCTGGTCGTAGGCGAGGCTCGGTCGCGACGGCACCCGCGCCTCGTCCACGCCGAGCACACGAGCCACCTCGGCCCGGTCCGCCGCCGAGGTGAACGACCGCCCGCCGAACAGCGACGCCGTGTTCGAGAACAGCCGCGACCCCATCGCGTTGCACTGGCCCGTGATCGAGTTCGCGCCGGTGCCCGGACGCCCGATGTTCCCCGTGAGCAGCGCCAGGTCGATGATCGCCTGCGCCGTCCGCGTCGCCTCGTGGCCCTGGTTCACGCCCATCGTCCACCAGAACGACGCCGCCGACGCGCGCCCGATCAGTCGGGCCAGCGCCTCCAGCTCGGCCTCGGACACACCGGTCGCCGCCGACACCACCGCGGGCGTGAACGACGCCACGTGCGCCACGTACTCCCCGAAGCCGACCGTCGACGCGTCGACGAACGCCCGGTCGACGAAGCCGTCCCGCACGAGCAGGTGACCCAGTCCGTACAGCAGGACGAGGTCCGACTTGGGTTGCAGCGCGACGTGGTGCGTGGCCGCCATCGCCGTCTCCGTGCGTCGGGGGTCGACGACGACGACGGCCGGCGAGCGTCGGTTGCGCCGCAGTCGCTCCCACAGGATCGGGTGGGCGATGGCGAGGTTCGACCCGATGAGCACGACCACGTCGGACTCCTCGAGGTCGGCATACGTGTACGGCGGCGCGTCGAAGCCGAAGGACTCCTTGTACGCCGTCACCGACGTCGCCATGCACTGCCGCGTGTTCCCGTCGCCGTGCACGATGCCCATGCCGAGCTTGGCCACCGCGCCCAGGAGCGCCAGCTCCTCGGTCGGCAGCTGGCCGGTCCCGAGCCACGCCACCGCGTCGGCCCCGTGCGCGGCCTGCACCGACTTGAAGCCATCGCACACCGCGTGCAGCGCCGTCGACCAGTCGACCGGGCGGAGCCGACCGTCGCGCCGCACCAGCGGCACCGTCGCGCGATCCGACGCCCCCAGTGGCGTCAGCGCCTCCCAGCCCTTCGGGCACGCGCTCCCGAGGTTCACCGGGTACTCGGCCGACGGCCGGATCGTCGACGGCGCGCCGGCTCGCAGGTGCACGTCGAGCGAGCAGCCCGTCGAGCAGAAGCCGCACACCGAGGAGACGACGACGTCGGGCGCGCCGGTGCGGACGAGCTGCCGCGTCAGCGGGCCGTCACGGGCGACGAGCTTCACCGGCGACCGCCCGGCATGCGCGGCGCCGCCGATGCGGTGAAGAGCAGCGTGCGGTCCACGTACTCGCTGACGAGGAGCGCCGCCAGACCCACCACCGGCGCGGCGAGGGCCACCGCCGCCAGCGGCAGCAGGAGCAGCCGCGCCTGCAGGCGCGGTCGCAGATCACCGAGCAGCAGCGCTGCCGTTCGTCCCAGCTCGGTGCCGGCGCGGCGCCGGTGCCACAGCGGCGCCACCGTCGTCACCGCCATGAGCGCCACGACGGCGACGAGCGCGACGTGCCCGGCGATCGCCAGCGCGAACCCGGCGACGCCGAGACCGAACCGCACCGACAGGCGCGGCAGCGACCACCACCGCCGGCCGGTAGCGGCGTAGATGGCCGCCGAGCAGAGGACGCCGGCGACGCCGGAGCCCACCGTCGCCGCCGCAACCGGTGCCGGCACCTGCCCGCCGACCGAGAGCACGAGCGCCTGCAGTGCAGCGAGCGCGGTGAACAGCGAGAAGGCGATGATCTCGCGTGAGACCCACGAGTGCCGCAGGCCGATCACGGCCTTCCACGCCAGGTGCGGTCGCCCGAGATGGGCGAGGCTCGAGCCGAGCGCCGCCAGGGCGGCGACGAGCGTCACCGCCGCCGACCCCGGCGCGCCGATGGCGGCGCCGACCGCGAGCTGGCTCAGCACGAGCATCAGCGCGAGCGGATCGTGTCCGGCCGCCGGGCGCACCTCGAAGTGGTCGGCGGGGAGCGCGTCGGGCACCGGACGCGAGGAGCGGTACGCGGTCGTCGGGGTCGTCAGCGCCGGCGACGGTGTCGCCGGCAGGGTCCACGCCGGCGGCGCCGACCGATCGACGACGGTCACCCTGATGGCATCGCTCGGGCAGCCCTGGGCGCATGCCGGTTCCTCGCCGACGGCGAGACGCGGCGCGCACAGGTCGCACTTGCGCACGATCCCGAGCCGCTTGTTGAACTTCGGCACCTCGTACGGACACGTGAGCGTGCAGTACCGGCATCCGATGCACTGGTCGTCGAGGTGGTGCACGATCCCGGTGATCGGGTCCTTCTCGTAGGCGTCGACCGGGCACCCCGCCATGCAGCCGGGCTCGACGCAGTGGTGGCACGCGTGCGTGACCGTCTGCTGGTACGGCTCGGCGGTGCCGACCAGCAGCCCGACGGCGCGCCACGACTCGTCGGGGTCGAGGCCGTTCATCGTGTGACACGCGGTCACGCACGCCTTGCAGCCCGTGCACGCATCGAGGTCGACCTCGAACGCGTACTGCTGGCCGACACCGGGCAGCAGCGAGAAGTAGGGGCCCGACGTCGGCACCCGGCCGTCGTCGTGGCGCGCCGAGAACCGGTCGACGGCCGTCAGCACGACACCTCGACCCAGCCGTCGGCGACCCGCGTGCGGAACACCGGGACGCGCACCGACTCGTCGTCGACGCACACGCCGGTCCGCAGGTCGAAGCGCTGCTTGTACACCGGGGAGGCGACGGTCACGACGTCACCCTTCGAGCCGACGATCCCGCGCGAGAGCACGTTGGCACCGCTGAACGGATCGCGGTTCCCGATGGCGCACAGCTCACCGGTCGGCAGCAGGAAGATCGCGACCTGCCGGTCCTCGACGAGGGCGGCGACGCCTCGCCCGGGTATCAGCAGGTCGGCACGGCACACGCGGGTCATGCCGGCAGCCGCTGGCCGCGCTCGCGGATGTAGACGAGCGTGGGATCGGGCTCGTCGCTGTTGACGAAGGTGCGGAAGCGGCCGAGCAGCTCGGGCGACTCGAGCGCGCCCCGCCACTCGCATGCGTACGTCTCGACGTGACGGGCCATCTGCTCGTCGAGCTCGGCGCCGATGCCGAGCACGTCGTCGACGATCACCCGCCGCAGGTGGTCGATGCCGCCGACGAGCTTGTTGAACCACGTCGCCGTGCGCTCGAGCCGGTCGGCGGTGCGCACGTAGAACATGAGGAACCGGTCGATGTACCGAACGAGCGTCTCGTCGTCGACGTCGGTCGCGAACAGCACCGCGTGCTGCGGGCGAGCACCGCCGTTGCCGGCGACGTACAGGTTCCACCCGGTCTCGGTGGCGATGACGCCGACGTCCTTGCCCTGGGCCTCGGCGCACTCGCGGGTGCAGCCCGAGACCGCCATCTTGATCTTGTGCGGCGCCCGCAACCCGCGGTAGCGGAGCTCGAGGGCGATGGCCATGGCCACCGAGTCCTGCACGCCGTAGCGGCACCACGTCGATCCCACGCACGACTTCACCGTGCGCAGTGCCTTGCCGTAGGCGTGGCCCGACTCCATCCCGGCGTCGATGAGTCGCTGCCAGATGTGGGGGAGCTGGTGCACCTGCGCGCCGAACAGGTCGATGCGCTGGCCGCCGGTGATCTTCGTGTACAGGTCGAAGTCACGGGCGACCTCACCGATGGCGATCAGCTGGGCCGGTGTGATCTCGCCGCCTGGCACCCGCGGGACGACCGAGTACGTGCCGTCCCTCTGGAGGTTGGCGAGGAAGTGGTCGTTGGTGTCCTGCAGCGCCGCCTGCTCGCCCCGGAGGATGTGCCCGCCGCCGAGCGACGCCAGCATCGACGCCACCGCCGGCTTGCAGATCTCGCAGCCGAGGCCGGTGCCGTGCCGTCCCAGGAGCTCGGAGAACGAGGCGATGCCCTCGAGCCGCACGAGGTCGAAGAGCTCCTGCCGGCTGTGGGTGAAGTGCTCGCACAGCCGGTCGTCGACGACGATGCCGGCGGTGGCGAGCTCGGTGTTCAGCAGCTCGGTCACCATCGGCACGCACCCGCCGCAGCCGGTCCCGACCGATGTGCAGCGCTTCAGCCCGGCCACGTCGTGACAGCCCTCGGCGATCGCCGCCCGGACCGCGCCCTTGCTCACGTTGTTGCACGAGCACACCTGGGCGCTGTCGGGCATGGCGCCCACACCGCCGCTCGCGGCCGGCGCGGCGCTCGGGGCGACGAGGCCGCCGATCGCGCTCGGCGTCGGGAGGTCGCCGCGAGCCATCGCCGCCAGCCCGTCGTAGCCACTCGCGTCGCCGACGAGGACGCCGCCGACGACGCGCCGCTCGTCGGCATCCACGAACACGCGCCGGTGGACGCCCGCGATGCGATCGGTGAACGCGACCGACTCGTGGTCCGCGCTCGTGTCACCGAAGCTGGCGACCTCGACGCCGAGCAGCTTCAGCTTCGTCGACAGGTCGCCGCCGGTGAACACCGCGTCGCCGACGCCGGTCAGCCGGTCGGCGACGACGCGGGCCATCTGGTAGCCGGGACCGACGAGGCCCCAGGTGCGACCGGCGACGTGGGCGCACTCGCCGATCGCCCAGATGTGCGGATCCTCGGTGCGGCACGCGTCGTCGACGACGACGCCACCCCGGTCGGCGACGGCCAGGCCGCACGACCGGGCCAGCTCGTCCCGGGGGCGGATGCCGGCGGAGAACACCACGAGGTCGGCCTCCACCCGGCGCCCGCCGTCGGCGACCAGGGCGAGCACCTGGCCGCGGTCGCCGCGCTCGATCGAGCTGGTGGCGAAGTCGGTGTGGACCTCGACGCCGAGATCCTCGACGTGCCGGCGCAGCACCTCACCGCCGAGCTCGTCGACCTGCACGGGCATGAGGCGGGTGGCGAACTCGACGACGGCGGTGTCGAGCCCGAGGGTGCGCAGGGCGCTGGCCGCCTCGAGGCCCAGCAGCCCACCCCCCACGACGGCGCCGCGGCGGCAGCCCGCGGCGAACTCGGCGATCGCCTCGAGATCGTCGATCGTCCGGTAGACGAAGCACCCCTCGGCGTCGCGCCCGTCGATCGGCGGGACGAAGGGGTATGACCCGGTGGCGAGGACGAGCTCGTCGTAGGTGTGCTCGCGGCCGTCGTCGGTGGTCACGACGCGGCGCTCGCGATCGATCTCGGTGATGCGCGTGCCGGTGACGAGGGCGAGGCCCGGCTGGGAGAAGAAGCCGTCGGGCACGAGCGAGAGGTCGGCCGCGCCGGCACCGTCGAAGAACGCACTGAGGTGCACGCGGTCGTAGGCCGGGCGTGGCTCCTCGCCGATCACGACGATGCGGTGCCGCTCGAGGGCGCCGCGGGCGACGAGGAGGTCGACGAGCTTGTGGCCGACCATGCCGTGGCCGGCGACGACGATCGTGCGGCGAGAGGTCATCGCCGACGAGTGAATCGAGCGGGCGTGTAGCGGGCGTTGCTCGCTCGTCAACGTCGTGCGACGGCGATCGCATGAGCACGGTGGTGGCCTCGTGCGGAGCCCGTAACACGCACTTCACGGTCCGGCAATCGCGGTGTCGACTCGGTTCGATCGAGTGGGCCCCATGCGACGTTGGATCGACGAGTGGCATCCCGATGACGAGGCGTTCTGGGCCGCGACCGGCGCGCGGGTCGCGCGCCGGAACCTGTTGTGGTCGATGGTCGCCGAGCACATCGGCTTCTGCGTGTGGGTGCTGTGGACCATCGTCGTGCTGCACCTCGACGAGGCCGGCATCGCGCTGTCGGTGTCGGAGCTCTTCCTCCTCACCCTGGTGCCGAACCTCGTCGGCTCGCTGCTGCGGATCCCGTACACGTTCGCGGTGCCGCGCTTCGGCGGTCGGGCGTGGACGGTCGTGAGCGCGTCGCTGCTCCTGGTCCCGACCCTGCTCCTCGCGCTCGTGGTGCCCAGCGGCTGGCTCTCGTCGCAGACCGACGGGGTCCAGCTCTGGGTGCTGGTGCTGTGCGCGGCAGCAGCGGGCGTGGGTGGCGGGAACTTCTCGTCGTCCATGGCCAACATCTCGTTCTTCTATCCGGAGCGGAAGAAGGGCTTCGCCCTCGGCCTCAACGCCGCCGGGGGCAACCTGGGCGTGGCCGTGGCGCAGCTCGTCGTCCCCGTCGCGATCGCGGTGGATCTCGCGTACGCCGGCTGGATGTGGGTGCCGCTCATCGTGCTGGCGATGGCGGGCGCCTGGCGCTTCATGGACAGCCTCACGGAAGCAAAGGCCGACAAGTCGTCGTATGTGCGAGCGCTGGCCAACGGGCAGACGTGGGTGCTCTCGTTCCTCTACGTCGGGACGTTCGGCTCGTTCATCGGCTTCTCGTTCGCGCTGCCGCTCGTCATCAAGACCACGTTCCCGGAGATCCAGGCATCCGTCGGGTTCCTCGGGGCGCTGCTGGGCTCGGTGTTCCGGCCCGCCGGTGGCTGGCTCGCCGACCGCTTCGGTGGCGCCCGGGTGACGATGACGGTGTTCGGCGGCATGGCCCTCGGCACGACGGCGGCGATGGTCGGCGTGCGCGACCACCACTTCGGGCTGTTCTTCGCCTCGTTCATGGTGGTGTTCGCGATGTCGGGCATCGGCAACGGCTCGACCTACAAGATGATCCCGTCGATCTTCGCCACCGTCGGCCGGCGCGAGGCGATGACGACGGGATCGGAGCCGTCGGCGACGGCGGTCGAGTACAAGCGGCGGGCCGCGGCCGTGATCGGCATCGCCGGTGCCATCGGCGCGTTCGGCGGCGTGCTCATCCAGGTCGTGCTCCGGCAGGCGAGCCTCGGCGCCGCCGGTGACCCCGAGTGGTCCGTGCCGGCGTTCCAGGTGTTCCTCGGCTCGTACGCGGCGTTCGCGGCGGTGACGTGGGCGGTGTACCTCCGTCGAGCATCGGCGTACGCGCCGGCGAAGCTGCTCGCGCCCGCGTAGCGAGCGCTCACGTGCGGGCAACATCGGCGAAACACGGGTTCGCGACAGTGCGACGGTGAGCATCCCCCCGCTCGCCGGCTTCGTGGTCGCGGTCACCGCCGATCGGCGCGCCGAGGAGCAGACGCTGCTCCTCCAGCGGCGCGGCGCCGAGGTCGTGCACGCACCCGCGGTGCGGACGCTCCCGATCGTCGACGGCGACCAGCTGGCGGCCAGGATCGAGGACCTCATCGCCCGGCCGCCCGACGTGCTGGTGCTCCTGACGGGCATCGGGACTCGCAGCCTGTTCGCGGCGGCCGAGGGACTGGGGCTCGACGCTGCGCTGGCCGACGCGTTGGCCGGGTCGCGGATCGTGGCTCGGGGACCGAAGGCGACAGGAGCGGCGACGACGGTCGGTCTGCAGGTCGCGTGGTCGGCGGCGTCGGAGCGGTCGGACGAGATCCTCCGGCACCTGGCGGCGGACGCCCGGGCGGGCGCACGCGTCGCCGTGCAGCGCGACGGGCAGCGCGCGCCATCCTTCGCTGACTCGCTCGCCGCTCTCGGCGCCGATGCCGTCGACGTCCCCGTCTACCGGTGGGAGCTGCCGCTCGACACCCGACCGGCGCTGCGGCTCGTGCAGTCGGTCGTCGACCGCTCCGTCGATGCGGTGACGTTCACGAGCAAGCCGGCGCTGTGCCACCTCGTCGAGCTCGCCGCCGGGGCCGGTCTCGACGACGCGCTCGTGGTCGCCCTCTCGACCGACGTCGTGCCCGTTTGCATCGGCCCGGTGTGCGCGGAGACGGCGGCGTCGCTCGGCATCACCGACGTGGTGGTGCCGGCCAGGGCGCGGCTCGGGGCGATGGTGCTGTCGCTTGCCGCGGTGCTCGGTGCGCGGTCGCGGACGATCGCCACCGCGCCCGCGGAGGTGACGCTCCAGGGCCGGGCGCTGTTCGTCGACGGCGTCGCGTCGCCCCTCGGCGGGCGCGAGCGCGCCGTGCTCACGCTGCTCGCCGACGCCGAGGGTGCCGTCGTGCCGAAGTCCCGACTGCTGCGCGACGTGTGGGGACCCGACTTCGACGACGACCACGCCGTGGAGGTCGCCGTCGGCCGTCTGCGCCGCGCCCTCGGACCCGCCGGCGGCGCGGTCGAGACCGTCGCCCGCCGCGGCTATCGCCTGGGTTCGTGCCCTACGCCACGTCCTGCAGCTGCAGGCGCCGTGACGTGAAGTAGATCGCCACCAGCCCGGCGAGCACCGGGACGAGGACACCGGTCGACATCGTCGACTCCCACATGCTCCGGGGGCCATCCGCGAGTCGGGAGAGGACCGACACGGTGTGCGAGCGGATGGACAGAGCCTCGGTGCCGTCGCCGGCGCGGGCGATGAAGCCCTCCCACACGAGGATGTAGGCGAGACCCCACGGCATGGCGCGCTTGATGCGCAGGCCGAGCCAGGTGAACAGGCCGCCGTAGCCGACGACGGCGATGGCGCACGCGGCCATCGTCCCGGTGACGAGCTCACCACCACCGCCGGTCAGGGCCGCCGCGATCGCCAGCGGCACGACGACGATCGGCAGCGCGACGGTGAGCGCGGCGGCCGTGGCCGCCGTCGCCAGCTGCCACCGCGCCACCGGTCGGAGCCACAGGTAGACGAGGGTGCCGTCCTCGTTCGGGTCGCCGAGCACCGCCGAGGACAGCACGAGCGTCACCACCGGTGCGATCAGCGCCAGGCCGAGGTTGGCCACCATCGTGGTGCCGTCGTCGAGCGGGTCGGCGGTGTCGGACATGCCGATGGCCCAGCCGACGACGACGGCGAGCATCCCGAGCGCGAGCAGGCCGACCACGCGGCCCCGCGACGCCAGGTTCGACAGGAACAGGCGATAGAGCGTGCTCATCGTCCCACCAGGTACCGGAACACCGACTCGAGGTCGTCGTCGAGCGGCACGACCTCGAACAGGTGCGCCTTGGCCGCCTTCGCCGCCGGCGCCACCGCGAGCCGCAGCGCCGACGCGTCGACGGTGTCGACCACGACGATCTCGTCGCCCTCGACGCGGGCGCCCATGACCGAGCGCGACGTCAGCAGCGCACCGGCGAGATCGTGCGGCCTGTCGGTGCGCACGCGCACGCGGTGCGGGCGGTCGTCCATGAGCTCGCGGATGTCGTGGAAGTCGCCCTCGGCCGCCATCCGCCCGTTCGACAGCACGAGCACGCGCGACCCGAAGCGCTCGACCTCGTCGAGGACGTGGCTCGACACGAGCACGCACCGGCCCTCGTCGCCGAGCCGCCGGAACAGGTTGATGAGGTGCAGCCGCTGGCGCGGGTCGAGGCCCTCGAGCGGCTCGTCGAGGACGACGACCTCGGGATCGTGCACGATCGCCTGCGCGACCTTGACCCGCTGGCGCATGCCCTTCGAGTAGGCGCGCACCGGTCGCTTGTCGTTCGGATCGAGCTCGACGACGCCGAGGGCGCGCTCGGCCGCCTCGCGCGGGGACGGCAGCCCGTGCAGCGTGGCAGCAAGCTCGACGAAGCGTCGGCCCGACATCGACTCGAACATCGCCTCCTGCTGGGGAACGAGGCCGATGCGCCGGTACAGGCCGGGGTTGTCGTGCGGCTTCTCGCCGAGGACCCGCACCGTGCCCTGCGACGGTCGGGTGAGCCCGCACAGCAGCCGGAGCATCGTCGACTTGCCGGCGCCGTTCGGCCCGAGCAGTGCGGTGACACCGAGACCGAGCGTGAAGGAGATCTCCGACACGGCCACGACGTCGCCGAACCACTTGGTGACCTTCTCGACCTGGATGACGGGCTCGGTGCTCATCGGGCGATCGTCAGCTTCCGGTAGCGCCACACGACGAGGGCGCCCGACGCGAGCGTCCACGCCAGTGACGCCAGCGCGACGGACGCCGTCGACAGCGACGGCTCGCCGCCGGGCTCGCCGAAGACCCGGTACACGAGCTCGATCGGCAGGAACCCGATGTTGAGCAGGTAGAGGTTGCGGTCGAGGTCGGCCTCCTCGACGAGCGCGGCGGTGACCCCACCCGACATGAGGATCAGCAGGATCACGCCCGCCGACGCGAAGGCGCGCCGGTCGGTGAGGCTCGCGGCCGCCAGCGAGATGGCGGTGTAGATCGCCGACATGGCGATGCCACTCGCGAGCACGCGCAGGAGGACGAGCAGGAAGTCGCCGACGCTCTCGGGCCCGGCGTCCACGAGCGAGCGGCCGACCAGCAGCAGGAGCTCGGGCCCGAGCGTGACGAGGAGCAGGACGGGCAGCACGCCGAGCACCTTGGCGAGGAGGTAGGTCTCGCGCGTCAGCGGCGACGCCAGGTACATGCCGAGCATGCCGTTGCGGCGGTCGCTGCACAGCACCTCGGGGCCGACGATGGCGACGAAGAGGATGATCGCCGCCGAGATGTTGCCGAAGTAGTCGGCGTAGTCCGGGATGGCGTCGACCTCGTCGGTGATCTCGTCGGGGATGAGCGCGGCGATGCCGACGAACACGGCCGCGGGGACGTAGGCGATCACCACCGTCGCGATCGGCAGCAGCTTGGCCCAGAACGTGCGCCGGAGCCCCAGGCCGCGGCGCATGCTGTGGATCGCGAGCGAGGTGATGCTCGAGCGCAGCGGGAGGCGCGGGCCGTCGTAGCGCCGGTAGCCCTGCTCGTAGATCTGGGCGTTCGACACGGCTACGAGCCCGTCCCGGCGAGGAACACGTCCTCGAGCGTCGCCGTGCGCCGCTGCATCCGCCGCAGGCCGATCCCGAGCGCGATCGACGCGTCGCGCACGGCGTCGGCGACCGCGATGTCGTCTCCGGTCACGACCAGGCGCGTGCCGATCACCTCGACCTCGAACCCCTTCTGCGCGAGGGCGGCGACGAGATCGTCGAGGCGGTCGTCGGGCTCGACCACGAGCGCGCCGCCGCTGCCGCGCAGCTCGTCGAGCGTGCCGCTGGTGACGACCGTGCCCGCCGAGAGGATGAGCACGCCGTCGCACACGCGCTCGACCTCCTCGAGCAGGTGCGAGGACAGGATCACCGAGATCCCGAAGTCGGTGCCGATCCGCCGGATGAGCTCGAGCATCGAGTCGCGCTGCATCGGGTCGAGGCCGTTGGTCGGCTCGTCGAGGAGCAGGAGCGCGGGGTCGTGGGCGAGCGCCGACGCGAGCTTGACCCGCTGCTTCTGGCCGGTCGACATCGTCCCGACGGGGCGGAACCGCTCCTCGCCGAGGCCGACGTGCCAGAGCGCGTCGCTGGCCCGGCCCACCGCCTCCTTCGCCGGCAGCCCGTGGATCTCGACCATGTGGCGCACCAGGTCGTGGGCGCGCACGTCGCCGGGCAGGGCGTCGTGCTCGGGCGCGTACCCGAGGCGGGCGCGCACCTCGGGGCCGGCGGTGGTCGGGTCGAGGCCGAGCACCTCGAGCGTGCCCTCGTCCTGACGGTGCAGGCCGAGGATCAGCCCGAGCAGCGTCGTCTTGCCTGCGCCGTTGGCGCCGAGGAGGCCGGTCACGCCCGGCTGGATCTCGGCGTCGACGCCACCGAGGGCGACGGTCGATCCCCATCGCTTGACGACCCCCCGGGCCCGGACGATCGCGGTCATGCGGCCCCGACCGTATCCGCCTCCCGCAGCCGGGCTTCGGTGACGACGAGGAAGCCGAGCAGCAGGGGCAGGTGGAGGGCGGCGGCGACGGCGAACGTGGCGCGCAGTCCGACGAGCTCGGCGACCGCGCCACCGAGGGCGGCGCCGATCGGCATCGTGCCCCATCCGAGGAGGCGGTACGCGGCGTTCATCCGGCCGAGCAGGTGGTCGGGCGTGATGCGCTGGCGGAACGAAACGGTGATCACGTTCCACACGACGCTGCCGAAGGCGGCGACGATCAGGGCCACGACGTTGGCGGCGACGTCGGCGGTCACGGCCGGCACCGCGAGCGTGAGCCCGAACAGCACGATGGCGAGCAGCAGGCTGCGCGCCCGGCCCACGTGGCGGTCGAGCCACGGTCCCGCCCACGACCCGGCGATGCCGCCGAGCGCCGACGCGGTGAACATGAGGCCGTAGCCGGCCTCCGAGAGCCCCATCGGTCCGGTGGCGTAGAGGACGAGCACGGCCTGGTGGGCCATGAACGCCAGGTTCGTCAGACCGAGCATGAGCCCGAGCGTCCGCAGGATCGGGTTGCGCCACAGGAACCGGAGGCCCTCGGCGATGTCCTGCCGCATGTTCCGGGGCGGACCGGCGCGCTCGGGGCGGAACGTGCCGGCCATGCCGAGCAGGAGCACCGTCGCCACGAGGTAGCCCGCCGAGGACGCGGCGAAGGCGGCGGCGAGCGAGGCGGCGGCGGCGAGGCCGCCGAGCGACGGACCGAGGAACGCGTTGGTCGTGAGCTCGACGGCCTGGAGCCGCCCGTTGGCGACGCTGAGATCGTCGCGGGCGACCACCGACGGGAGGATCGACTGCGCGGCGGTGTCGAAGAGCGTCTCGCCGACGCCGAGCACGAGCGCGGCGGCGTAGAGGACGGGCATGCTCGCGATGTCGGCGGCGACGGTGGCGGCGATCGCACCCATGACGACGACGCGCAGCACGTCGACGCGGATCATCGTCAGCCGACGGTCGAGGCGATCGGCGAGCGCGCCCGCGGGCAGCGTCATCACCAACCACGGCAGGCGCTGCGCGAGGGCGACGCCGGCGACGAGCGCGGGGCTGCGCGTGAGCGTGACCGCGAGGAGAGGGAGCGCGACCTGGAAGACGCCGTCGGCGAGGTTGCTGACCGCCGACGCCGCGAGGAGGCGGTTGAACGCGTTCCCCAGTCGGCCCATACCCTTCGAGCATGGCCGACGAGACAGTGACGCCGGTGTTCGTTGCCGAGAACCCGGGCCGCGACGTGCAGCGCGTGGGGACGGCGAGGTTTCTCGGTGAGGACGTCACCAAGGTGCACGACCCGGTGTGGGGCGTCATCGGGACGCTCGGCGACAGCCAGTGCTACCTCGGCGTCAGCGCCAAGGTGGCGGCGGTGCAGGAGGCGATGGCCGAGCGCATCCACGTCGACGACCTGCGCGTGCGGCTGATCGCGCCGGCCTTCTCGCTCGGTGTGTCCGACGGCCAGCTCAACGGCACCGATCGCATGCGCTACTCGCTCATCGGGCGCGAGCTCGTCAACGACACGACCGACGTGCACCTGCGCGCCAACGCCGTGGCCGGGCTCATCGGCGTCGTCGCCTGCGACAAGCCGCCGGTCGGCACGCTGGCGGCGATCCTCGAGCACAACGAGCCGGCGGTGCTGCTGTCCGACGGATCGATCCATCCCGGCACCGACCCGGCCACGGGGGAGCGCATCGACCTCGTCACCGCGTTCCAGTACGCCGGCGATCCCGATCCGGAGGTGCGGTCGCGGGTGGCGCTGAACGCGTGCCCCGGTCAGGGCTCGTGCGGCGGGATGTTCACCTACAACACGATGCAGACGTTCCTGAGCGTGCTCGGGATGGAGCCGCTGCACATGGTGGCGCCGCCGTCGGACGACCCGCGCCGCACGAGGGTGTTCCCGGACGAGCTCGTGTCGTGCCTCGTGGCGATGACGGAGGCGGGCATCCGCCCGCGCGACATCGTCACGCCCGCGTCGCTGCGGAACGCGCTGACGGTCACGATCGCGATGGGCGGGTCGACGAACGTGGCCCTGCACTCGGTCGAGATCGCGCGCGCCGCCGGCATCGACCTGTGGACCGAGGTCATCACGCAGCAGGAGTTCAACGACCTGGCGCGCCGGTTGCCGGTGCTCGTGAACATGCGACCGTTCGGCGAGTACTCGATGGTCGACATCGACCGCGTCGGCGGGCTCCAGGTCGTCGTGCGCGAGCTCTTGGAGGCCGGCTT
>Ga0196963_10001771_pt1 | contig 13922 bp, 12 predicted proteins | sample S1_5metaG_FD_148600 | JGI IMG/M metagenome (GOLD analysis project Ga0196963, IMG submission 148600) | Soil microbial communities from Anza Borrego desert, Southern California, United States - S1_5 | ecosystem: Environmental > Terrestrial > Soil > Desert | place: USA: California | collected... | reverse complement strand
GGTGGGAAGGGCGCGACGCATGGCCAGGGCTTCGCCAGCCGACCAAGGCCTTGGCCCTTGTGGCTGCCGGACGCGGCGCGTACCTCTGCGCGCATGCCGCCGCGGTCCTCCTCAACGTGAATCTGCCGTCCGCGGAGATGATCGATTGGCGCGAGGGGGCTGCGCTGCCGCCTGGTCGACCGCGCACCCTGCCCGACCTGTTCGCCGCCGCGCGACGCGACGCGGGGGGTGCGACGCTGATCGTCGACGGCGTCCGCAGCGCCGGCTGGGAGCAGCTCGAGCGCTGGTCGACGAACCTCGCCGGCGCCCTCGCCGGCGCCTTGGCGCCGGGCGAACGGCTCGCGATCCTCGCGCCGAACGGCCTCCCGCACCTGGTCGCCGAGATGGCGGCGTGGCGCCTGGGGGCGATCGCCGCGCCGATCTTCACCGGATGCGGCCCGGCGCGCCTGAAGACCATGATCGATCTCGCCGCGCCCAGCGTGGCGCTGGTCGCCGATCCGGCGCACGCCACGGCGATGCCGCCGGGCTGCCGCGTCATCGATGTGGCGGCGCTGTGGCGCCTCGCTGATGGCGACGCGCGCGCGAACGATCGGGCGGTCGGCCCCGACACGGCGTGCCTGCTGCTGTTCACCAGCGGTTCGACCGGCGCGCCGCGCGCGGTCGAGCTGACGCACGACAATCTCGCCAGCCAGCAGGCGGCCTTCGCCGCGCTGTGGCCCGAGGTCGGGCCGGGCGATCGGCTCGCCGCCTACCTGCCCTGGCACCACAGCTTCGGCGCGCTCGCCGAGCGGCTCTGGGCGCTGGTGCGCGGGGCGACGTTGACGGTCGTGCCCGGCGGCGGCCGCGATCGGGCCGCGCTGATCGACACCGTCCGCGCGGTCGCCCCGACGGTGTTCATGAGCGTGCCGAAGGCGCACCGCGTGGTGATCGAAGCCGACGCGTTCGCGCCAGGCGCGCTGCGCTGGGCCTTCACCGCGGGCGCGCCGCTCGATGCGGATCTGCTCGCCTGGTACGACGCGCGGCGCATCCCGCTCTACGAAGGCTGGGGCCTGACGGAGACCAGTCCGAGCGCGACGATCACGCCGCCCGGCACGCGCCGCGTGCTCGGCGTGGTCGGCCAGCCGATCCCCGGCGTCGCGGTCGGCGTGCGGCGCGATGATGGGCGGATCTTCGTGCGCGGGCCCAACGTCATGCGCGGCTATTTCCGCGACGCGCCGGCGACCGCGCTGTGCCTGGCGGGCGGCACGATGGATTCCGGCGACCTCGGCGCGTGGACGCCGGAGGGGCTGAAGCTCGCCGGGCGCGCCGACCACCTCGTCAAGCTGCCGAACGGCGAGAAGGTCGCGCTCAGCGAGATCGAAGCCGCGCTGGCGCGCCACGCCGCCGTGCGCCACGCGGTGGTCGGCATCGACGACGGCGCGCTGATCGCGCTGATCGAGGCCGCGCCGGGTCACGACCTCGGCGCGCTCGCCAGGGCGTTGGCCGAGGTCAACGATGCGCAGGCGCTGCACTACTGCCGCGTCGGCGCCGGCTTCGCCGTGGCCGAGCCGCTGTCGGTCGAAGGCGGCGGGCTGACGCCGTCGCTCAAGGTCGCGCGCGGCGCGGTGCTGTCGGCGTTCCGCGCGTGGCGTCGGCACGGCGGCGCCGCCTTCGTCGACCTGACGACGCGCTGAGCCACCCGTCGTCGGATCAGCGCAGCGAGGCGAGGGCCGCCGCGAGATCGCGGTGGACCGGCAGCACGCGGTCGAGGCCGATCGCCTCGAAGACCTGGCGCACTGTCGGCGAGGCGCCGCTGATCAGGATGCGCAGCCGCTTGCTGTGCGCGACCAGCGACGAGAGGCCGATGGTGTTCACGTAGTCGAGCTCTGCGAGATCGAAGACCACGGCGAAGACCTGCGTCTGGTCGAGGCCGGCGAGGGACTGGTCGAGGACGTTGCCCGCGGCGCCGTCGATCCGCCGCGGGAACGCCAGGCGATGGATGTGGTCGCGGTTGGACAGGACATAGGCGTACGCGCCATCGACGACCTCGGCGCCGGCGCCGATCCGCGCCCGCCCCGGACGCGGGGCGGCATCGAGCTGCGGATGCCGCAGGCGCAGCCAGGTCGCGGCGAGTTCGCTCGCCACGCGCTGCGCCGCGGTCGCGTCGCGCGCCACGGCATCGACCTGCACGGTGCCCGTCGCCGGCTGGTCGCCGGCGCCGAAGGGGACGGTCACCGGTATCGTCGGGATCGCGCTCACCGCGGATTCGATGGACGGGATGGAGCGGGTGAGGGGAATCGAACCCCCGTCACCGCGTTGGGAACGCGGCGCTCTACCATTGAGCTACACCCGCGCGAGGTGCCGCGGTGGGAACGCGGTGCACGCGGCGGATCCGACCGGACGAAGCTGCGTGCACTGGGGCCCCGATCGGCCTGTGCATACGTGACGCCATCCGCGCGGCAAGCGCACGGGGCGTCGGCATCGATGGGGATGGTGATCAGAGATGGTCGGGGCGACAGGATTTGAACCTGCGACCTCTGCGTCCCGAACGCAACGCTCTAGCCAAGCTGAGCTACGCCCCGACAGCGGTACGACAGCGCCTCAAGTCACTCGGGAAGCGACCGTCGGTGGCGCGAGGGGGACGTGGTACCGATCGCTGGAAGCGTTGTCAATCCGAGCGGCGGGCCGTGACCGCTCAGGGCGCCGGCGGCGGGGCGATCTCGCCCGGTCGCGAGTAGCCGAGGCGCTCGCGCGCGAGCAGCTCGACGACGTACGGGTCGTGCTCGCGCAGGCCGGTCAGGACCTGTTTCTTCGCGGCGTGATCCTCGACCAGCCGCGCCGTCTCGCGGCGCTCGGCGTCGGCGACCTCGCGGACCTGCGCGACGGCGCCGCTGCGCGCGCGGCGTTGTTCGACCAGGCCGCCGATGACCGCCGCCGCGATGGCGAGGTGGGCGACGATCAGGGCCGTGCGACGCAGGATCATCCAGAGGCCTCCGCGCTCATCAGCGCTGGTGCGGGTTGCGGCTGGCCGGCGCGCAGGCTCGCCGTGAGGCGGGCCAGCACCGGCATGAGCGCCGCGTACGCACCCGCGGCAGCCTTGCGCGGCTGGTACGTGGTGGTGCCGAGCGACAGCTTGGCGCGCGCGTCATCGAGGGATTTATAGATCCCGACCGCGGTTCCCGCCAGTAGCGCCACGCCGATCGCGTTGGCGTCGGCGCACGGCGTCGCCCGCACCGGCTGATCCAGCGCGTCGGCGACGATCTGGCACCACAGGGTGTTGCCGGCGTGCTCGCCGGTGACGGCGTAGGTCGACGGCTGGCGGGCATCGCCCAGCGCCGCGAGCGCCTGGCGGACGGCCAGGGCGCCGCTCTCGAGCACGCTGCGCACGAGGTGGCCGCGACGGTGGGCGTTGGTCAGGCCGACGAAGCCGGCGATCTGCGGGTAGAGGGCGGGCGGCAGGAAGAGCAGCCCGTCCGAACCGGGCGGGACCTCCGACGCGAGCTCGGTCAGCGCCTCGAGCGGCTCGCGGCGCAGACGCCGCGCCTGCTGGACCTCGCTGGGCAGGATCTGCTCCATCAGCCAGCCGAGGGTCTGCGCGCCGGCGAAGTCGCTGCCGACCAGCGTCCAGAGGTTGGCGATGGCGTGGCAGCCGGTGCCGAGGCGCGCGCTGGGATCGCGCACCGCCTCCGTCGTCGGGACGAGCAGGGCGCCGTCGCCGCCGAGCTCGATCATCGCCGTGCCCGGGGTCGCGGCGCCGACGGCGATCGCCGCGGCGGCGAGGTGGGCGGCGCCCGTGACCACCGGCGTGCCGGCCTGGAGGCCGGTCTCGCGGGCGGCCGACGCGGTGACGCGGCCGGCGAGCGCACCGACGGCGCCGACCACCGGCAGCCACTCGGCGTGGATGTCGAGCGAGGTGATGAGCTGCTTCGACCACGACCGCGAACGCGGGTTGTAGAGCAGCGTCGCCGTGGCGTCCGACGGATCCGTGGCGAGCACGTCGGTCAGGCGGAAGCGCAGGAAATCCTTGGGCGGCAGGACGTGGGCCAGGTCGTGCCAGACGCGCTTCTCGTGGTCGCGCAGCCAGAGCAGCTTGGCCGCGGTCGATGCCGACGTCGGCAGGCCGCTGGCCAGGTTGAGCATGTTGCGCGGGCCGACCTGCCGCACGAGCTGCTCGGCGTAGGCCTCGGCGCGCGGATCGGGTCCGATGACGGTCGGGCACAGCGCCTTGCCGTCCTTGTCGAGCGCGACGAAGCCGCCGCTCTCGCCGGTCACGCCGATCGAACGGATGCTGGTGGCGCTGCGGTGGCTGCGGCGCAGCAGCTCCTTGATGGCGGTGCGCGCGGCGCGCCACCAGTCCTGGGGGTCGACCGCCGCCTGGACCTCGCTGGCGTAGGCGCGCGAGAGCGTGGCCACCACCTCGCCGCCGGCCCCAAGCAGGACCAGCGACAGGCTGTTACGGCCGACGTCGATGCTGAGGAAGGAGGCTGCGGTTGGCATAACGGTAGGGTCGTCTGTAGGGAACCGCCGAAGGTAGGTGATTAGTTGTCGCAGGTCAAGTAAAACACGTTTCATCCGTTCCTATCGCCTCGGCCTCCCCGCCGGTTCTCGGCGCGGTGGCGAAGCGGTCAGATGGGCAGAGGATCTCGTGGAGGACCCTATGCGCGCGCTGCCCTCGTACGTCATCGTCGCCGCGCTCCTGCTCGGCGCCGCCCCGCTGATCGCCGACGACGTCCACCTGCTCGACGGCCGCGTGCTCGAGGGCGAGGTGGTGTCGGCGCCCGACGAGGATCCGGTCCGGCTGCGGCGCGGCAGCGGCACGCTGACCGTGGTCCAGCACATCCCCCGCGACCAGGTCGTCCAGGTCGTCTTCGGCACCAACGAGCGCCAGCTCGCCGTCGCCGCGGTGCAGGCCGACCGGGCCGCGCTGGCCGCCGTGCCGGACGGCGGCGACGCCGAGGAGTGGTGGGCCCTGGCCGAACGCGCGCGCGACCTCGGCGATCCCGGCCTCGCGCGCGAGCTGGCGATCGAGGTCGTCGCCCGTGACCGCGGCCACGCCGACGCGCGCCGCCTGATGGGCATGACCCTGGTCAAGGGCGTGTGGATGCGCGCGAACGAGGCCTCGGTCGCCACCGGCCAGGTCCTGCACCAGGGCCGCTGGATGACCTGGGACGAGCGTCAGGCGGCGATCGCCGACCAGGAGCGCCGTGTCGGCCTCGCCGCCGCGCGCCGCGAGGCCGCCGACGAACGCCGTGCCGCGCGTGCCGCCGCGCGCGCCGCCACCCAGCTTCCCTACGGGCCGATCAGCACGCCGGCCTACAGCTACGGCGGCTACGGCTACGGGCTGGACAACCCCTATCGGCGCCACCCGACGATCGTCACGTGGCCTGGATGCGGTGTCGGCAGCGGCACGGGCAGCAGCTATGGCAGCGGCCTGACCGTCGCCGGCAGCGGCTCGAGCGGCGGTTCGAGCTGGGCGTTCACCTGGCGGCGGTGACGCAAGGCGCCGTGCGCCATCGGCTTGACCCGCAGCGTCTCGCCATACCGTATCGCCCTCCCAACGGGAAGGGTTCCGCATGGTCGCCGGTTCGAAGAACAACGTCATCTGGGGTCTGGGTCGTCGCAAGACCAGCGTCGCGCGCGTGCGCCTGCTGCCGGGCAACGGCTCGATCACCATCAATCGCCGCGGGTTCGACGATTTCGTGAAGGGCGAGCGCAACAAGAAGCTGTTCATGACGCCGTTCGAGGTCAGCGAGTCGGCCGGGCGCTTCGACGTGCACATCAACGTCAAGGGCGGCGGCACCGCCGGCCAGGTCGGCGCCTGCATGCTCGGCATCTCGCGCGCCCTGATCAAAGCCGACCCCGGCACCGAAGTGAACCTGCGCAAGCACGGCCTGCTCACCCGCGACAGCCGCATGGTCGAGCGCAAGAAGTACGGCCTGCGCAAGGCCCGCCGCGGCTGCCAGTTCAGCAAGCGCTGATCGGGCTTCCGCCCCTGCGAGTCGTCACCGAACCCGAGGCCATGCCTCGGGTTCGTGCGTTTTCCGGGGTGCCTGAGCGCCCAGCGCCGGCCATTGGCATCGAACGTGCGCTAGCTCACTCGTCCGGCGCGTCCTGTGCACAACCTGCACACGCCGGCAGGAGCAGGCCATGCCCAAGGGCATCTATGCCGCGGCGAGCGCGATGGTGGTCGAGACCCACGCCCTGGACGTCGCCGCGCACAACCTGGCCCATGTCCAGACGCCCGGCTTCCGTCGCGGGCTGCTGGTGCGCAGCACCTTCGCCGACGCGCTCGCCAACCAGGGGCGCACCGGGAATCTCGCCGGCGACGGCGGCGCGGGCGTGTTCGCCACGGGCGTCCACCACGGGTTCAACGAGGGCATGCGCGAGAAGACCGGCGCGACCTTCGATCTGGCGCTGCAGAACGCCCCGCCGCGCCCCGACGCCGACGGCAGGATCGGCCAGGAGCAGGTGTTCTACCGCGCGCTCGCCGACGACGGCCGTCGGCTGCTGACCCGCGCCTCGCACTTCGAGATCGACGACGGCGGTCGCGTGGTGACCGCCGAGGGCTGGCCGGTCGAGGGGCAGGGCGGCGAGATCGTCCTGCCGCCCGAGGCCGTCGGCATCACCGTCGACCAGGGTGGGCGCATCTGGGCGCGGATGCCCGGCGAGGACGGCGGCAGCGAGACCTTCGTCGACCAGTTGCGCGTCTTCGCCCATGAGCGGCCCGATCAGCTGACGCCGGTCAGCGGCCAGTACTTCGACGCCGGCGACGAGCCGGTCGCCGATGCGAAGCCCGGCTTCAGCGTCCACCAGGGCTTCGTCGAGCGCTCGAACGTCGACGCGATCCACGAGCTGGTTTCCCTCATCACCATCCAGCGCCGCTACGACGCGGCGCAACGTGCGCTCAGCCAGCAGGCCGAAACCGGTCGCGGGCTGGGCGACATGATTCGCGGCAGCTGAGCCGCAGGAGGCAATAGACCATGTCCCACGCACTCTGGACCGGCGCCAGCGGCATGTCCGCGCAGCAGACCAACGTCGACGTCATCGCCAACAACATCGCGAACGTCAACACCACCGGCTTCAAGCGCCAGCGGGTCAACTTCCAGGACCTGTTCTACGACGTCGTCACCGCGCCCGGAACGCGGGCCAGCGACCAGGGCCGCAACCCGACCGGCATCCAGGTCGGCCACGGCGTCAAGCTGTCGTCGACGCCGCGCATCTTCACGCCGGGCAACGTCGAGGTCACCAACAACCAGTTCGATCTCGCGATCGAGGGCGACGGCTTCTTCGCGGTCTCGCTGCCCGACGGATCGACCGCCTACACCCGCGCCGGGGACTTCCGGCCCGATGGCGAAGGCAACCTGGTGACGCCCGACGGCTACTTCATGGAGCCGCGCATCACCGTGCCCGAAGGCACCGATCAGTTCTCGGTCTCGACCACCGGCGTCGTCACCGTGCTGGTCGACGGCGCGCAGAGCGACATCGGCACGATCTCGCTGACCCGCTTCCGCAACCCGGCGGGATTGATCGCCGGCGGCCGCAACCTGTTCGTCGAGACCATCGCCTCGGGTGCGCCGGACGAAGGCACGCCCGGCGATGCCGGGCTCGGCTCGCTGCGCAACGGCGCGCTCGAGAAGGCCAACGTCGAGATCGTCAACGAGCTCGTCAGCCTGATCGTCGCCCAGCGCGCCTTCGAGATGAATTCCAAGAGCATCACCACCGCCGACCAGATGCTGCAGACGGCGAACGAGATCATCAGGTGATCCGCGCGCTGATCGCCTCGGCCGCGTTGGCGCTCCTCTGCCTGGGCCACGCCGCCGAGCTGGCGGTGGCGCTCAGGCCCGAGGCGCGCCTGCGGACGGCCCACGCGACGCTCGCCGACGTCGCCGACGTGACGGGCGATGCCGAGCTGGTCGCCGCGACGGCGGGGCTGGCGATCCAGGATCTGCCCGACCTCGCGACCTACACCATCGACGCCGCCAAGGTGCGCGCCGCGATCGGCAAGCGCGTGCCCGCGCGCTCGCTCACCGTCACCGGCGCATGCGCGCTGTCGCGCGCGACGCTGACCGTGCCGGCGGAGGACCTCGCCGGCGCCGTGCGCGCCCATCTCGCCGCCGCGCACGTCGGCGAGCAGGACGTGACGATCGTCCGCGCCAGCGGCGCGCTGGTGGTCGCCGACGACGCCGCCGAGCCGATTGCGCTCGTCGCCGAACCGCTCGCCAAGGCCGAGGCCGGCGAGCTGCCCTACCGCGTCCGCGTCATGCGTTCCGGCCGCGAGCTCGACCGCGGCCTGGTCGTCGCCCGCCTGCGCCTCTACCGCTCGGTGCCGGTCGCGGCGCGCGCGATCGCCCAGGGCGAATCGCTGTCCGCCGGCGACATCCGCATGGAGCGGGTCGAGGTCGGCGTCGGCGAGGTCCCGGCCGGCGACGGCATCGAGGCGATGGTCGGGCAGGTCGCCGTGCGCGACATCGCCGATGGCGCCGTCCTCAGCGCCCGCCTCTGCCGCAGCCGGCCATCCGTGCGCGCCGGCGAGCGCATTGCCCTGGTCTACCAGTCCGGTGGCTTCGAGCTCGTCGCCGACGGCACGGCGCTCGCCGACGCCGGGCCCGGCGAGGTGATCCAGGCGCGGCGCGAGCACGACCGCAAGCTGATCGAGGCGCGCGTCATCGCCGACGGACGCGCCCTGATCAATTTCGAGTAGCGCTCCGCGGACGGGTCCGCGTCCGCCCGAGCACTTGCCGCCTGGGCCGACGCGCGACACTGCGCGTCCATGAGCACGTCCGCGCGTCCCCGGCTCCTCAAGTTGTCCGGCGAGGCGTTGAAGGGCGCGTCCGACGGCCCGCTCGACGCTAAGGAGGTCGACCGCGTCTGCGCCGAGGTCATGGACGGCGCGCGCCGCGCGCCGGTCGCGATCGTGATCGGCGGCGGCAACATCATGCGTGGCGCCGGCCACAAGGACGGCGCGATCGATCCGACCCGCGCCGACTACATGGGCATGCTGGCGACGCTGTTCAACGCGCTGGCGCTCAAGGACGGCATCGAACGCCGCGGCGGGCGCAGCGAGGTGGTCGGCCCGCACGCCGTTCCCAACGTCGCGCACGCCTACGACCGCGCCCAGGTCATGCGCTGGCTGGCCGATGGCGTGGTCGTGGTCTTCGGCGGCGGCACCGGCCATCCGTTCTTCACCACCGACACCTGCGCCGCCCTGCGCGCCGCCGAGATCGGCGCCGCCGAGCTGCTCAAGGGCAGCAAGGTCGATGGCATCTACACCGCGGATCCGAAGAAGGATCCGAACGCCAAGCGCTTCGAGCGGCTGACCTACGACCAGGCGATCGCCGGCCGCTACGCGGTCATGGACGCGGCCGCCTGGCCGCTGTGCCAGGAGCAGAACGTCGCGATCCGGGTCTTCGACATGACCGCGGCCGGCACCATCGCCGCGGCGCTCGGGCCCAACCCGCCGGGGACGCTGGTCTCGCGCGGCTGACGGCTGCCGTGCCGACGCGGGCGCCGGGGCTTGGCGTCGGGCGTGCCGGCGCCTAGAACCCGTGGCACCGCAGGAGGACGCATGAGCTTCGAAGACGTGATCGGCGACGCCAAGGCCAAGCTCGAGAAGGCGCTGCAGCAGCTCGCCGCCGAGTTCCGGCGCATCCGCACCGGCCGCGCCATGCCGTCGATGATCGAGCACGTCCACGTCGAGGCCTACGGCAGCTCGATGCCGATCACCCAGTGCGCGGGCATCACCGTGCCCGAGCCGACCCAGCTGATGATCAAGCCGTGGGACAAGGGCCTGCTGCGCGCGATCGAGAAGGCGATCGTCGATTCGGACCTCGGCCTGTCGCCGCAGAACGACGGCTCGGTGATCCGGCTCAACATCCCGCCGTTGTCCACCGAACGACGCAAGCAGCTCGCGATCCAGGCCAAGGAGGCCGCCGAGAAGTGCAAGGTGACGATGCGCAACGTGCGCCGCGACGCGATCAAGCACGTCGAGGTCAAGGGCAAGGAGGAGAAGCTGCCCGAGGACGCGACCAAGAAGGCGACCGAGAAGATCAGCGAGCTGCTCAAGCAGTCCGAGACCAAGGCCGACGCCCAGCTGAAGGAGAAGACCGACGACGTCATGAACATGTGACGTCGGCTACGGGACAGCGCGCTCGCGACGGCGCCGCGCGAGTTCGCGCAGCGAGGAGACGATCGCGCACGCGCTGAACGCGCCGATCGTCGCTGCGCTCAGCGCCCGCCGCCAGTCGATCGAGCGGTCGATCCGTTTGATGTAGAAATGCTGCGACGCCGGTTGACGCCGATGCTGCTCGACCAGCTCCTCCGGCACCAGCAGGATCGGGGAGCCGGTCATCTCGCCCCACGTCACCGAGCGTCCGGTCTGATCGACGTAGAGGTCGCGCGGGCCGGTGATCCCGGCCGCGATCAGCAAGGCCCCGGCGCCGAACACCAGGCCGAACAGCAGGAACACGACGATGACGACGCCCGTGCTTTCCGAGCGCAGCATGCGCGGCCGCAGGAAGAACATGTTCGCCAGCGTCGCGCGGTGGCCGTGAGCGCAAGCATGCGCGGGAATTGCCGTGTCGGGCGCCAAGCAGTAGACTCACGCCGTGACCGTCGCCGCGAGCCAAGCCGACATCGTCCGCATCGGTCGTGAGATCTTCTCGCGCTGCCGCGCGGCGCAGCCGTGGCCGCTGAGCCGCGCCTGGCTCGACGAGCGCGCCATGCGCTGGTCGATGCGCGATGAGCGGGTGAAGACCCAGTTGTTCCGCTTCGTCGACGCGCTGCCGGGCCTGCACACGCGCGAGAGCCTCAACCGCCATCTGCACGAATACCTCGGCGAGGTCGCCCATCGCCTGCCGGCGCCGGCGCGCGCCGCCATCGCCAGCGTCGGCCGCGGCGGCCTCGCCGGCCTGGTCGCGCCCTTCATGGCGCGGTTCGGCGCGCGGCGCCTGGCGCGCACGTTCATCGCCGGCAGCAGGCTCGACGACACCCTGGCGACCCTGGCGCGGCTGCGCGCGCGCGGGCTGGCGTTCACCATCGATCTCCTCGGCGAGGCGATCCTCTCCGAAGACGAGGCCGACGCCTACCAGCGCGCGTACCTCGATCTGACCGCCGGCCTGTGCGACGCGGCCGCCGCCTGGCGCGAGATCCCCGCCATCGACCGCGACGACCGCGGGCCGCTGCCCAAGGTCAACATCTCGATCAAGATCTCGGCGCTGTCGAGCCGGGTCGATCCGTGCGATCCCGACGGATCGAGCCGGCGCGTGCGCGAGCGCCTGCGTCCGGTGCTGCGCGCCGCCAAGGCGCGCGGCGCCTTCGTCAACGTCGACATGGAGTCGCACGCGCTCAAGGACCTGACGCTGAAGATCCTGCGCGACGCCCTCGACGAGGAGGAGTTCCGCGGCTGGGGCGACGTCGGCGTCGCGATCCAGGCCTACCTGCGCTCGTGCGGCGACGATCTGCGCGCGCTCGCCGGCTGGGCGGAGCGCCGCGGCGCGCCGCTGTGGGTGCGGCTGGTCAAGGGCGCCTACTGGGACTACGAGACCGTGATCGCCGCGCAGAACGGCTGGGACGCGCCGGTGTTCACCGCCAAGGCCGCGACCGATGCGAACTACGAGCGGCAGGCGCTGTTCCTGCTCGAGCATCGCGACGTGCTGCGTCCGGCCTTCGCCAGCCACAACGTGCGCTCGATCGCGTCGATCCTCGCCGCGGCCGAGAAGCTGCGCGTGCCGCGCGGCGCGATCGAGTTCCAGATGCTGTTCGGCATGGCCGACGCGCTCAAGCAGGCGGTCGCCGGACGCGGCGAACGCGTGCGCGTGTACACGCCGTACGGCGAGCTGCTGCCGGGCATGGCGTACCTGGTGCGGCGGCTGCTCGAGAACACCTCGAACCAGGGCTTCGTGCGCGTCGGCTTCATCGAACACGGCGACGAGGAGCGGCTGCTGATGGATCCCGCGAGCGCCCCCGCCGCGCCGGCGCCCGTCGCTGGCGCCGGCTTCCGCAACAGCGCTCCGGCCGACTTCAGCCGCGCGCAGGAGCGCGACGCGATGCTCGCGGCGCTGGCCGGGCTGCGGCTGGGCAGGCGCTGGCCGCTGGTCATCGGCGGGCGGCCCGTCGACGGCGCCGAGACCATCGTCTCGACCGATCCGGCCGACGGCTCGCTGATCGGCACCGTCGTCGCCGCCACGGCGCAGCAGGCGGACGCCGCGGTCGCGGCCGCCCATGCGGCATTCCCCGCGTGGCGCGACACGTCCGCGGAGGAGCGGTCGCGCCTGCTCGAGCGCGTCGCCGACGTCCTGCACCGCCGGCGCTGGGAGCTCAGCGCGCTGATCGTGCGCGAGAGCGGCAAGAACTGGCGCGAGGCCGAGGCGGATGTCGGCGAGGCGATCGACTTCCACCGCTTCTACGCCAGCGAGATGCGCCGCCTCGCCCAGCCGCGTCGACGCGACGTGCCGGGCGAGCTCAACGAGCAGATCTACGAGCCGCGCGGCGTCTGCGTCGTGATCGCACCCTGGAACTTCCCGCTCGCCATCCTCTCCGGCATGGCCGCCGCAGCGGTCGTCGCCGGCAACACCGCGATCATGAAACCGGCGGAGCAGACGCCGGTGATCGCCGCCGAGCTCATGGCCGCGTGGCAGGAGGCCGGCGCGCCGGCGGGGGTCATGAACTTCCTGCCGGGCGTCGGCGAGGTCGTCGGGCCGGTGCTGGTGCGGCATCCGCGCGTGTCGGTCATCGCCTTCACCGGCTCGCGCGAGGTCGGTCTGGCCATCCACCGCGGCGCCGCCGAGGTCGCCGAGGGCGCCGACGAGGTCAAGCGCACGATCACCGAGATGGGCGGCAAGAACGCGATCATCATCGACGAATCCGCCGACCTCGACGAGGCCGTCGCCGGCGTCATGGCGAGCGCCTTCGGCTTCCAGGGGCAGAAGTGCTCGGCGTGTTCACGGGCGATCGTGCACGCCGCCCGGCACGACGCCTTCCTCGAGCGGTTGATAGCCGCGACGCGCAGCCTGACGATCGGCGCGCCCATCGATCCGGTGAACTGGATCGGACCGGTGATCGACCGCGAGGCGCGCGACCGCATCCGCGCGCGCATCGCCGAGGGCGGACGCGAGGCGCGCCTGGTTTACGCCGGCGAAGTCCCGGCCGCGCTCGACGCGCAGGGGGCCTGGGTTGCGCCGCACATCTTCGGCGAGGTGCCCTCGCACGCGCGCCTCGCGCAGGAGGAGATCTTCGGACCGGTGCTGGCGGTGATGCGCGCGCGCGATCTCGATGACGCGCTCGCGATCGCCAACGGCACGCGCTATGCGCTGACCGGTGGGCTCTATTCGCGCAGTCCCGCGGCGATCGCGCGGGCGCGACGCGAGCTGCGGGTCGGCAACCTCTACATCAACCGCAAGATCACGGGTGCGCTGGTCGACCGGCAGCCGTTCGGCGGCTTCAAGCTGTCGGGGATCGGTTCGAAGGCCGGCGGTCCGGACTATCTGCTGCAGTTCGTCGTGCCGCGGGTGATCACGGAGAGCACGCTGCGGCATGGCTTCGCGCCCGATGCGCCGGCTGGAGAGTGAGCGGAAACACGCGGGCCCGCCCGGAGAACCAGGCGGGCCCAGCCGTGGCATGGTGAGCGGGTGCTCAGCCGAAGGAGCCCGCGCCCTGGATCTTGATGTCGCCGCGGGTCGGCGTGACCCGGGGTGCGATCTCCATGACGTCGGGAACGCTCATCTCCAACGAGTCGGGCGATCCCGGCGACACCTCGGCATCGATCGTCCGGAGCGTGAACGGGACGATCGCGCCATCGCGTCCGTTGCGTCCGTACCCGGTCACGGTGGCCTGGGTGACGCTGCCGACCGTGCGGACGATGAGCGACGTCAGCGAGGTGCTCTGGAAGTCGATGTCGTTGCGCTTGTCGCTGAGCGTCACGCGACCCTCGGGGATGCCCTGCGAGT
>Ga0196963_10001770_pt1 | contig 13925 bp, 14 predicted proteins | sample S1_5metaG_FD_148600 | JGI IMG/M metagenome (GOLD analysis project Ga0196963, IMG submission 148600) | Soil microbial communities from Anza Borrego desert, Southern California, United States - S1_5 | ecosystem: Environmental > Terrestrial > Soil > Desert | place: USA: California | collected... | reverse complement strand
ACTCGCTGGTCATGTCGAGCTCGGCGAGTGGCGCGAGCGACGGTGAGGCGAGATCGGTGGACGCCGTCACCGACACGCGCTCGCCGGCGGTGACGAGGAACCGCGACGCCTCGCCCGCGGGGCGGCGGGGCTCGAGCACGCGGCGGATCTCGCTCAGCGCGGTTCGCAGCAGCGTGCGCCCCTTCTCGGGCTCGCGCTCGGGCCACACCGCCTCGATGACCGCCTCGCGGGTCGCGCCCCGCTCGCCGGCGACGGCGAGGTACAGCAGCGCCTCGAGCGCCTTGCGCGACTTCCAAGCCGTCGCCCGCGGCGCGCCGTCGACGGTGATGGCCAGCCGACCGCGCAGCTCGATGTGCAGCCCGGTGTCGGCGCCGAAGGGCAGCACGCGCCGGGCGAGCGCCTCGACCGGCGCGAAGCCGGCGACGCGCAGGTCGCGGAGCCGGCGCTCGGCGCGCTCGCGTGACTCGGTGTCGCTCGCCGTGGCCAGCTGCAGGAGGGCGAGGTGGAGCCGGGCGTGCGCGTCCTGCCGCACGATCTTGGAGTCGAGAGCGGCGATGGCGTCGTCGCGATCCACGCCCGCCCACGCCGCGGCCACCGCGCCGCACACGAGGTCGAAGCCGCCCGCGGGTTGACCGGCGGCGAAGGCGCGCGCCGCCGCGTCGCGGGCGGCCGCCTCGTCGCCGCGCACGAGGGCGAGGATCGCGAGGACCGACTCGCCGGCGGCGACGGTGAGGTCGTCGGCGGCGGCGACGTCGACCGCCTGACGTGCCGCGGTGGCGGCGGCCGGCTCGTCGCCGGCGGCGAGGGCGACGTTCGCCCGCACCCACGACGCGAGCACACCGTCGCCGGCCGACGCGAGTGCGGCGTCGGCGCCGGCCAGGTCGCCGAGCCACCACCGGGCCGCACCGAGCCAGGCGCTGGCGCGCTCGCGACGGCGTCCGCTCCCGGTCGTCGCCACCGGTTCGAGCACGTCGGCCGCCTCCGCGAGCCGGCCGCCGGCGAGGAGGGCGGTGCCGAGCGCGACCTGCGCATCGGCGCGCTCGTCGTCGGTGGTAGCGGTCTCGACGCGCACGCGCGCGTCGGCGGTGGCGGCATCCACGTCGACGGTGGCGCGGCTCGCGGTGAGGTGGGGCGGGAGCCGGCGGCGGATCTCCGCGGGCATGCGATAGGCCCAGCGCACCGCTCTGGCCTCGCCGACGTCGGTGGCGCGCCGCACGAGCAGGTCGGCGGCCGCCGCCGGCTCGCCGGCGTCGAGGAGGAGGTCGATGGCGGCGGCGGGATCGCTCGCACTGAGCACACCGGCCGCGGTGACGCGCAGGCGATCGGCATCGACGGCCGACGGCGCCGCCCGCGACCGCGCCACCTCGTGCAGTCGCCAGTAGCCGTCGGCCTCGACGACGAGACCCGTCGTCGCGCCGAGGGCGGCGAGGTCGTCACCGTCGCCGAGGTCGAGGGTGCGTGCGAGGTCGGCGGTCACGTACGGCAGCACCGCGAGGGCGCCGAGCAGCGCCCGCCCGCGCTCGTCGAGGCGGTGGGCGACGAGGTCGTCGACGAGGGCGGCGGGCGACAGCGGTTCGCCGCCGGCGTCGGCGGCCATGCCGAGCGCGGCCGCCCAGCCGTTGGTGGCCGCGTGCCACTCGACGGCCCGGTCGCCGAGCAGCTGCGCGGCCTCCTCGGCGGTGAACGCGAGCTCGTCGCCGTCGACGACGCGGGCGATCCCCGCGGGCAGGCGCCCGAGCAGGCCAGCGGGTCGGCGCCGGCCGGCCACCACGACGCGGCACTCCGGCGCCAGCAGGGGGAGGAGCTCGGCGAGCACGGCGTCGCACGCGGCGTCGGCATGGTCGTAGTCGTCGACGACGAGCACGGTCGGCTCGCGCTCGAGCTCGTCGAGCAGCGACCCCGCCAGCGCCACCACGTCCTCGGACGACGCATCGGCGCCGGCAAGTGCGGCGAGGTCGGTCGCACCCCCGAAGCCGGCGGCCAGCCGGCACCAGCGCAGGCGCCCGCCGTGGGCGGCGGCGGCGTGGAGGGCCACGACCGACTTGCCCGTCCCGGCCGGCGCGGCGAGCACGAGCGCCACGTGGTCGCCGTCCCACGACGAGAGCCGGGGCCGGGGCGTCGCCTTGGGATGGCGAGGCGGCCGCCGCAGCACGGCGGGGTGATCGGTCACCACGCGAAGGCTGACACATACCCTCGCACCCGATGGCGGACGATCTGACCGGCCGTCGCCTCGGTGGCTTCGAGCTCCAGCGCGAGATCGGGGCCGGGGCGTACGCGTCGGTGTGGCGCGCCCGGCAGCTGCGGCTGGGCCGCGACGTCGCCGTGAAGGTGCTCGACCCGCTGGTCGCGCGGAACCCCGACGCCGCCCGCCGGTTCGAGCGCGAGGGGCGTGCCGCGGCGTCGCTGGACCACCCCGCCATCGTGCCGGTGTACGAGGCCGGTGAGGACGACGGCGTCGTGTACCTCGCCATGCGGCTGGTCGACGGGCCGACGCTGGCGCAGGTGCTGCGGGCGGAGGGAGATCTCGAGCCCGAGCGGCTGCTCTCGGTCATCGAGGCGGTCGCGTCGGCGCTCGACCACGCCGCGGCGCGAGGCCTCGTGCACCGCGACGTGAAGCCGTCGAACATCCTCGTCGAGGGCGACCGCGTGTGGCTCGGTGACTTCGGGATCGCCGCGTCGGCGCGCGAGATGGGCCGGTACACGTCGGGCGCCATCGGCACCGCGTCGTACATGGCGCCGGAGCAGGCGCGCGCCGGCGACGTCGACCACCGCGCCGACCTGTACGCGCTCGGCTGCGTCGTCTTCGAGTGCGTCACCGGCCGGCCGCCGTTCGACGGCGGCGACGTCGTGGCGACGATGACGATGCACGCGACGGAGCCGATCCCGTCGTGCGGCTCGCCCGCGCTCGACGCCTTCTTCGCCCGCGCCCTCGCCAAGTCCCCCGACGACCGCTTCCAGTCCGGCGCCGAGCTCACCGCCGCCCTCCGCACCGCGCTCCAGGCCAGTTCTGGTGATGCGAGCGCGCCGAAGACGGCGCGCTCGCATCGCCAGAACCGGTGGGGGATCCCCGCGGGCGCCGTGGTGGCGGTCGTTGCGGTGGTTGCCGCGGTGCTGCTGCTCGCCCGGGGTGGGGGGGACGACGATGGCGGGGGTGACGAGCAGGTGGCGCCGTCGACGACGACGTCGGTCGCGCCCGAGGCGATCGCGCCCGGGGGCTCGGTCGTCGTCGGCGTGCGCGAGGTGCCGCCGACGATCAACCCGCACACGACGCTCACGGCCGAGGGCTTCGTCGCCGGCAACGTCCTGCCGCCGCTCTACGCGCTCGACGAGGAGCTGGAATGGCAGCCGTTCCTCGCCGAGGGCGAGCCCGAGGTGATCGGCACCGATCCTCTCCGCATCCGCTGGCGGCTCCGCGGCGACGCGACGTGGGACGACGGCGCGCCCATCACGAGCGCCGACGTGCTGCGCACCTTCGACTACGTGCGCGACCCGGCGGCCGGCACCATCGTCACCGAGCTCTACACGCGCGTCACCGAGCTCGTCCCCGACGGCGACAAGGCGTTCGTGGCCACGCTGAGCGAGACGCTCGGCGACGCCCGCCTGCTGTTCTCCACGCTGCACCCGGTCATCAAGGCGGCGTCGTTCGACCGCCACCTCGCCGGTGGCGGCACGGTCGGCGACTACCTGAGCACCGACATCGACTTCTCCGGCGGTCCCTTCCGCCTCGTCGCCTTCGAGCCGGAGCGCAGCGTGCGCCTCGTGCGCAACGACGCCTGGTGGGGCGAGGCCGCGCCGCTCGAGCGCGTCGACGTCCGCAACATCTCCTCCAGCGGCGCCGCCCTCGACGCGGTTGCTTCCGGCGACGTCGACGCCGTGTTCGTCGAGGACCCGCAGGGCGTCGACCTCCGCGCCGCGCGCGAGCTCGACGACGCCGCCGTCACGACCGTCGGCGGCAACGTGCAGTACGGCCTGCGGTTCAACCTCACCGCCCCGCCGTTCGACTCGCCCCAGGTCCGGCGCGCGATCGCGCTCGCCATCGACCGCACCGCCATCGCCGAGGCGCTCACGCTCGGGCTGGACGACGACCCCGACGCGCCGGGCAGCCTCGTCTTCTTCCCCGGCCAGCCCGGCTACGCCGACCGCTTCACCGACCTGCGACGCGACGTCGACGAGGCCGACCTGCTCTTGACCCAAGCGGGCTTCCCGCGCCCGGACGGCGACGACCGCCTCACGATCTCGCTGCTGTATCCCAGCTCGACCGTCCACGTGTCCCGCCTCACCGCCCTCACGCTCCTCCTCGTCGAGCAGCTGAAGGAGGTCGGCATCGCCGTCGAGGCGCGCCCCGTCGCCACCGCCGAGCTCACCGACGCGTGGCAGGCGGGCGAGTACCAGGCGTCCATCGGCATCGACATCGCATCACCGAGCCCGCTCGCCGCCATCGAGTCCTACGGCACCGGCGGGCTGACGAACTACACGCACTACTCCAGCGCCGCCGTCGACGACCTGTTCGCCCGGGTGCTGGCCTCGACCGATCCGGACGAGCAGCAGTCGCTCTTCGGCGAGGCTGACGCCGTCATCGCCGGCGACCTCCCGGTCATCCCGATCGTGCAGCTGCCGTCGCTGCTCGTCGCCGACGACCGCCTGCGCAACATCGCCGCGCCGGCGCTGCGAGCCGGACCGCTGGCGTTCGTATCGCGCTGGGGGTTCGCCGCCGAGGGCTAGCGCGCCACCGGGTCGCCGCAGTCGGTGAACCAGCGCATGGTGCCGTCGGCCCTCGCGAGGTGCAGCTCCTGCAGGACCGTCTCGCCGTTCATCACCCGCGACACCTCGACGAGCACGACATCGGTGATCTCGGCCCGCTCGCCGTCGGTCTCCCACGTCCACGCCGGCGCCGTCGTCGCCTCGCGCACCGTCAGGTCGATAGGGAACGCCGCAGCCGCGGCGAGGTAGGCGCGGCACTGGTCGATGCCGTAGCGCTCGGCGACCGCGGGGTGCAGACGCTCGACGAGGACGTCGGCGCGACCGTCGCGGGTGGCGGCGACGAGGTGGGCGACGAGCTCGGCGGCGCCGTCGGTCGACCCTTCGGTGACGGCCGCTGCGGGCGCCGGGCGATCGGGCGTGGTGGGGACCGCGTCGCGGCGGAGCACCACGGCGGCGAGGAGGGCGACGCCGACGACGGCGGCGACCGCGAGCACGATCGCGCCGCGGCGCGAGCGCCGGGCGGTGACGACGATCGGCGGGTGCTCCGCCGTGCGGGAGATCGGAGCGAGGGCAGCGGTGCGGTCGTCGACCGGCGCGGCGGCAGTCGCCGGCTGCGGCATCACCGCGGCGCGGAAGCGGCGCTGCACCTCGCGCAGCGAGCGGCGCGACGCGTTGCCGCACTGGAAGACGACCTCGTCGACGTAGCGCTGGACGACGGTCTTGGCCTCGGCGCGGCGCACGGCGAGATGGCGGGCGCGGTCGTCGCGCAGGGTGCGGATCCCGAACACGAGGCCGACGACGACCGCGACCGGCGCCGCGACCGCCAGGCCGGCGAGGTTGCCGAGGAGCCCGGCGGTGACGATGCCGCCGCACGCGCCCCGCAGCCCGGTGATCCAGAGCTCGGCGGCCGCCGGCCGCTTGGGCGCGAGCAGGGCGTCGGCCACCGGCGCCGCCGGCGGGGCGAGGGCGACGTCGACGGCCACCCCGGCCTCGGCCGCCAGGCGGGCAGCGCCCCGGCGCAGCGAGCGGTGGTTGTCGGCGATCGCCTTCTCGGCCCGCCCGCCGAGCCACGCCTCGAACGCCGCCCAGTCGTCGGCCGGGTCGTGCTCGTTGAGCCACGCCTCGGCCTCGCGCTGCAGGGTGCGCAGGCGGTCGCGGAGGTCGTGGTCGACGGCAGCGGCGAGCTCGGCGAGCCCGTCGGCGAGGAGCGCGCTGGCGTTGGCGGGGGCGGAGGCGGTGGTCATGTCGTGATCGTCCGGGGCGAGCGTGAATCAGGCGTGAAAACGGAATCTCGGGGCACCGGGCGGGCCAGTGGCCCGCTCAGTGCCCCGAGATCTCGCGGGGGCCGGTCAGAAGCCGAGGAGGAGGGCGGCTTCGTCGACGTCGGGGACCGACGGCAGCTCGGGCTCGAAGTGGATCGCGCCGGTGCCGAGGCCCACCCGGTCGACGAGGACGCCGGCATCGAAGGCCGGGTCGAGGGCGATCACGCCCACGCCGAGGTCCTCGACGACGTCGAGCGTCGAACCGATCGGGCTCGGGACGAACCCGAGGTCCTCGCTCACCGGCGGCACGGGCAGCGGGACGGGCTCGGGCTCGGGGGTCACCTGCGGCGGTGTCGCCACGTCACGCGGCGTCTCGTACCGGTCCATGCCGCCCAGGCGCTCACGGAGCTCCTGCTCGGCCGGGCTCGGGTCGAGCGGGGCCGGCGCCGGCTCGGGCATCGGCGGGTCGAGCTCGTCGAGCCAGGCGTCGAGCTGGTCGACCTGCTCCTGCCAGGCGTCCGACTCGGCGACCTGGTCGAGGACGCTGTCAGCCGCCGCGGCCGCCTCGGCGGCCTCGAGCGCGGCGATCCAGGCCTCGAGCTCGGGGTCGATCGCGGTGTCGCCGGCGTCCTCGCCCTCGCAGTCGGCGTCGCCGGCGCCGTCCTGCGGCCAGGCCTGCTGGCCGGGCTGGGCGGGACCGTCGAGCGGGTTCGTCACCAGGTCGATTCCCCAGCCCCAGTCGTGGAAGAGCGTGGTGATCCAGCCGTCGCCGACGACCGTGGTGGCGTCGTCGCTGGCGTCGTAGCCGCCGCCGGCGGTGCCGTCGGGGTTCGTGTAGTGGACGTCGCCGTCCTCCTCGACCTCGCGCACCGTGCCGTCGGGCAGCCGCTCGGCGACGCCGTCGTCGGTGAGCCAGCCGTCCTTCGGGATGTAGGTGCTGTGGCCGTTGGGGTCATAGACCGTGGTCGACCCGTCGGGGTGGAACACGACCCTGGCGAAGTCCTCGGCCCCGTTGGTGAACTCGATGCTCACGGTGCCGTCGGTGTCGGTCTTGATGATGGTGCCCGCGTCGGCGTCGGTGACCTTGACGCTGCCGTCGGGATAGGTGGTGCGGATGCTGCCGTCGGGCAGCCTCGTGTCGCCGAAGCGGGTCTCGCCTTCGCTGGCCCGACGGCCGGTGCCACCGTGGCCGGAGGCCTCGTGGTCACGTCGTGCGTTGCCGGCCCGGTCGAGGGCCTGGTCGCGGTTGTTGTTGTTCCAGGGCATTGCAGTGGTCCTTTCGGGTCAGCCGAGCAGCTCGAGGCCGCTGGCGTCGTTGATGGGGTTGGTGTCGAAGAGCTCGATGGGCGGGGCCAGCTCGAAGGCGCCGCCGGGCGCCGCGAGCTCGGGGGCGATCTCGATGGTGTGGAGGTCGACCTCGAGGGTCGGGGCGGCCAGGACGGGCTCCATGGCGAGCAGCCCGACGAGCGGCTGGTCGACGTCGATGACCTCGACGGCCTCGACCGGCGCGGCCACCTCGGCCACGACCTCGATGGCCTCGACCGGCGCGGCCACCTCGGCCACGACCTCGACGACCTCGACGACCTCGACGACCTCGACGGCCTCGACGACCTCGACGGCCTCGGGGACGGCCACGGCCACGGCCGGCTCGGGGGCGACGACCTGCTCGGTGGGCAGCCACGGCTCGCCGATCTGCGGCACGAGCGGCTCGTCCCACTGCCCGTCGTTGTCGCGGTCCCAGTACTCGAAGTCGGGCGCGACCGGCGGCTCGATGTCGCCGTCGCCGTCGGTGTCGCGGGCCTGCGTCTGGCGCGAGTGGTCGATGTCGCCGTCGTTGTCGGTGTCCTCCTGGTGGTGCGTCAGGAGCGTCCCGTCGGGCAGGAAGACGGTGATCGTCGTGCTGGTCGAGTCGATGTCGCCGTCGCCGTCGGCGTCGACCTGCTCGTCCTTGGTCGAGCCACCGGTGTTGTTCGGCGACTCGGAGGTCGTCGTGCGGCGGTCGACGTTGCCGTCGGAGTCGGCATCGGTCGTGACGGTCGTCTCGGTCGTGTCGGGGGAGCGGCCGTTCTCGGTCTTCCGCTGGGTCACGGTGGACTCGGCGTTGCCGTCGCCGTCGGTGTCGCGGCGGTCGATGGAGATCGTGTCGAGGTCGCCGTCGCCGTCGACGTCGACCCGGTGGGTGACCTGGGTGCGGACGTCGTCGACGACGCCGTCGCCGTCGGTGTCGGTCTCGTCGTGCAGGACGGTCATGTCGCGCACGCCGTCGCCGTTGGTGTCGAAGCTGGTGGCGAAGCTGGCCATCGGGGTTCCTCCTCGGGTGGTTGCCCGTCCATCGGGCTCCCGAGGAGCGTCCACCGGCGCCGTGAAACCGGCGTGAAAGGCTGTTGCCGTGCGGCGGGGGATCGTGGTGGTCGGCGGATGGCTGCTCGTGGCGACGGCGACGGCGGCGTGCGCCGGCAACGGCGGCGAGCTCCGGCCGGCGCCGTCCACGTCCTCGACGACCACGGCCGCGCCGGTCATCGAGGACCCGGCGGTGCTGATCGCCCCGCTGGATGCCCAGGTGCTGCTCGAGGCCGGCGACGCCCGGGCGATCGACGTGCGCTCGCAGGAGGCCTACGCCGCCGGCCACCTGCCGGGCGCTGAGCTCTACGACAGCCTGCAGGAGGGCTTCACGTCGGCGGTCAGTGGGCTGCCCCGCGACGTCACCTACGTCGTCTACGACGACGGCGGCGACCGGGCGCCGCAGGCGGTGCAGACCCTGGGCGGGCTCGGCTTCCTCGACGTGCGCGAGCTCGACGGCGGGTTCCCGGGCTGGCAGGCGCTCGGGCTCCCGGTGGAGACCTAGCTCGGCGTCGCCCGCCTCACCGGTACACGTGACCGGTGCAGCCCACGTCCTCGCACGTGGTCACGAGGAACGTGCCGTCGCGCGAGTACGCGATGGCCTCGCCCTGGCGCTCGTAGCGGAGCGGGGTCTGCGTCGGCCGGCCGAGCGTGAGCGTCTGCCCGAGCGACGCGCCGGGCTCGATCGTCCTGGTGCGACGACGCCACCACGCCACTGGACTCGGTGATCGCCGGGTCCTGGAACGAGAAGTACTCGGCGCCACCGTCGTACGCGGTGGCCGGAGAGGGCGGCACCAGCGCGACGAGCGCGGCGACGGTGGCGGTCAGGACCAGTGAGCGCTTCACCCAGGCGGGTTCGACTTGCCGAGCAGGTCCTCCTTCCAGGTGCGGAAGCGAACGTGCTGCGCCCCCGAGGGCCCCTCGCCCTCGCCGGTGCCATCGGGCTTCAAGTGGAACGTGTGCTGGAGCGCCAGGTCGTCGGCGTCGACGGCGAGGTAGGTCGCGTGGTCGCCGGTGGCGGGCCCGCTGCGCCACAGGAGCCAGCGACCGATGCGCCGCTTGTACTCGGCGACCGGTTCCAGCTCGACGAGCTCGGACGGCGCCTCCACCCACGCCGTCGCCGGGATGTTGCGATCGCGCACCGGCGTCGGCGGGAGGTCGGCCGTGTGAACGGGCGTCTCGTCGACGGGCCGCTCGTCGTACCTCATCTCAGGAGAACGGCAGCAGGAGCGGGTCGATGTCGGGATCGTGCGGCGTGACGGTGAACTTCTCCGGCGTCGTTCCCAGGTAGAGGAAGCCGACGATGGCGTCCTTGTCGCGCAGGCCGAGCGCCGCCTTGACGCGCGGGTCGTCGACCGGCGCGCCCGTGCGCCACATCGAGCCGTAGCCGAGCGCGGTCGCGGCGATGAGTGCGTTCTCGGCGGCGGCGACGGCGGCGTCGCGCTGCTCGACGAAGGGGATCTTCTCGTCCTCCTGGTCGACGGCGCTCACGATCACGACCACCGGCGCCCGGCCCAGCTTGGTGCGCTCCTTCTCCTGCTTCTTGGGCTCCGGCTCGCGACCGGTCTCCTCGCAGCGCGCGAGGTACGCCTGCTCGAGCACCTCGCCGAAGCGGTCCTGGGCGGCGCCGTCGAGGATCGTGAAGCGGAACGGCTTGAGCTCGCCGTGATCGGGCGCAGCGGCCGCGGCGCGCAGGATCGTGCGCAGGTCGTCGCCGGTCGGTGCGGGCTCCTGGAGGCGACCGATGCTGCGGCGGTTGAAGATCGCGTCGAGTGCGCTGCGGTTCGTCACCAGCCGCGCTCGATCCACTCGTCGAGGTGCGGGCGCTCGGTGCCGACGGTGGTGTCGAGGCCGTGGCCGGGCATCACGATCGTCTCGGGCGGGAGCGTGAACAGCTTGCGGTCGATCTGCTCGATGATCTGCTTGAAGCGGTTGGCGTCCTTCTCGGTGTTGCCGGCGCCGCCGGGGAACAGCGTGTCGCCGCTGAACAGCACGGGCTGGTCGACGAGCTTGAAGCACATCGAGCCCGGCGTGTGACCGGGCGTGTGGATCGTGTGGAGCCGGAGGCGGCCGACCTCGATGATCGAGTCGTCCTCGAGGATGTCGTCGTAGCTCGGCAGCATCTTGGCGTCGTCCGCGGTGACGGCGACGCGGTAGCCGGCATCACGCACTGCGGGCACGGCCTGGATGTGGTCCCAGTGGCCGTGCGTCTCGAGCACCTGCTTCACGCCGAGCTTCTTGCAGAGGTCGAGCAGCTTCTCGTGCTCGTTGGCGGCGTCGAGCAGCACCGCCTCGCCCGTCTGGGTGCAGCGCAGCACGAACACGTTGTTCTCGTACGGGCCGACCACGATCTTGTGGATCTCGGCGCCGTCGCCCTGCCAGTGCAGCGTGTTCGTGGTGCTCATGCGCCCGAGGCTAGAGGGCGGCGTACGGTCGCCGTCGTGAGCGACTCGCCGAGCGACGTCCCGATCCGCCGTGCCGCGACCGTCGTGCTGGTGCGCGACGGAACCGCCGGCGTCGAGGCGCTCCTGCTGCGGCGCCACTCCGACCTCGCGTTCCACGGCGGCGCGTGGGTCTTCCCCGGCGGTCGCGTCGACGACGACGACTACGCCGGCGCGCCCGACGACCACGAGCGGGCCGCGCTCGTCGCCGCCTGTCGCGAGGCCAGGGAGGAGGCCGGCCTCGCGCTCGACGCGTCGGCGCTCGTGCCCTTCGCCCACTGGACGACGCCGGTCGGTCCGCCGCGCCGGTTCGCGACGTGGTTCTTCATCGCGTCGGCCGAGGAGGGCGACGTGGTCACCGACGGCGGCGAGATCACCGACCACCGATGGTTCTCGCCGGCGGACGCGCTGGCGGCGCGCGCGGCGGGGGAGATCGAGCTCCCGCCGCCGACGTTCGTGAGCCTGACGTGGCTCGAGTCGGCGCCGACGGCCGCGGCCGCGGTGGACGCCGCGCGCGTCCGTGAGTACGTGCGGTTCGAGCCGCGCCTCCACCGGGTCGAGGACGGCATCGTCCACCTGTACGCCGGCGACGCCGCCTACGACGATGTTGCACTGCTCGACACGGAGGGTGCGCGCCACCGGCTCTGGACCGGCGCGACCGAGTGGCGCTACCTCAGGTCTCCGAGGCCAGCGGGCTGATCACGTCGAGCCCGATGGCGAGGGCGCCGGGGATCTGGTGGCGGTCGAAGGTGAGGTAGCTCGTCGGCCGGGGGAGGCGGTCGGCGGCGGCGAGGTGCACGGCGTCGACGGTGCGCAGGCCGAACTCGACGCCGAGGTCGGTGGCCCGTGCGAGGCAGCGATCGTCGACGGGCACGACGTGCACCGCGTCCCAGTCGTCGCGGAAGGCCCGCTGCAGGTCGCGGGCCTGCCGGGGGCCCGACGCGATGCGATGGAGCACGAGCATCGTCTCGGTCCGGCAGAGCTCGGACGCGCACCACAGCGGGTCGGCGGCCATCGTGCTCACCACCAGCTCGCGGCCCGGCTCGCGCAGGTACCGCTTCACGAACGCGGAGGCGTCGATGGCGAGCACCTCAGGCGCCGCGGAGGTCGTCGAGGATCCAGTCGCTGCGGGCGTCGACCGGGGCGTCCTCGGCGTCGGGGGCCTCCTCGGGCACCCGCCTCCGGGCGGCCCGCACCGCACCGGTGGCCACGAGGTCGTCGAGCGTCGGCGCGCCCGCCGGTTCGAGCGGGCCGAGCTGGGCGACGGGCCGGCCGTCGACGGTGACGACGATGCGCTCGCCCGCCGATGCCCGCCGGACCACGGCGGCCACGTCGTTGCGGAGCTCACGGATGCCGACTCGCCGTAGCACATGTGTACACAACACCAGTGGACGACCCGGGCGCAACCTCCGTAGGGTCCGCGGCATGAACTTCGCCTTCACCGAGGAGCAGGAAGAGCTCCGCAAGTCCGTCCGCCAGTTCCTCGACTCGAAGTCGCCCGAGTCCGCCGTCCGCGAGCTGATGGAGACCGAGAACGGCTACGACGAGGCCGTCTGGAAGCAGATGGGCGACCAGCTCGGTCTGCAGGGCCTCGCCATCCCCGAGGAGTACGGCGGCCAGGGCTACACCTTCGTCGAGCTCGGCATCGTCCTCGAGGAGCAGGGCCGCCGCCTCCTGTGCGCCCCGTACTTCTCGAGCGTCGTGCTCGCCGCCAACACCCTCCTGCTGAGTGGTGACGACGCGGCGAAGAAGGCCCACCTCCCCGGCATCGCGTCGGGTGAGACGATCGCCACGCTCGCGTTCACCGAGTCCAACGGCCGCTGGGACGAGGAGGGCATCACCCTCACGGCGGACGGCGGCAAGCTCAACGGCGAGAAGATGTTCGTCCTCGACGGCGCCATCGCCAACCTGATCATCGTCGCCGCCAAGAGCGGCAGCGGCACCAGCCTCTACGCCGTGCAGGGCGACGCCGCCGGTCTCACCAAGACCTCGCTGTCGACGATGGACCAGACCCGCAAGCAGGCCAAGCTCGAGTTCAAGGACGTGCAGGGCGAGCTCATCGGCACCGAGGGTCAGGGCTGGGCCGTGCTCCAGAAGGTCCTCGACCTCGCCGCCGTCGGCCTTGCCGCAGAGCAGGTCGGCGGTGCGCAGTTCGTGCTCGAGATGGCCGTCCAGTACGCCAAGGACCGCATCCAGTTCGGTCGGCCCATCGGCTCGTTCCAGGCCATCAAGCACAAGTGCGCCGACATGCTGCTCGAGGTCGAGTCGGCCAAGTCGGCGTCGTACTACGCGTCGTGGTGCGCGGCGGAGATGAACGACGAGCTGCCGTCGGTCGCCTCGCTCGCCAAGGCGTACTGCTCCGAGGCGTACTTCCACGCCGCCGCCGAGAACATCCAGATCCACGGCGGCATCGGCTTCACGTGGGAGCACCCGGCGCACCTGTACTTCAAGCGGGCCAAGTCGTCCGAGCTCCTGTTCGGCGACCCGACCTACCACCGCGAGCTGCTCGCCCAGCGGATCGGCATCTAGCTCCACGATCTTCCGTTCCGGGCGGGATCGAAGTGCGCACTGCGCTTCGATCCCGCCCAGAATGCGTTTTGCATGGTCATCGCCGCCGTCGTCCTCGCCGGGATCATCGTCTTCGTCATCGCTGCGGTCGCGATCGGCCGGGAGACCGGCCGCCTCGCCCAGCTGCCGCCGCGCCCGGTCTTCGACATGGACGAGGCCGTGGAGTGGATCGGTGAGCGGCTGCCCTTCGAGGTGACCGCCGAGCTCAGCCACGACGACGTCCGCCAGATCCTCCAGTGGAGCCTCGACCAGCTGTCGGTCCGTCCTGACGACGAGGTCCTCGTGGTCGACGACGAGACGCTCGCCTACGTCCAGGTCCGCGCCCGCGACGCCGGCCACCCCTGGACCGAGGCCCAGATCCAGGCCGTGCTCGACGTCCAGATCACCTACCTGGAAGCCATCGGCGCCGCCGGTCCCGAGCGCGAGCTCTGAACAACGTCGCGCCGGTTGACGAGGGCGATACGCTCACCGGTACCAGAGAAAGGAGGTGGTCCAACTGCAACCAAGTTCGAGGACCCTGGAGGTGGTTGGTCGCTAGTGCGGCCGCCGGACCACCTGGCGAGTTTCCGCCAACCACCCTCTTTCGAGCGGCCGGGACTGGTCCCCCTGGCAC
>Ga0196963_10001769_pt1 | contig 13926 bp, 11 predicted proteins | sample S1_5metaG_FD_148600 | JGI IMG/M metagenome (GOLD analysis project Ga0196963, IMG submission 148600) | Soil microbial communities from Anza Borrego desert, Southern California, United States - S1_5 | ecosystem: Environmental > Terrestrial > Soil > Desert | place: USA: California | collected... | reverse complement strand
CGGTGTCGTAGTTGAAGGTCTCCGACAGCACCTTGAAGGCGAAACGGGTCGAGATGCCGTTCATGCCCTCGTTGACGCCCGAGGCGTCGCGGTACTCCTGCACCGTCTTGGCGCGGGGGTCGGTTTCCTTCAGCGTCTCGCCGTCATAGACCCGCATCTTGGAATAGAGGCTGGAGTTCTGCGGCTTGCCGAGGCGGGTCAGCACGCTGAAGCGGGCCAGCATCTGCAGGGTCCCCGGCGCGCAGGAGGCGCGGCTCAGCTCCGAGCCGGAGAGCAGCTTCTCGTAAATCTTCTGCTCCTCGGTGGCGCGCAGGCAGTAGGGCACCTTGATGACGCAGATGCGGTCGATGAAGGCTTCGTTGTTCTTGTTGTTCTTGAAGGCCTGCCACTCGCTCTCGTTCGAGTGGGCGAGGATGACGCCCTGGAACGGGATGGCGCCGATGTTCTCGGTGCCGATGTAGCTGCCCTCCTGCGTCGCCGTGAGCAGGGGGTGCAGCATCTTGATCGGCGCCTTGAACATCTCGACGAATTCGAGCAGGCCCTGGGTGGTGCGGTTCAGGCCGCCCGAATAGGTGTAGGCGTCCGGGTCGTTCTGGCTGAAATACTCCAGCTTGCGGATGTCGACCTTGCCGACCAGCGAGCTGATGTCCTGGTTGTTCTCGTCGCCCGGCTCGGTCTTGGCGATGGCGATCTGGCGCAGCTTCGACGGATGGAGCTTCACCACCCGGAACTTCGACAGGTCGCCGTCGAACTCGTCCAGCCGCTTCACCGCCCAGGGGCTCATGAAGCCGGTCAGCCGGCGGCGGGGGATGTTGTACTTCTCCTCGAACAGGTCGGCGAAGCGCGCCGGATCGAACAGGCCGAGCGGCGATTCGAGCACCGGGCTCAGCTGGTCGCCGGCCTTCAGCACATAGATCGGCTCCTTCTCCATCAGCCGCTTCAATTGCTCGGCGAGCGAGGACTTGCCGCCGCCGACCGGGCCGAGCAGGTAGAGGATCTGCTTGCGCTCCTCCAGCCCCTGGGCCGCATGCTTGAAGTAGCCGACGATCCGCTCGATCGTGTCTTCCATCCCATAGAAGTCGGCGAAGGTGGGATAGCGCTTGATCGTACGATTGGAGAAGATCCGTCCGAGCCGCTGGTCGCGGCTGGTATCGACGAATTCCGGCTCGCCGATCGCGGCGACCATCCGCTCGGCCGCCGAGGCGTACATCATCGGGTCTTCCCGACACGCCATGAGATAGTCTTGGAGAGTGATCTCGGTCTGCTTCTCGCGACCGTATATCTCCGAAAAGAGGTCGAACACTTCGCCTGTACGGGCCATCGCTTACCCCTCTTTCCCCGTGCCGCCCTAGATAAGGACATTGGGGCCAGCCAGTTGATAATCAACCGCCAAGCCGTTGCCTCGTCTGGCCATGTAATGCTCGGACTGCGACGACAAGATGGCAAGGTCTATCGCACTGGCCGTTGGTCGCGCTGGAAAGTTTGTCCATTGTGTGGCATAAAGACGAGAGTGGCGGCAAGGTAGTGTTGGCACTCGCACCACTTTGCTGCTTACTGGCAGAAAACTGGGCCGCCCCGATCGTACGGCAAGCCGTCGGATCGGCTTAGGCGAAGCTTTTTTCATAACCCCGTTCCTTCATACGAGGAACACGGCCAAGGCCGGGCGGTTCGATCCGCACCCCCGAAAAACGGGTGGGCCAAACGGATAGGGAATCATCCGAGATCGGATGTTTTTGCGCGGGGCCGATCCGGTCTTTGCAAGGCTCGCCCGTCGCCGGGCGTGCTATCCCTCGGGCCTGACGACGAAGCCGACGCCGCCGCAGGCCGGCCACCAGGACGAGACCATGACGACCACCGCCCCCGGCCGGGCGCGGCCGAGCCCGCTGCGCACCCATCTGAGCGAATTGCTGCGCCTGTCGGTGCCGGTGGTGGTGTCGCGCACCGGCGTGATGAGCATGGCCCTGGTGGACGCCATCATGGTCGGCCGCTACAGCGCCACCGAACTCGCCTATCAGAGCATCGGCGGCGCCATGGTGGCGGCGGTGCTGACGACCCTGCTCGGCCTGCTGATGGGCACGCTGGTGCTGACCGCCCGCGCCTACGGTGCCGGCGACTACCTGGCCTGCGGCGCCGTGTGGCGGCGGGCGCTGCCCTACGGCTTCGCGCTCGGCCTCGTCGGCTCGGCCATCTGCCTGTTCGGCGAGGCGCTGCTGCTGCTCACCGGCCAATCGGCCGAGCTGGCGGCGGGCGGCGGGCCGGTGATGCTGGTGATCGGGCTGGGCCTGCCGGCCAACCAGATCATGATCGCCAGCAGCTTCTTCCTGGAGGGCATCAAGCGGCCGATGCCGGTGATGGTGCTGACGCTCTTCGCCAACCTGCTGAACGTCCTGCTGAACTGGGTCTTCGTCTACGGCCATCTCGGCTTCCCCGAGGGCGGGGCGGTCGGCTCGGCCTGGGCGACGACGGCCGGGCGCTGGGTCGCCGCCTTCGCCTACATCGCCTTCATCTGGACCATGCGCGACCAGGCGCGGTTCGGCGTGCGTCTGCGCCCCGCGGGCGGCTGGTCGGCCTGGGCCGAGCAGCGGCGCCTCGGCTTCGCCGCCGGGGCGAGCATCGGGCTCGAGACGGCGGCCTTCTCGGCCGTCAGCCTCTTCGCCGGCTGGCTGGGCGCGACGGCGCTCGCCGCCTTCTCCATCGGCCTCAACCTCGTCGCCATCGTCTTCATGGTGGCGCTCGGCATCGGCGCCGCCACGGCGGTGCGCACCGGCGCCGCCCATGGCGAGGGCAACCTCGCCGACGTCGCCCGCGCCGGCTGGATCGGCCTCGCCGCGGCCTCCGTCGCCATGGCGCTGGGCGGCATGGTGTTCCAGATCGTCCCGGTGGAGCTGGCGGCCGTCTTCACCCACGACCCGGTGGTCGTGGCGGCCGCCGCCCCGGTCGTCGCCTTCGCCGCCTATATGCTGGTGGCCGATGGCGGGCAGGCGGTGATGGCCAACGCCCTGCGCGGCCGCGGCGACGCCTGGGTGCCGACGGCGCTGCACATGTTCAGCTATTTCGGCGTCATGGTGCCGCTGAGCTGGCTGCTGGCCTTCCCGCTCGGCCGCGGGCTGCAGGGCCTGTTCGAGGGGCTGCTGATCGCCTCGGTCGTCTCGGTCGCGGTGCTGGCGGCGCGGTTCTGGTGGCTGTCGCTGCTTGACCGCCGGGCGGAGCCGGCGGCGGCGGAGTAGGTTGCCGCCCGCCCGCCGGCTTGGCTAAGCTCGCCGCTCCCGCATCTGCCCGCGAGCCGCCCGATGACTGCCAGCCCGGCCTCCGACAACATCTACCACCTGTTCGAAAGCCGCTTCCCCGCCGACCCGGCGGCGCCGTTCATCGAGACGCCGGACGGCCGGGTGCGGAGCTATGGCGATCTGGCGGCGGAATCGGCGCGCTATGCCCATGTCCTGGCGGAGCGGGGCGTGCGCAAGGGCGACCGCGTGGCGGTGCAGGTGGAGAAGTCGCCGGAGGCGATCTCCCTCTACCTCGCCTGCCAGCGCGCCGGGGCGATCTACCTGCCGCTCAACACCGCCTATACGGCGGCGGAGGTCGAGTATTTCCTGACCGACGCCGAGCCGCGGCTGGTGGTGGCGAGCCCGGCCCTGGCGGCGCAGGCGGAGCCACTGGCGGCCAAGGTCGGGGCGGCGGTGTTGACGCTCGACGCCGAGGGCGGCGGCAGCCTGGCGGCGGCCGCCGCCGGCCGGCCGGAGACCTTCGACACCGTGCCGGCGGCGGCCGACGACATCTGCGCCATCCTCTACTCCTCGGGCACGACGGGCCGGCCCAAGGGCGCGATGATGAGCCACCGCAACATCGGCTCCAACGCCCTCACCCTCCACCGGCTCTGGGGCTTCCGGCCCGGCGACGTGCTGCTGCACGCCCTGCCGATCTTCCACACCCACGGCCTGTTCGTGGCGACGAACTGCGTGCTGCTGAACGGCTCCAGCATGCTCTTCCTGCCGAAATTCGACCTGGAGCCGGTGCTGCGCCTGCTGCCCCGCGCCACGGTGATGATGGGCGTGCCGACCTACTATGTCCGCCTGCTGGCCGAGCCGCGCTTCACGCCGGAGCTTTGCCGGGGCATGCGGCTCTTCATCTCCGGCTCGGCGCCGCTGCTGGCGGAGACCTGGAACGAGTTCAAGGCGCGCACCGGCCATCCGATCCTCGAGCGCTACGGCATGACCGAGACGGGCATGAACACCTCCAACCCACTGGACGGCGAGCGGCGGCCGGGCACGGTGGGCTTCCCGCTGCCCGACGTGGCGCTGCGCATCGCCGGCGAGGACGGGCGGGTGCTGCCGGCCGGCGAGATCGGCCAGATCGAGGTGAAGGGGCCGAACGTCTTCAAGGGCTATTGGCGGATGCCGGAGAAGACCGCGCAGGAATTCACCGCCGACGGCTTCTTCCGCACCGGCGACCTCGGCATCGTCGACGAGCGCGGCTACGTCTCGATCGTCGGCCGCGGCAAGGACCTCGTGATCTCCGGCGGCTTCAACGTCTACCCCAAGGAGGTCGAGACCTGCATCGACGAGATCCCCGGGGTGGACGAGAGCGCGGTGATCGGCCTCGCCCACCGCGATTTCGGCGAGGCGGTGGCGGCGGTCGTCACCCTCAAGCCCGGCGCCGCGGTAACGCCCGAGCAGATCACCGCCGCCTGCCGCGCCCAGCTCGCCAACTACAAGGTGCCCAAGGCGGTGTTCGTCGTCGAGGCGCTGCCGCGCAACACCATGGGCAAGGTCCAGAAGAACCTGCTGCGGGAGCAGTACAAGGCCACCTTCGCCGGCTGAGGGGGCGGGCGCGGCGTCGGGCAGCATGAACTTGGCGCTTTGAGTCTGGCGCGGGGGCGGGGCCCGCACTATCGTTATAGGGCATCGCCGCCGGGGCCCCGGCCCGGGCGGCGCCGCGACGGAGGGACCTGTGACGCGCGACTACGGACGCCAGCTCGAACTCGGCCTGCTGCTCGACGTCATCTGCCGGGAGATCGGCGATGACAGCCAGGTCGCCCGCGCCACGCAGCGCGCCATGCTGAGCGACGACCCCAACGACTTCTCCACCGCCTGCAGCGCCTTCGACAGCCTGCCCGGCCAGGCCCGCCGCCGCGTGGCCGACAAGGCGGAGGACCGCGCCCGCGTCATCGCCGCCAACCGCCGCAAGGTCCAATACGTCGAACCCCTGCCGCCGGGCCTCACGCCCGCCGCCAAGGCCAAGATCCGCACCCTGCGGGCCCTGCTGGGCACGCAGTAGCGCCGGCTCATCCTTAAGCACAATTGCGTCGAGTCGCGCGAAATCTGACAACTTCGCTCGAAATGGGTTAGGCTCAGCTTGGCCGGACGGTTCCGGCCGGCAATGGAGCGGCGATGGCGGAGCAGACGATGCGTGCCGCCCCATCCATGCGCGGCGTGGTCCTGGGGCAGACGAAAGAGGCGCCGAGGGGGCGGCTGGACTTCATGCCCGCCGCGCCGGACAAGCATGTCCTCGGCAACCGCGTCACCATCGGGCGCATCAACGCCGAACTGCTGATGGACGAGGACCGCACCAGCCGCTGGCTGCGGCGGCTGGTGAAATGGGGAATCATCCCCGCCGTGTCGCGCAAGCAGCAGGTGCTGTGGGACTTCATCGACATGAAGGAGGCCCTGCTGCGCAAGCTGGGCACCGGCGAGCGCGGCAGCGGCATCCGCCACCCCTACGACGTGCTCTTCGCCTTCGAAAGCGTCCTCGACCTCGGCCGCCACTTCCCCCGCCGCCGCCTGATCGTCGAGGAGCTGCTGAGGCGGGCCCTGCTCGTCTATGCCCGGGCGCTCAGCGAGGACAAGGGCCAGCACTTCTCGGCCGGCTTCTTCATGAAGGAGGCGCGGGAGTTCTACGTTCAATCGCGCACCTTCCAGCGCGCCGCCCGCGGCGCCAAGGAAGACGTGATCGTCCAGACGCAGAACATCTACAACGCGCAGTTCCACGCCCGCTGGTACTACGTCTTCTCCCTCCTGCTGGGGGAGGAGGCGCCGCACGGGCTGAACATGTTCCTGCGGGTCTGCAAGGACGCCGCGGCCATGGCGTCGATCAACCCCCAGGCCCAGCGCCTGCCGGCGCCGGATCCGGATCGGATGCCGAAGCGGGAATGGATGGACTGGCTCATCGAGCGCGACAAGGTCGCCCGCGCCCAGGCCACCGAGAACGAGAAATACCGCCAGGCCCTGGAGGCCATCCGCAAGGGCCTGCCCTCCACCATCTACGCCAATGCCGGACGGAGCTGACGACCGCGCCCGCCCGCAGGGGCGGGCGGGCGCGGAACCGACCGTTACGCTGCCGTGATCGTTACGGGGCCTTGACGGCTTCCGGCTTGGCGGGCGCGGCCGGCTTCTTCGCCGGCGGCTTGGCGGCGGCCGGCTTCGCCGCGGGCTTGGCGGCCGGCTTGGCCGGGGCGGCGGTGGCGACCACCGGCACGGCGGCGCCGGCGCCCTTGCAGGCGGCGTTGAAGACCGGCCGCTTGGAATTCGTTTCCTCGACGAAACGGCCGAGGTCCTGCGGGGCGATGGACAGAGCCGCCTGGGCGAAGTCCCGCCGCATGTGGCAATAGCCGCCGATGGTGAGCTGCTGGACCAGCTTCGTTTCGATATTGGCGAGTTCGGTGCGGTAGGCGTCGAAGGCGCGGGCGGCATTGCCCTTCTTAGCCTTGCCGAGCCAGGCCTCCATCGTCCGCTGGTGGCGGCGCAGGGCGTCCTGGTGGCGGTCGGTGAAGGCCGAGTAGTTGTAATGCGCCTTGGCGTCGCTCCAGCTGCAATTCAGCCCATAGAGCATCAGCTCGGTATGGAGCTGGAGCATGCGCTCGGCCGCCAGCTCCGCCTCCGACAAACAGGGGGCGGCGCCCGCGGCGCCGCCCCCGATGAGAGCCATCATACCCAGAACCGCGCCCGTGACCTTCGCCCGCATGATGACCCCGTGTTTCGGAACTGCAAGCAAATCTACAGCATCCGGGGCCGCAGGCAAAGTCTGCGGTTACGCCTGTGCTTATTCCGCGGCCAAACGTTGCGCCGCCGCATCATCGTATTCATGGATGAAGGCGCGAACCTGCGGGTAGATCTGCTCGCGCCACTTGCGGCCGTTGAAGATGCCGTAATGGCCGACGCTCTTCTGCAGGTGGTTGCGGCGCATCGCATCCGGCAGGTTCCGGCACAGCCGGTGCGCCGCCAGGGTCTGGCCGGGGGCCGAGATGTCGTCCAGCTCGCCCTCGACGGTCAGCAGGGCGGTCTTGCGGATCGCCTCCGGCCGCACCGGCCGGCCGCGCCACATCATGCGGCCTTTCGGCAGGTCGTGGTTCTGGAACACGGTGGCGATGGTCTGCAGGTAGAACTCGGCCGGCAGGTCCATGACCGAGAGGTATTCGTCGTAGAAGCGGCGGTGGCCCTCGGCGCTCTCGCCGTCGCCGCGCACCAGATGCTCGAACAGCTTCAGATGCTCGCCGACATGGCGGTCGAGATGCATCGACATGAAGCCGCCGAGCTGCAGGAAGCCGGGATAGACCTGGCGCAGCGCGCCCGGATAGTAGACCGGCACGGCGGTCACCACCGTGCGCTCGAACCACGACAGCGGATGCTCCAGCGCCAGCTTGGTCACGGCGGTGGGGGCGGCGGTGGTGTCGATCGGGCCGCCCATCAGGGTCATGGAGCGCGGCTGGCAGGGATCGTCCATGTCGGCCATGAGCGCCGCCGCGGCCAGCACCGGCACGGCCGGCTGGCAGACCGCCAGAACATGGGCGTTGGGGCCGAGGTCGCGCAGGAACGCCATGACATAGGCGATGTAGTCGTCCAGGTCGAAGCCGCCGCGCGACAGCGGCACCTGGCGGGCGTCGATCCAGTCCGTCACATAGACGTCGTGGTCCTGGATGAGGGTCTGGACCGTGCCCCGCAGCAGCGTGGCGTAGTGGCCCGACATCGGGGCGACCACCAGCAGCTTGGGGTCCTGGCGGCCGGCCGGCAGGTCGCGCTCGAAGCGCACCACGTTGCAGAACGGCTCGCGCCGCACCACGGTCTGGCGCACGCCGACGCGGCGGCCGTCGATCACGACGCTGTCGATGCCCCATTCGGGCTTGGCGTAGCGGCGGGTGCTGCGCTCGATCAGCTCGGCGGCGGCGGCCATGGCGCGCCCGACGCGGGTGTAGGAGGCCGGCACGAGCGGATGCTGCAGGGTGGTCTGGATCGCCTCGGCGGCCAGCCGGACCGGGGTCCATGCGGCATGGTGGAGGTCGTACAGCTGGTAGAGCATTCCTTCTCCTCAATCCCGGCACGGCTTCATGGCCCGTGCGGCCAGCCAAGCCCCGTTCCGGTTCCCCTCGACGGCGCGGCGGCGGGGCCGTATTGCACCTGCGTGCTTCAGCCCTCGCGCATATTCATCTGTCATACACAATACGGACAGGATGTGTTGCCAGAAGATTAACCTGACGGCTCCGGACTGGTTCCAGCGCAAGCATTCGAAAGCCTGTGGCAGCCAGGAAACAAGGAAAGTGCGGAGTCGCGCCCTTCGAGCGGTTGTTTATTGCGGCGCAAAAGCCGGGCGGAGGCGTGGCGGGCGGCGCGGCGGCGTCTGGCCCCGCGCCGCGGTTCGGGCTAATCTGCCCCGGGCAACCACAGGGAGGGCGGCGATGCGCTGGCTGCGCGGTGCGGCATTGGGGATGGCGGTGGCGCTGGCGGGTCCGGCCGCGGCCGAGATCGTGCTGTTCGGCGGCCCGAGCTTCCTCGGCATGGTGGCGGCCGACGACGTATCCTCCGTGAAGTCCGAACTGCTGCGCGGCGCCTCGCCCAACGCCGCCGACAGCCGCGGCCAGACGCCGCTGATGATCGCCGCCGCCAACGGCAATGGCGAGATGACCGGCCTGCTGCTGCGGCACGGCGCCCGCGTCGGCGATGCGGACGCCCTGGGCAACACCGCGCTCATCCGGGCGGTGGAGAGCGGTGCCGACGAGGTGGTGGACCAGCTCATGGCGGCGGGCGCCAACGTCAACAAGGCCAACCGCCAGGGCGTGACGCCGCTGATGGCGGCGGCCCGCGCCGGGCGGGACGATTTCGTGGACCGCTTCCTGAAATCCGGGGCGAAGGTGGACCAGCTCGATTTCGCCGGGCGCAGCGCGCTCGCCTGGGCGCAGGACGGCCGCAACGCCAATGTCGTGCGGCTGCTGAAGGCGGCGGGGGCGCGCTGACGGGGCCGTTCATCCGCGAGGGGTGAACGGCCGGCGCGCGGCCGCCGCGGCGGGGACTTCGAACCGCCGGCCCCCGGCCGGCGTATAAGCAGTGTCACCATGCCGGAGGTGGGCCATGCGCCGTTTGTTGCTCGTCCTCGTGCTGCTGTTCTCCGCGCCCTTCGCCGCCTTGGCGGAGGCGCCGGTCGGTCCCGACGACCGCCAAGCCATCGAGCGGGTCATCCGCGACCAGCTCGCCGCTTTCGGCCGCAACGACGGCAAGGCCGCCTTCGGCCATGCCTCCAGCGCCATCCAGGGCATGTTCCGCACGCCCGACAACTTCATGCGCATGGTGCGGGAGGGCTATCCCGCGATCTACCACTCCCGCACCGCGCAGTTCCTGCTGCCGCAGCCCGGCGAATCCGGCCTGGGCGAGCCGCGCATCGTCCAGCCGGTGCTGGTGGAGGGCACGGACGGCCAGGGCGTCGTCGCGCTGTACTACATGCAGCGCCTGCCGGACGGCACTTGGCGGATCGACGGTTGCTCCCTGGCCGAAGGCCAGAGCGCCTGAGCTTCCGCGGGCATCGCCGCCCCGGGCCGCGACCGTTTGGCCCGAGCCGTTGCCGCTGCCGCGCCGCTCGGCTATAAGCCGCGCCATCCGGCGTTGGATCGAATGGAGGCGGCCTTGGGCGAGACGCAGTCGCAGAAGTACTTCCCGGTGAGCTGGGAGGAGATGCATCGCAACGCCAAGGCGCTGGCCTGGCGGCTTGTGGACCGCGGCCCGTGGACGGGCATCATCGCGATCACCCGCGGCGGCCTCGTGCCGGCCGGCATCATCGCCCGCGAGCTGAACGTGCGGACCATCGAGACCATCAGCGTCTCGACCTACGACCATATGGAGATCCGCCAGGCCCGGATCCTCAAGGGCCTGACGACCGATGTCGGCGAGGGCGAGGGCTGGCTGCTGATCGACGATCTGGTGGACACCGGCCGCACCGCCGAGGTGGTGCGCAAGCTGGTGCCGAAGGCCCATTTCGCCACCATCTACGCCAAGCCGGCCGGCCGCCCGCTGGTCGACACCTTCATCACCGAGGTGAGCCAGGATACCTGGATCCACTTCCCCTGGGACATCGAGCTGCAATACAGCCAGCCCATCGCCGAGATGCGCGGCCGCCAGGGCTGACAAGGCCGGCGGAATTGCTATATTAGGTCTCGGAAACCGCCGGGTGCTGCTAACACCCGGCGGCCTTCCTAGGTCCGACGGAAGGTCAGGCGGATCACGATCCCCCAGACCCTCACCTCGAGACCGAGAAGGATGGATGCCCTTTTCATCCACGCCTCCTTCGAAACGCCGCGGGCCGATTCCCGCGGCGTTTTGCATGAGAGGGGATGAATTGCGGTTGCGCAAGCCTGCACGTTGCGGCTGCCCGGTCAGGCGAAGACCGTCCGCTCCGCCAGCCAATAGACCCCCAGCGCCATGATGACGGCCGAGACGCCGTAGACGAGGGCGGCGCTGCGTTCGGGCCGGGCGCCGGCACGGGCGAACAGCCGGTCGCCGGCCAGCAGCAGCGGCACGGCGAGCGCGACGATGGCGAGCTGGCCGATCTCCACCCCGATGTTGAAGGCGCCGAGCGCCACCGCCAAGCCCTCCGAAGGCAGGCCGATCTCTTGGAGGATGCCGGCGAAGCCGAAGCCGTGGACCAGGCCGAGGGCGAAGGTGCGGGTCCAGCGCCGGTCGAGGCTGCGCGACAGGTAGTTCTCGGCCGCGACGAGGACGATGGTGGCGGCGACGAGGATCTCCACCAGCCCCGGATCGAGCGGCACGATGTCGAGCACCGCCAGGGTGAGGGTGATGGAATGCGCCGCGGTGAAGGCGGTGACGATCTTCACCAGGGGGCCGATCCGCCGCGCCCACAGCAGCACGGCGATGAGGAAGGCGATGTGGTCGTAGCCGATGAAGATGTGCTCGACCCCCATCAGCAGGTACTGGCCGGCCAGTTCGACCGTGCCGGGCGGCGCGGGTTCGGTCAGGGCCACCGTCGTGCGCTCGGAGTCGAGCAGGCCCAGCTCCCGGCGGCCCTCGGGCGCCTGGAGCACCACCGCCTCGCGCGCGGCGGGGCTGACGCTCGGCATGACGGTGGAGCGGTAGGCGAGCGGCCCCTCGGCCGCGGCGCAGTCGAAGCGGCTGCGGGTCAGGATGCCGCCGTCGCTGTCGGCCTCCATGCTCCAGTCGATGCGCGGGCAGGCGGTGCCGGCCCCGTCCACGACGGCGCTGCGCGCCTGGATGTAGGCCGTCACCTTGTCGGCATTGGCCGCCAGCAGGGCGGGATCGACCATGTCGAAGGCGAGGTTGTTGATCACCGTCCCGGCCATCTTGCCGGTATCGGTGCCGAAGATGCCGAGGTCGACCGTCACCACCGGGCCGTCGATGCGGATGTCGGTGGTGGCGAGGTTGACCGAATGCGCCGCCGCCGGGCCGGCGAACAGCAGGAGGAGGGCGGCGAGGAGGCGGAGCATGTTCGGGTTCGCAGGGCGATGCCCCCTCCCGCCGGGGCGGGAGGGGGCGCGCCGTCAGTTCGCGCGGACGATGCGGCCGTCGACCTTCGGCGCGACCTCGCCCTTCGCCTTGATGTAGGCCGCCACCACGTCCTCGAGGTTCGGGCCGAAATCATAGGCGTTCTTGGCGTCGGCGAAGGGATAGCCGTCGCCGCCGGAGCGGACGAAATTGTTGGTCACCACCTTGTAGGTGGCGGCCGGGTCGATCGGCTTGAAGCTGCCGTCGGCCTGGCGGATTTCCACCGACTGCACGCGCTGGCCCTCGGGCTTCGACGCGTCGAAGCTGTACTTCAGCCCGGCGACCTGCGGGAAGCGGCCGGTGCCCGAGGCGTTCTTGTCGTGGGCGCGGGCGACGCCGCCCTCGATGGCCTTGGCCAGCGCCTCGCCCTTCACATCGCCCCAGGCGAGGGTGTTGGAGAAGGGCAGCACCTCGATCACCTGGCCCATGGTGATGTCGCCAGCCGGGATGGAGGAGCGGATGCCGCCGCCGTTCATGATGGCGACCTGGGCGCCCTGCGACTTGGCGGCGTCCAGCATGGCGTCGGCGATCAGGTTGCCCATCACGCATTCCTGGAAGCGGCACTGGTCCGAGGCGCCGACCAGCTCGACCGCCGACTTGCCGACCTTCTCGGCCTTGAGGGCCATCAGCGGCTCGTTGAAGCGCTGGATCTGCGCCTCGACCGCCGGGTCCTTGGCGACGGCGTTCTCCAGCATCACCGGCTCGCCGCTGGCGGCGGTGACGTTGCCGGCGGCGTCGAAGGTGACGTCGAGCTTGCCCAGATAGATGCCGTAGGCCATGGCGGTGACGATCGGCACGTCGCGGCCCGAGGGCGACTTGGCGAGCAGCGGGTAGCTGCCGGCCGCCTTGTCGTTGCCGGTCTGCAGCAGGCTGTGGCTGTGGCCGCCGACGATCACGTCGATGCCGTCCACCTGCGCCGCCAGGGCGCGGTCGACCGACAGGCCGAGATGGGTGAGGGCGATGATCTTGTTCACGCCCTGCTGCTGCAGCTTCGCGACCTCGGCCTTGGCGGCCTCGACCTCGGAGCCGAACTTCACCGTCGCGCCGGGGCTAGAGCTGACCGGGGTCTCGGGCGTGGTCAGGCCGATGATGCCGACCTTCTCGCCGCCGACGGTCAGCACGGCCGAGCCGGGGATCTTGCCGGCCAGCAGGGGCTCGCCGGACACGTCGGTATTGGCCGAGAGCACCGGCCACTTCACCCCGGCGAGGTAGGAGGCCAGCCCCTTCGGGCCGTCGTCGAACTCATGGTTGCCCACCGCCTGGGCGTCGGCGCCCAGCATCGACAGGAAGGTGCGCGGCGCCTCGTCCTTGAACTTCGTGTAGAACAGCGTGCCCTGGAATTGGTCGCCGGCATCGAGGAACAGGCTGTTGGGCGCGCTGCCGCGCAGCTCCTTCAGCTTCGTCGCCAGGCGGGCGGCGCCGGCCACGCATTTGTTGGCGTCGCGGTCCTTCTGGGTGCAGCTCGTGCCCGTGGCCGTGACCTCGTCGTAGCGGGCATGCACGTCGTTGACGTGCAGGATGCGCAACTGGAAATCCGCCGCGCCGGCCAAGCCGGGCGCGGAGAGGGCGGCGGCCAGGGCGGCGCCGGAGAGGAGCTTGTTGAGCATGGACGGGCAAGCCTCGCTGACGGTTCTTGGCCCGGCGACACGGCGCATCGCCGGAATTGTGACACCCGTTATCGCCGAGAAATGTGACAGCCGCAATGTCCGCGCGAGCGGGGGCGCTGCGGCGGATCGGCGGCGGGGCCGGCGCTCAATGCACCGAGGGGTTGTTCGTCACGAAGGCGATGTAGGGCAGGCGCCGGACCCGCGCGATCATCACGGCGAAGGCCGCCAGGGCGCAGATCAGCGAGGCGGCGAAATAGCCGTAGCCGTAATATTCGAAGCCGGCGTTCTGGGCGATCCAGCTCGCCGCGGCATTGACCAGCAGATAGAGGATCTGGAGCGCCAGCACGTCGCGCCGCAGGTCGAAATAGCTCAGCACGATGCAGCAGAACATCAGCATCGTGTGGAACAGCGCCCCCAGCACGCCGAAGCGGAAGATGCCGAGCTGCAGATAGTCGATGCCCAGCAGGTCGAAGGCCCGCGGCGCCGCCAGGATGGCGATCAGCGACAGGCAGCTCTGCAGCATCATCACGTTGCGCAGGCCG
>Ga0196963_10001768_pt1 | contig 13931 bp, 4 predicted proteins | sample S1_5metaG_FD_148600 | JGI IMG/M metagenome (GOLD analysis project Ga0196963, IMG submission 148600) | Soil microbial communities from Anza Borrego desert, Southern California, United States - S1_5 | ecosystem: Environmental > Terrestrial > Soil > Desert | place: USA: California | collected... | reverse complement strand
ACAAAATCATTTCCCACAATGAAGTCCCGCGCACCCATCCAGAGCGCGACAAAAGCCGCAGCCGGATCTGGCGCGTGAAGCAAACCGCCGCAGCGCATAAGTTCCCGAACATCGAGAGGGCGACCCCGGAGCAATTGCTGGCGCACTTGAAGTCGGACGTCGTCTGGCCGGGCAATGCCGCCTGGCAGCGGATCGTGGACACCAAAGCCGATCAGTTAGCGCCCGAGCTTCGTGCCCTCACGCATGACAAAAGCGCCCGCGTAGATGCGCGTCTCCGCGCGTTATGGGCCTTGGAAGGACTGAAACAAATTCAAGCGGATCTCCTGCGGCCGTTGCTCGGGGACTCTGACCATCACATCCGCCGCGAGGCAGTCCGCGTCATCCAATCCGCGCGCTGGCTTCCCGCAACAACGGTTGAGCTGCTCACACCTTTAACCGGTGAACCGCATCCGCACGTTCGCTTCGAGATCGCCCGCACTCTGGCAAAGACTTCGACCGAAGCCCGCGTCGCTCGTCTGGTGTTGCAATTCCTGCAGCCGCCTCTCGACGGCCCGACCGTGAATGCGCAGCAGGGCGGGGGACCGATCCTGACAGGTGCGGCAGCCGACCGCGCTTTTGAACGATACTTATTGCGTGTGGCTTTGGAAAAGCACACAACCGCGCTCCCGAATCTCCTGGCTGCCGCGGACTTGAATGTTGAAGGAAAAGCCCTAGCCGCTGTCACCCTGGGCACACCTGAAGGAGCTGCGGTTCTGGCAAGCGTGGTCCCAGCGTTGAACCGGTCGGTTTCGGAAGAAGAATGCATTCTCCTCGCGTCCCATGTTGCTTCTCCCGCCCCGCGCGAAGCACTGAAGCGTTTGCTGGAACATCCCGAGCAACAGCAGCTCGTCGTTGACCGTCTCTGGACCGCTCGCGACCGCATTGATCTCAAACCACTTCAGGAACTCATCCGGCCTGCTCTGGCCAGTTACAATCGCCAGGGCGCAGACCCTGCCCGCGTGGCGGAACTCGCTGGCGCATTCCAGGTGGAAGAGCTGCGCCCGGCAGTGGAGAAATTGCTCGCAACTTCGCGCAACGACAATGAACGCATCCGCTTCACTCGTGCCCTGGCGCAATTCCCCGCGAGCGACCCAGCGGTTCATTTTGCGACCGCCCGCTCGAGCCGCAGCTCGACCGTGCAACTCGAAGCAGTGAATGTCCTTGCCAAGCAAAAGACTCCAGAGATCGGCAAGCTGCTCATTCAACTTTGGCCAGACCTCGCCTTGCTGGCGCGCCACAAAGCGGCGGAAGCGCTTGGCAACTCACCCGCGTTCGCGAAAGCCTTTCTCGACGCTATCGATGAACGCGCCATCAATGCGGATGAAGTCGATTCCTACGCCATCGAGAAAATTACGGCTGCCATTCCTGCTGACCCACGTGTCGCCAAGCTGAGGAGCGCGCTGGCGGGCGCGGTCGAAACCGCCCGTTTCTCAGGCGCTGGCGCTGACCAGGTTCCGACCGGCCAAAGTTTCTCGGGTCCATTCACGCTAGAGGCCTGGGCGCGCCTGCAGGACGGCATCAATAACCAGGACGCCATTGTTGGCAGTGGGGATTGGGATCTCAATTTCCATGACGGCAGGCTCCGCCTCTATGCAGGACCGGAGACGGGTGATGCCATCATCGCCTCGAAGCCGGTAGCGCCGAACACCTGGACACACTTCGCGCTGACTCGCTCGACGGAGGGGCAGCTCAAGCTTTATGTCAACGGCGCTCTCTCAGCCACCGGCGCCAAGCCGCTGAATCGCGATCTTCCTGCGATTGTGGTGGGGCAATCTATGGCGGTTGGTGGTTTTGGTGGTGAAATCACCGAGCTGCGCATCTGGAATACTGAGCGGAGCGCGGACGAAATTCTGTCCACCGCCAATCTCACCTTCGCCAAAGCCAACCGGCCTGCGAAGTTGGTCTTCGTGTTCCCGGGCGACAAAGCCTCACTTGGCGGAGCCACTCGCATCGACAAATCCGCCGATGTCCCGACGTTGCTGACGGAGGGGCAAGCCGCGGAGCTGGAAACCAAATTCCAACGCTTCCGCCAACTCGCCTCCGGCAAAGGCTCGACGGAGAAGGGCCGGGAAGTTTTCACCCAAGCCTGCGCCACCTGCCACAGTGTTCAAGGGCAGGGTGGCCAAATCGGTCCGGCGTTGAACGGGGCAGGTGCCATGGGAACGGAAGCGCTCCTCCGATCGATCATCACGCCGAACGCCATGATGGAATCCGGTTACCGGCGCTTTCAAGTTGAGCGCGCGGATGGCGAGACCGTCGAGGGCTTCCTCGTGTCTGACAATGGCTCCGAATTGCGTCTCCGTCCTTTGGCGGGCGAAGACGTCCGCATTGCCGCAGATCAGGTGAAGCGCGCCTCCTTCTCACGCATGTCGTTAATGCCCGAAGGGCTTTTGGAATCCTTGAGCCCGGAGCAAGTCAGCGATCTGTTCGCCTACCTGCAAACATTAAAATAACGCGGAGAATCGCAGGCGCGGTCCCCGACCGGGCGTCCTCATGGTCGGTGCGCATTTCTGCGATTTCGTGGGGATAAGCTCCGTCAAGCAAAAATTGTGCCGAAAATCCAAGGTTGTCCCTTGAGCTATGCTTTTAGGCGCATAAACTACTCTGCGAATGGCAGGGCTGCATTTATCGCAGAAGATGTCGTTGCAACAGGTGCTCGCGCCCCAGTTGCAGCAATCCCTGGCTCTTCTCCAGGCGCCAACGCTCGAGTTGAAGGCTCTGGTGGAACAGGAACTCCAGCAAAATCCCGTTCTGGAAGAGATCTCCGCCCTCGACATGGAGCAGGACAACAAGGCGACGCGGGAAGACGGTGTTCAGGTCGATATTTCCGATCCAGCCGAGCCGCCGAGTGACGTCCAATACGATCCGGCCACGGAGAAGCCCAACAACGATCCGGTTGATGACTTCCAGGCCGAGTTCGATCGTCTGGCGCAAATCGACCAGGAATGGCGGGATTCCTTTTCGCCCGGCGCCACTTCCTCCCGTTTCACAGAGGAGGATGAGGAGAAGCGGCAGTTCATGTTTGATTCGCTCGTCGCCAGCGCATCGTTGCAGGAAAATCTGATCGAGCAGGTTCGGTTTTCCGACCTGACGGAAAAGCAGCGTCCGATTGCCGAAATGATCATCGGCAACATCGATGACTACGGTTATTTGCAATCGTCCGTGGATGAACTCGCGTTCTCCACAAACATACCTGCGGACCAGATCCTGGAGGTATTGAAGGTCATACAGACTTTCCATCCTGCCGGCGTCGGCGCGCGCGACTTGCGCGAATGTCTGATGCTCCAGCTCCAGCGCGCAGATAAAACCGAGACGCTGGAATACAAGATTCTCGATCGGCACATGGACGCGCTGGGCAAGCGGCGCTTCCCCGAAATTGCCCGCGGACTGGGCGTGACCGTGGAAGACATTCAGGAAGCTGCTTCGCGGATCGGCCAGTTAGAGCCGCGGCCTGGAAGAGACTTTCTGCCGGACAACCAGCACTACGTTGTTCCGGAAATTTTTGTCACGCACGGCGTTGATGGGGAATACGTCGTCAGCACTAACAGCGATCACGTGCCGCACCTGCGCATCAGCAACACCTACAAAGACCTCATGTCGCAGGCGAACAGCTCAGAGGAAGTTCGCGAGTACATCCGCGAAAAGATCCGGGCAGGCAAATTCCTGATCAAGAGTTTGCATCAGCGCCAGCAAACGATCATTAACATTGGCAAAGAGATCGTGAAGCGGCAGCGCGAGTTCTTCGACAAAGGTGTCACGCACCTGAAGCCGATGACGATGGTGCAAGTGGCAGAAGCCGTGGGCGTTCACGAAACGACCGTCAGCCGCGCTGTCTCCGGCAAGTACATGCAGACGCCGACGGGGGTGTTCGAGATGAAGTACTTCTTCACCTCCGGCATCAAGACCTCCAGCGGGGGTGGCATGTCCAACACCAGCGTAAAGGACATCATCAATGAGATGATCTCAAAGGAGAACCCGCAAAAGCCGCTCTCTGACGAGGAGATCGTGAACATGCTCGCGGCTAAAGGGATCGTTATCGCTCGCCGGACCATCGCCAAGTATCGCAGCGAGTTGAACATCCTTCCGTCGCACCTGCGGAAGAGATACTAAGCAAAAAGCCCGCCGCAGTCGCGACGGGCTTCCGATCTACAGTTGTTGGGCTGCCTACGCGGTGGTGGCCACTTCCACATTATCCGTTCGCGTCTCAGAGGGCTGGCCGTTTTCGACTGGTGTGGCGCCATTGCCGGGAGGATGCCCGCTTTGCGTCTCGCTGGCCTTGTGGAATTTGACGCTCACGATCTTGCTCACGCCGTGCTCTTCCATGGTCACACCATAGAGCACATCAGCCATGGCGATGGTGCGCTTGTTGTGCGTGATGATCACGAACTGCGAGTGGGAGAGGAAGCGTTGCAGCACTTTGATGAAGCGATTGATGTTCGATTCATCCAGCGGCGCATCCAACTCATCAAGCACGCAGAAAGGGCTTGGCTTCACCTGATAGATGGCGAAGAGCAAGGCCACCGCAGTCATAGTTTGCTCACCGCCTGAGAGCAGGGAGATGCTTTGGAGTGGCTTGCCGGGAGGCCGGGCCACGATGTCGATGCCGCTTTCCAGCACATCGCCTTCGTTCACGAGAACGAGGTCGGCCTTGCCGCCGCCGAAGATCTCGGTGAACAACGTGCGGAAGTTCTCGCGCACCTTGTAGAAGGTCTCGGTGAACATCTCGCGTGTTTGCGAGTTGATCTTACCGATCACATCGAGCAACTGCTCCTTGGCTTTGACGAGATCATCATGCTGGCTGCTGAGGAAGTTGAACCGTGTTTCGGTTTCCTCGTATTCCTCAATGGCGACCAGATTGACGGCGCCGATCTGCTCGATCTTCTCCTGCAAGGCGGTGACTTGCTCAGCGATGGCGGTCCAGTCCGTGGATAAACCGCGCGCCTGCATCTCCTCGGGTGTGAGCGTTTCGATCTGAGGCTGCCCTTCGGTGGCAATAGTGATGGTGATGCATTCGCTGCGAATGTCATCGAGCGTGAGCTGGTACTTCTCGCGAATCCGCTGGCGGAGGTTGTCCACCGTCATTCGTTTCTGCGCGACCTCCACGTCGAGCGCGCCTTTGCTGTGCTGCAGTTCCGTTAGGCGACGGCGATGGTTTTTCAACTCCTCATCTTTGGAGATCATCTGAACTTCCTCCGTCTGCTTCTCGGAGACGAGCGAAGTCAGTTGGGTGTTCACGGCTTCGCGCTCGTCCTGGAGGCCGGCGATCTGCTGGCGTGACTCGCCAATCTCAGCCTCGAATTGCGCCTTCTTCTGCAGGATCGAGTCGATTTCACCTTTGCGTCGCTGGAGCAGATTCGACAGGTCACGAATGCGTGACTCGAGCGCGTTCTGCTGGTGGCGCAAGGAGGCGCAAACCTGCTCGTCGGAAGCCAGGCCGACCTTCGTCTCGGTCAACGTGGCGTGAGCGGCGTCGCGGCGTTGGCGGAGAGCTTCAATTGCGGTGTTCAGCTCGGCAACCTGCTGTTGCGCGCCAGATTCGCGGCCCTCCAATTGGGCGATTTGCGAAGCCAAACCTTCGCGGCGGCGCATGCCTTCCTCGTCGTGCTTGGAGAGGCTCTGCAACTCGAAGCTGACGGTTTGCAGCTTTTGCTCAAGGGCTTTGCCCGCGCTTTGCAGCACGCGGAACTCGCCTTCGCGGCTCGCGATGCTGACCTCCTGGGTGCGCAGCTCGGTTTGGGCTTGCTGCAAGCTGGCCTGGACAGCGGTCTGCTCGCTTTGAAGCGCGCCTTTGGCTTTGCTCGCTTCGGTGATCTGCTCTGTGAGCTGCTCCAGTTCGCCTTTCAGATCAGAGATTTGGTTTTTGCGGGCGAGGATGGAGGTGGATTGCTTGCCGCCATTTTGAGTGGCGCCACCGGAGTAAATGCCCTCGCGGCTGAGGAACTCTCCATTCCTCGTTACCACACTAAAAGACCCAGCGGCGTTGCGCCAGACGTTCGTGGCTGTGGCGAGGTCGGGTGCGATGAAGGTCTTGCCAATCAGCTTGCGAAGGAGGGGCCGGACACTGTCGTCGGTTTCCACGACGCTGAGCGCCGGAACAGTCCCTTCTGGGGTGGCGGGGTCGGGGAGCCCGTTGTTGCGCTCCGCAAGCTCTACCATGCTGAGCGACGCGATGCTGGCGCGGCCGCGGCGTTGGGAATTCAGCTCGTTCAGGATGCTGTGGGCGGCTTCAGGCTCCTTGGTGAGCGCAAGCTGCAGATGCGCGCCCAGTGCAGTTTCAATGGCGGTGATGTGCTCGTTCGGAACGCGGATATGATCGGTGAGTGAGCCGAGGACATCTTTAGCACCCTTGAGGACGGCGACCACGCTGGAGCTGAAACCTTCGTAGTCATTTTGAAGCTGCTCGAGCAAGTTTAGGCGCGAACGCTTTTCAGCTTGCTGACGGAGAAGGCCGTCGAGCTTCTGCCCCGCGACGGCCAATTCATCATGAATTTGGCGAAGGCGCGTTTGCCGCTCCTGGACGGTGCCGCGACTCGATTGAATGGTGGCCTTCTGCTGCTCGACTGCAGTCGCGAATTCCTGAAGGCGAGCCTGGGAGCGAGTGCGCTCCTCTTCGAGCTGCACCTTTTCGGAAGTGAGCTTTTCGATGCGAACGATATTGCCCTGTTTCTGCAGGTCGAGGGCGTTGATTTCGTTGCGCGTGCGGCTGAGCTGCTGGGCAACGTTGAAGAGTTCGTTCTGCGTGCGGCGAACGGTTTCCTGCTGCTGGAGCAATTCACGCTCCACGGCCTGCACGGCGTTCTTCTTCTCCTCAAGCGCATTGCGGTGCTCTTGCAAGGCCGTCTGCGCCGCCGCGAGCTGCTCCTTCACGTGAGCCAGCTCCTGCTCGCCAGCAGTCTTGCGCTCTTCGCTCTGCGCAATTTCAGCGAGAGCCTGATGATTTTGCTTCTCGAGTTCGTTCAACCGCTCCTGGTTGAAATGAATGCGGCTCTCGTGGCGATCACTTTGGTTCTTCAGCTCGTGGCCGCGTTGCTGGGTTTGCGAAATCTTCTGCTCGATCTCGGCAAGCTTTTGGCGAAGCGCAGCCAACTCGTTCTCAGTGCGGCCGACGCTTTCGGTGGAAATCTCCGCTTCCAGTTGGAGACGCTCAAGCTCTGTTTGTTTGGCGCTGATGTCGGATTGGAGAACGTCGAATTGGTGCCGAGCGAGCTGCGTGTCGAGGCGTTGCAGCTCGGCCATGAGGGCTTTGTAACGGCGAGCTTTGCCAGCCTGCCGCTGAAGCGAACCGATCTGGCGCTTCACCTCTTTGATGAGATCCTGGAGGCGGAGGAGATTTTGATCGGTGTGCTCGAGCTTGCGGAGCGCTTCCTTCTTCTGCGCCTTGAACTTGGTGATGCCAGCCGCTTCTTCGAAAACATTACGACGATCCTCAGGCTTGCTGGAGATGATTTGGGTGATGTTGCCCTGGGCCATGATGCTGTAGCTGGTGCGGCCCATGCCCGTGCCCATGAAGAGTTGCTGAATGTCTTTCAGCCTGCAGGGAGTCTTGTTGATGAAATACTCACTGCCACCGTCGCGGAACACGCGGCGAGTGACAGTGATCTCGTTAAAGGCCATTTCGACACCGGCAGCCTTCAGGTGCTCTTCGTCAACGTCGCCGAGCGTGAGCGAGACTTCCGCCATGCTGAGCGGCTTGCGGCCATCGGTGCCGTTGAAGATGACGTCTGCCATTTCGCCACCGCGAAGGGCTTTGGCGGATTGCTCGCCGAGAACCCAGCGAATGGCGTCAGAGATGTTCGACTTCCCACACCCGTTTGGCCCGACAATGGCGGAGACGCCGGGCATGAAGTTGAGGGTGGTTTTATCTGCGAAAGATTTGAAACCCAGGGCGGTTAAACTCTTCAGATACATGAGCGCAGAATGAAGAACTGGTCGCGGGAGTAAAGCTGAAAACTACCATATGATGTGGTGAGTTATTCACAAACCACAAGGGCTGGTGGTGGTCTGCTCATTAGTCCCAAAGCTCTTCATCTGGCGTAAAATGCTGCAACTTCGCAACTTGTAAAGTTATTCACATTCTATTGACGAATTCGAATGCTCCAAGGGGCTCGAGGGTCATTGCTGAACGACGCGATAAAATTGGGTCGTCGCTGATCCCGGGGCAAGGCGCAAATCAATGCGCGCGGCGCTCGTCGCGGGCTCCAGCGCTTGAAGTGTGCTCCATTGAGCATTCGAGAGCGAAGTGGTGCTGAGAATAGAATAACGACGGCCGGGCTGCGGATCAAAACTGAGGATCAACTCGCCGTTGAGGTGACGAATGTTCAACAACAATGGCGCGGGTGGATTCGGGGCCCCCGGAGATCCGCCGATCTGCAAGCTGCGCCTCCAGGATTGGACGTCGAGTGGATCTGCCGTCGGGGCGCGAAGCTCGAGAGAGTACCCGCCACCATTCGCATCGATTGGCCACGCGGCAGTGGTGCGGTAAACAATATCGACAACTGGCTCCTGGGCACGGTTCACGATCCGCAGACGTTCGCCGCTATTGTCCAGGCGACCGGTGTAAACTCCAAACGGTTTGACCGCGGCGCCGTAACGTTTCTGGATGGCAGCGGCATTGTTCACGAGCAGCGCGTGCTCACCGGGTTTTAAAAGGGAACCTTCAGGGAAAACGAACTGAACGCCGGATGCAAATGCAAACCCGCTCAGATCGTAAGTGACAGCGCCGTTATTCAAGATTTCGAGGAACTCGAACTCATTCGCGTTGGTGAAGCCAGCGGCTATTTCATCGGGGGTGGGAGGCGCTGGGTTATAATGGATCTCAGAAATAGTCAGAGAGGGGGTGCCCGTGGTGAAGGTGGCTTCCTCGAGGGCGCTCCATTCAGCTCCATTCAACGCGCGAGCACGAAGCGTGGTCAGATCAGAAATGGTGATCCCATCAACGTAGCGAACGGCAGCGTTTGTGTTGCGAGGATCGATGGCTGCATTGGTGCTGTAATAGATGATCCCTGCCGGGGCCGACAATGTGACTTTGAAACCTGGTTCGACCTGGCCACCGCGCACGTTCATCACAGGAGCGGCTGTGCGCGGATAAAGGCCTGCGTTTCGGAGCTGATTTAAAACTGTGGCTGAGCGTGCGGGGAAGTAGGTCCGCACGAGTGCATTCAGCGCTGGCGCCCAATGCTCGTCACGGGTGCGCAGGGGGGTGTTCATCTGGTCGCCCCAACGCGCTGACTCCCCAACCACGGCGTCGCGGATGAGTGATGAAATGGCCATCATCCGGGCGGCAGGACGATTGTTGGTGGGATTAGCAGCCGTCCAGGCTGGGCTGGCCGGGTTCACGTAAAAAACGCCGCCATTGAAGAAATGCCGGTGCACGTGGTCGGCGAAACGGAGACGGAAGTCAGCGTTGCGCCGCAACGCCGCATAAGGCTGGGTGACGGCCTGGCTGACACCGGTGACATCGGTGTTGAGACCAGCCAGGGAAGTCTCCGTATCCCATGGATAAAACTTGAACCCATCGCCGTTGTTGCGATCACGGCCAGCCCACCAGTTTCGGTGGGGCCAATCGGTGTTGCCCATGTAGATGTTGACGATCATGTAATCAATGAGGTTGTCCACATCGATCAGGTCTTCATAGGCGGGATTGCGTGTGCCGTCGGGGTTGTTGCCCTGCAGGCGTTGGTAAACATCGGTTCTTGAAACATCCTGGCTCAGGCCTGCGATGAGGCGGTTCCAAGCATCGTAATTACCGTCCGGAGCGGAGTCCTGGTTCAAGGCGTCCCACGTATCGCGGTCGCCGCCGAAGTAAGTGGCTGAGAACGCGGCGTCTGGCCGTTCGACAGGATTGTAGAGGCCCCAGTATTGGCCGTTGATGTATAGGTGGGCGTAGCCGAGATGCGAGGAGACACTGCCCATCTCGCGCAAGCTTTCCATGGCGAAGGCATCGCGCATGTAGAGAGCGTTGCCGCCGCCGTAACCCCACGCGTCGTTACTGTTGGCGCGGAGAACGAAGTTTTGGAATTCATCGGCGGCATCAGGCCCGAATAGAGGAAACTGGAATTTACTGGCCCCATATTGCTCGCGGAAAACAACACGGAAAGACTTCTTCAAAGACAAATCGAACCGGCGGAAGGCTCCTCCCTGGATGCGAATGCCAGCATCTTCCTGCACATGTGTGCCGTCCGGATATAAGATTTCCAATGAAACCGGGCGCTCCCAAGCTTCGCCCCTGCTTTCAGGGTTTGCGTAAATTCCCTGGGGTCCAAAGACGTCACCCATGTTCATCACCAGCGAAATGGTGGGGATGGTCTTCAAATCATTCTTGATAGAACGCGAGTAATTTCCACCAAAGGAATCGTTTGGTCCTACGACTGCGGGGCTAAGGCCGTAATCGGCTGGTTGGCTGTTCCAGGAAGGGGGAAAACCGGCAGCGAGAGCTGATTCGCGCGTTTGGGTCACCACATCGTTAAGGAAAAGAAAAGTTGCCGAAATGACTTCGGAGGAGCGCCAGCCAGCACGAAATGCTGCGGATCGAAAAGGAGTCGTGCGGCTGATACGAACGGGAGAGGTGTAGACGATTCCATTCGTGGGAGTGGGTGCATCGCCGTTTGTTGTGTATCGAATCTCAGCGCCCTGCGTGGGGGTGAACAGCGTGAGATCAAAAGGCGCTTCGTAAAATCCGCGCGGGTGGCTGAGCAGCGGCGCCGCGACCAGGCCGGCCAACGGTTGTCCATTCGCCGCGCCGGGGGTCGCCTGCGCGTAATAGGCAAGATCGCCGACGCGAACGCGGGAGCTTTGCAATTGCGGGCGGAGCAGGAAATCGGCGCCGTCCTTCCGGTCGTTGAAGCCCTGGATCGCGAGAACGTTTTCTCCTGCTCGCAAGAGGTTTGTAAAGCCGGTGATGTTGAATGTGGTGGGGCGGACAACATCGCGGCGGTAGCGATTAGTCGTTGAGACCGACTCAAAAGTCGGTGATGTCGGGGCATTGGCGGAGGCAATACGTGTTCCATTCAGGTATGCGATAAAGCCGTCATCGTAATGCATGAGCAGTTGGAGCGTTTCGATGGAAGGGAGCTGGGGAAGAGTGAATGGAACACGCAGGTAGGCCGTGGAGCGGCGGTTGAAGAGCATGTCTTCGATGTTGCTGCCGACGAGTTCCCCGACGCTCGCAGCGGAGGTTTCGGGCAAACCGAGAAACTCGACTTCGGCAATCTGCACACAGCAGGAGCCCGCGGCGTTCCGTATGGTGGGGAATATCAGGCGATAGTGCGCGAATGCTGAAGTATTGGAGAAGCTGACTTCGACCGTGGTGAAGCGATTGAGGAATTGAGGGACGGGCCCCCGAGCGACTTCGGTAAACGCATGTCCATCAAGCGAGCCGAAAAGCACGAAGGAAGCGGGATCACGCTCCGGCGCGTCATTGGCGGAGGTTAATCGCAAGCCGCGCACGACAGTTGAACCGGACGATGGAGTCACGGTGAAGCCCGAGTTTAGCTTGTCAAAGTTCAGATATTTAGTCGCTGGATTGTTATCGATCGCATTGATGACCGTTTCATTCTGAGGTGAGTTGACCGTTGTTGGGGTGGCCGGGTCGCCGGGACGGGTGACATCCTCGAGCACACTCACTGGCTCAGAAGGATCGCTTGCTCCTTGCGCAATGCGATCGTAGCCAACGGCGCTGATGGCGCCTCTCCAGACGGCGTCGGGAAAATCCCGGGACATCCACGTCGCTGAAATTGAATTATCCACGGGGGCAAAGACGCGGGCAGGGGAGTTGGTTCGCACGAAGGTCTCTGTGTCGGTGTGCATGGCGGAGCCATAAGACACGTCAGGCGGTTGCGGCGGGAACGAGGGAGCAAATTCCGATGTCGCGACACCAGCAGGATTGATGAGGGCGAGATATTCGCCTTCCTTGGCCAGGCTGAAGCTGGTGTGAAGCTCCGTTGCATTGGTCCGATTCTTGCCCGATGCGAAAACGAGGAGGAAGCTGTGCGGTGGAAGAGCGGTTGCCGGAAAAATCCATTTGCGAGGGTTGGCGGGATCGTCGGTGAGGCTCCAGCCGGTGAGGTTCACCTCGGTAGAGCTTGGGTTGTACAGCTCAATCCAATCACTTAGATCACCATCTCCATCGGCTTTGCCGGTGGCGTTGGCAGCGAGGAATTCGCTGATGATGACCTGTTGCGCGCTCGCAGCGGGAGCGGCTCGCGAGACTGCGAACAAGAGCATGAGCAGCACGAGGGCACGAGGGAGAGAGCTGAAGCAATGCATTCGAATCTCCTACGGTAGCAGAGAGCGTCAGCCCCACAATGGCTATTCGGCAGGGCGCAAGAACATCCAAGCCGCGAGAAGCGAGAGGTCGCCCGACCGATGGGGAAGGCCGTCGAGCCTCCAAACAGAGGCGAGAGCTATCCGTGCGTCGTTGCACTTACTGCCGGGATTGTGGGGCGGTCCGGGTCGGGTCAGGTTTCTTCATGTATTTGCGGAAGAGCCAATGGCGTTGGAGGGCCCCAATAAAATGCTCCAGCTCACGCATGGAGATTTGGGTTTGCAACGCCAGGCCCGGAAGATCCTTTGCCTCGGCGGCGAGGGTGTCGCTAAGGAAGGGGAGGTTGGCGCTCGCGAGCTGGAGATTGGCGCTGGCTTGCTGAAAGGTGGCGAGGACGCCGCGAAGGTCATCAAGCGCACCATCGGCGGAGGTGAGCAGTCGTTGGAAGTGGAGCGCAGTGGCTGGGTCGGCCAAAATCTTCCCGGCAGCGCCTTTTCCTTCCTGCACCTGCTCGGCCATATCGTCGACGCGAGCGACCAGTTGGTCCAGGCGGTGGCTTGTGGCCACCATGTTCGACCCCAATGTGGTCCATACCCGAAGCCCGGCGCGAAGTTCCTGCAGGGCGGGCACCGCCTCGCTGCGCACTTCCTCGACGGCGGATTCGAGAGCGCTGGGCAACAGCGCGTTGCATATGATTTCCGCGTTCTTTTCAGGCAAGGTTTTGCCATGGCCACGGCTGATTTCGAAATAGGCATCGCCGACCATGCCGAATTTACGTTTGACCACGGCGGAAGAGTCGGCACGAACAAAGCGGAAGAAGTCACGCCGGATGTTGACTTGAGCTTCCATTCGACCAGCGGGATCCACACTGACATCGGAGACGGTGCCCATAAGTGTTCCGAGGAAATAAACTTCGGAGCCTCGGCGAATTCCAGCGGCGCCCGCTTCCGGAAGGGCAATGCTGAGATTCACGTTGCCGATGAACCAACGCTGGCTTCGCGCGGCAAGCACAACGATCACAACGAGGGTTGCAAGGCAAGCGAGAAGGAACGTGCCGGTGATGGCATGAACGTAGCGGAGGGTGAAATGGGTCCGGGGAGGGTTTGTTGAGTTCATGCTTAGAGGTAGGTAAGGGCGGAAACCAACGCTGAGATCACGAAAAGCCCAGCGACGGAGCGGGTGAGGGCGCGTTGCGTCACTCGCGCTGCATCGGAGCTGAGGTCGCTGACATCGAGGCCCGCGATGCAGCAAGTGGCGCCGGAAAAGAGGGCGGGGAGGATGCTCTTGGCGGTAATGCTGAGCATGTCCTCTGGATGCAGGGCTGTGAGGACGGTTTCGGTGAAATACCACAGATTGCGGCTGCCTGTGCCGAGCCAGGCGCCAAAAGCGTAACCACTGGCAAGGGCTACAAGGATGAAAATGAGAGTGATGCCAAACGTTGAAAGCGCAAACCCGAGCACACGCGGCAGCACGAGCACTGTGAATGGATCGTTGCCATCCTTAGCCATGGTGTTAATGACCCCTTTGGATTTCATGGTTGCCAGTTCCATGGCCATGGGGCTGCTGCTGCGGGTTATAATGATCAGGTTGGCGAGAATTGGGCCGACCTCCCGTGCGACCACAGCGACCA
>Ga0196963_10001767_pt1 | contig 13931 bp, 10 predicted proteins | sample S1_5metaG_FD_148600 | JGI IMG/M metagenome (GOLD analysis project Ga0196963, IMG submission 148600) | Soil microbial communities from Anza Borrego desert, Southern California, United States - S1_5 | ecosystem: Environmental > Terrestrial > Soil > Desert | place: USA: California | collected... | reverse complement strand
CACGCACGTCGTGGTGACCGATGGCTCGACGATCGGCCGCGATGCCATCATCGGAGCGGGCGCCGTCGTCGTGGGCGAGATACCGGAATTCTCGATTGCCACCGGCATCCCGGCCAAGGTCACGCGTGATCGCCGAGAACCGGGAGCAGGGAACCGGGGAGCCGAGCGCGGTGAACAATGAAAGCTGATAGCTGATAGCTGATAGCTGAAGGCCGAAGGCTGTAGGCTGAATCCTATGTGTGGCATCGTCGGCATTGTTGAGCGGGATCTCGAGCGTCCGGTTGTTGCGGGCGATCTCGAGCAAATGGTGCGGATGCTGCACCATCGCGGGCCGGACGAGGAAGGCAGCATCACGCTGCCCGGCGTCGGACTCGGAATGCGACGTCTGGCTATCGTCGACCTGAAGAGCGGCCAGCAACCGATCCTGAACGAGAACGGCGATATCAAGATCGTCGCCAATGGCGAAATCTACAACTTCCGCGAGCTCCAGCAGGAGCTTGAATCCTTCGGACACCGCTTTCGTTCGCGCGATTCCGACATCGAGGTCATGGTTCATGCCTACGAACAGTGGGGCGTGAATTTCCTGACGCGTCTCCGCGGCATGTTTGCGCTGGCGATTTGGGATGGCCGCACGCGCACGCTGATTGCGGCGCGCGATCGCGCCGGCGAAAAACCGCTGTATTGGACGCAGACGCCGACGGGCCTGCTGCTTGCTTCTGAAGTCAAGGCGCTCCTGGTTCGCGCCGACGTGGCTCGCGAGCTCGATCCCGTGGCGCTCGATCAATTTCTGACCTACGAGTACGTCCTGGCACCCAGGACCATTCTCAAAGGCGTCCACAAGCTCCCGCCCGCGCACTTTCTCCAATATCGGGACGGCCAGGCGACCGTGCACCGTTATTGGGACGCCGCCGATGTCGCGCTCAAGCCGTGGGACGACGCTGAAGCGGCCTCGGCGTTGCGGGCGGCGCTGGCGACGGCCGTAACCCGGCAGCTGATGGCGGACGTGCCGCTTGGCGCGTTTCTGTCCGGCGGCATCGATTCGAGTTCAATCGTCGGCCTGATGAGCCTGGCGGTGTCGCAGCCGGTCAACACCTTCAGCATCGGCTTCTCCGACGGCACCTACAACGAATTGCCGTACGCGCGCGAGGTGGCGGGCCTGTTCCGGACCAGGCACAGGGAGCGGCAGGCCTCCCCGGATCTCGCCGACATGTTCGATCAATTGGTGGTGCACCTCGACGAGCCGTTTGCGGATGTCTCGATGTTTCCGACGTTCAGCGTCTCTGAGCTGGCCCGCGAGCATGTCAAGGTGGTGCTGTCAGGCGACGGGGGCGACGAGCTGTTTGGCGGTTACGACGCCTACCAGGCCCAGGCGCTGGCCGCCAAGCTGGGCTGGATGGGTGACGCACTGATGCCGGCGCTGGCGGGCGTTGCGTCGGCGCTGCCGCCGACCGGGAAGAAAAAAGGCCTGGTCAACAAGGTCAAGCGCTTCAGCGCGGGCGCCGCGACGGCGCCGGCAGACCTTGGTCATTACCGGTGGATGGTCTATCTGAGTGCGCGCGATAAGGCACGCCTCTACAGCGACGGTCTGCGTGATGCCCTCGCCTCGAACGACGTCTACGCGCCCGTCCGTGACGCGCTCGGCCGATTCAGCCAGGACGACGTGCTCAATCGACAGCTGTATGCGGACTTGAGCCTTTATCTCGCCGACGACATTCTGGTGAAGGTCGATCGCATGAGCATGGCGACCTCCCTCGAGACGCGCGCGCCCTTCCTCGACGCCGACCTGATGGAGCTGGCGTTCTCGATGCCGGGACACCTTAAGATTCGCAACGGCGAGCGTAAGTGGATTCTGAAACGGGCGATGCGCGATCTGCTGCCTGATGCGATCCTGAATCGCAAGAAGGAGGGCTTCAGCATCCCGATGAAAAACTGGCTGCGCCGGGAACTGCAGCCGCTGATGCGCGAGCTGCTTTCTCGGGAGCGCATGCAGCGCCGCGGCCTGTTCGATCCGGAGGTCGTATCACAATTAGTCGATGATCACGTCAACGGCAGGGAAAATCACGCCCATACGCTGTTTCCGCTGATGGTGTTCGAACGCTGGGCCTCGGAGCATTTACCGGCGCCGCCGCCAGGCGGCCGATAGGAAGCCGCCAAAAGAAAAAGGCGCACGGAAGAACCGTGCGCCCCAATGCTCAAGCAGTCTGCGACTACGACAGGTGCTTGCTGACCAACTTGGTCATTTCGAACATGTTCACCGACGGCTTCTTGAAGATCGCCTTCAGGTTGTCGTCCGACTTGATCATGCGCTTGTTGGTCTTGTCCTGCAGGTTGTTCTTCTTGATGTAGGCCCACAGCTTCTTGGTGACCTCGGTACGCGGCATCGGCTTGGAGCCCACGACCTCCGCCAGCTGCGCGCTCGGCGTAACAGGCTTCATGAAGGCGGCGTTGGCTTTACGCGGCTTCGCGGCTTTCTTCTTCGCAGTCTTGGCCATCTGATCTCCTATTTCGCTGCCGCTCGACGGCAGCGTGCAGAGGGAGATTACCATCATTTCGCGTTTTTTCTCTCTGAAAAATCACCATCTCCCCTATGAAAAATGCGATTTGAAGTCGATTTCTCCTCTGGGGGAGGTTCTGCCGTGCCGCCCTCGCGCCTTCGCGCGACGACGGATACGGGCTTCGTGTCACTCCCGCGGCAGCCGAAAGAACGCTTCGACCTCCGCGATCTCGTGACGAGTACGCCAATCGTCCCACCCATGCGCGCGCGCCATGATCGCGGCGGCGCGCGCGACGGCGTCGTCGCCGGGGTGGCCGGCCGCGCCGGCCTCGGTCCGTCGAATCAGGGCGTCCGTCAGCTTCAGCGCCATTTCCGTGCGTACGGCATAGAGGATTTCGGCGCCGAGCACCGGGCAATCCTTGCCCAGCGGCTTGCCCAGGGCCGGTACGTCACGCGCCATCTGCAGCACCCGGTCGTAGCCGGTGCCGTAAATCGTGGCGATACGCTTCAGCGAGTCGGAGGGGATCCCTTCGATGTCGCGCAGCATCACCGCCTTCAGGAAGTTGTCCATGTGAGTGATGCTGCCGCCCTGCAGCGGTGTCTGGGCGGTTCGGCAGGCGGGCGGCGCGTCGTGGCCGAGCGTCCGGAACACCGCGTCGACGGCCCGCTGTGCCGTGTAGCGGGCGGTCGTGTAGCGGACGCCAAACAGCGAGATCAGGCCCGGCAGGCCATGTCTGGCATGATCGACCACCTGGCTCTCTCGAAGCAGCCGCACGCGGGAACCGTCACCGGAGATCATTGGCAGCAGCCCGCGGTGAATCAGGCGCACCTCTGAAGCGTTGAGATTGGCGTGCGGAAAGGCTTCCCGGGCATCCTTCAGGAAGGCTTCGAGATCCCAGCGCGACACCTGGAGCTCGTCCGGCGACCCATCGAAGGCGTCGTGGCTGGTGCCGACCATGGAGACATCCCGCCACGGCACCATGAACAGGTAACGGCCATTCACAAGCCCCCCGCAGGCCGTGTCGTCGATGATGCGTCGGGTGACGACGTTCATCGCCCGCGACAGGCGGGGCGGCGGCCCGCCCTGCGCGGACGGCGGCAGGTCGGCCAGCAACGATGCCGCCCACGGGCCCGCCGCATTCAGGACGACCGAGCCGCGAATCGTGAAGGTCTCCTGCGTCAGTCGATCCTCGACCCGGACGCCGGTCACCCGCCCGTTCTGTTGCAGGAAGCGGTGCGCCTGGACGTAATTGGCCGCGCACGCCCCGGCGTCGATCGCCGACAGCAAGAACGACAGCGTCACGCGATCGGTGCTGAGCATCTGGTAGTCGTACCAGAGCGCGCCGCCGGTGACACCCTCGGGCGACACCACCGGATTCAACCGCAGCGCCTCTTCCTTCGAAAGAATGCGGCTGTCGGGCAGATGCGTGCCCGGGTCCGGCAGCCCCTCGTTGCGATCGCTGGCGACGGCGTCGCTCACGGCCAGGACGATGCGCATGGCCAGGCTGCTGCGCCGGGGATTGCGGGTCGTCGGCACGACGAACGGCAACGGCCGGACCAGGTGCGGCAGGATCCGCGCCAGCGCGCGGCGCTCACGGATGAACAGCCGCATCTGCGCGAAGTTCAGGGTCTGCAGCGAGCGCAGGCCGCCATGCAGCGTTTTGAGGTTGTTGAACGACGTCGCCGCGCCGAAGTCATCCTTGTCGACGATCGCCACCGACAAGCCCCGCTGTGCCGCGTCCCATGCCGCCGTGACGCCGTAAAAGCCGGCTCCCACGACGATGACATCGAACTTGGTGTCCGCCAGGCGGCGGAGATCACGCTGCATCGGGAACGGTCATTGTACGATAGGGGGCCGCACAACCACGCTGCCGCCCGAATGATTGAACAGATCCGACATTACTGGAATCACCGGATTCACGATCTTGAAATGACCGACCATCCGGTCGGCAGCAAGGCATTTTTCGACGACCTTGACGAATACCGGTTCGACAAGCTGCATTACCTGCCGCGCCTGGTCGACTTCGGGTCGTTCCAGGGGCAACGGCTCCTCGAGGTCGGCTGCGGCATCGGCACCGACCTCGTGCGTTTCGCCAAAGGCGGCGCCCGGGTCACCGGCATCGATCTCTCGCAAACGGCGATCGATCTGGCGCGAAAGAATTTCGAGCTGAATGGGGTCGAAGCAGAAGCGTTGACCGTGGCCAACGGCGAGAACTTGCCCTATCCCGATGCCTCCTTCGACGTCGTCTACGCCCACGGCGTCGTTCAGTACACGGCCGACGCTCCGGCATTGATCCGCGAATGCCATCGGGTGCTGAAACCGGGCGGCACCGGCATTTTCATGGTCTACAACCGGGTGTCGTGGCTGAACGCGCTCTCGAAGGTGATGAAGGTGGCGCTCGAGCACGAGGACGCGCCGGTGCTGAAAAAGTATTCGATCGCGGAGTTCCGCGCCTTACTCCAGCCCTTCGCCGAGGTCCGCATCGTCCCCGAGCGGTTCCCGGTGAAGTCCCGCCTGCACAAAGGCTGGAAGGGCGTTGCCTTCAATACGATGTTCGTCGGCACGTTCAACGCGTTGCCGCGCTCGTGGGTGCGGCCGCTGGGCTGGCACTTGATGGCGTTTTGCCGCAAGTAGTATCAGCCTTCGGCCTACAGTCTTCGGCCTACAGCCTTACCTAATCTCGTAGATCGAGATGGTGGCGTTCTTGAATGCCAGAGGCATTAGATCGCCGGCGGCGGCGAAACGTTCTTCGACGCCGGGATGCGCGTCTCGCTCGGGCGGGCCGACGAGCACGTACTGGATGCGCGCGCGTTTTGCTCGTTCGTAGGCGGCCAGCGGCGGCTCGTCGAACATTGCCTTGATGGCGTTCGATCCGTCCTGATATTTCGCCAGCGGCACCATTGAAATCGGATAACCGACCGCCATGCGGCGTTCGGCGAAGGCCGGCAGGTAGGCCCAGGTCTCCGAATCGCGGGCCATCGGGTCAACCTGGAACAGGGCGTCCGGCGCCGTGTGTCTCTTGATCCAGTCGAACGCCGCCAGTTCGTCAGGCGTCAGGATCAGCGTCCAGCGGAACGATGCACCCATGTTGCGATTGTAGATGTCCTGAGTGTTGTAAACGTCGATGATCGTCGTCGGCAGGCCGGCCGCGAAGGCGATCGACACGAACGCCCATTGGACGGGTTGCGCGGCGGATGTCGAGGCGACGATATGCTGGAGCAAGACGCCGGCGATCACTCCGGCTGACATGAACGCGAAATGGCCGACACGCCACCCGACGTACACGTCCTGATGATCGCGAACGTTGATGAAGAAATAAAACACGGCCGATGTGGCCACGAGCGCGCCGAGGACCCATAGCCCGCGGCGTTCGGCAAGCAGCACGGGGATTGCCAGCAGCGTGACGATCAGGATTGGACCAAAGCTGAGCAGCGTCACCCAGAAAAACTGATGCACGGCGACGCGGTTCAGGCCAAACGCGAGCACCGAACCGCTGGTGTCGACATAGCCGAGGGCGAACACCAGGGCGGCGGCTGCGCCAAGCGGCAGCGCAGCGGCGATGGCGTGAAGCGGCGCACGGCCCACATCCCGATCGCGAATGATGCTCGCGAGCTCGTAGACGGCAGCCGCTGCCGTGACCATGAGGCCGGCAAACGAGCTGATCGCCACCGACAACCCGAGGCACAGCCCGGCAATCGCGAACATCACCGGGTCGCGTGCGCGGGCGCGCGCGGCCAGGACCAGGAGACCGATCAGGCCAACCGAATAACCCACGGCGTGATGCGGTTGGTAGAACAGCAGCCGTTGCAGGCCGTCGATGGGGATGCCCTGGAAATACCAGCGGCTGATCGCATCGATATTGAGGTTCTTGACCTCGCTCAGCGGAAGGTTCTTCGACGAAAAATCGAAGAGCGCGTACAAACCTTCGAAGCTCGACGCGACGATCGCGAACGTCACGCCGGCCGCGGCCGCCCACGGCCGGACGCCGAACAGCCGGCCGATCCCGTACAGGAACGTTACGAAGAAAAAGTCGATGGCGATCGAGCGAATCAGCAGCAATTCATCGAGCGTCGCCCACGCCCCGGCGAATCGATACTGCACCGCGCTCAGGACGTGTGGCATCCAGTAGTAGTGCAGGACATCGCCGGCGAAGTAGGGATTGAGCGGCAGCGGCGCGGCGCCTTTGGCGAGCTCGATGACGACGGCACGACGCCATACGTAATCGGCGGTGAAATAGGCTCGATACGCCTGACCGTCCGGCGTCAGTTCTCCGACGTGTGCAAATGGCAGGCCGACGATCACCGGGACGATCACCGCCAGCAAGGCCAGGGCGACGGCGTCCCCCGGCTGCGTCGCTGGTAATCGCAATCGCCCGCGCAAGCCGCGCGCCGGCACGGCGAGCGTCCACACGAGCAGGGGCGCCGCGACCAGCAGCCACGCACCGCGCCAGCCCGCGGCCCAGAAGCCGGTCAGGATCAGCGACCCGAACGCCTGGCCGAACAGCGGCCCGAACGCGAGCGCGGGCAGCCAGCCTGCGGCCGGCGACAGCGCGCGCACGATCAGGATGCCCGGAAGAACGAAGAGGAACTGCGAAACCACGCCGAAGATCAACGGCGCGGGGCTGGCAACTGCGAGGAACGTGGCCGCATACGCGGCGAGCGCGATGGCGACGGCGACAGCGCGTGGAATCACACCTGCGCGCGCGGCCTTATGCGGGTGAAGCGGCGGCGATCGACGCGGCGGCGCGCCGCTTTTCCATCGAGGCTCGCACCAGGAACCGCGCGTAGGGCACGACCTGTTTGATCGCGGCGACGTTCATCTGGCACGGGCTGAGGCACGTCGGGCATTGCTTGTCCCGGATGTCCCGGCGATGTGCCTGTGACTCGGCCCGGAAATAAATCGCTTCCGGGTCCTCCTTGGTCACGTTGCCGATCACTTCGCTGTTCTCACAGAAGAACAGGTCGCCATTCGGGTTGAGCATGATCCCCTGGGTCTGGAACGGGCACGGCGCGGTGCGGTGATACCCGTTGGCGATCATGTCGGAGTAGTGCATGTAGATGTAGTTCTGCCCGTCGAGCACCGGATCCTGGCGGACGCGGTCGAGGAAGAACTTCCGCATGCGCTGTTCCTCGACACCCATCGGACGAAACTTGCCCTGCAGCTCGCTGTTGCCGAGCATGGCGTCGGTGAAACGCACCATGTTGAACACGATGTCGAGCTTTTCTTTCTTCGCCCACGCCAGGATGTTGTCGGCGTCGTCCAGGTTCTGCGAGAAAATCGTCGAGGAGATGCCGAAATTGAAGCGATGCGTCTTCTGAAGTTCTTTCATCGCCGCAATGGTCTTGCCGGCCTTCTCGAACGCGTTCTTCACGTTGCGGACCTTGCCGTGCATTTCCGCCACGCCGTCGATCGACACGCGCGTCGAGAAGATGACGTTGCGCTCGTTGCAGAGCTCGACGACCTTGGTCAGCATCGGAATCGCGCGATGATGCGTGATGCCGGTGGTGTTGAGCGTCAGCTTCCGTAACTTGGGGAACTTGTCGATCATCAGCCGGCAGATCTCGACCATGTCGTTCCGGGTGGTCGGCTCGCCGCCGGACAGCGACGCGTTCTCGATGTCCTTCCACAGATTTGAGCTGAATGCCTTCTCAATCTGTTCCAGCGTCATGTCTTCCTTGCGATTGCCGCGTGTCCAATTGCTGCACATCTCGCAGCGGGCATCGCAGACAAACGTGCAATGGAAGATGAAGACCGTCGGGTGAAGCGGGGTGTACTTGGCCACGGCGGCCCGGACGATGTCACGGGGCGCACTCATCGCGGCCTTCGCCAGGTACTTGGCGGCGTAAACTTGTGCCATTAGGTCAGGTTGTCAGATGTGCCAGATAGTCCACGCCGGAAAGGCTACACCATCTAACTCATAGATTTTACAGGATTTCCCGGCGCTGCCGCAACCACAGCCACAGTCCGGGAAGGTTCCCGGCCAGACCGGTCAGGATAATCAGCGTCGATAGGGCGAATGACTGAGCATCAGGAACGCCGACCGGCCTGAGCAGCCAGACAATGATGCCCTGCGGCAGGCCGAAGCCGCTAATCGAAATCGGCAACAGCAGCATCAACAGCCCGATCGGCATGAAGAGCAGGTAGTAGCTGTAGGGGACCGTCATCCCGAGGCCGAGGCCCAGATAGTAGGCCTGGCTGATCCGTAACAGCTGGATGCCGATGGACCACGCCAGCACGTGAACCAGCACCCCCTGGCGGTCGCGATAGCGGCCCAACGCGTCGCCCAGCCGCAGCGCACGACGCACCACGAAATGACCGTGGTGGCGATCCGGCACGGCCAGCCGCAACCAGTAGTTCGACCAGAACAACGCGACGGATGCCGCCGTGAGCCCGAGGATGGCAACGAGCATTCGCGGGTCTTGCTGAGCGGGTTGCCACGCGATGAGGCCGACCATCGCCATGATCACCAGCGACAGCACGCCCATCGCGCGATCGACGGCAACCGACGCCAAGGCCTCGCTGCCGCTCGTCGATTCGCGCGAGAGTCCATACGCGCGCGCCGCGTCGGCGCCGATCCCCGCGGGCAGAAAACTGCCGACGAACGAGCTGATCAGAAACAACCGCGCCGCGGCGCCCGCGCTGATCGCGACGCTGCTGGCTCGGAGCAGCAGCAGCCACCGCAGGATCATCACGCATCGATCGATCGCCACGAGTACCAGCACGACCGCGAGATAGCGCGGATCCATTGCGGTAATCGCGCGCGCCGATTCGCGAAAGTCGAGGCCTCTCGACAACACCACGAGAATGGCCGCGGTGATGGCGAGTCGAATCAGCATTGTGCGGCGGACCGCCTCGGGAAGCGGGGCAAGAAGAACGACTCGTGACGGGCGCAGCCTCGCGTCAGCAGCGTCGTCATTGCGCCGGTGCAGCCGGCTTTCGCGCGACGAACGTCAGCGTTTCAAAGAGGTTCTTCCGGATCTTGAAGACGAGATCTTCGGTGCCGGTGTAGCGCGACATTGCATCCACACCAGGCACATTGATGAACACGGCCGCCGCGGCGAGCAGATCGCGCTTGACGCCGGTCGCCAGGCCGATCGCACGCTCAACGTGCAGAATTTCGAATCCACCGTCATAAAACAGCTGCGTGACGCGGCGCTGCGTGGTGACGAAGTTGTGCGTGTAGTCGACATCCCAGAAGAACTGGCGCTCTTTCAGATAGTCGGGCACGACCACGAAGAAAATGCCGCCGGGCTTCAAGGATCGCAACGCTTCGGCCGTGAAGTGCCGGGCATCATCGATCCCACGCATGTGCTCGAGCACCTGATCCGCGTAGACGACGTCCGCCGAGGCGTCTGTCATCGGCATCGGCGGCGTCCACGCCTCGATGACTTTCAGTCGCTTCTTCTTGAGCGTATCGATCAGAAGGGCGCTGGCTTCGATCGCCGTGTAATCCCAGCCGCTCGCCACCGCCAATTCGCCGAGCGTGCCGTGACCGGGACCGATTTCGAAAAATGTCCCGGGCGCCTTTGCATAACGTTCGAGCAGCGTCAAGCGATGGCGCTCGATGCGCGAGCGGCGCCCGGCGCCGTACCCGGTCAGGCTTTTTTCGGAGAAGGACTTGTAAAAGGTGGAGTCAGCCAAGGCACCGAACCGGGGCCGGCGTTGGCCGGCCCCGGGCTCGAGAAGCTTACTGGCCTGCGGCGGCCGTGCAGGACGGCACCGAGCGGCCCGGACGCGGATACATGGTGCGTCCGATGGTGCCCGAGCTGACCGTGATGTCGGTGACGTCGTTCCAGCCGACCGACGGCGTCGGGCCACAGTGACCGCCGATGACGTCGAAGATGTAGACCTCATGCCGGTTCTGAATGTTGTCGCCGTTCGCGTAGAAGTAGCTGACGACGTCCACCGAGGGGTCGTTCATGTTGCCGCGCTTGGCGTTGTAGCCGTAACGGCCGTCGATGCGGCGCAGGGCGTCGACCGAGCGATCCATGAATTCCCACGAGCCGCCGTGCTCCTGGCACGAGTTGCGCAACGCCCCCGGGAACTGATTGGCGATATCACGCAGCACCGAGGAGTGATTCGGCCGTGGCTTGCGATTCTCTCCGGGCGCGAGCGGCGAGATCGGCGCGGCGCAGCCGGCGCCCGTGCCGGTGCTGGTCGTGGTCGTGGGCGGCGGCGCGACGACCACCGGCCTGGTCGGCGACATGAAGCTCGCCCATGACGACCACGGACCGACGTCGTTGCCGAGATGCGCGCGAACGCGCCAGGAGTAGACGACGTCGTAGTCGAGCGTCAACTCGACGCGATGCGCACCGAAGTCGGCGCTTTCACCCACAGTGCGCGCGTACACCACGGCGGCCGGCGTGCTCAGCTCGATGTCGTAGGCGACACCGACGTTGCCATAGCGCCCGTTCGAATTGACCCACACGAGCGTGGGGTTGCGATCTTCGGCGCGCTCGCCGTTGGCGGGCGAGACGGTGGCAGGCGCGGTGACCTTCAACGAAGATCCGTCTGATGCATTCGCCGTCGAACTCCCGGTAATCGCAGAGGGAGTGGTGGGGGTTTCGGGAGACTGGGTGCAGCCAAGCCCAGCCATCAACAAGGCAAGGCAAGAGCCAACTCGAAACAACTTCATCAATTACTCTCCAAGATACGGCCGGCGGAATGCTGCGAACCACAAAGGGCTGGGGACCCCTGGGACTCACATTGGCCCGCGGGGATTGTAGCAGAATTTCACACAGATCTGTAATAGCCGCCTAATTGACTATGAAATATAGGGTTGCGCGGAATTTCTCATGCTAACATGGCCGGCCGAAGGGTCAACCCAGGACCCGGAACACGGAGCCAAGGACAAACTGATGATGAGATTTTTCGCGGTGGTGATATTCGTGTGCGGCCTCTGCGCCGTGATGGCCGAGCCGGCCGCGGCCCAAGCCACATGGGCCGATCGGGGTTACATCAACGTCGGCTGGGGCGTGGAATCTGGGTCCTCCGCCATGTCGGATACGCGGACGTCGCTGATTTACGAGGAATCCGCGACCGTGACGTCCTCGAGCACGTTCACATCCGGCAGCCTCTTCGATGTCGGCTTCGGCCTGCGCGTTTTCAGGAACATGGTCATCGGCGCGGCCTACCATCAGGAACAGAACGACACCGATGGCACGATTACCGGCAGCATCCCGAGCCCGATTTTCTTCAATCGGCCGCGCTCGGTGACGGAAACGATCGCCGGGCTCGATCGCAAAGAGCAGGCGACGCACCTGAACATCGGCTGGGTCCTGCCGTTCAGCGAGAAGATCGACGTGATGGTATACGGTGGGCCGTCATTCTTCCGCATCACGCAGGATGCGATTACCGACGTGCGGTTCGGCGAGCAGGGCGGCGCGTTCACGAGCCTCGTCGTGACGCCGACGATCACCGAGCGCAAGAAGAGCGTGACCGGCTATAACGTCGGCGCGGACGCGACCTATATCGTCTGGTCGAACGACAGCATTCGTGTCGGCGCAGGCGGTTTCGTGCGCTTCAGTCAGGCGTCGACGGACATCGACATGTTGACGACCGCGCAGCCGACCGACGTGGGCGGCGTGCAGTTCGGGTTCGGCGCGCGGCTGCGCTTCTAAGATCGACGCGGTGCTCGTAACCGATCGCTCGCGGCTTTTCGCGTCGATCGTTGCAGCGCTGACGGCCACCTCGGTGTGGCTGTCGGCAGGCACCCTGGCAGTCACCGGCGGCGACGCCTCGCGCGTCGCCGCTCTCCCTTCGCTTACAGTTCTGGCCGCGCTCGTCGTCGCGGCGGTCGCTATCGCCGCGTTTCTGCGGTTGCGTCTGCCGCAGGCATGGCCGCTGACGCTCAGTCTGCTGATCTGGCTGCCGTTCATCCCGGCGCCGGTGCCCGCCGCGTTTCTTGTGTGGCAGGGGCCGCTCGAGTGGTTCGTGTGGACCGTGGTCGTCAGCGGCCTCGCTGCGAACAACGCGTGGACCATTCGTGGTGCAGTCACGAACCCCCGCGTCGCACCGTGGATCCTCGCCGCGATCGTCGCGCTGGCGTCGCTTGCGGCATTCGCCAATGTGCCGGACGTCATTCCGGGCGGCGACGAGCCCCACTATCTTGCGGCGACGCAGAGCCTGATCAAGGACGCCGATCTTCGCGTCGAGAACAACTACGCCAACGGTGACTACCTGGAATACTTTCCAGGCCGCCTCGATCCGCACTTCTTGAAGCGATCCACCGGCGGCGACATCTATTCGATTCATGCGCCTGGAGTATCGGTGGCCGTTCTGCCCGCGTTCGCGGTGGCAGGCTACGAGGGCGCGGTGCTGACGATCGTCGCGCTCGCGGCGTTGACGGCGGCATTGACATGGCGGTTGGCGTGGCGGGTGTCGAACAGCTTCGCGGGAGCCTGGCTCGGCACGATCGCGGTAATGCTCAGCGCTCCGTATTTCTTCCACACATTCACGATTTATCCCGAGGTGGTCGGCGGCTTTTGCGTGATGGTGGGCGTAGGCCTGCTCGTCGCATTGAGCGAGGGCCGCGTGCCGTCATCGCGCGCGTTGTTCGGGGCGGGAACGGCGCTCGCGGTCTTGCCGTGGTTGCACAGCCGGTTCGCAGTCATTGCCGCTGCACTCGGCGTCGCGATAGCGGCCAGGCTGTTCGCTCGCGATCGAGACCTCAAGGCCGTCGCACGGTTGCTGGCAGTGCCTGTAATCGCCGCGGCGACGTGGTTTGCATTCTTCTGGGCGATTTGGGGCAGCCCGAGTCCGGCCGCGCCCTATGGCGCCGATACCAGTACGTCGACGGACTACGTGCTGCGCGGATTGATCGGTCTGATGGTCGATCAGCAATTTGGCCTGCTGGCGACAGCGCCGGTGTTCGCGGTGGCGTTGCTGGGTATGTTCCCGTTAGCGCGGCGCCGGCCTCGACTCGCGATTGAGCTGTCGGTTGCCGTCGTAGCGTATGCGGTCGCGGTCGCCTGCTACGCGATGTGGTGGGCGGGGTCCGCGGCGCCGGCGCGCTTTCTCGTGGCGGTATTGCCGATTGGCGCTCTGGCAATCGCGGCGTGGGTGGCCGATCGCAAGGAGACCGTTGTCGCGCCGCTGTTGTGCATCATCAGCGTCGCGCTGATCGTGCCACGAGCGCTCGTCGAAGGCGGGCGATTCATCTACAACGGCCGCGCCACCTACGATGCCACGCTGGAATGGCTCTCGCCAATCGTCAATCTGCCCTTGGCGATGCCGAGCGTACATCGCGATGGTGGCAGCGTCGCAATCCGCGATGCGGCGATCTGGGTGGCTGCGCTCGCAGTGGTCTACGTGATTGCGCGCAGCGTGGCGAGGAAATCCGCCGGCGCCCGATGGGCGGTGACATGCTGGGCGGCGGCGTTAGCGGCGATGGTGGCGTCGACGCTCGTATGGAATTTCCGTGACGCGCCGATCGTG
>Ga0196963_10001766_pt1 | contig 13944 bp, 11 predicted proteins | sample S1_5metaG_FD_148600 | JGI IMG/M metagenome (GOLD analysis project Ga0196963, IMG submission 148600) | Soil microbial communities from Anza Borrego desert, Southern California, United States - S1_5 | ecosystem: Environmental > Terrestrial > Soil > Desert | place: USA: California | collected... | reverse complement strand
TGCTGGTCGCGCCCGGTCGCGCCCACGTCGCGCTGCTGCCGCTCGACATCGTGCTCGAGCCAGCCGCGCTCGCTGACGACGTCCTCGCCGCGCTCGATGACCTGATCGAGGTCGCGGTCGACGACCGGCCCGGTGAGCCGCTCGTCCAGGGCCACGACGACGTCGTGATCGATCTCCGGGAGCCGGGGTCCGCACCGACGGCGAACGGCGTGCTGGTCCGGATCATGGGGAGGGTCGAGATCGAGGGTGGCAAGACGAAGATCGACCGGCGACGCGCCGCCGAGTTCGTGACCCTCCTCGCCCTGCATCCGCGTGGCCTGACCGAAGGGCAGATCAAGGCCGCGTTGTGGTTGGACGAGGAGCCGACGACGAACACCTTCAACAAGGTCGTGTCGCGCGCACGTGTCGCGCTCGGGCTCGACAGCACCGGCGAGCCGCACGTGCGATACGTCGAGGACTGCCTGTACAAGCCGGGCCCGGAGCTCGTGACCGACTGGTCGATCCTCGAGGCGGCGTGGGTTCGAGCGTCGCGCTCGGGATCGCCCGATGATCTCGCGACGCTCGGCCGCGCACTCGGCGACGTCCGCGGACTGCCCTTCGAGGGGACGATGGGCTACGAGTGGGCTTACGAGATGGGCCTTCCCTCCCGCATCGAGGTGGTCATCGACGAAGCCCGAACGCTCGTCGCGGGACGGTCGACGGGCCTCATCGCCGGATAGTTGGTCGTGCCAAGCCTCGGCACGGCGTCGCCCAGGAGCCTGTATCACTCCGGTACAGTTCCTCGCCCATGACTCGCAGTCCACATCGAGGTGCCGACGCGGCCAAAGGCAAAGCTCTCCGCGACGCAGCCGAAGCCGCGCATGCATCACGCGCGGCGCTCGTGAAACGCGACACGGCGATCGCGAACGCGATCGGCGCGGGCGCCTCCTACCGCGAAATTGCAGATGCCACCGGAATCCCTCACATGACGGTGAAGCGCATCGTCGATCGCGAAGGCCGCCAGCCCGATTCCGGCAGAGACCGCGTTCGCCTGCAGCAAGTCCGCGCAAGCTAGATGTCTCCTAAGACGAAGGTCTTCGCTGCGGCAACGCACGCCACCGTCACCGAGTCTGTACCTGAGGGGAAGGTCATCGACTTCCTGACCGGCGCCTATGTGAACGACACGCCCGAGGAATACGTCCGACAGAACGTCGAGCGAGATCTCGTCCGTCGTTTCGGCTATCCGGTTGGTGACTGCTCGCCCGAGTTCCGAATCAAGGTCGGCTCCGCCCGCAAGGCGGTGGACATCGCTGTGTTTCGTCCGGACGGCGGACGGCAGCAGGAGGACATCTTCCTCATCGTCGAATGCAAGAAGCCGGGAACCAACCCTCACAACAAGCGGGAGGGCATCGAGCAACTGAAGAGCTATGCCGCCGCATGTGCGAATGCCGAGTACGGCTTGTGGACCAACGGTGACGACCGCTATTGCTTTGCCAAGCGAGTCACCAAGAAGGGGGTCAAGTTCGAGGAGATCGTCGAGATCCCGAGCCTTGGCCAGAGCGAAGAGGATGCTCAACGGCCGCAGCGGCGCAATCTGCAGCCAGCCACTGCCGACAACCTGCTGTTCGCCTTTCGCCGCTGTCACAACTACATCGCCGGCACGGACGGCATGCACAAGACTGAGGCTTTTTGGGAGCTGCTGAAGCTCATCTTTTGCAAGATCGAAGACGAGCGGTCGCGTCAGCTCGACTTCTTCGTCACGCCCAGTGAGCTCACTTCAGCCACAGCTGCGAGTGCTGCGCGCAGCAGGCTTGAGCAACTGTTCGCTGAGAAGGTCGTCAAGAAGTATCCGACCATCTTCGCGTCGGCCGAGAGTCAGTCGCTTCAGCTCAAGGCAAACACCGTCGCGTTCGTCGTCAGCCAGCTCCAGTACTACTCGCTGCTTCGCTCACCAGTCGACGTCAAGGGAAAGGCATACGAGGAGGTCGTCGGTTCGAACCTGCGCGGTGATCGTGGTGAGTTCTTCACCCCTCGGAATGCCTGTCGCATGGCGGTTGACATGGTCAACCCGCAACCCGGAGAGCGCCTCCTCGACCCGGCGTGCGGAACTGGTGGCTTCCTGATCACCGCGATGAACCACGCGCTCGAGCTCCTCGAGATGGAGGAGAAGGCGGGATGGGAGAATGCGCAGGAGCCCTCCCAGTTCGAGGTTCTCGAGCTGGAGAACCGCCGCCGTGACTATCTCAGCAACCACGTCTTCGGGCTCGACCTGAACCCTGCGCTAGTGCGCGCAGCGAAGATGAACATGGTCATGAATAACGATGGCTCCGGCGGTCTCTGGCAAGCGAACAGCCTCGCCAATCCTCATTCATGGAGTCCTGAATGCGCTGAGCGAGTGCCCCTCGGATCAATCGATGTAGTCGTTACGAATCCGCCCTTCGGAGCGAACATCGTGATCGACGACGAGGACCTCCTCCGCCAGTACGACCTCGCTGCGATGTGGGATCAGGACGATCAGGGCGCGTGGTCGATTCGGAGGGACAAGAACCAGCAGGCTGTGCTGCAGAAGAGTCAGCCCCCAGAGATCCTCTTTATCGAGCGCTGTGTACAACTCCTTCGGGAGGGAACGGGTCGGATGGCGATGGTCATTCCGAACGGCATCCTCAACAACCCTGCGCTCGGGTATGTCCGTCAGTGGCTTCTCGAGAACACGCAGGTGTTGGCAGTCGTCGACATGGCTCGTGAGCTCTTCCAGCCGCGCAATGACACGCAGACGTCGATGGTCCTCGTTCGTCGTCTCGCGGCGGATGAACGGGAGCGCGCAGCGCGGCGCGAACTGGACTACCCCGTCTTCATGGCAGTGGCTGAGCGCGTTGGACACGACAAGCGAGGAAACCGGACGTACCGCAGAACGCCTGAAGGCGATGACGTCGTCGTCACGCGAGTCGAGACCGTGCTCAAGACTGATCCCGAGAGCGGAGAGCACGTAGTACAGGAGGTCGAGATCAAGGAGCGACTGGAAGACGACGAACTGCCCGAGGTCGCGAGGGCGTACATGCAGTGGCTCGGAGAGCACGGCTAGGTGCGGCTCCGATCAGTTAGCGCCGGCCAGTGCTTCGAACGGGGTCGTCTGGATTCGAGCTATTTCCTCGCGACCGGCGTCGCAGCTCGTGATCGCGTCGCGTGTGCGTCTGACACGACGGTCTCGATGCGCGATTTGTCAGAAGCGATCTGGCAACCACTTCGCTTCAAGCGCGCGTACGCAGTTGATGGGGAGGACGCCGTTCCTTATCTGCGTCCCTACGACGTCTTCGAGTACGTCCCGCGACCGGCCGACTGGTTATCCGCCAGCCGTTCAGAGAACCTCGATCGATACCGCGTCGATCCCGGCACAATCCTGATCACGTGCTCCGGGCGGAACTTGGGGCCTCTGACTCTGAGCGACGAGCACCTCGCGCGGTTTGCTCTCAGCCACGACATGGTTCGCGTCACGATCCCGGACGAGCGCGCGAGGTCGTTCGTGTTCGCACTCCTTGCCGCGCCGACCGGTCAGGCACTTCTACGCCAAGGCATGAGCGGTTCGGTTATCGATCACCTCACGACCCGCGACGTCCAGCAGCTTGAGCTACCCCAGGCCGACGGCGAGCTCGTCGATCGCGTGCACTCGGCTGTTGTGGCTCACGTCAGGCAGATGTCGGAGGGCCGAACCAAACTGATCCAGAGTGTTGAGGGAGCCGCATCTCAGTTGCCCGAGGTCCGTCGACCCGCGCCGGCCAAGCAAGGCTGGACCCTGCCTGCGAGTCGGCTCCGTGACGCCGGCCGTATCGACGTGCACTTCAACGATCCGCACTTGGACAATCTCCGGATCCAACTTCGCGAGTGCGGCGGCGTCGTCCTTCGCGACGTCGCCGACGTGTTTCTCCCGGGCCGATACAAGCGGTTCTACGTGTCGCAGGCGCACGGACGTCCAATCCTCTCAGGACGTCAGATTCTGCAGACGGAGCCGATCAACTTGCGATACATCTCCGACCGATCCTTCGGTGACCCATCGCTCATGGAACTACGCGAGGGCATGGTGATCTTCGGTGCCGTTGGTCGATGGGAAGGCCGCTTGGGGGATCCGGCGCTTGTCGGCTCTGATCGAGATGGTTGGCTCGCGAGCAACGACGTCATGCGACTCACGCCACGGCCGGGCATTAGTCCAGCATGGCTCTGGCGGGCTCTCGCATCTCCTCAGGTTCAAGCACAAGTCGCGGCGCTTCCGTACGGATCCGTCGTCGATCACACGGGGCCATCGGACATCGAACGGATCGTGTTGCCACCCCCGAGCGATGCCCTTGACGAACTCGCTGGCGAAGGATGGGGCGATATCTGCTCCGCGCTTGCGCTCAGGAGACGCGCTGTCTCAGACGTCGAAGCATGGATTGACAGCCGTGCGCCGGACGTCCCGCTAGCGGGGAACGTCGAGTAGCTCGAGCCCTTGGCCGACAACCCGTCGCGCGGTCTGGACCGTGTGCGGGTCGAGCGCCCGGATACGAATGACGTCACCCGTCCGGGGCGCGACGACGACGTGTCCTGCGCCGGCATAGATCGCGACGTGGCCGCGCTCGACGATCTCTCCGCCGCGCCGGACGCTGCGGGAGAAGACGAGATCACCGGGTCGCAGGTCACCGACGGAGACGTCCACGCCGACGGCGACCTGCTCACCAGTGGTCCGGGGCAGGGTGATCCCGATCTGGGCATAGGCCCACTGCACCAACCCGGAGCAGTCGAAGCCCACGCCGGGCGTCGTGCCGCCCCACTCGTACGGGACGCCGAGCTGCGTCATCGCGGCCGCGACGACCGCCTCGCCTGACCCCGAGGCGAGGGTGCCACCGAGCACCGACCCCTGACCGTGTCCATACTCCGCAGCCTTCGCACGAACGTCGGCGACGTACTGGTCGGAGTGGTTGTAACGATGGATCGCGGCATCGAGGTCGTCGATCGCGGCCTGACCGGCGCACAGGTACGCCGCCGCGGAGTAGATCGCGTCCCAGGCGTTCTGCGGGTCGGGGTGCGCCGCAGGCGGTCGGTCAGGCGCGACGACGCCCCACCGCGAGAACGTCGTCGTGAGGAACTGCATCGGGCCGACCGCGTGGGCCCATCCGTCGGGTGAAGACGGGTCGGGGATGCTCGCAAAACCTGACCGGCCGTCGATCGCCGGTCCGATGATCGGCGGCGAGACCTGACCGGTGGTCGGATCAGCTCGACCACCGCCGTGGCGCGACTCGACCCAGCCGATCGCGGCGAGCACCTGCCACGGCAAGCCGGCGCACTCGTACGACGCGCCGATGTAGACGGGCAGGAGGTCACCGGGGATCTCGCCGACGGCGATGGACGACGGAGCCGTCTGCCCCTCCACGGGTGCCGGGATCACGAGCGCGATGCCGAGGGGCATCGTGACGAAGGCAGCCATCGCCACCACGAAGCGCTTCATGTCGCGCCTACGTGCCATGAGCCACCGCGATCGCGACATTCGAATGTCGCGATCGGGGGTGCCCAAGGCACGTAGTGCGGGTGAAGGCGAGCAACCCGCCCGCTTAGTGCAAGGAGGCGAACCAACCGTGCCGACTCTTGTCGCCGTGATCGCGCAGGTGAGCGTCGATCCCAACGCTGCCGGGATGCCCGGCGCCGGTCTCATGCAGCAGCTGCTCGACTGGCTCAGCCAGATCGCGCTATGGGGCTCGCTTGCCAGCGTCCTCGTCGGTGCCGCCGTCTACGGCCTCTCGCAGAACACCGGGAACTACAACGGCGCGTACCGGGGCAAGCAGCTCGCGGCCGCCGGCGGGATCGGCGCGATCCTCGCCGGGCTCGCCCCGACTGGCATCAACCTGCTCTTCCGGGCGGCGGGCGCATGAACGCGCGGCTGCTCCGACCTGTCGCAGTGGTCGCCGCCGCGTTCGTTGCCGGCGCGCTCCTCAACCCGTTCGGCAGCGATGCGGCGGCGCGGGAGACGCCGGCGCCCGAGATGCCGCTCGAGGCCTTCGACGAAGTCGCGCCAGTCGAGGAGGGCGAGGCGTCGCCGACCGAGTCCGATCGCACCGAGCAGAGCGCGGTGGAGGCCGCCGCGGCCTTTATCTGCAACGGCCAGGCGCTCGTCGACATGTCGGCGGACGAGGTCGACACGTATCTGCGCGAGCGCGTGACCCGCGCCTCGGCGGATCGACTCGTCGAGGAGCATCTGCACGACCTCGACGCGCTTCGCGAGGCACTGGCGACCGGTGTCGGACCGACCACCTACCGCCAAGGCGTCCTGGCCTGGCGCGTCGACGCGTTCGACGGCGACGAGGCCCGCGTCGTGATCTGGCATGTCGGTGTGCTGTCGCGCGAGGGGATCGCGCCGCCGCAGGCGGGCTGGATGATCTCGACGGTCGACCTGCGCTGGGAGCGCGGGAGCTGGAAGGTCGCAGGGGAGATCGCAGTCCCCGGCCCGGCTCCGATCCTGAACGACAGCGTCCCGCCGGCGACGGCCGAGGACCTGCTCGACCAGCTGGACGGATTCAAGGACTTCGGCGGGGCGTGGTGATCGTCGCCACGGTGCCGAACCCGATCACGGTCGTCACCGACGCTCTCGGCGGTGCCGCGGGCTGGGCGTTCGACAAGGTTGCCGACGGCATCGCCGAGTGGATCCTGTCGTCGGTCGAGTACTTCGTTTCAGGGTCGGTCGACTTCCTCACGACCTCGAGCAACCCGGACGTGACGGCGGCGTGGTTCGCGGGTTCGGGCTCGCCGTACGCCACCGTTCGCGACGTCGCCGCCACGTTGCTCGCGGGGTTCGTCTTCATCGGCCTCATCCAGGGCCTCCTGGCCGGCGACGGCATCGGCATGGTCCGAAGGATCGCGGGCAACCTCCCGATGGCCGTCGGCGGAATGATCCTCACGACGGCGGTCGTCGCCAAGCTCCTCGAGCTCACCGACGCGCTGTCTGCCACTGTGCTCACCAACAGCGGCGACCAAGCGGTCCACTTCCTCTCCGGCTTCGGCGCCGCGGCATCGCAGGCGAGCGGGGGCTTCGCCGCCGTCGTCCTCGGCGTCATCGCGATCGTCGCCGCGCTCCTGCTGTGGATCGAGCTGATCGTCCGGTCGGCTCTCGTTTACCTGCTCGTCGCGATCACCCCCCTCGCGTTCGCGGCAACGCTGTGGCCGGCGGCCCGCGGGGCACTGCGGAAGACCTTCGAGCTCCTCGTCGCCACGGTGCTGTCCAAGCTCGTCATCTGCATTGCCGTCGCGGTCGGCGTCGCCGCGCTCTCCGGTGCGGGTACCGCGGGGACGACGGGCGATCTCCCGAGCGATGGTGGCGCGTCGCTCGGGGCGCTTCTCGTCGGCACCGCCGTCCTCGGCCTGGCGGCGTTCTCGCCCTTCGTGGTCCTCAAGCTGGTTCCGGTCGCCGAGGCCGCGCTCGTCGCCCACGGCGTGAGCCGCAGCCCGGCGCGTGCTGCGCAGAGCGGGATGTCGACGGCCTACAGCGCGTCGATGCTCCGCCGTGTCGCCGGGTCGTCCGGCGGCACGGCCGTCGGCGCCGCCGGTGGCGCTGCCGCGCTGGGCGCGGCGACGGGCGCGGGCGTGGTGATGCAGCAGGCGGCGCGCAGCGCAGACGAGATCGCGAGCGGGTCGTGATCGCTGCCGATCGACGGGCTTACCGGTTCGCGCCGCTTGACGAGACCGGCTGGCTGCTCGGCCTGCAGGTGCCGCAGTGCCTCATCCTCGGCGCGGGCCTCGGGACCGCGACGCTCCTGCTGCAGGTCGGTGCACCTCCTCTGGGCGCCCTGGTGGTGCTGATCGGCGCGATCGCCGCGAGCTTCGTCGGGATCGGCGGTACTCGCGCGTACGAGTGGCTTCCCGTCGCGGGGCGCCACGTGCGCGGCTCCATCACCGGTGCTTCTCGCTGGCGACGCCCGATCGGGGGGCGGGAGGCCACGGCGTGCGAGTGGCCCCCCAGCGCTGGACGGGATCGAGATCATCGATCTCGGACCGGTCCCGCTCGCCGACGGTCCCGTACCGGTCGGTGCCGTCGCCGACCGGCGACACCGCTCCCTGTCGACGACGGTGCGCGTGCGGGGCCGCGGGTTCTCCCTCGTCGAGCGCGCCGAGCAGGAGCGACTCGTCGCGCTCTGGGGTGACGTGCTCGCTGGCTTCTGCGGGGAGCGTTGCGAGGTCTCCTCCGTGCGCGTCAGCGAGTGGTCGGCGCCGGCTGACCTCGAGTCGCACGAGCGGTTCTTCGCCGAGCGCGGCGCCAGTCGCGGAACGGGTCCCGCCGCCGAGTACAAGGCGCTGCTCGATGCCGCGGAGCCCCGCACCGTCGGGCACGAGGCGCTCGTCACCGTCACCGTCGACGAGCGCCGCCTCCGTGGCCGACGTGGCGCGGCCAAGGCCCAGGCGATCGCCGACTCGACGCGAGACCAGCTCCGCGCGCTCATCGCCAGGCTCGACGCCGCCGGGCTGCACGCATCGCCGCTCGACCGAGCGGACCTCGCGAGCACGCTGCGGTCGAGGCTCGACCCCGCCGCCGTGAGGGGCGGGATGCGCACCGCATGGCGAACGCTCGCGGGCGCGGCCGGGATCGACGCCGGGCACGTCGCGTCGCCGATGGCCCTCGACACGACCTGGTCGAATGTGCGCGTCGACGGTTCCTGGCACCGCGCCTTCTGGATCAGCGACTGGCCGCGCCTCGACGTCGGTCCGAGCTGGTTCGAAGGCCTCCTGCTGCACGCCGGCGGCGTCCGCTCGATCGTCCTGCACTACGAGCCGGTCCCGCCGTCGCGGGCGCGACGTCGCGTCGACCGCGACTCGACGAGGCTCGCCGCTGACGAGGAGCAGCGGTCGCGCACTGGGTTCCGCATCGGCGCCGCCCACCGCCGCGCCCAGGCGGCAGTGCACGAGCGGGAGGCAGAGCTCGTGGCGGGCTACGCCGAGCTCGACTTCGTCGGGTTCGTCGTCATCTCGGCTCCGACTGAGGCCGAGCTGGATCGGACGGCGGCGGAGTACGAGCACGCGGCCTCGCAGGCGGGCATCAACCTGCGCGCGCTCGACGGGCGCCACGACCTCGGGCTCGTGTGCTCCCTGCCGCTCGGGCGCGGTCTTGCCACACGGCGGGTCGCGTCGTGAGTGGTCTCCACCTCCCGCGCCACCGCGGCACCACCGCCAACCTGTCCTCGGCGTATCCGTTTGCGGCCGAGTCTGACCTCGGCGCCGGAGGTGCGTACCTCGGCACCAACATCCTCACCGGTGGGGCGGGCTTCGCCTTCGACCCGTTCGAGGCCTACCGCGCCGGGCTCGTCACCAACCCGAACGTGCTCATCGCCGGCGAGCCCGGCACCGGGAAGTCGGCGACGGCGAAGTGCATCGTCTACCGCGCCTGCGGCGCCTTCGGCCGCTGGGTGGCGATCGCCGACCCGAAGGGCGAGTACCTGCCGCTCGCCGATGCGCTCGGCCTCGACGTCGTGCGCCTGCACCCCGGCGGGACGGCGCGGATCAACCCGCTCGATCCCGGTCCCGCCGGTCACGGTCTCGACGCCGACGAGGTGGCCCGCCGCCAGTCGGTGATGGTCGTGACGCTGCTGGGCAGCGTCCTGCGACGTGACCTGACACCGCTGGAGGACGCCGTCGTCAGCTGGTGCACCGCGGAGGTGGGGCGGCGTCGGACCGAGCCGACGCTCGCCGATCTCCTCGGTGCGCTCGCCGACCCGTCGGATGATGTCGCCGAGCGGGCACGCATGCCCCGACACGAGCTCGCCCGCGGCGTCGAGGCTGCGACCTACGCGGTGGGCAAGCTGCTCGACCGCTCCCTGCGCGGCATGTTCGACGGTCGGACGAACGTGCGGCTCGACTGGTCAGGTCCCGGGCTCGTGCTCGACCTGTCGGCGATCCAGCACGAGCCCGACGCGCTGACGCTGGTGATGCTCGCGGCCACGGCGTGGCTCCAGACAGTGCTGGCGCGAACGGACGGGCCACCGCGGCTGCAGGTCCTCGACGAGGCATGGTCCCTGCTCGGCAGCGAGCGCACCTCCAGATACCTCCAGAGCTGCTGGAAGCTCGGGCGCGCGTACGGCGTCGCCAACGTCGCCATCGTCCACCGCATCTCCGACCTCCGCGCCCAGGCCGACGACGGCACGGCCACCGCGAAGGTGTCGATGGGACTGCTCGCCGACACGCAGACGCGCGTGCTGTTCCGACAGTCCAGCGATCAGGTCGACGAGGCACGCTCGATGCTCGGCCTGACGACCAGCGAGTCCGCGGTGCTGGCGCGCCTCTGCCGTGGCCGCGCCATCTGGAAGGTGGGTGGACGCACCGCCGTCGTCCAGCACGTCATCGGCGATGCCGAGCGTCGCTTCTGCGACACCGACGCCCGGATGATGCGTGGATGACGACAGCCGTTCCTGCCAGCCGGTCGGGCGAGGTGTTCCCGTGGGTCGTGCTCGCGGTCGCCGCGGTCATCGCCCTCGCCTGGGCCGGTGCGTCGCTGGCGCTTCTCCTCGCCGGCGAACCGCGCGTCGTCGCCGTTCCCGACGTGGGCGCCGCGCTCGCCCGCCTGCCACGGCACCTCGCCGACCCGCGGCGAGCCTGGCCGAGCCCGGTGGCCGCGCTCCTGCCGGGACCGGTCGTCTACTGGAGCGCGCAGGCGCTCGTCCTCGCGGGCGCCTCCGGCGGGCTCGCGATCGCCGTCCGGCTGCGCCAGCTGGCAACGGGCGACCGGCCGCGCCCGCTCGGCGTCCTCGCCGAAGCCGGCTTCGCCCGTCGGCGCGACCTCCGCGGCCTGCAGGTCCCGAGCGCAGTCGAGGGTCGGATCACGGTCGGGCGGAGCGGCCGCTCGCTCGTCGCCTGCGAGCGGGATGCGTCCCTTGCCGTGATCGGACCGACCGGTTGCGGCAAGACGGTCGGGTTCGCGATCCCCGCACTGCTCGAGTGGCGCGGCCCCATCCTGGCGACATCCGTCAAGGCGGATCTGCTCCAGGCCACGGAACGGCACCGTCGCACGCGCGGCGAGGTGCGCATCTACGACCCCACGTCGAGCGCATCCGCGATCACCGACGACTGGTCCCCGCTGCAGTCGTGCCGCACGTGGCGCGATGCGCAGCGCCTCGCAGCGTGGATGGTGGAGGCCGCGCAGCCGCGGCAGGACTCGGTTACCGACGGGGACTACTGGTACTCGCAGGCGCGCAAGGGCCTGGCGCCGTACCTGCTCGCTGCTTCCGTCGCTGGCGTCGGCATCGAGGGTCTCACCGCGTGGGTCGACGCGCAGGAGGAGGACGCGGTCGCGTCATCGCTGCGCGACGCATCGGCACCCTCGGGCCCGTCGTGGGACGACCTCTGGGACGGGACGGTCGTCCTGGCCCGGGATCTGCTCGCCCAGGCCGGCGGTGATCGCGCCGATCTCGCCGAGCAGCCGGTCGAGGAGTGGCCCGAGTGGTTGCGCGAGCGCGTGCGTGCGGCGGCCGAGGACGAGTGGCGCCTCGACCAGGCAGAGGCGGGGAGCGACGGCGGCGCCGCGCTGCTGTCGGCGCAAGCCCTGTGGCGGAAGGAGGCGCGCCTGCGGGGCTCGGTGTTCGCCACCATGGAGAACGTCCTCGCCTCGTGGGGCGATCCTGGCGTCGCTCGCTGCGGGCGAACGAGCGCCATCGACCTTGATCGGTGGCTTGCCGGTGACAACACCATCTTCGTCGTGGCGCCCGCGCACGAGCAGGCCCGCTTGCGACCGGTGCTCACCGTCCTGGTGCAGCAGGCGATCCGCGCCGCGTACGACCGGGCCGCGAAGGCGGGAGGCCGGCTCCCGCTTCCGTGCCTCGTCCTCTTGGACGAGGCAGGGAACATCGCGCCGCTGCGCGACCTGCCCGGTTACGCGTCGACGGCGCGCAGCCACGGGATCACGTTCGTGACGGTGTGGCAGGACGTCGCGCAGATCCGAACGCTGTACCGCGATCGCGCCGACACCGTCCTCAACAATCACCGGGCGAAGCTGTTGGGCGCGGGCATCGCCGACACCGGCACGCTCGAGTACGCATCCCGGCTCATCGGTGACGAGGCGCGCACCGAGCGCAACGTCAGCGTCGACGTCGCCGGCGGCCGCCGATCGGTGAGCGAGCACCGGACCTACCGGCGCGCCGCCCCCGTCGACGTGCTGCGCCGGATCCGGAGCGGCGAGGGTCTCCTGCTCTACGGCCGAGATCTGCCGGCGCACGTCCGGCTGCGGCCGTGGTTCGCCGATGCCGCGCTCAATCGTCTCGGCCACGCCGAGGAGGTGAGCCATGCGGGCGTACGTCGGTGAGCGGGTTACCGACGGCACGTCGCAGGTCTGGCACGTCGAGCTGGATGACGGTCAGGCGGCGGAGGCGATGCATCGCGTGCTGGGCCTTCGACCGATCGCCAGCGGCGTGCTCGACGGCGAGCGCGGTCGCCGACTGCTGACGATGCGCATGGCGTGGTCCGAGGCCGAGGGGGCCGAGGCGCTCGCGCGGGCTGTGCTTCGGCGCGAGCTCGCCGTCGAACCGACCGCGACGGTCACCGAGCAGTTCGTCGTCGACGTCGTCGCCCAGCTTCCGGACGAGCTCTTCGTGCTCACGGCCGAGCAGGTCTGGCGCTGGGTCGTCAGCCAGCGCGCCCTGATCGATCATGAGCAGTTCCTGCGCCCGATCGAAGACCAGCCGTCGCTGGCGGTTGTCGACGAGCCGACCGCCAGCGCCGTGGTCGCGGCGTGCGAGCGCGCGTGGCGGTCGATCCAGTCGCACCACCCCGAGGTCCCCGACGCCGTGATCGTCCTCGGGAGCGGCGTCGAGCGCGGCCGCCTGGTGAAGCTCGGCCACTGGTGGGGCGGCCGCTGGCTCGCCGACGGCCAGGTGCGGGGCGAGGTGCTCATCGCAGGGGAGGCGCTCCACCTCGAGCCGGCGCGAGTGTTCGAGGTCCTGCTTCACGAGGCAGCCCATGGCATCAACGCCGCTCGTGGCATCAAGGACACGAGCCGGGGCGGCCGCTATCACAACCAGCGCTACGCGAGCGCAGCGCGTGAGGTGCTCCTCCGGGTGCGCTCGATGCCGCCCTACGGCATGGCCGAGACGCTGCTCAGCGCCGGCGCGGCCGAGCGCTACGCCGACGACATCGCCGGCCTCGGTGAGGCGATGCGCATCGCGCGCCAGCTGGAGCAGTCGGCGAAGAGAGGGCGCGGGGCCGAGGGAAGTGATGAGCGAGGGGGCCGCGACGATCGCGAGAAGTCCAGCGGACGATCGACGGCGGCGGCATGCAGCTGCGGGCGGCGCGTGCGCGCCGCGCCCTCCACGCTGGCAGCTGGCCCGATCGTCTGTGGGCTCTGCGGGTCGGCGTTCGCCGACACGAAGTCGGTCGAGCGCGCCGAGGCGACGCCGGCCGCCGCGGGCGTGGATCAGACCTTCATCGCGCGCCGGCGGCTGCAGCTCGACGGTGAGCGCCCTGCGTCCGCCGACGACGCGCGGCTCGCGCGGCACCACGTTCGCCTCGATGCGGTTGTCGCCGAGATCGACCCGACGGCTCCGGAGGTCACCGCGCTCCTGCGCGAGCGGCTCGACCGCCTGCGCCTCCTTCGCGGCGAGCAGACGCGCGTCGTGCCGGCGACGGCGGACCAGCGCGGCGGCCTCGCCGAGCTCGCACGTGAGCTCCTGCAGGAGGGCGATGCCGATGCCGTCCGCCGCTGGTACGAGCGCGTGGGCACCAGCCGCGAAGCGCCGATGCCCGTCGTTGCCGACGACGACGCGGCACGACGGGTTCGTCTCGCGCGCGCGCTGCTGCGGGCCGACGGCACGTTGCGCGGGCCGGAGGTGGCCATCGGCGGGGAGTGCCTCGCCGCGGGGGATCGCGTCATCGTCGCCGAGCCGAACGGCGTCGTGCCCGCCGGCACGCTCGGCACGGTCGAAGGGGTCGACCTCGACGCGGCCGAGGTCGACATCGACTTCGCGACCTGGG
>Ga0196963_10001765_pt1 | contig 13948 bp, 10 predicted proteins | sample S1_5metaG_FD_148600 | JGI IMG/M metagenome (GOLD analysis project Ga0196963, IMG submission 148600) | Soil microbial communities from Anza Borrego desert, Southern California, United States - S1_5 | ecosystem: Environmental > Terrestrial > Soil > Desert | place: USA: California | collected... | reverse complement strand
TTGGTTAGCCGCAGCGATATGAATGGTTCCTAGACGCAATTGATCCCCATCCTCTGCCTGTTTAACGGGTAAAGGGGTTTGAGCATTGAGCATCTCTACCATTTGGCTGGTGGGTTGAGTGTCAAGGTATTCTATTACCAGTAAAGCGGCGGAAAAATTGAGTGGCAAGGCGGCAATCATCTCAATTACAGCTTGCCTGTCACCAGCAGCGGCTAGTACAACAACCAAGAAGGTCTTGAGCGATTCTAGGGCTGAAGCTGTTGAGACATCCTCTTCTCTTTTACTTGCCTGCTTTCGTTGTTTGAGACTATCCAGCAAATCTCCCTCCCCATCAAGGAGTAATTGCCGGATGATACTAGCACTATATTGGGCATCCTGTTCTTGGGCTTCAAAACGGAGCGCTGATAAGTTTTGCTGGCGATCGCGTGCCCGTTGCACTAGCCGCTGAGCTAAGGCTGCCCGTTCTTCTAATGCCCTGAGTGCTGACCACAACGCCGTCTCTATGGCATCCGATTGCTCAGCTAGCAACGTTTCGGCAGAGTAAGCATGACCCGTGCGGCAGCGGAAACGGATCACTTGTCCCTCGGTGAGTTCCCACAATGCCCCGTGGCATTCTGGGCAAGCAAAACCTGATGGCACTCCGGGTCTTTCTTTTTTTTGTAGCGCTTCCTCGTCTAATTGCGCCATACGAGCCTCGACTTTATGGTTTTCCGAAATTGGAGGCTTTATATCTTGAACGATTGGTTGGTTCACCAAATCGAGGAGTTTCGGAGCGATCGCCGATAGAGGCAGAATATAATCGACGGGTACATTTTCGATAGCGCTGCGTGGCATCCCCGAAAACAGGGCATTCGTGGGGTCTTGCACAACAGCCAGCCCCCCTTGTTGCTTCACAGCTAGCAATCCAGCCGTACCGTCATCCAAATTGCCTGATAAGACAACTCCAATCACCCGTCGCCCATAAGTCTGTGCCGCCGTGCGAAACAACGGGTCAATCGCGGGTCGGTGCCCGTTCTCTCTCGCCCCCCGCGCTAATCTGACATGCCCTTCTTTAATCAAGAGGTGATAATTGGGGGGAGCAATATAAATCCGTCCCGGCTCAATCGCTGCACCATCTTCTGGGTGAAAAGCTTTGAGGGCGCTAACCCGACTGAGAATCGTCGGCAGCATACTCGTGCCGTCGGTGGGAAAGTGTAGAACAATAAAAATAGCGGCTGGCAGATCTGATGGCAAATCTCGAACCAGTTTTGTTAAGGCTTCTACTCCGCCGGCGGAGGTGCCAACGACAATAATGTCGTGACCTAGCATCTGTTTTTTAGCTTATTCAAGTAGTTAAATTACGTTTGAGCCACCTGTTTCATTAGGCAGCATTGGTAACCAGTCCACAAAGACATGACTCCTTTAGGCTAACAAAATTTGGGATGCCATAAAATATCAAACGACTGATTTCCGATACTTCTCACGGTTTTTGCCGCTAATCTCAAGCTTTAGTTTTTCTAACACCTACCCATCAATCTCAGATGAATCCAGAACCTGAAATTCGCCGCCTATTAGATGTCATGCCTGCCTCTGGTCGGATGTTGACGAAGATAGTCAGTAAACCGGAGCAATCTCAGGTAATTAATGCGAACTTTCCGTTTCCCTGGTCTCAAGAACGACCGATTTTGATTAATTTCGATTTGTGGCGGCGATTGTCTAAACCACAGCGAGATTTACTACTTCTGAGTACAGTTAGCTGGCTCACTAATATTCAGTGGTTTAAACCTGATGTGTATCAAGGGGTAGTGTTAGCGGCGTTATTGGGTGGCGTTGTGGAACTCGTGCAGGGAGATGCAGTGGGGGTTGTCGTCGCCACCGGATTAAGTGCGATCGCTAGTACCCAAATCTGGAAAGCTAGTCGCAGTTCTCAATCTCTGCTAGATGCGGATGAAGCGGCTATTCGCATCGCCCAACGGCGCGGCTATTCAGAAACGGAAGCGGCTCAGCATTTATTATCTGCCTTAGAAGCGATCGCGCAGATAGAAGGTCGTCCCAGCCTGGATTTTACGGAATTGATCCGCTGCCAAAATTTACGCGCGATCGCAGGATTCTCTCCGGTTGGGGTTCCCGCTCATCTTAAGAAAGAATGAAGGCAATATCCCTAATCCTAAAGCCAGATCCCCGACTTCTCTAAGAGGATGTTTTAAAAGTTCTACTGTTAGTAACAAGACCTATGAGATCCCCCTAAATCCCCCTTAAAAAGGGGGACTTTGAGTCTATTTCCCCCCTTTTTCAAGGGGGGCTAGGGGGGATCGTAGAGTGCCTAAAAATACAGTCTATACCTTTTAAAACAACCTCTAAGAAGCCGGGGAGCTAAATCTCTAAATTCTTAGCAAGGTTTCTTTGCTCACCTGAGCCATTTTCAACAACGAAAGATACTTGCAAGCACGTTTGATTCCCAAAGCTGAAACAAGCCTATTCCTCTCCTTTAGCGGCAACGAGATAACCACAGAAAGTTTGATTTTGCTGCCTTTATACACTTACAATAAATCTCAGCAAAGCAAAGATTTATTACGTTTAGTATATAAATCTGTAATAGCTTATGGAAATAGTAGAATTATCGCCTTAAGCTTTAATTATTTATACCTATTGCGATGCTCGAAGTGTATAGGACAGCTTCAGCGTATAGCCGCTGAGCCGGAATCTCCTATCCTTAGCTAGAAGTCGTTTCGAGTTATTTTTACTTCTCTACGTTAAGCGTGAAACTTGATTTAAAAAATGAACTATCTTCAGCCATCGGTTGGCTGGGAAAATTCCCAGTCTCAGGATACGTCTGACTCATTAGGATACGACAATGCCGATGGAGAGCCTCAATCTTGTAAAGAGGCATTGCTGAAAACTGAGGCAGAAATCTTAACCCAATCTCATTACTCGCTTGAAGATCTGGTTTCTGAACGCACGGCTGAACTCACACGAGTAAATTTGCAACTGCAACAAGAGATTGCTGAACGCCAGCAGACACAAGCGGAACTCAGTCGGCGCAATCAAGAATTGTTGACCTTGCACCGGATTTCGGAAATTACCTTATCATCTCAATCTCTCAAAACCGCTTGTCAAGCAATTGTTGAAGAAATTAGTACGGCTACAGACTTTCCAATTATTGCGATTGAACTCTATGACGTTGCCCGGCAAGTGATGGTGTTCGCGGGCGTCAAAGGCGTTCCCTTGCCTGACGAGAATAGTGTACTTGAGGTTCCCGTAGATCAAACCCTCTCCGGCACCGTTGCTCGTACAGGTCAGCCTATCGTTAAAAGATACCTGCCGCAGGAAGCAAAATCTTGTGATGCTAATGAAAACCTGGCACAGCTAGGGATTAAAACGTTTATTTGTATACCGATGAGCGTTAATCAACGGGTAATCGGAGTTTTGAGCCTAGCCCATCCTGAGACAGTTCCCTGCGATGACCACTTTTTGAGATGGCTAGACAGCTTAGCGAATTATATTGCCTTATTAATAGAGCGCCAACAAACGCAAGAAGCCGTCCGAGAGAACGAGGCACGTTATCGCCAACTGATTGACACAGCGACAGAAGGCATTTGGATTCTAGATGCCAACAACACTACCAGCTTTGTCAATAACAAAATGACAGAAATGCTGGGCTATAGCAGCGCTGAAATGCTGGGGATGACATTGTTTGCCTTTATGGATGAAGAAGGGGTGGCGATCGCGCTGAATTGTCTAGAACGTCGCCGTCAAGGAATCAAAGAACAACACGACTTTAAGTTCTGCCGCAAAGATGGATCTTTTCTATGGGCGATCGTCTCTACCAATCCCATTCTTGACCAATTCGGACAATACGCGGGTGCGTTAGGCATGATTACCGATATTACGGAGCGCAAACAGGCAGAAGAGGCACTGCGCGCGAGTGAAGCCCGATTACGATTAGCCTTAGAAGCCGCCCAGATGGGGACATGGGACTGGAATATTCCCTCTGATATCGTGACGTATTCCGAGCAAGTAGAGCCAATCTTTGGTCGATCTCCAGGGTCGCATTATTCAAACTATGAAGCCTTTCTCAAATCGGTTCATCCTGAAGATCGAGACAAGGTGGCTCAAACTATATCTGATGCAGTTTCGCAAAGAAGAGACTATGGACTTGAATATCGCGTAATTTGGCAGGATGGAACGCTCCACTGGCTAGGAAGTAAGGGTCATGTCTACTGTGACACCACAGGTAAACCTGTGCGGATGGTTGGTGTGGCGATGGACATCACAGAGCGTAAACGGGCGGAAAATAGAGCGCGGCTACAAGCTGAGAAGGAACGGTTGATTGGGGCAATCCAAATGCGGATTCGCCAATCTCTGAACCTGATGGAAATTCTCAATACGACTGTGGTAGAAGTCCGCCAATTTCTCCAAACAGATCGGGTGATTCTTTACCGATTTGATGCGGATTGGAATGGGGTTGTGATGGTGGAGTCTGTGGCTGAGGGTTGGCTGCCAATTTTAGGCACCGTGATTAAGGAACCCTGCTTTGCCAATACTTATGTTGAACAGTATCAACGAGGTCGGATCAAGGCAACCGAAAATATTTTTATAGCGGGTTTGGGTAAGTGTCATGTTGAAATGTTGGCACAGTTTCAAGTCAAAGCCAACTTGGTAGTCCCGATTCTGCAAGGGGAAAAGTTATGGGGATTGATGATTGCTCATCACTGTTGTCAACCACGGCAATGGCAACAGTTGGAGATTGATTTGCTTAGGCAACTCGCTAGCCAAGTGGCGATCGCTATTCAACAGGGAGAACTCTATCAACAATTAGAAGCGGCTAATCAAGAGTTACATCGCTTAGCGTGTTTAGATGGCTTAACCCAAGTGGCAAATCGTCGCTGCTTTGACGAATACCTAGAGCAAGAGTGGCGGCGAATGGCACGGGAAAAAACACCCTTGTCGATTATTCTGTGTGATATTGATTTTTTCAAAGTCTACAACGACACCTATGGTCATCAAGCGGGTGATGATTGTTTACAAAAGGTGGCTACAGCCCTACGCCATACGGTGAAGCGCCCCGCAGATTTAGTGGCGCGTTATGGGGGTGAAGAATTTGTTGTCATCTTGCCAAATACAAAAGCTGAAGGCGCTGTGCAAGTAGGGGCAGCCATTCGGAACGCAATCAGAGATTTGCAGATTATTCACCTGAATTCTCCGAACGAGTATGTCACTCTCAGCTTAGGGGTTGCTAGTACCATTCCTCATCCCCAAAGCTCTCCTTTTAGGTTGATTGCAGCGGCTGATCAAGCTCTGTATAAAGCAAAGGCACAAGGACGCGATCGCTGTTGCATTCACGAGGAGAGCAATTACCTGGAAGGAAGGCTTGTCGGTGAGTAAGTTCTATAGATGTCCACTCAAACCCAGACAAATGGAGCTAAACCTATAAGAGATGGAAGACAAATCCTCAAAATGAAAGGGAGCTAGATTATGCAATCGGCATTACATATCAAAACTAAAGTTCTACCGGGAAATCGGGTTGAGCTTCAGCTTCCATCTGGTTCAGAAGGACAGGAGGTGAATATCTTTATTGTTTTGCCAATGACAACAGCGTCGATAGATTCTGCGAATCGAACTGCCCAGCTTGCTCAAATGGCTGATGATCCTGATATTCAAAGAGAGTTAGCTGCAATTGAAGCAGAGTTTTCCATTACTCAAATGGATGGACTCGATATTCAATGAGCATTCGGCGCGGACAGATTTATTTTGTCAACCTTAACCCCGTGCAAGGGCGCGAACAATCGGGACAAAGACCTGTTTTAGTCCTCTCAGTTAATGAAATCAATGTGTTTCCACTAGTTGTCACTGTAGTCGTTGGTACCAAAGGTGCTAATGTTCGCCAAAACTACCCAACTAATGTGCGAGTTACCCCAGAAGAAAGTGGATTAGCTCTGGAAACCGTATTTCTCGGCTTTCAGATTCGCTCTCTAGATCCCAATCGATTTTTAAGTGAACCTGCCGGAGAATTGTCAGCATTCAAAATGGCAGAGGTTGAAATTGCGGTTCGGTATTGTTTAGGGCTATAAAAAGATTTGCAAAGCGGTTTTGAGTAATTTAATTGAATTTACAAATTTAGGAAAGGAAATGTGAGCCACTCAAACCTGATTCTTTAGTAAAGACAGTTAACTCAAGACAAGATTATCTCGGTGAATAATGGTTTCTGCCCCCACATAACCCAAAATATTGACGATCTCCTCAGAGCGCCGTCCCTGAATCTGCCGCAGTTCGACGCTGCTATAGTTGACTAATCCTCTGGCAATTTCTCGTCCTGTGGGGTCGCATAATTGCACCGCGTCTGAGGCACTGAACTCTCCTTCAACACGCGTAACCCCGGCGGCTAATAAAGACTTTCCTAACTGACGAATTGCTGCGATCGCGCCTTGATCTAGGTATAACTTTCCAGCCGGGATTAAACCGTGGGCAATCCAGCGCTTGCGAGCATTGCCACTCCGAGGCTGAGGTTCAAACTGAGTTCCTAAAGGTTCTCCTTGCAAGATTTTGAGAATATTACCCGGAGAGCGTCCTTCCGTAATCACGGTGCGGGTACCGGAACTGGTAGCAATTCGCGCCGCAGAAATTTTAGTTACCATACCACCCGTTCCCCATTGCGAACCGCGATCGCCTGTTTGCACTTGCAACTCTTCTAGCTGCTCAATTCGGTTGACTAAGGTAATGGGTTGGGCGTCAGGGACTTGACGCGGGTCAGCGGAGTAAAGTCGATCTACATCCGTTAATAAAAACAGCCAATCTGCCTCGATTAAGCTGGCAACTAAGGCTGAGAGCGTATCATTATCGCCAAATTTCAACTCGTCTACTGCCACCGTGTCATTTTCATTCACGACTGGGATGATACCTAGCCGCAGAAGTTCCTGAAACGTGTTGTAAGCATTGACATAGCTCGTGCGGTCTTTAAAGGTATTGCGCGTGAGGAGTACCTGAGCAATGGGTTGTTGCAGGCTACTAAAAAAATCGTCATACACGCGCATCAGCCGTCCCTGACCGACTGCTGCGACGGCTTGTTTGAGCGCGATCGTTTTGGGTCGTTCTTTTAAGCCTAAGCGCGCACAGCCAATGCCCACAGCCCCAGAGGTAACTAGCACAACCCTGCAACCGGATGAGCGCAAGTTGGTCAGAGTTTCAATTAGGGCAGCAATGGTAGAGATAGCCAACTGACCCGTTTCCGGTTGGGTCAGGCTAGAAGTACCAATTTTGACAACTAACGTTTGGGACATGAAGAGGCAAGAAAGAGGGGGGAGGTGGGGAAGATTTTTCTCAGTATGTCTGCGATTCACTCACGATGAGGTTATGAACATCGTCTCAAGACCTGAACCCTAACACTCCCTGTTCACGCAGGTGATAATCCAATTCAAAATTTTAGAGCGCCAGTTCGATTAGTAACCAGAACTGGCGCTCTACACGAGATCTATAAAAGTTGTATATTTAGGGTCTTTATATGAGCCGACCCCATTTGAACAATACCTAGAATGACAGATATTCATGGCAAACTGAATTTTTATAATTATTTCTTTATATTTCCATTATTTCAGGTTTTGTCATGATTCTTTAAGTTTTGTTGCTTAGCTGGCAGGGAAACCCCTAGGAGTTGAGACAACCAAACTTCAAAGGTGCGGACTGGATAAGAACGGGCGACGATAGCAGGATCAACCATTGGCTCAACGAGAATCGTAAACATTCCCAAGCGGTTACCTGCTAAAACATCTGTAAACAGGCGATCGCCTACCATTGCCACTTGCTCTACAGGTAGGTTCATATCCTCCATTGCCTGGCGTAACTTTCGTCGTGAGGGTTTCCCAGCCCCAATTAAATAAGGCAAGTTGAGCGACTTAGCAATGTTGCCAATGCGAGTTTCACTGATGTTGTTACTCACTAACCACAGCTTTGCCACCTGTCTAATTGGTTCTACCCACAGCAGCAAGGCTTCAGAAGCTTGGGTGGATTTCATCGGCACTAGCGTTTCATCCACATCTAATATCAAACCTTTGAGGTTATATTGTTGCAGCATCTCAGGCGTGAGACTGAGAATCGAACCCTCCAAAATCAAGTCAGGTTGTAAATTGTCTACCCAAGACATAAGCCGTTATTGGTAATGAATTTTTTAAAGACTCAGGAAAATGCGATTAGGGAAAAGGAGGAGAATTTCCCACCCCTAGTCCCTAATCGCCAATCACGTTCTTAGATACAGAAATTAAGGTCTGGGGGCAGAATTTTGCCGTACTTGCTGTTGCTGCCGAATCGCATTTGTAGCTGCCTGGTGTTCTTGTAGGGTACGGGTAAAGACATGAGTGCCGTCGTACCGAGCTACAAAAAAGACATAATCTGTATTTTCTGGAAATAGCGTTGCTTTTAAACTGGCAATCCCAGGACTGGCAATTGGCCCTGGTGGTAGCCCTGGATTGAGATAGGTATTGTAAGGAGACGCTGTCTTGACTTGAGCAAAGGTTAAAGGCTGATCCGCCGTTTGCCGAATTCCTAAACCGTACTCAACCGTAGGGTCAGATTCTAGCCTCATACCTCGCTTAAGGCGTCCCGTGAAAACTCCAGCGATGCGAGGACGTTCCTCAGATACCACCGCTTCTTTTTCTACCACGCTAGCAAGGGTTACCCATTGCGCCAAGGTGAGCTGAGTCCGATTTTTATTTTGTTGATATACCGGGAGTGCCACCTCCTGAAAACGATTTAGCATCTGTTTAATCACAGCTTCGGGAGTGACGCGATCGCTCGGTAATTTGTAAGTGTCTGGATACAAAAACCCTTCTAGGTGAGGCAACCCATCAGGTAACCAGGGATACTCATCTTTAGGAATTTGGCTAGTTGCCTTGAGAAAGTCTTGCGCTTTAAAAAACCCTAAAGATTCAAAGTAATTAGCCATCTGCTGGAGTGACCATCCTTCTGGGACGGTGAAACTCAGCTGCATTACCTTCCCTGTCCAGACTTGATCCGCGATCACTGGCAGTGGCTGTGTCGGAGATAGTTTATAAATTCCAGATTTAAAGCCACCCCGTTTGTCGCGTAACATCAACCAGTAGGCCCACATCCTCCAGGCTGTTTGGGAGCGAATGACCCCGGCTGCTTCTAACTGACGGCCAATTTGCTGAGCTGCGGTTCCGGGTGGAATCTGGATTTGCACTGCTTTCTCTGCCGCAGTTGTCGCAGCAGAGTCGGCTATTGGTGGCGCACTCGCCCAACTCCACCATGACCAGCCTTGCCATGCACAGATGCCTAGAACTACTGGCACTAGAGCGAGGTAATATAACCACTTGGATGTGGATTTAGCAGTTTTCATGGTGACTGAATAAACAACCGCTCTGGTAGATTCATTTCGGTTGGCAGGCATTGATGCCAAGATCTATTCCAATTCATCGAATAGCAGCTCTTCCAGCAACGGCTGCACTGTTTTAAATTCTTCTGGTGACAAGAGTTGGGGTTGACCGTTACTGTCCTCTTTTGCAAAGAACAGTAATGGATCAAGCGGAGTATAGATCGCAAACTCTTGCTCCTCGTGGTAGAAGCTAGCAAGAAACTGGAATTCCTCTGGCTCTAGATCACTGTCTTCCTGATCAATTTCTAGGGTGAGAATGTCTTCCTCATCGACTGCTGGCAGTTCACCGGCGACAGTTAAGGCATAAGCAGTACGCTTGAGGGTAAGATTTTGCTCTGCCAGAACTGCTTGGGCATCCGCAAAAACTTTGTCAATCTCAGCATCATCTTCAATCAGGGTAACTTCTTCTTCACCTTCCTCGTCCCAGGCAACAATTTCTACGGGTGAGTCTACGGGTAACAGAAGTAAGTATAGAGAGCCTTCTATCTCCAAAGAATGCTCAACGTAACAACTGAGCGATCGCCCATCTGCATCGGTCAACGTGACTGATTCAGCCGGGGAATGCTCATTTTCTTGGGGGAATTGGGATGAGGACATGGAAATTTGCCGCTATTAACGCTCTAAGGAGCAGGTTGCAAAACTCAGGATATCATAGGCTTTATTGTTCATTCTCGCTTGTTTCCTCTATTATTTATTGTCGGTTGTGAGCGAAGAACTGACGACGGAGGAAATTCGGGTTTACCCTCACAAGCCCCCACTACTGCCATACAAACACCTTGGCTTCATACTCCGGTAAATCAAGTATTAGTCCATCCTCCTTTGTGTGAATCTCGTAGTGACTCGTCCACTCATACCTAGTTCCTGCTACGAGTATGTTAGGGATTTGATACTTAACTAGAGAATGGTCGGAGAAGCTAGCCACTACCCCAATTCGGGCACCTTGGTCATGCCAACGCTGGTAAGCAAGGACTTTAGCTTCAGGATCATTCGTAGAAGAAGTCAATGTTGCCTGTGTGGAGGGTAGGATGGCTAGTTCTCAGGGAAATCAAGCGTTTGTAAGTAGGTACACTTAATTAAATGAAACTTCTGATGTAGGTTGGGTTGACGCAGAAAACCCAACATTAGCCAGGGTTCGATGAGTTTTACGATTCCTCAACCCATCCGACAAGTATTTAAGTCCCTCTACTTAATCAGCAAACAAATCACGATTGAGATCAGTGTCTAGTTGACCCCCTTGATCCGCACTATGCCCTTTTGGGTTTTATCATTGACGACCTCAGTGGCATAAGGAGCAGTAACTTCTAGCCATCGGTTAGGTAGAAAAGCTGGACTTTTAGACTGTATACGAAACTTATATTGATACGCGCCATATTCTAATTCACCTGAGTGCGAAAATAACCCCTTTCATCTTTTGTCATGAGGATAGCTTGCCAATCAGAAAAACAATCCCTTAGAGCCGCTTTTTAATTGCGGGGCGCAAACAACTGAAATTCAATGTAACTAACCATAGGCAACCTAATTAATTCATGACATTTTAGCTATGAACGGAATTTGTGCAATGCATCAATATTTAATCCGTAATAATTTGAACAGAAAACAAGCGATTTCTTCTCAATCCATTAATTGCATTTAGTTGTAGGCTCATTGATTCTATATTTGATTACTCAAAAACTATGAGTCTATATAAGACTATCAACCCATTACTTTTTCTGTAACACCCCCAAGTTTTGGCAAAATTTAGTAGTATTAAGCCACTTATTTTTAAGTTATAACTTTCTTATTTTTAGCTCCTTCTGCCGAAAGAGATAGAAAAATGTATTAAATCATACAAATACTAATTAATATTGTTTTTGATTCTTAATGACTTATATAAGATTCTTATGTGTAACTAAAGAGGGAGAATAACTTTAGACAAATAATGCTATTGAAAGAGGTAAAGATTAGCTTATTTTGAAGAAAATGAAGTTAGGTTTATAAGTTATTGGTGCTAAAAAATACATAATTTATGCCAATAGCTGAGTATTATCTTTATTGTTTGCCTGGGTTATTAGTTAGATCACTCTTATTTATTAGCTTGTCTGCCTTCATCATCTAATTAACTAGCCAGGAAAACTGTTTAGCTCCAATTTTTTATAAGTTAGATTGAGGAGTTTCCGATGCTTAAACAAATGTGCTGGTTATCCTTGGCAGGTACGAATGGTGAGAAGGTGTTGCACTTACGAACTGAACCTAACCAACCGTGGCGGCCTTATACAGCTTTTCCACAATATAGTGCCCCTGACTATGAAATAGCGGGAGGCTCTAAAGGTTGGGCAACCTATCAAAAACTAAGAAACGCAGGATGGAAGTTAGAAATCAGTGCTCAGATCCAAGCACCTAATGTAGAAGATCAACGGAAGAGTGCTTAGATTTATGAAATTTATTGAGTTAACGCAAGCACTGTTACTAATTACTGACTGGAGGTACGGTGGGTATTGCCCATCCTACTAAAAAGCCTCTTATACTCCCTAGTTCTAGGGAGTATAAGAGGCTTTTTACAAGCAAAACATTAATGAGGGTGTTTCAGGGCAATCTTTAAAAGTTGACCTAATTTTTGTTATTTTTAGCCATCACGCCCTATGGAATCCTAGGGGGTGCTTTAAGCTTTGGTGCAGCCATAGAAAGCTAAACACCCCCTACTTCAGATTCTTGGGACAAACCGCTTCTAAGAGCTAAAGTGAGTGTATCAGCCTAATTAGAAACAACAGCCAATAACTTTTAGTTCTAAATTAGTGCCAGACAAAGACTTTAGCTTCGTAACTTCCTAGATCAACGGATAGTCCTTCTTCACCTACCTCAACATCATAGTCCATCGTCCATTCGTGCCAGGTGCCTCCCTCTGGAAAATTGGGAACCTGATATCCACCCAAGAAGTTGTCGGAGAAATTAGTGACAACGACTACACGGGAACCTTCATCGTTCCAACGAACGTAGGCAAGAACTTTTGCTTCTGGATCTTCATGGAAAAAGTTAATGTTTTCCGTGTAGAGGGCATGATTACTTTTCCGTAGGGCAATTAAGCCTTTGTAATAATCAAACAATCCACGATTTAAATCATTGGCTAAAAGAGGCCATTCTATTTTGGCTTGATCCGGCGTCTTATATTTGTACTCGCCAAACTCTTCTCCCATCCAAATGAGAGGGACGCCCATTGCCGTCATCAATAAGACAGCGCCTAATCTAGCGCGTTTGAATGCTTCTTCATCAAAGATTTCGCGCTCTCCCAACTCTGCCATAACATGATTATGGTCATGATTCGTCAAATAATTGACGATATTGGTAGAACCCATAAAACCCTGACGTTTGGCATCTAGTACATCTTTAAGACGCTCTAAATCAAAGGTGTCGCCACAAATATGCTCTAGAACACAGTGATAGAAACTATCATGCCAGCAGCCATCCATAGGGCCATCTACATTGGTGATGCTGGTGGTTTCAGGAATGTGTTCCGCAACGTTGTAAAAAGGCTTCATGCTGGCTGTATTTTTGGCTTCTTGGACAATCCAATGCATGAAGTCATAGTTGGCAATTTGCCGCGCAGCATCATAGCGAATGCCGTCAATGTGATATTCCTGAACCCAGAACCGCACAGCGTCGCCAACAAACTTCCGTGCTGGAAAGGTTTCCAGGTTTTCATCGTAGAATTCGTAGTTAAACTCTGGCCCCCAATTATTATCAGGATCACGAGGAGAGTGGTGATACCAGTAGTCGTGATCGATTTGGGTCAAAGGACTTTCGGCTTCAGAGTGATTAAAAATCCCATCCATCAGGACGCGAATTCCTCTACCATGGCACTCATCAATGAGTCGCTTTAAGTCTTCTGTGGTGCCATAACTCGATTCTGTGGCGAAGAAGTAGCGCGGATTGTAGCCCCAACTGTGATCGCCAGGATACTCTTTTACTGGCATTAATTCGATGGCGTTAATGCCCAAATCACACAGGTAATCCAATTTTTCGATAACGTGTTTTAACTTGCCTCTGGCATAAGGATCGTCCTCTCCGCCGGAAAAGTCTCCAACATGCATTTCGTAGATGACTAACTCATGATCAGCGGGCAGTGGTTTATCGTCGTGTTGCCAAACGTAAGTGTCAACGATTCTTTCACCATCTTTGATTCGCACTACACAGTTTTGCGTAGGGTTATCAATATCAGTTGTATAGGGATCGTTAACATCTACCCATTGATCAGGTTCAAAAAACCAAGATTTTGACTGAACTCGGAATTTATACTGGTAAACTCCATCTTCCAGGTCTACCTTGGTGCGGAAATAACCATCTTTCCCTTTTTCCATCGGGATTTCTTTCCAGTCAGAAAATGACCCGATTAAGGCAGCACCTTTGTTATAAGGAGCAAACAAATTAAATTCAATGGGAGTTGCCATAGAACCCCTTTGGTAATTAAAGAAGTAGATATGATTATTCTCTATGGTTTACCCTGTTGAAGTATCGTTCCAGGGAAATAAACTAGCTTGTTGCACAATTATCTTTGGTGAATAGGGCTGATTAAGCCTGAAGAGTGATTCTCTAAGGGATACTCCTGTATAC
>Ga0196963_10001764_pt1 | contig 13952 bp, 13 predicted proteins | sample S1_5metaG_FD_148600 | JGI IMG/M metagenome (GOLD analysis project Ga0196963, IMG submission 148600) | Soil microbial communities from Anza Borrego desert, Southern California, United States - S1_5 | ecosystem: Environmental > Terrestrial > Soil > Desert | place: USA: California | collected... | reverse complement strand
GCCGAAGCCGGCGAAGAAGGCGGGGCCGCCGCCCGCCGCCCGCCGCCGCCGGGCCCGCCTTCGATCCGTTCGCCGGGACCAAGGTCACGCTCGATCCGACCGCGGCGCCGGTCGCTCCGGCGGCGGCGCCTGCCGCGCGTCAGCCGGGCACGGGACGCGCCACGAAGGCCGCGCCCGCCGCGCCGGCCGCCGATCCCGGCGACGCCGACATCGCGCCGGGCCAGGGCAAGGACCTGTGGACCTGCCCGCACTGCGACGCGCGCAACAAGCCGGGCCGCGAGACCTGCCGCTCGTGCGGCAAGTCGCCGCAGGACGAGGTCGTCGCGCCGTGGCACGCCAAGCCCGCGGCGCGCATCGGCATGGGCATCGCCGCCCTGGTCGTCGTCGTCCTGATCGTCGCCAGCCTGTTCGGCGGCGGCGACGTCGAGCTGGTGCCCGCCGATGCGGCGCACGTCGACAGCGCGCCGCGCTTCGGCGGCCGCTCCGAGGCGGTGCTCGCGCTCGGCGAGGGCCGGCGCTTCGTCGGCGAGAAGCGCTTCGCCCTGTGCGGACGCGTGCTCGGCGCGCTGCCCGCCGCGGACGGCAGCCAGCGCGTCGCCGTCGCCGTCGGCCGCGACGCGGCGGACGAGACGTTCTCCGCCCTCGCCGTCGACACCGCCAACGGCGAGATCACCACCATCCCCGAGTCGGACATGGTGGTCGTCGATCTCCTGACCGCGAATTCGGGCCCGGCCGATACCGCGAAGGGGGCCTGGCTGAGCCTGATCGGCGACGCCGGCTACATCGAGTCGGACGGGATGCGCGTGAAGGACGGCGACGACGTCCCGCTGGTGCTGGTCGAGGCCTTCCAGCGCTGAGCGTCAGGGCCGCGCGTAGGCGTCGACCGCGCGCGAGACGCTGGTCTCGACCGGGACCGTGGTCGCGGTGATGGTGTCGCCGTCCGGCCGCGGCATCGGCTGCCAGTAGCCCTCCGGATCGACGCCGCGGCAGATCACCGCGGAACGCCCGCCGCCCCCGGCGATGCGCACGTCGGTCGTGCAGTAGCGGATGGCCAGGCCGCAGCGCCGGCGCGTCGAGGTGTTGGGCAGCGAATCGTGCAGCAGCAGGTCGGTGTGCAGCGAGATCTCGCCGGCGCGCAGGCACATCGACTCCGCCGCGCCGTGGCCCTCGGCGCCGTCGGTGGTCAGCCACAGCGCGTTGTTCTCGTCGTCGCGGCTCTGCCGCATGGGCAGCGGCCCGAGCAGGTGCGAGCCGGGGATGACGCGCACCGCCGAGTTGCCGACGTCGGCGTCGTCGATCGCCAGCCACGCGGTGACGGTCTTCGACGGCGAGAGGTTCCAGTAGGTCGCGTCCTGGTGCCAGGTGACCGCCTTGGGGTCGCCGGGCATCTTGCAGAAGCAGTGCGTGCCCCAGCAGACGAACGCGTCGCCGAGGATGTCGGCGACGTGGTCGAGCAGCGCCGGCGCCGTCACCAGGTCGTGGATGCAGGCGCACATCCGCTCGTAGTTGGTGAGCTGGTAGTTGTGCATGCCCAGGCGCGCGGCCTGGGCGAGGAGGTCGTCGAACGCGGCGCGGTTGCGCACGACCTCGTCCGGTGCGAAGACCGGCAGCCCGGCGAGGTAGCCGCGGGCGTTGAAGTCGCGCACCTGCTGCGCGCTCAGGCGGCGGCGCGCGCGGTCCTCCGGCACGGGGAAGAAGCGCAGGTCGCGGTGCGGCTGGGTCTGCATCGTCGTCTCCGGCGCGCGCTCGGATCAGGGCGCGGGCGACGACGATGCGGGTCGGGCGGTCGCCGGTCGACCGTGTTTACTCGTCCGGCGGCGAAGGATCCTGGCCGCGAGGCGCTCAGCCGCGCAGCGCCTGCGCCAGCGGATCGCCCATGCGCAGCGCGATGAGGTTGCAGGCCTCGACGACGCGCAGCCCGCGTGCGCGCGCCGCCGACGCGATCGGTTCGCCGTCGGCGCCGGGGTTCAGCCACAGCGCCTGCGGAGCGCTCGCGACGATCTGGTCGAGCATCGTCACGCCGGTCTGCGGATTGACGTACATGGTGACGATGTCCGGCTTCCCGGGCAGCTCGGCGAGGGTCTTCACCGCGGCCAGGCCGGCGACCGCCTGACCCGCCGGATTGACCGGCCAGACGACCCACCCGCGGGCCTGGTAGCCGACCACGGCCTGGTGACTGGGACGATCGGGTTTCGGGGAGGCGCCGACGACTGCGACGGAGGGCATGCCGGACGGTGGCGGAGGGCTGGGAGTGGTCCAGCAGGGGCTTCGCAGGTATCCTCAGGGGAGCGATTTAGGCCGAGGCGCGCGTCGACGTCGACGTCTGCACCGGTTGAACGCAGGGGGTGAGTGACCAGCACGTTCCAAACGCTTCGCGAGCCGCTTGTCGAAGCCCCCCCGGGAAATAATTTGCCCTCAGTCGGGGACGGGGGCTCGACCACGGCTCCGGACACGTCAATCAGCCGACGTCGCGCCCCCGTCGCAGCACCTTCGCCACACCTTCGCGAGCACCGCCTCCAGCACCTTCACCCGACGACCTCCCCGCGCCTTCTCCACCGCTCGGAAACGCCCATGCCCCTCTCTCGCAGCGCGACCTCGACCGCCCAGGTGATGATCGTGGTCGCGATCGCGGCGACGCTGTCGTCGTTCACGCTGGGAGCGGCCCGATCGCTCGAGATCGGCTCGAAGCGCGCCAAGACCCAGACCGTCCTGGCGACGCTGGCGAAGGGCATGTCGCTGACGGTCGCCAGCCGCGGCGCGCTGCTCAGCCCGTCCGAGCATCCGCTCGCCGGCTCGCGTCCGGGCCGCGCCGACTTCCTCGGCATCCGCGGCCGCACGCTCGACGTGAACGGCAACCTCATCGGCGGCGAGCTGCGCCTGCTCGACCGCGATCGCGAAGGCATCACCGGCGTCGAGGAGTGGTACCTGACCAGCGACCAGGACCGCGTGCTGATGGCCGAGGACCGCTACGCCGACCGCACCACGCCGCACATCTACGGCATGACCCGCGGCGAGCTCGGCGTGATCGGCGATCCGCAGCAGTCCGTGACGCGCTACCGCCGCCTGATGCGTCCGCCGTCGGCGACGCGCCACCTGCGCGGTCCGTACGACGCGGCGACCTACGCCGACCGCGACCACCTGGTCCAGCCGGACAGCACCTCGGGCGACGGCCACAAGACCTTCGACTACCTGTTCGGCAGCAGCAACGTGCAGAGCGAGCTGCTGTCGATGGGCGCCATCAGCGCGCCGATCGATGACCGCTCGGATCACCGTCTGCGCGCGCCCAGCGCCCGCGGCGGGCTCGACAACGAGGGCCGCGTCTGGTCGGCGACCGGCCCCGATCCGCGCGACGGCGACGTCCACTACCGCGCAGGCCTGATCCAGGACGGCGTGATCAACCTCGGGCCGTACGAGGGCGAGCCGGACTGGAAGGCGTACCGCCTGCGCGGCCTGGCGGTCTACGACGCCTGGCACCGCGAGATCCTCTACAGCATCAACGCCTCGGGCGCGGTCGTCCTGCAGTCGGCGGGCTACGACGGCGTCTTCCGCTTCACCCCGGGACCCGATGGCAACTTCCAGACCGACGCCAGCGATCGCGCCCCCGAAGGCGACGACGAGAGCGCCGAAGAGGACAATCTGCGCGTCGAGATGGTGCAGTAAGCCTGGGGAGGCCCTGCCGGTTTGACGCTCGGCGGCCCGCGGCTCCAACCGCGGGCCGTTTCGTTTGGTGGACGCATCCGGGGTCCCGACGAGGCCCGGGGGACCCGCGCAGCGGGCCGCGTGTGTCATACGAGCCGAGTGCCACCGGGCTTGGACGTCAACCGGCTCGTCACTTCGGGTCGCCGCCCCGCCAATCTCCGGTGAGCGGCCGATGGAAGACCCCAGGCGACGTGCGACCTTCGAGATCCTGGTGCGCGAGCACCATGCCCGGTTGATCGTCTACGCCCACGCCCTGGTACGCCATCGCGCCGCCGCCGAGGATCTGGTGCAGGACGCCTTCGTGATCGCCTACCGCCGCCTGCCCGACTACGACCCGGCGCGCGACTTCGCCGCGTGGATGCGCGGCATCATCCGCTTCAAGTACCTCGAGTGGAAACGGGCGCGCCACGAGCAGCCGGTCGACGCCGAGGTGCTCGAAGGGCTCGAGACCCTGCACTGCGTCTGGGACGACGCCGACCGCGACGCCGGCGGGGATGTGCTGACCGCGCTGCGCCAGTGCATGCCGCGCCTGGCCGACCTCATGCGCCGGCCGCTCGAGCTGTTCTATTTCGACTCCAAGAGCTGCGCCGAGATCGCCAGCGAGCTCGGCGCCAGCGAGGAGGTCGTGCGCAAGCGCCTGCAGCGCGGACGCGAGATGCTGCTGGCGTGCATCACCGGCCGCGGCGCGCGCGAGATCCAGCCGGGAGCCGCGTCGTGACCGCCGCCCAGCCGATCCGGGTCGCGCTGAGCGATGACGATCGCGCCCTGCTGGCCGAGGCGGCGCGCGTCGCCGCCGAGCCGGCCGACGGCGAGTCCGCCGAGGCCGCGCGCCTGAACCGCTACCTCGCCCTCGAGCGCGCGCTCAGCCGCCGCGGCGAGGCCCTGGCGACGCGCGCCGACGAGGCGTTCGTCAGCCGCGTCATGGGCGCGCTGCCGCCCGAGGCCGAGCCGGCGCCGGCCACCGATTCGCCGCTGAGCGCCGCGCTGATGCGCCTCACCGGGCTGCCGGCGGCGCTGGTCATCGTCGCCTCGTTCCACCAGAGCTTCGAGTGGCACCACTGGCTGGCCGCGGCGGCGCTGGCGGTCGCGCCGCTGTCGCTGGTGCTGCACGGCCTGGCGCGCCAGGCCGTGCGCACGCGCGACCTGGTCTACGGCGGCGCGGTGATCGCGTCGCTGGCGCTGACCATCCTCGCCTTGGCGCAGGCGGTCGATTCCGACCTCGCCCAGATCGCCGGCTGGACCTGCCTGGTCCTCGGCACCGTCGTCCTCGGCGCGACCTGGGCAACGCGCCTGGTCGCGCCGACGCTCCTGCGCCGGCTGTCGCCGGTCGAGCTCTTCGTCGCGCACCAGGTGGGCGTCATCGCCTTCATCGGAGGGTCCTGCCTTGTCCTGCACTCGTAGATCGACGCGACGGTCGGCGCGGCCGCGCCGCGGCTTCACGCTGATCGAGCTGATGGTGGTGATCTCGGTCATCGCCGTGCTCGCGGCGATCGGCATCCCGACGATGCTGGCGATGAAGAAGCGCTCGATGGTCAACGCCACGCGCACGCTGGTCAACGCGGTGGCGACGGCGATCGCCTCGTACCCGACGCGGACGTGGCAGGTCAATGTCCGGCAGGGGGCCACGCCTCCGTACACCTACGTGCCGCGCATCGGCCGGCTGTTCGACCTCAACGGCGGCGGACTCGGCACCAGCATGACCATGGCCGGCGACGGCAAGCTCGACGGCGATCCGGTCAAGGAGCTGGCCGCCGGCGGCAACTTCTCGCAGACCCTCATCGACTCGGGCTATTCCGGCTTCATCGCCATGACCCAGCCGCCGATCGCCAAGCGCAACGTCAACGACGTGCGGCAGGTGATCGACGAGTGGAAGGAGCCGCTGCGCATCGCCTTCGGCGCGGACGTCTACGGCCCGTCGGGCTTCGGCATCTGGTCGATCGGCCCGGACAAGACGCACGGCACCAAGGACGACATCACCAGCTGGGAGAGCGCCGAACATGCCGACTGACACGGCCGAAAAGAGCAGCCGCGCCGCGCGCGCGCGCGCCGGCTTCACCGCCATCGAGCTGATGGTCGTGCTGATCGTCATCCTCGTGCTGATCGGCCTGGCCGTGCCGGGGCTGGTCGGCGCGATGCGCAAGGGCAGCGTCAACGACGCCGCCAACGCGATCATGCGCGTCTCGTCGCAGGCGCGGCAGTTCGCGCGCACGCGGCCGGCGCCGACGTCGCTGACGCCGCCGGCGGACCGGGCGTACTTCGGCCTGGTCATCGTCGGCGACGAGCAGCCGAACTACGTCGCCCTGACCTGGGGCACGACGTGCACCAAGGCGGACATCTACGTCCAGAAGCAGTGGAACGCCAACGACGACCGCACGCTGTTCGCCACCTACCGGTCGCGCCCGGACGAGCTCAAGAACGGCAAGCCGATCCCGGTCAGCAAGCTGCTCTTCAACCGCAACGTGATCGTCTTCACCGGCACCGTGCAGGATCCGGCGAGCCCGAACGTCAAGCCGCTCGAGAGCCAGAGCCCGCCTGAGCTCGGCTGGTTCTACCAGTTCCGCACCGGGTATCCGATCCGGCCGAACTCGGGCCCGCCGCAGCCGGATTCGCCCAACGTGAACGTCGGCGTCGATCCGGCGGGCCCGGGCGTCGATCCGGCGGCGATCACCGGCATCAACCTGCCGACCGTCTTCCCATCGGACCTGCGCCACCTCACCCTGCGCACCACCGACGGCCGCTACACCTCGGCCATCGCCATCTACCAGATCGGGCTCGCCAATGTGCAGGACCTCTGACGCGGACGCCGCGCGCCGCGGCTTCACCCTGATCGAGATGCTGATCGTCCTCGCGATCATCGTCACGCTCGCCTCGATGCTGCTGTTCGGCGCCAACGCGCTGGGCATCGGCTCGAAGAAGGCGAAGACCGCGACGATCCTCGCGGCGGTGCGCAAGGGCATCGAGCTGACCGTGGCCAGCAAGGGCGGCTCGATCAGCGCGGCCGAGCACCCGTTCGCGGGCTCGCACCGGCCGACCGGGTTCGGCGGCTTCGAGTTCCGCGGCTGGCGCGGCCGCAACCAGCCGCCGTCGCCTCCGGGCACGCCGGACTACTCGACGGTGATCACGCCCGGAACGGTCGGCGCGCCGACCTACAAGGGCGCCGAGGAGTGGTACCTCAATGGCGGCGACAAGAACCGCGCGTTCATGGACGACGACGTCTTCTGCGACGCCAAAGCGCCGGGACTGATCGGCATGCCGCGCGGCATGATGGGCGTGATCGGTTCGCAGCAGAGCTACGTGTCGCGCTACTTCAATGTCGCCCGGCCGAAGCCGCGCGCGGATGTCGGCGATCCGCTGGTCTACGCCGCGACGCCGACCCCGGCGCCGACGTCGTACTCGCCGTACGCCGGTCACATGGTCTCGCTGATCCCGCCCGAGGTGACGACCGCGATCGGCCTGCCCGAGGACAACAAGAAGGCGATCGACTACCTGTTCGGCTCGAGCGGCATCCAGGGCGAGCTGTCGTCGCTCAAGGCGATGTTCGCGTCGCCGAGCGATCCGACCTACGCGCCCGATCCGACCGATCCCAAGCGCCAGGACGACAACCTGATCATGGGCGACCTGGTGTGGTCGCAGGACCACACCGATTGGGACGGTCGCAAGGGCCTGAAGAAGGACCCGCGTCCCGACTTCTGGGAGCCGGGCCGCGTGCAGGAGGACAACGGCGATCCGTGGCTCCGCTACCGCCTGCGCGGCCTGGCGATCTACGATGCCTGGGAGCGCGAGATCTTCTACAGCTACACGCCGGCCGGCGGCGTGCGCCTGCTCTCGCTCGGCGCCGACGGCGCGTACCTGGTCTCGCCGCACGACGACCACGTCCATCACGGCAACGGCACCACCGACCTGTTCGATCCCGAGGACCCGTCCAAGCCGATCCTCGCCGAGGACGACCGCGACGGCACCAAGGACAACGTCAAGCAGGACGTCGCCGAATGACCCGCTCCCGCCCGGCGTTCACGCTCATCGAGCTGCTGATCGTGATCACGATCATCGGCGTCCTCATGGGTCTGCTCATCGCGACCATCCCCGGCGTGATCTACAACGCCAAGGCGCTGAAGACCGCGTCGCGCATGGACGCGATCCTGCACGGCCTGAGCAAGGTCGGCCAGCAGGAGGGCAGCGCGGCGATGATCCTGCAGCGCGACGCCCACCTCGGCGGCGTCTTCCAGTTCGACGTCAAGAGCGGCTCGCTCGTGCCGCAGGCGGCGGCCGCGGCGGACTCGCGCCCCGACAACGTGTTCTTCGACGACAGCGCGACCGGCTCGGGCGCGCCGCACATCTTCTGCACGCCGTGGGGCAAGAACGACCTGCTCAAGCCGACGGCGGCCTCGCCGCCGCTCGATCCGAACCTCGCGGTCAGCATGGAGCTGATGGACGTGAAGCGGTCGTTCACGCTGCCCGCGCCCGCCGGCAAGCAACTCAGCTCGATCACGCTGATGAAGATGTCGGGCATCCTGCCGCCCGACGATCCGCTCTCGCCCGAGGACGAGGCGGTCGAGGCCTACAAGACCGATCGCAGCCCCGAGCGCGGCTGGAACGACGCCTGGGGCAACCCGCTGGTGATCGGCTGGGCGATCTACCAGCCGAGCGGCACGACCGCGTCGGCGACCGACGCCACCGCCGGCAAGCGCTGCCGCGACGCCCTCAGCCAGTACCAGTACAACCGCAGCGTCTACATCGCCATCGCATCCGTCGGCCCGATCCCCTACGACATCACGGCGAACGCGCCGGTGGCGCCGGGCACCTACAAGAACGCCGACATCGACGAGTGGGAGTCGACGATCCTGCCGCAGATCTGGGCGCAGGCGTGCGACGTGTGCCAGGCCGACCGCAAGTGGGACGACAAGGGCTTCGACAACCCGCCGTGGCAGGGGGTCAAGAAGGGCAAGAAGGAGGTCGGCGGTCGCGACCTGAAGTGCCAGCTGACCACCCCGCACGAGCTCAAGTGAGGCCGCCCATGTCCCAGCGCCGCGGCTTCACGCTCATCGAGCTGCTCGTCGTGATCCTGATCATCGTCATCCTGATCGCGCTGCTGGTGCCGACGCTGTCGCACCTGCGCCGTAAGGGGCGGATCACGAACACCATGGCGCGCATGCAGCAGGTGTGCGACGCGATCTCGAACTACATCCAGCGCTACGACACGCTCGGCGATCCATCGGCGCAGCCGTTCATGGAGACGCCGTACCAGTTCCTGCACGCGCGCTACGTGCGCAACGACGAGGAGCCGCTGATCAACATCCCGCTGAACCGCCTCGCCAAGGGCAGCGGTCCCTACCTGCGGGCCGAGAGCTCGATGGAGGCCGAGCAGATCCTCGACGAGTTCCCCAACGGCTACCAGAACGTCCTGCGTTTCGAGGTCGACACCAAGCCGGTGCATCCGTCGACCCCGAACCGCACCTACATCGCGGCCATCCGCGTCTACAGCTCGCTCGGCGTCTCCAACGACGACGTCACGGACGACATGCTGTGGATGTACACCAAGGAGAAGGGCGAGTTCTGGTGCGAGCAGAAGGGCAAGTGACGGCGTCCGTCGCCGACGCGACGTGAACGACGGGACGGACGCCGCCAGCGCGCTGCGCCTGGCGCGCGCGGTCGAGGCGGTCGGCGCGACCCTGGCGGTGACGCTCGCGCTGCTGCGGCCGCTGCTGTGGAGCGGCGAGCCGACCGACCTGCCGAACCTGCTCCACCTGGCGCTGGCGGCGACGCTCGGCGCCTGCGGCCTGCTCCATCGCGGCGTCGCGGGCATCGGCTGCGCGACCAGCCGGCCGGCGCTGCTCGGCGGCGCGTTCCTGGCGCTCGCCGCGATCGGCTGCTGGCGCAGCCCGTATCCGGCCGACGCGTGGGCGACGTGGTGCTCGTGGACCGTGCAGCTCGGCGCCGCGACCGCCGCCGCGCCGATCATCGTCCGTCACCGGCAGTGGGTCATCGCCGGGCTGATCGCCGGGCTCGCGGGCGAATGCCTGCTCATCGGCGCGCAGGTCGCGTGGGAGCGCCCGGATCTCGCGCGACGACTGGTCGACGATCCGGCGCTGGTCGAGGACCGGCTGCGCGCGCTGGTCGACGAACGCATCGCCAACTGGCGCCTCGAAGGCACCTTCCTGCTCGCCAACACGCTGGCGGCGTACCTGCTCCTGGTGCTGCCGTGGGCGTGGGGACTGGCGTGGGCGGCATGGCGCGCGCGCCGGCCGGCGACGTGGTGGCTGACCGCGCTCGCCGCCGCCGGCACCGCGGCGCTCGCCGTCAGCGGCAGCAAGGCCGGCATCCTCGCCGCCTTGGTCGCGGCCTCGCTCACCGCCATCGCCACGGGCGGCAGGCGCACCCGCGCCGTGGTGTTCGCCGCCTGTCTGGCCGTCGTGGCCGTCGCCCTGTCGGTGTCCGCGGTGCGGGCCCGCGCGATCGCCAGCGCCGACGCGCGGCTCGGCTACTGGAGCGCGGGAGCGGCGCTGGTCGGCGAGCGGCCGCTGACCGGGCACGGCATCGACGGCTTCCGCCTGCACTATCCGCGTCTCAAGGCGCCGGAGGCCGAGGAGACCATCATCGCGCACAACGAACCGCTGCAGGCGGCGATCGACCTCGGCGTGCCGGCGGCCGCGCTGCTGATCGCCTGGTGGATCGTCGGCCTGCGCCGCCTGGCCACCGCGCCGGCGGTCGCGCCCGCAGACGGCGTCGCCATCCGCCGCTGGGCGATGGTCGCCGCGGTCGGAGCGGTCGCCGCCTACGTCGTGGTCGCCGTGGGCGCGCTGGTCGACCGCGTCGATGCGTGGCCGGGCGGCGCGTGGTGGCTCGTGCCGATGTCGCTGATCGCGCTCGCGATCGTCGCGCAGGCTCCGCGGCTGCCGCCGGCGCCGGCGTGGTGCGGCTTCGCGGCCGTCGCCGGCTGCCTGGCGCATGCCTGCGCCGACTTCCACCTGCACAGCGCGCAGGTCGTCGGCGTGCTCGGGCTGGTCGTGGTCGTCGCCGGCGTGTCGCCGTCGGCCGATCGCGCGCCGCATGGGACGCGCAGCCCGATGCCCTGGGCATGCGCGGCGATCGCCCTGCTGACGCTGACCGCGGCCGGGGTCGGATGGAGCGCCTGGCGCGGCCAGGAACGCGATCGGGCGCAGCTGACCGCCAACGCGTTGGCGCGCCTGACCGACGAGAGCGGCGTCGACGAGCGCGCGATCGAGACGCTGCTCGCCGCGCAGGCCGCGTACGATCTGCCGCCCGCCACGGCGCCGCTCGACCTCGCGCGCCGCGCGGTCGACGCGCTGATCGCCACCGCCACGACCTGGCCCGACGATCCGGCGGCGGCGGCGCAGGCGCTGACCATCATCCGCCACGCGAACCAGGCGGCGCCGGATGGCGCAGATTCCTGGGAGCCGCTGCTCGAGCGGCTCGTCGCGCGCTGGCCCGAGCACCTCGGCTTCCGCGCCTCGCTCGCGGCCCATCTGTCGCGGCGCGCGCGCGACGACCACGCGCTGCATCCCGTCGCGCTGGCGCAGTGGCGCGAGGTCGTCGCGCGCTATCCGACGCATCTGCCGTTCCGCGCCGCGCTCGGCGACATCGCGCGGATCGCCGGGGACACGGCGACGGCGGAAGCGCAGGAACGCGAGATCCAGCGCCTCGCTCCGCTCGTGCACGCGAGCAACCGCCTGCCCGATCGGCGCTGAGCGCTCGGCTCAGCCCTCGATCGGGCGCAGCGGCGCGAGCGCGCCGGTCGTCGCGAAGCTCGGCTGCGAGATCTCCTTGATCGTCGTCGCGAGATCCTCGTCGCTCGCGGCGCTCGCGAGATCGGCCTGGGCGACGATGCCGATCAGCCCGCCGTGCTCATCGACCACCAGGATGCGGCGCACCTGGTAGGCCTCCATCACCCGGCAGCATTCCTCGATCGGAGCGTCGGGCGCGATGGTGACGCAGGAGTTCGACATCACCTGGTTCACGGTGGTCGCGCGCACGTCGGAGTCCTCGGCCACGGCGCGCACCACCAGGTCGCGATCGGTGATCACGCCGACCGGCTTGCGCTCGCGCTCGTCGCGGATCACGGGCAGCGCACCGCAATCGTGGGCGACCATCAGACGCGCGACCTCGACGAGGGACGTCTCCGGAGTGCAGGACGCCGGGTCCCGTGTCATCGCATCGCGTACCAGCATGACCGATCCCTCTTTGGGAGGGATTCTAGGTCGAGGGCGGGACGCACGCGTCGGCCCGGACGGACGGTTCAACAACCACGCAGGTGCGCCGCGGCGCGACGACCGGTCGCGGCTACGAGCGGCGGTACCACACCGCCAGGTAGACGAACCGCGACTCGACCTCGGTGTCCTGGTTGGCCCCGGTGGCGGTCTGGGCGGCTCGCTTGGGATGGTCCCCGAAGCGGGTGAGCAGGGCCTCCTCGAGGCCGGCGATCAGCGCGTGGTCGTCCTCGCCATGCAGCGAGACGATGCCGTCGCAGCTGCTGCGGCGGGCGCGGCGGCGCAGGTCGCTGGTGCGGCCGATGTGGAAACGACGGACCTGCGGCTGGACGATCAGGTCGTTGACGCAGGGGGTCAGCTCGGCGGCCAGATGGCTGACGCGCGGATGCGGAGGCGGGAAGTCGACCATGGACCGGATCCTGACGGGGTCTGGCACCATACCTCGCGACCGCCGGGAAGTCAGGACAGGGAATCGTTGCGGGCGCGCCGGCCGACGCGAATGCGGCTAGGCGTGCTGATGTTTCGCTTCGCTGACCACCTCGCGGATGGTCTTGGCCAAGGCCAGGGGGCTGAAGGGCTTGGGAAGGAACGCGGCGATCAGCCCCTGGGCCGCGGGCAGCGGCGAGTCGTGGCCCGAGATCAGGATGATGCGCGTGCCGGGGTGCAGCGCCGTCAGGCGCTGGGCCAGCTCGTAGCCGCTGATGCCGGGCATGTCGATGTCGCTGACCACGACGCCGATGTCGCCCGGGTGCGTGCGGAAGACGTCGAGCGCCTCCTCGCCGCTGGACGCGACCAGGATGCGGTAGCCGTGGCTGCTCAGGGTCTCGGCGATCACGGCGGCGATCTGCGGATCGTCCTCGACCAGCAGGACCGATTCGAGGCCGCGCGGCGCCTTGATGAACGACCCGGTCGGCGTCGGCGCCTCGACCGCGACGCGCGGCAGCCACACCGAGAACGCGGCACCGCCGTCCGCAGGCACGTCGACGACCATGAATCCGTGGCTGCGGCGCACCAGGGCGAGCGACGTGGTCAAACCGAGGCCGGCGCTCTTCTCGCCCCTGGTGGTGAAGAACGAGTCGAAGATCCGCGGCGCGATGTCGCTCGCGACGCCCGGGCCGTCGTCGACGACCTCGATGACCGCGTAGCTGCCGGCGGGCACGGCGTCGGGATGGCCCGGACGGGCGGCGGCCAGGTCGATGCGGCGCACGCGCACGCGCACCGCGCCCTGCGCGCCGGCGGCCGTCGGCGCGCCGCTCTCGAGCGCGGCCTGCGCGTTCTGGACGAGGTTCATCACGACCTGCTCGAGCTCGCCCGGATCGGCGAGCGCCCACGCGTCGCCGACATCGCCGACCACGCTCAGGTCGATGCCGCGCGACGACGCGCCGGCGAGCAGCGGCGCGAGCCCGCGCACGAAACGCGCCAGGTCGACGCGCTGCGGCTGGGCTTTGCGCTCGCGGCAGAACGATTTCAGCTCGCGCGTCTGCTCGGCGGCCTGGCGCGCGGCGTCCTGGATGTTCTCGGCGTAGCGCGTGGCCTTCTCGTCCTGGGCGATGCGCGCCAGCAGCAGCTCGCAGTTGCCGAGGATCGAGGTCAGGATGTTGTTGAAGTTGTGGGCGAGGCCCTCGCACAGCCGCGCGATGGCGACGCTCTTCTCGAGCCGGTGGAGCTGCTCGTCGTTGGTGCGGACCGAATCCTCCCACTGCTTGCGCTCGATCGCGTAGCGCACGGTCCGCGCGAGGCGCACCGGATCGACCGCGTCCTTGTGCAGGTAGTCCTGGGCTCCGCTCTGGATCGCCTGGTAGGCCTGGGCCTCGTCGTTGGTTCCCGTCAGCACGACCACCGGCACGCCGAACGCGTGGCCGAGCAGCTGCTGCAGCGTGGCGAGGCCGCGGCTGTCGGGCAGCGACAGGTCGAGCAGCACGAGATCGCAGCGGTGCTCGTCCAGCCAGCCGATCGCGTCGCTCAGCCGCTTGCAGTGGGTGACCTCGTGGCTCGACCCGAAGCCGGTGGCGAGGTGATCCTCGACCA
>Ga0196963_10001763_pt1 | contig 13952 bp, 11 predicted proteins | sample S1_5metaG_FD_148600 | JGI IMG/M metagenome (GOLD analysis project Ga0196963, IMG submission 148600) | Soil microbial communities from Anza Borrego desert, Southern California, United States - S1_5 | ecosystem: Environmental > Terrestrial > Soil > Desert | place: USA: California | collected... | reverse complement strand
GTCAGGGGAGTTTGCGAAAGAAGCGGCAAACATGGCCGCCCAGTACGCGGATTGGGTGACGGGCGGCGATGTCGAGTCGGCCGATCAGATTGCCAAAGACAGCGGCGCGGTACTGCGCAAGGGCGCTCTCAAGGTCGCGTGTTACCGAGACCAGACCGGCGCGCTCCACGAGCGCTCGGCCGTGTGTCCGCATCTTGGCTGTATCGTGCAGTGGAACCCCGCCGAGAAGACCTGGGACTGCCCGTGTCACGGTTCGCGATTCGATAAATTCGGCGAGGTGATTAACGGTCCTGCAAACGACGGACTGGCGCCGGTTTAGGCCGGGCGGTTTCTTCTTCGAGCTGCTTTTCCTCCGCCTTGATTTCAACGCGCTCGCGTTTGATGTCGAGGCGGAGCCGCCCGAACAAGCTCATATACACGTTGGCGACCCACACGAGGGCAAACCACGCGACGAACGCCCCACGCCAGTCCGGCATCAGCAGGCGATAGCCCGTGAGCAAGACTGCTCCGGCGGCGACGTAGTGGCTGAAACAGTACTCGCAGGTGAACAGATAGAAGAACTTGCGTTGATAGAGATGCCGCGCGGTCTCGCTCTTTCGAACACACCATTCGCGCGGCTCCTTGAAGACTTCCTCGTGCGTGACCGTCCACGCGATGCACGCAATCGGCACCGCCAGGATAAACAGCCAATAGAGTTGCAGTGGTTCAGCCATAGAAGAAAAACGCCGGACCCACGGATGCTGCGAGGCGGGTCCGGCGCGTCTGCATGTTAACCGACGGCGTCAGATGCCGCTGTCGTCCTCCATGTCGTCGTACTGATTCGAACGGCTGCGTGAACCGGAATTCTGACCGTCCTGTTCCCGGCCCTGCCCCTGGCGGTTCGCATCGTTGCGGTTCGAATCGTTGCCATTCTGGTTGCCACGGGACTGACGGCTCTGCTGGTTGTCCTGACCGCCCTGCCCCTGGGAACTGCGTCCAGACTGTTGGTTGTTCTGGTTCTGATTTCTGTTGTTCTGGGCCATGTTCTAACCCTCCACCTGAATATGGAGCAATTCAGGTGCCCTGCCCATCTAGGCAGCACTTGGAATTTTCAGAACCTGGCCTGGCTTGATCTTGTCGGGGTCGTTGAGCTGATCCTTGTTGGCTTCGAAAATCTTCATGTACGCGTTGGCATCACCGAGATGCTCGCGCGCGATCTTGCTGAGCGTGTCGCCGGACTGCACCGTGTAGGTGGTCTGCTTCGGCGCGTTGGGGTCGACCGTGACTTCGGCGACGACATCGTTGCGCCAGTCGGGAACGGTCTTGATGGCGTCCCAGATCTTGTTGACCTCGTCCTGGTTTTTCACCACTCCCTTGAGGTAGAGCTTCCCGTCGCGTTCTTCGGCTTTGCCTTCCATCCGGAATCCCTTGGCCGTCTGAATCGCGTGGTTGTACTTATCTCGCAAGTTCATCTGCGTAGCCTCCAACGGGGAGGCCGATGCAAGGCGCTTGCCTTGCGGGATCTTATTCGCGCCGGCGTTGTCCACCGCCGAGGTCGCCACTGCGGTCACGCTCGGCGCGCCACGGGCGTGCATCTTGCAAAAAGCGGTGGCGAGGTGTGTATGCGTTCGCGTGCGATTGCTGTGTTGGCGCTGCTGCTCCTCGTCTGCACCGCCGTTCCCTCGGCTGCGCAATATTTCGGGCGCAACAAGGTTCAGTACGAGAACTTCGATTTCAAGGTCCTGACGACCGAGCACTTTGACATCTATTACTATCCGGAAGAAGAAGCCGCGGTGCGGCTGGCGGCGCGGATGGCCGAGCGCTGGTATGCCCGCTTGTCCAAACTGCTGAACCACGAGCTGCGCGGACGCCAGCCCCTGATCCTCTATGCGGCGCATCCGCACTTCCAGCAGACCAACATCATCGGCGACATTGGCGAAGGCACCGGCGGTGTGACGGAAGGCAACCGCCGGCGCGTGATTCTGCCGTTCGCCGGCGGTCTCGCGGAAACCGATCACGTGCTCGGCCACGAGCTGGTGCACGCCTTCCAGTACGACATGGCGTCGCAGACCGACGTCAGAGGGCGTCCGGTCGGCCCCGGGCTGCAGGCCCTGCCACTGTGGTTCATCGAGGGCATGGCCGAGTACCTGTCGCTTGGACCGATCGATTCCAACACCGCGATGTGGGTGCGTGAAGCGGCGTCGCGCGACGCGATGCCGACCATCGACAAGCTCGACGATCCGGACTACTTCCCGTACCGGTACGGCCACGCCTTCTGGGCGTATGTCGCCGGACGCTGGGGCGACCGCGTCGTTGGCGACCTGCTGCGCGGCACCGGCCCGGATGGCAACATCGAAGCGGCGATCGGGGCGATCCTCGGCATGGAGGACGAGCAGTTGTCTGCGGAGTGGCACGAGGCCACCAAGCGTTCGTTTGCCGCCGTCTACGAGACCGCACGGCCGGCCAGCTCGTTCGGCCGGATGGTGATTTCGCGCGAGCAGGGCGGTGGCGACATCAACGTCACGCCGGCGATCAGCCCCGACGGCACGCGAATGGTGTTCCTGTCGGAGAAGTCGATGTTTTCGATCGACATGTATGTCGCGGACGTCGCCAGCGGACGAATCATCCGTAAGCTGGTGGAAACGACCAGCGATCCGCATTTCGACAGTCTGCAGTTCCTGTCGTCCGCCGGCGACTGGGCGCCCGACAACCGGCGCTTCGTGTTCGCCGCGTTGCGCGCCGGCCAGCCGGTGTTGACCATCGTCGACACACGCAATGGCCGTCGTGAGGGGGAGTTCGAGTTCAAGGACCTCGGTGAGATTTACAACCCGGCGTGGTCGCCGGACGGTCGACAAGTCGCGTTCTCGGCGCTGAGCGGCGGCGTCCTCGATCTGTTCGTCTACTCGCTCGAGAGCAAGCAGCTGCAGCAGATCACCAACGATCCGTTTGCGGATCTCGATCCGGAATGGTCGCCGGACGGCCGCGACTTGATCTTCGTCACCGATCGCTTCTCGTCGAACCTGGAGTCGCTGGCATTTGGCAACTATCGGATCGGCGCGATCGCGCCGAGCGGCGGCCGCGTCCGAGAGTATGCCGGGTTTGCGACCGGCCGCAACTCGAACCCGGAGTTCGGCGCGGACGGCGCGCTCTACTTCGTGGCGACGCCGGACGGTATTCCGAACGTGTATCGCCTGCAGAATCCCTCGCGAGGCGGCACCGCGACACGAGTGACCAATATCGTCTCGGGCGTCGCCGGCATCACGCCGCTGACGCCGGCGCTGTCCGCGGCCTCCGCCGCCAACACGCTTGTGTTCACCGTGTTCGAAAACGATCACTACAACATCTACGCGACGGAAGCGTCGCGCGCCGCGACCGTTGGCGCGCTCGCCGCGGACATGCGCAACTACTCGATCCTGCCGCCGGACAATCGCCGCCCGGATGAAGTCGTGCAGCTGCTGCAGAGCAGCAGCGCCGGGCTGCCGCAGCCGACGCCCTACGAAAGCACCGATTACAAGGCCACGTTGTCGTTGGAGGGGATCAGCCAGCCGACGGTCGGCATCGGCGCCGATCGGTTCGGCACCTATGCCGCCGGCGGCATCTCGATGCTGTTCACCGACATTCTCAGCGACCACATGATCGGCGCGACCGTGCAATCGACCAGCCGCATCGAAGAAACTGGCGCCCAGGCGGTGTATCTGAATCGCAAGTCACGCTGGAACTGGGGCGTCGTCCTCGAGCACCTGCCGTATGTGACCGGCAGTTACGCGCAGGGCCTTGGCGAGGTCGACGGGCAGTCGGCGATCGTGCAGCAGCAGGTGCGCGTCACGCAGTTGAACTCCGGCGCGAGCGCGCTCGCGCAGTATCCGTTCAGCCGCGTGCAGCGTTTCGAAGTGAGCGCCGGAGTGCGCCGCATCGGTTTCGATGCCGTCGTGCAAACCGATTTCTTCTCGCCGGTCACGGGGCAGTTGTTCGATCAGCGGGAGCAGGATTTGCCGCGGCCCGACGCCATCAACATGGGCGAGGCGACGGCCGCGCTGGTCTACGATTCGTCGATCTTCGGCGCGACCAGCCCGCTGGTCGGACGCCGGTATCGGTTCGAATACTCGCAGCTGGCCGGCTCGCTGACCTACGGCGGCCTGCTCGCCGACTACCGGCGCTACTTCATGCCCGCGCGGCCGTTCACCTTCGCGCTGCGTGGCATGCACTACGGCCGTTACGGCAGCGGCGCCGAAGACACACGCTTGACGCCGCTGTTCCTGGGCTATCAGGGACTGGTCCGGGGATACGACTTCGGATCGTTCGACGCGAACGAGTGCGAGTCCGTCGACTTGATGGCCTGCCCGGCATTCGATCGATTGAACGGCAGCCGCGTGGCGATCGCCAACGCCGAATTGCGGTTCCCGCTGCTTGGGTTGTTCAGCCGGCGCAACTTCTACGGGCCGTTCCCGATCGAGATGGCGCTGTTTGCCGACGCGGGCATGGCGTGGACGTCGAGTGACAAACCGCGCTTTGCCGGCGGTGAACGCGATTGGGTGCGCAGCGCCGGCGTCGCCCTTCGTGTCAACGTCCTCGGCTTCGCGATCGCCGAGTTCGACTACGTCAGGCCGCTTGACCGCTCGCGCCGCGGCTGGTTGTGGCAGTTCGGTTTGACCCCAGGGTTTTAACCTCGGCGCCATCCCTGGCCACGAAGGACACGAAGGACACGAAGCAACACTTAGGCACGCTCGCGTAGCGGCAACGTAAAAAGAGTCTTCGTGTTCTTCGTGTCCTTCGTGGCATGCCTGCGCGTCGGGTTAGACTCGTGCGATGACCCGCACCGAACACGACGCCCTCGGACCGGTCGAGGTACCGGCCGATCGCTTGTGGGGCGCACAGACCGAGCGGTCCCGGCAGTTCTTCGCCATCGGCGTGCCGCGCTTCGTGTTCACGCGGCCCGTGATCCGTGCGCTCGGCATCTTGAAGAAGGGTGCGGCGCTCGCCAACGGGGAGCTGGGCACGATTGCCGCGGAGCGCGCCAGGCTAATCGCGCAAGCGGCGGATGAAGTCATCGACGGCGCCCTCGATCAGGAGTTCCCGCTCGTTGTTTTTCAGACGGGGTCCGGCACGCAAAGCAACATGAACGCGAACGAGGTGATCGCCAACCGCGCGAATCAGCTCGCCGGCAAGCCACTCGGTTCGCACGAGCCCATTCACCCGAACGATCACGTCAACAAGGGACAGTCATCCAACGACGGCTTCCCGGTCGTCATGCACATCGTCGTCGTCGAGGGCATCGCGCATCGGCTGCTGCCCGCGGTGACGTCGCTTCGCAACACGCTGGCGGCAAAGGCGCGGGAACACGCGAACGTCGTGATCATCGGGCGGACGCACCTGCAGGACGCCGTGCCCATCACCCTCGGGCAGGTGATTGGCGGGTGGGTGGCGCAGATCGACGCGGCGATCGCCGGCATTGGCCTGACAATGGACGGGTTGTACGAGTTGGCGCTCGGGGCGACGGCCGTCGGCACCGGCCTTAACGCGCATCCGCGCTTCGGCGCGACCGCTGCACGATACATCGCCGAAGAAACGGGCCAGCCGTTCCGCGAAACGTCGAATCACGTGGCGGCGTTGTCGAGTCACGATGCGATTGCTGCGACCAGCGGCGCCATCAGGACGCTGGCCGCCGCGCTGATGAAGATGGCGAATGATGTGCGGCTCTATTCATCGGGGCCGCGCGCGGGTATCGGTGAGCTGCGCATTCCCGAAAACGAGCCCGGCTCGTCGATCATGCCAGGCAAGATCAACCCGACACAGTCGGAGGCGCTGACCATGGTCGCGGTGCAGGTTTATGGCAACGACTTGACGGTCGCCATGGCGAATACCCAGGGCCACTTTCAGCTCAACGTCTACAAGCCCGTGATGCTGCACAACGTGCTCGAATCGATCGAGCTGCTCGCCGATGCGTGCCGCTCGTTCGATCTGCATTGCGCGCGCGGTCTCGAGCCCAACCTCGATCGCATCCGGCAGCATGTCGAGGAATCGCTGATGCTGGTGACGGCGCTCAATCCGCACATCGGTTACGAGAAGGCGGCGGCGATCGCGTTGAAAGCGCACCACGAGCGCTTGTCGCTCCGCGAAGCGGCGCTGGCGCTCGGGCACGTGACGCCGGAGCAATTCGAGGCGTGGGTGAAGCCGGAAAAGATGGCGCGTCCGCACGGCGGCGCGTAAGCTATAGCCCTGCTCCGCAATCCACGATTCATCGGCGTCGTGCTGATCGCTGTGCTCGCGGCGATCTACTTCTACGACCTCGGCAACACGCCCGTCTATTTCGGCGGCGATGAAGCCCACTTCGGCGTCGCGGCCCATTCGATTGCCAACACCGGCCGCAACCTGCGCGGCGATTTCCTGCCGTTGTTCGTCAATCTCTCGGACCCGCTCGGCCGCAAGCCGCACGAGTGGGGCGACACCTACTACCAGCCCGTGCTGTTCTACCTGACGGCACTCGTCGTCAAAGTACTGCCGCTGTCGATCACCAGCGTGCGGCTGACGGCGGCGTTCATCGGGGGCATTCTCACGCCGCTGCTGATGTACCTGGTGGCCCTTCGCGTCATCGGGCGGCGCGGCCCGGCGTTGGCAGCGGCGTTGCTCCTCGCGCTGGCGCCGACGCAGGTCGTTTTGAGCCGGCAGGCGCTTGATTACATTTGCCCATTGCCGTTCGTCTGCGGCTGGTTGTGGTGCCTCCACGAGCACGTTCGGACGGGACAGCGGAAGTTCGCGATCGCAGCCGGGGCCATCCTCGGTGTGGGCTGCTATTCGTACATCGCGTCATGGGCCATGATGCCGGGCTACCTGTTGCTGTCCTGGATCGTGATGTGGCGCCAGGGCCGCTGCGTTCGCCCGATCGCGGAGTCCGGACTCGCTTTCGCCGTTCCGGTCAGCCTCGCGCTGCTGTGGATTGCCCTGCATCCGGACATGCTCGCGCAGACGATGGCGCGCTACGACCGGCAGGAAGGGCAGACGTTCGGGCTGCTGCCAACGTATCTCAGTTTCTTTGACCCGACGCTGCTGTTCATTCGCGGCGGCCCAAGCATGACGACGTCGACGGCGCGGTCAGGATTCGTGTTGCTGTCGGCGGCCCCGCTGCTCGCAGCCGGAGCGCTCGCGCTGTGGCGCCGGCGGGACTGGGTCGCATTCGTGATCGTTGCGGGCATCGTGTCGGCGCCAATCCCTGCGGCGCTCAAAGGCGAGCCAAGCCTGATTCAGCGGGCGATGTACCTGTTGCCGTTCCTCGCGTTGACGGGGGGCCTTGGCTTCGCGCTGCTATGGCAATCGCGCTCCTGGGCGGTGCGGCTCGTGACGGTGGCGGCGCTCGCGTTGGCGCCGGTGCAGTTCGCGTATTTCTATTTCGACTACTTCACGCACTACAAGCTGCGCTCGGCGTTCTACTACGACAACGTCGCGTTTGTCGACGTCGCCGCGTATTTGATCGCCGACCGTAGGGCGCCCGCGTTTTATTTTGCCGACGACGTCGATGACGCCAGCGTGAAATGGCGGTTCTACTCGACGGTCAACGGCAAGGCGGAGTTGCTCGCCCGCACGCAATACATCGCGCCCGATGCGGTGCCTGCCGGCCCCGCCGACAGCCTGCTCGTCACCTACGAACAGTCGCCGCGCCTGGAGCGGTTGACGGCGGGCGGGTGGCGCATCGAAAAGATCGTCCACGACGTCGACAACCGTCCGGCCGCTGCCATTCTCCGCAAGCAGCGATGACCCTGACGGTGTGGCGCGTTCTCGCGATCGTGGCGGTGATCGCCCCGAGCCGTCTGTCGGGACCATTGGACGGCGCGCCGCTCGAGCAGCTCGGCGAGGCACTGCTGCTTGGCCTGATCGCGCCGACGCTCGCGTGGCTGCATCCGCAATTTCTTCGGCGCGCGGCCGCGCGCGGTCTGGTCGCCGCGATTCTGATACTCAAGCTTGCCGGCGTGGTCTTCCTGCAGCAGGAAGGATGGTGCGTCTCGTTCGTGCCGCCCCGTCCGATGGTACGCGATAGCACCGGCAAGCCGCACTCGTGGGACATTCGCGCCGACTGGCTGGCGGACGACCCTCGCTGCTCCGCGATGATGACGCGCAGTTACCGCGATTCATTCGAGGTGCCGGCGTGGTTTTTCAATTTGCCGCCGCCGGACGATGCGGTGGTGCGGACGGGGTTTGAGCCGGGCATCATGCCGGTCGAGATCAACGGCAGCGGCTATCTCACCGTTCGCGATACGGGCACGTTCGAGTTGTTCAGCACCGAGCCGATGACCATGCGGTTGCGCGTCAACGGGGTCCAGGTCGAGCCGATCGCGCCGGCGCACCACCAACTCCGCCTCGAGCGCGGCAGTCATCTCGTGCAATTCAGCGGTGTGCTGCTGAGCAAGACCTGGCGAGTCGTGCCGCAATGGGAAGGGCGGCCACTGGGATCAATCGATTTCCCGATTGCCACCGCGCTCCCGCCGTCGTCCCTTGATCGTGTGGCGCGTCCGCTTCTGAACGTGATGCTGTCGCTGCTGATTGCCGTACTCGCCGCCCTATGGGCCGCGAGCGCGATGCGATCTCTGCGCTCACGCCATTTGCTGGCGTGGAGTGCAGCTGCCGGTCTGGGCGTCGCCGCCGTAGCCACGTCCGCGCCGTCGCAGGCCGCGTGGTACACGGCCGCGATCGCCACTGTCACTCTGCTGATCGCGGTCCCGCGTCATGCGATGAACGCGTACGGCGTCTTTGTTCTCGTCGGTGTGCCGTGGCTGATTTACATTGCCGCGATCACCGCGCACACCGCGGGGCGCTGGACGCTGTACGGGATCGGCAACGACAACTTCCAGTTTCAGCGTTTCTCCTACCGCGTGTTCATGCAGCATTACTGGCTCGAAGGCGGCCAGCCGACGTTCTGGAACCAGCCGCTGTACCGCTGGATTGCCGGTGCGCTGCACATGATCTTCGGCGACTCGAGCGTCGGCCAGGCGTATCTCGACGCCGCATTCGTCGTCGTAATCATGCTGTTCGCGTATCGCGTCGTCGCGCAACGTGCCGGGTTTGCATCGGGCCTGTTCGCGGCGTTGCTGCCGATGTGGATGTTTCTGCTGGGACCCGCCCAGGAGTTCGTCGGTTTCGGCCTGTCGGAAATTTCATCCGCCGGGTTCATCTACCTGGCGGCGCTCCTGGCGCTGTCGGCACGCCGCTTCGCGACTCTCGCAGCGATCGCGACGCTGGTGATGCTGGGATTTTACACTCGGCTGAACAACCTGCCGCTCGCGGTCGCGGTCGCGGCCTTCGCGCTGCCGCTTACGATCACGGCTGCGGATCTCTGGCGGCCGCGTCTGTGGATCGCGGGCGCTCGCTGGCGGGTGGCGGGTGCGGTTGCGATCGGCTTGAGTCTAGCGGCTGTGCTGTTCGCGTGGCGCACGTGGTATTACACCGACGTCTTCAGCGTGTTTCACGGGACGCAACGCGACTATCTCGCGGTGTGGAAGCCCGGCATGACGTGGCCCCAGGCGCTGGCAGCGATGGGTAGCAGCCTGATGATGGTGCTCACCGGACAGGATCCGCCGCGGTTTAGCTGGCACGCGGTGCCGCTGCTCGCGGCCAGTATCATCGCGGTGGCCGGCGTCATCGGCATACGACTATTCCGCAACATTCCGGCCGCGCTGATCATTTTCTTCGCGGCAGGCGCATCGGGCGCGCTCGTGACGCGCGGCTGGGGCTACGAAGGACGCTTCTCGATTCACCTGTATGGCGCGGCGTCGGCGCTCTGCGTGTGTGCGGCAGCCGCCGCTGTTCGCGCGGCAAGGGACCGCATACAATCGCTCCGGAAACAGGAAAGGGAGATGATCCGTGGACGACAATCGACGTGAATTCCTGGCGGCCTTGACCGGTCTTGCCTCGGTGATGGTGAGCGAGCGCATCCTCGCGGCGAGTTCGGATTCTCCGGACGCGGCCGCCGCGTTGGCACCGACCTCGAAGCCGCTTGCGCAGCGGGCGACGCCGCCGATCAATCTCGACGGCTGGCAGATGACCGCCAGCGAGGTCACGTATCCGCCCGGCGAGTCCAGCGGCAAGCATCGCCATCCGGGCTTCGTGATCGGCTATGTGCTTGAAGGCGAATACCGGTTTGCGGTGAACGAGCAGGCGCCGACGGTGTTGAAGGCGGGGCAGATGTTCTTCGAGTCGTTCGATTCGCCGAACGAGGTGCACGCGGTGTCGGGCAATGCCAGCACCACGCAGCCGGCAAAGATCCTCGCGATTGTCTTTACGAAAAAGGGTGATCCGGTAACGATTCCGGGTTGATTGAATCGCCGTCTCGTATCCGGGACGGCCGCGCGCCACGCCAAACGTTTCGGTTTCTTGTTGCCGGAGTATCCGACAATAGGACGATGAACAGTCCGCAAGTGACGACGGCAAGGCGTGGCGCGTTTGTCGGCCTCGGCTTCATCACCGGTTTTGTCGCCGCGCTTGGGCTTGCGCTGATCGCCGGCGGCGTGTGGTGGTGGCGCGCCGGCACGACCTTCGACGTCAGCCAGCCGACGGTCGTTCATCAAATCCAACAATTGCAGCGCCTGGAGACCGTCGTCTACACGCTGGAAAAGATCGTCACCGGCGATCAGTCGAGCCGCTTCCTGCCGCGTCTGCTCGGCGGTGATCGGCTGTTGCTGATCGTGCACGGGGAAGTGACAGCCGGTGTCGATTTGGCCGCCCTCGACGGCTCGAAGGTGTCGATCAGCGGCACTTCTGTGAACGTGACGCTGCCGCCCGCGACGCTGTTCTCGACGCGCCTCGACAACGCACGGACGCGCGTCTATGCAAGAGAAACGGGGTTGTTTACGGCGCCGGATCCGCAGTTGGAATCGGACGTGCGCCGCGAGGCCGAGCGACAGTTGACGCAAGCCGCGCTCGACGGCGGCATTCTGAACACCGCGGCCGCGAACGCGCGCAGCACGCTGACCAGCCTGCTGCATGGCTTCGGTTTCGACGCGGTCACATTCCGCTGACGCCTGTTGCCGACGCGCGCAGCCGTCGCTTCCGGCGCGCCGCTTCGCGACTCAGCGCTTGTAAATCCCGAGCAGCGTCCCGCGCGCGCGAATCTTGCCGGCCATTGCCGCTTCGACCGCGGCGCGGGTCTGCGCGGGTGATTGACCGACGGCAGGCACGTCGACGTTGGCGTCGAGCGCGTATATTTCGAAGACGATGTGGTGCGCCGGGCCGTTCGGTGGTGCCGCGACGCCTCGATAGTTCGGACCCGTCGCGCTGATCTGCCTGGCGCCGTTCGGCAGGATGGCCCCTTGCGGCAAGCCCTCGTCGAGCGATCGCGACGTACCAGGAATGTTCCAGACCATCCAGTGCAGCAGGTCGTCGGTGCCCTGACCGACGGCTTGATCCTGATCATGCGCGATCACGACGAAGCTGGTGACGCCTTCGGGGACGTTGCTCCACGCCAGCGGCGGCGAAACCTGTCCGCCAATCTGCGAATACTTTGCCGGTATCGCGCCACCATCGGTCCATGCCGGAGTGGTCAGCGTCATGGTTTGGATTGGCGCGCGGCGATTCTGAAAGTTGGCGCCGCCCGGCGGATTGGCGGCGGGCAACGGGTTGGGCAGTCCATAGTTGCTCGGCGCCTGCGACTTCTTCCAGGCGTCATAGCGCATCCGCAGCGTTCGCACCGGATTCAGATTCTCGCCAGCCTTGATCTGATGCGGTCCCTTATCGGCACCCGGCTGCGAGACGGTGAGGAACATCGCGTACCTGCCATTGTTGTGAGAGTCGCCGCTCGTATCCTTCGGATCGGCCGCAAGGATGTAGGCGACGGTCGACGTCCGCTCATCGCAGGGGATCGGAGGCTTGGTTCCGTCGGTCGGCCAGGGCGGGCAGCTGCAGCGTCCGTCGCCGCCGGATCCGTCGGCCGCCTCCATCGCCGCCATCACGCGATCGGTGATGGTGCCCGCCGACTTGATGAACGCCTGCACCGCGTTCGGGACGACATTGCCGGGCCGCAGGATGTTGCCCTGGATGGAATAGAAAATCTCTGTGCCGGGCACCTGGCCCTGCATGTCCTGTGACACGTAGCCATTCGTCAGACCCGAGTGCCCGGCGCTGCGGCCCTGGAGATCGAGAATGCCGAACTGCCGGCTCTGGAACGCGGGGTCCTCGCTCAACATTTCGATGATGCGTCTCGGGTCGGTGCCTTTCTGGAGCTCGTTGTAGACGAGCATCTGGTTCTTGTGCGTGCCGTCGACCGCGGCCTGGCAGGCCGCGACACCCTTGCCGGGAACGATCACGGCCTGAACGCCCATCAAAAACAGGTCGTCCCGATCGACGCACGTCGCCGATGCGATGACGACGCGCCCGGTCGCACGATCGACGGCGATGACGGACCACGTGGCGAAGGCCGAGGATGGAAGCAGGAGGACGGCGAACAGGGCGATCAACGCTCGTGGCATGGCCCGACAGTGTAAATCAATCGCCGGTGACAGCCATGGCTGGTGTGGCCTAAGATGCCCCATGCTCCGACTACGCGCGCTCGCCGCTTCGTCGAGACACGGTTTCGTCTGCGTGCTGCTGCTGGCCGTGCCCGCTGTCGCACGCGCGCAAACGCCGACCTTCTCCAAGCATGTGGCGCCGATTCTTTACTCCAAATGCGTCGAGTGTCACCGGCCGTCGATGTTTGCGCCGATGTCCCTCGTCAGCTTCGAGGACGCGCGTCCGTGGGCGCGGTCGATCCGCAATCGCGTAGTGGCACGCACCATGCCGCCCTGGGGAGCGGATCCCGCACACGGCGTCTTCAAGAACGATCCGCGCCTGACCGACAAGGAGATCGCGACGATTCTGGCGTGGGTCGACGGCGGCGCGCCGAAAGGGTACGACAAGGATCTGCCCGCGCTCCCCGAATTCACGGAAGGGTGGACGATCGGCAAACCCGACGCGATTTTCGAAATGCAGCAGGCCTTCGAGATCCCAGCGACGGGCACCGTCGAGTATCAGTACATCCGCATCCCGACCGGCATTACCGAGGACAAGTGGCTGGCCGCTATTGAAATCAAGCCGCAGGCGCGCGCGCACGTGCACCACGTGATCGCGTTTACGCAGCCGGCGGGCACGCCGCTCAACGAATCCGGCGCGCTCGGGCCCGGCAACATCGGCGGCGTGACCCCGAACAAGCCCGGCGTAGTGTTCGAACCCGGCGTCGGCCGCCTGCTGAACGCCAACTCCGACATCGTCCTGCAGATGCATTACACGACCAACGGCCAGGCCGCGGTCGACAAGACCGTGGTCGGCGTGCGGTTTCTGAAGGAACCACCGGCGATGGTGCAGCGAGGCGGCAGCGTGCTGCAGCCGCGTTTCGTGATTCCGGCCGGTGCGCCGAACCACGAAGTGCGCGGCTCGCGCGTGTTGCAGCAGGACACGCTGATCACTTCGTTTACGCCGCACATGCACATGCGCGGCAAGTCGATGACCTACATCGCGAAGTACCCGGACGGCCGCACGGAGACGCTGTTGTCGGTGCCGAGGTACGATTTCAACTGGCAGATCACCTATCAGTTGAAGGAAGCGAAGCGCATGCCGAAGGGCACCGAGATTGAAGTGATCGCTCACTACGACAACTCGCCGCAGAACAAGTTCAACCCCGATCCGACGAAGGACGTCACCTGGGGCGATCAGACATGGGAAGAAATGATGATCGGCTTCTGGGGAACCGTCGCCGAGCGTCCCAAACAATAGCGAATCGCGACGGTACTGGTCCGCCGCTACAGGGTGATACGCCTTTGCTGACACGCCGATCGTTTTTGTCCATGGCCGGCCTCTCGGCCATCTCCAGTCTGCCTCGCCGTCGCGCCGAAGCCGCAGGCTTCACACAGGCGCGCCCGGCCATCGACGCGGCCCGCCTGCGCAACCGGCTCGAGCGACTGAGTTATCACGGCCGGCCGCCGGGCGGGACGTTTGCCGACGGCGTGTCGCGCGTCGCA